>ERZ772795.66-NODE-66-length-19422-cov-8.36624_pt1 | contig 19422 bp, 20 predicted proteins | sample MGYA00511346_ERZ772795 | MGnify/ENA primary metagenome ERZ772795 (study PRJEB29015, sample SAMEA2738032) | human oral metagenome | biome: human oral; feature: human-associated habitat; material: saliva | place: China | collected 2245 ... | reverse complement strand
CTTGAGCAGTCTTATCAAGTTGTGTATTGATTTGTTGCATCAAATCAGCAAAGTTTTCAACCTTTGGTTTCAATTCAAGGAACTGTTGATCAAAGCCTTGGAACGCAGCACCTTCCCACTCTGAACGCAAGGTATCTTGCAAGCGTTGAAGATTGCTCAAAATAACTCTGATATCGTTTGCAGCTTTCCCGTATTCACGTGCACGTGATTGGAGTGTCTCTGGAGATACACGAATTTGTCCTGACATATTTTCGCTCCTACTATATTTTTTATTTTATTCTAACATTATTCAAACTTTTAGGCAAGTATTTTTATTTAAAAATGGTATTTTCAAATCATATTATTTATTGTTTATTTCAATGTATTTTACCATCGCCTCAATCCCATTTTATTTTTCTTAAATGTTAATTTTTACTACTAGTAATACGATTCGTATTACAACTATAATCCTCCTCATACTATGCCACATTTTTCAGCTTAGACAGACCTTGAACTTATAAAATAGTATATCTAACAAACAAGAGTGAAGTACTATCTAACAAATAAGAATTTAGCTCCGCCTCCTATTCTATAATCGTCTCCAAAACAGAGAGTAGTATTGTCTTATTTCTTGAAAAAGAATAAAGTGTTTTTGTATCTAACTCTTTAATTATTAAGAGATAATATTTATCACAAAAAGAGGGTTCTTGATAAATACTTTAGTCACAATAAATAGTATATAAACCAGAGCATACTCTGGTTAAAAAATATTTTTTTCTCCCCGAAGTTCAGATAACTAGCAAGCAATTACACACTTTGAAATACGTCCTATTACTTCGCACTCGCTCTCTACACTACTTCTATTTTTAGACATGAAATTTATCTATTTCTCCCAAGCCTTACTTAAAAAGAAGGTAAAGCCATATAAAGTCCCCTCTGTTTCCAACCCTAACAAAACCAGGTGTACCAAGGGATTAGCTGTTGTCTCAGCTCACACTTGTCTGTCCCAAAACAAAATGAGCACTTTCCCCCCTGTTTCCAACCCCCATGAAGCTAGACATATCAAGGGGTTAGGAGGGCTTTAGACAGACAATAGTCTGTCCCAAAATAAAAAGTAGCTTTGTCCCCTCTGTTTCCAACCCTCATAAAGCTAGATATATCAAGGAGTTAGGGGCCCTTTAGACAGACAATAGTCTGTCCCAAAATAAAACGTTCAAAATTCTTATTTTTAAGTCTAACAGATTTCTTATTTGATTCGTTTTTTGAGTTAATAATTGAAATACCAACGATTAAAAAAGGTTATAAGTTTATGAAACATTTCATCATCAAAAGTTAGCTTTAATAAAATTTTTAAAGTTATAATTTCTCTCTGAAAAAGATTTTTATTTTTAGTCAAACGCTAATCTCTGAGATAAATTTCTAGAGCAAATTAACGGCCTGCCACTCCTTAAAAACTTTCCATTCTGTTCTACGGTTTATTTTTTAACTACACTAAATTCTTTGAGAATTTGACTGAATATGTTTCAACAAAAAAATAAATATGAGTTAAAAATGGAGTCTCAAAATCTAGTAATTTTTAAAATATTTCAAGCAATTTATAGCCCGATAAATATCAAAATTTGATTATGATTTAATAAAAATTTTACCAACATAACATGCTTTGATTTGCTTATAACAGCACCTTCTTTAACAATAAAAAAATCAACGTTCAGATCACTTTTTCCATCAGCGAATTAAACCTTAATTTTTTTCTATATAGTCTTTTATCTCACTTCTATTCAGGCACTATACCTTTTACACGATCGTATCATAATCTTTTTCTTTTGTCTTCAAAGTCTCAACAACCTTTGTTGAATACGGACCTTTCATCGTTGTATCAATTTGACTAGAAATCATCCCTAGTGCTGTCTTCGTTGCTTGCGCTTCTGTTTTGATTTTGGTATCACCATCTGACATCAAATTATTACGCTCATTCAATTTGAGAGGTGCATAAACATGGCTGATTAGTAAACGTTCTAGTCCCTTCTCAATCTCAGTCATATTATTATTCACTCCCGAGAAGAAGTCATTAATTATTCCATCAAACATAGATTATCCCTTCCTTTTTTCTTGATCGAGTTTCATCTTTCGACGATGTAATGTATCTATATCATCTTCCAATTTTCGTCGTTCTCGTCGATACTCAATCTCTTCATTTTCAATCTTTTGTTCCAAGGCACGTTGATTTCTTGTAAATCCTACGGATACTGCTTGACTAAAGTGCGAAGCTATTCTGTTTAGCCGTTCTCTTTCTTCAGTAGTATCCACGTCCACTTGTCCCAGGGTATGCAGAATCATCTGGTACTTCCTCTCCATCATGTGCAACAATTGGTCACGTTTTTGCTGAAGGTCTTCAAATTGTTTTTCTCTTTGTTGGCGAATAGAACGATTGCTTTCATTTAGTGAATCTAGATTGTTTTGCTTTGTTCTTAATTCCTGCCAGACTACTTGACTTTCATCCATTCTTTAAAATTCCCTGCTAACTCTTTATCGTTATCCAATGTCTTTTGGACACCATCTGCTATCTGCTTTTCTAAACTTTGAAAATCTTCGGCTAATTTTTCTGCTTTTTTGATTTTTGGATAGAAATAATGATCAAGGTCATCTACGATTGTCGTACGAGATACTCCTCCATCAGAATAGGCTGTCGCCACCTCTGTAGGTGACAAAATAAAACCAAAAGGTACTCGATAGGTACTCGCTACTATTTTCTCTGCTTTTTGGTGAGCTTTACGAACTATGGAACGAATCTCTTCCTGACCAGCATTCGCTACTTCATGCAATCCCGATGAAATCGTTAAGGCATGTTCGGAGTCTAAAAAGAGCTCCTCACCACTCGTATAACCACCTGAAGCCAATGCCTCTTTAGCCTTTGCATAGTAATACAAGCCACTGGAAACCTTATCCAAAACAGATAAATAACGTTTTTCAAAAGATGAGGTATCTTTTTTGATTTTGAGGCTACCATCCTCATTAAAAACATAACCACCCCACATGTGTTGTTCTACAGGATTCAGATTAAAGCTCGAATCCACATGATGAACAATTCCAACAGCATTTTTACTGTTCAATTCTGCTTTGTATCCTGGGGCATCCTTTGGATATCCGATCGGAACTGTATCTCGTTGATCGATATAATTATGAATCCGGTATTTCATCGCATCCACACGTTGCCGTTGCTCTTTGGTCAAGACTGGATAGATATTCGGTCCTTGGTAGATATAAGCTCCTGAGATACGTGAAATATCCCTAAGCGTATTGCGCATTCATAGAGCCAAGAGAGTGAGCATAAACTGAGATTTTAGCGTTCGGATAATTTTCTAATACGTTATTCAAGGTTGTAGCCGCTGATTCTAACTGAGGTGTCACTTCTTTCTTTTTGGTTATGATATTTTTCGCCATAGGAATATCATTGACTTTCCAATCCACTTCCCAACCATCTTTTCCTGGCTCCTTAGAACCCTCGTAGAGAACAGATATTTCAGATTTGTCTGGACTCTCAACTACTAAAGCCTTCAATCCTGTCTCGTCTTCTATCACCTGACGGACTGTACCGATGGGTTTAGCGTTATCATTATCACCAATTTCAACAGGCTTATCAACTGCAAGCTCTTTATCATACTCTTTTTTTGCTATTTGAAATCTCTCATAGTCAGTATATGTATCAGTCATTTTTATCTCTCTCTTCTACTTTTTTCATTATGGTAGGATCATTTACTCCACCTTCACTAGTAAGCTTCTTCGTATTAAAGTTTTTATTTAGAGTGAAACTAAAAATATAATCCTTATTGTCATTGACATATATGGAAACCATAATACCTCCCATTGGATTGGAAGCAATAGATTCATAATTAATCGCATAAGTTTTAATAACTCCGTCTGGTTCAAATGCTTTAGGATCTATTCGTTTTAATCTATTTCTAAAAATTTGCTTCGCTTCCTCACTCTCTACAATTCTCACCATCTCATCATGTTCTACTTGTTGCATTACTTTATATCCTCCTATGCTTAACCCAACGATAACCAACAAACTAACTAAAACAATTCCTACAATTTTTAATGACTTCATGACGTCTCCTTTATGTTATTTTACAAATATGTCATGTACTAATTTACTTATAGTATAGCATAGACTAGAGCCAAATTTATAACTCGTCACTCGCTATAATAGTTCCTTAGAAAACTTGTAATGCTGATTCTTTATATCGCAAATCAATGTATAAACACAAAAAGAGTGTGTTGTATTTATAAGATTAAATAAAATTCAGGGAAGATAACGTTTGAAATATTAAAAGCCACAATATTAAACATGGAGAAATAATCCAGTCTAGTATTGTGGTTTGCTTGTAACGTAATTAAAAATCAAATCTATCTTTACGGCTTTAACAAAGTAAAGCATTTGAATAATTTATATAATTTAAACTATTTATTACACTTTTATCTTCCAGGCAAGATTTCTTTAGTCTCACTATCAAAGAATGGTTCTCCAGTAGCGTCCATCCAAATTAAATTTTGGATATATTGGCTATCAGATAGTAGGGGGGCATTCTTCAATCTCTGTTGAGTTAACATTTTAGCAACTCTAGGTACCATGGCAATTGTTTTACTCTTAACTTTATCTTCTGGTTTTTTCAAACGACCATCAATTTTTTTTACTTCTGAAATTTTATTAGAATTGACTACTATCGCTTCCTCTTCGAGGTTATTTTCTTTTCTTTTTAGTTGTCCACTGAATGCTTCAAACTTATTTTTTACCATTGTATCTCCTCCTATATTTATATCACGTTATATATTTCATATAAATATTGTATTTATTGTTCTAACATCGCATTGATTTTTGCATAGATACCCCTAACTCCAGCAAGAAGGTTCTGGTACTTCTGCTGCTTATGTATTGGCATTTCATCTACTAATTCGAAAATACTTTTCCCTTCCAGCAAAGTACTTACAAATATCGGACGATTAGGAATAAGTCCTAAGAAATGCTCATCATTTTCAACTAAAGATAAGAATTCTTTACTTGGAGCTGAGACATTATTGCCATAAAAAATAATATTATTAGCTATCAATCCAAGCTTAAGATCAACTACTGTCTCTTTAGTAAAAGGATTACGTGCTTTAGTTTTGACTTTTTCGATAAACTCTGGTAGATTTCTCCACGCTGTAAAACTAGGGCCATCTGGCGTCGTTACAGATACTACAATATCACTAACAGCAATCAAATTAGAAGTAACAATTGAGGTATCATTATGAGTATCAATGACAATCAAGTCATACTTTTCCGACAACATTTGGTAATTCATTGAATACCATGTGAATAAGACTAGGTAAGGACTAGAAGCACCTCTAATATTGACCCCTTCGTCAGTAAAATCACTATCACCAACAATAATATCAATTCTTGGATCACTAGTTGGATAAATAGCGAAATCTTCTCCATCAGATTTAAATAAATCCGCAATTGTCTTGTCTCCATTTACTCCAAATACATTAGTTAAATTTCGAGATCTATCTCCGTCAATTACTAACGCTTTAATATTTCTAGTAGAAACTGCATCTTTTACATAATTAAAAGTATTTGTTGTTTTTGCGCTTCCTCCTTTGTCAATATAAAAAGTAACTGTTTTGAAGCCATTTTCAACACTCATAGAGCCCACTCCTTCACATATATTATTTATTGCATGTATATTATTTAGAAAGCATATACAACTTAGATTAATACTCTAATTATTACACATGAAATAATTAGACAACCTGAGATAATCACTATCACTTTCTTATTCTATCAAAATTTAGATAATATTGTCAAATAGCACATAAATAAATTTAAATATTTCGTTTAATTACTTTAATTAGTTCAATTAAAGTAATGTGTCTATTTTCTCATAACTCATAACAAGATCAAAGTTTCAGAAATATTGTAGGACATGTGATATTTGATTTACTTAATATAACTATATAATTCATATCATTTATATAGGTGTATATAAATGATATGAATTGTTTATTTGAAATATTTATAAAATAAATTTACTTTATTTTGTGTGTTGATATGTATAGATTTTTATTACATATTTAATGATTATGAAAAATAATCACTAATAATTTTATAGTTAATTTTAATTATATATAAGTTATCTAAGTTACTTAAATTATATTAGTTAGGGGACAGTATAAAGTTAGTGATACCAAGGGTTTTGAGAGGATAAAGTCCTAGAAACACAAGGTAAAGTCCTAGAAACACAAGGTAAAGTCCTAGAAACGCAAGGTGAAATCTAGAAAAGTAAGATAAAGTCCTAGAAACGCAAGGTGAAATCTAGAAAAGTAAGATAAAGTCCCAGAAACGCAAGGTGAAATCTAGAAAAGTAAGATAAAGTCCTAGAAACGCAAGGTGAAATCTAGAAAAGTAAGATAAAGTCCTAGAAACGCAAGGTGAAATCTAGAAAAGTAAGATAAAGTCCCAGAAACGCAAGGTGAAATCTAGAAAAGTAAGATAAAGTCCTAGAAACGCAAGGTGAAATCTAGAAAAGTAAGATAAAGTCCTAGAAACGCAAGGTGAAATCTAGAAAAGTAATAGCCTCATATAGTAGAAAGTCTATCATAGTTTCTAATTGGATATAAAATGTGATAAAATATAAGGGAGAATCCTGTATAACCTTAAAAAAAACGGAGTTAGAGAAGTTAGTAGATGGCAAAATTAAAAGATGTAAATCAAAAAAAGTATAGGGCTGTTATTCAATATGATAGAGACTTTCCGAAATATTTTGATCTTGGAGATCTATCAAAGAATGAAGCGAATGTTGTATATGCTTTATTGGGTGAAATTCGCGATAAATATTCTCCTGATGGGATAACTGTCTCTTATTCTGACATTGCATATATGTCGGATAATGTTTTAAAAAATTCTGATGGAGTGTATTATGCCAATACAGGGAAACACTTCAATCGTTTTATTGAAGAGATTCAAACTAAATTAAAACTTGTATCATATAAAAAATTTATTAAGATGGATGAAAAAGGGAATAGTGTTTTTGAGGATTATCCTTTATTTACAGAAAAATTTAGAGTAGATCATATCAACCAGGAATTGACAGTTCATATTTCAGAAGCTGTTTATCAAAATGAGATTTTGGATGAAGCAGGGAACATTATTCAGAATAAAAAACGAGTTGTTGATTTATTTAATAATGATGATTGGTCTGAGACAAAGTATTTGAAATTTGGTCGAGAACTACATAATCAATTGAAAAAATATGGGCAAAATTTATATCGATGGATTGCTGAATACCGCTCTATAAACCGTCCAATAGCCATTGATGCAGAAGTATTTGAAAATATTATTATGAAATTCACAACACCATATGCTAAAAAAAATAAATTAACAATTCTAAATAGTGCTATTAAAGAATTACAGAGTCTTACTTACGATGATGGACGTCAGATTATTAGAGATTTAGAGTATACTATTGAGCGAAAAAATAGAAAGATAGTAAAATATATTTTTTCATTTAAACCATTTTCAATAGATCTGAATTATATTAAGAGCATTAATGGAAGCAATATTGTCTTTGAAGAATCATCCGCCAGTAAGGGTGATGATAACCATTTAGAGTATTTTAATGTTATTCAGCTCTTTCTTAAAACTTTTAGTAATAAACCAGAGTATGACAATAAGAATAACAGACAAAGACTAGTTAAATTTTGTCAAAGTATGTCTGAAGAAGTAGTAGTTGTAGCCTTAGATAAGGTAACGATGAATAAGAGGAGAGGTCCGGGCTGGCTGTTTAAGACGTTAGAAAATTGGGAAAAGGCAGGAGTGAAGAAGATGGAAGATATCGAGAGCGCTGAAAGAGAAATTTTTGGTGAATCTCAAAAGACCAATGTTCCATCTTGGTCAAATCCTAATTATAGGAACGAGATAACAGAAGAGCAGCGTCAAGAACTTGAAAGAAAAAAAGCAGAAATGTTAAAAAAATTAGATTCTTGATGAGAAATTTAAATTTATAGAAGATAATCACTTTATTTTTTACAGATGTTAATGGATAGTGAAAAAATAGATGGGTTAGATGACGTCACTTTTCCTGATTCAATTCAGGATTTCACTCTATCTTCTGAATTGAATAATGATAAAAAAGGAGGTTACTCAGTATGTCATTATGGGACGCGTGGTTTGGAACAGACACAGAAAAGAAAAGGGAACAATATAAAGCATTGTATAACGACTTGAACAGTCAATTAAAAAGCTTTAATTCTAAATTAAAAACAATGGAAGGAAAAGTCGATAGCTATAACAGTTCTCGACCTTCAATGAGTTTAAGTTTTATTCCAGAGGATGTTTTTAGTGATAGCGAAGGTCGAGTAAAAGGAAAAGTTGATACTGTACGAACCAATCAGTCTAGCGATGCAAAAAGCTTATCGAGTGCTGTTGATGCAGCCTATGAACGATATAAATACTATGATCGCTTAGCTGAGCAAGAACGCCGGGAGAGGGAGGCAGAGGCAAGACGTCAAGCTGAAGAACGTAGGCAAAGAAACCGTAGAAGGAGGTAAGCTCAATGGCAGATTTAAAAATAAAATATAAAGATCTAGAGACAGCTATTCAGCTTTCAAAAGAAATTAATCAGGAATTGACAAGTTCTTACCAAACGGTCACTCAATTAAAAAGCTATCTCCAGTCAGCCAAGTGGTCTGGGAAAACAAAGGTAGCTTTTGAGTCCTATCTAGACATCATCCATAAATACCACAAAGATTTGAGATCTATTATGGAAGAACATGAAAAAGCAGTAACAAGTTTGAAAAACTCCATTGATAGCTATAATAATTCATCGGAAGTTTCATCAATTAAGGGGTTGTAAATATGTCAAATAAAGAAACATTTTCTATTCATGAACTCCATTATCTGATTGGTGCTTTTGATGGGGAATTGATACCCGGGTTACCCACGCTAGATGATATTGTAACTGCTTCTGAACTAGTGTGGACGATAGCTAAGGAAGCTCTTGAGGAAAAAGGTCTAGTTAATGAGGATGGTTCTTTGACAAAATCAGGTTTTGTCATAGTTGAAACTCTACGAGAGTATTGCTTGGGAACAGCTTTGATTATTCTGAATAATTTCTATTTCATGCACTGCCGTAACAGCAACTTCTCTATTCTTATCATTGATACTGGTCAGGGATATCAGCTTGCCAAGATTAGTCCTATGAGTCGTTTATTATTGCTTCAAGATAAGCTATCGCTTGTGACAAGGATTCCTCTGGAAGATGAGGTAGATTTTCTAACTGAAAGAAAACACCTCACTTCTGATATCGAAACAGCTTTAGCATCAGATCAAGCGCTGATGGTGCAGTATTATCCTTTGGAACAAATGTGTGAGACCAGACACGCAGTATTATTAACAGCTTCGTATCTATTCGTTGAAGAAGAGGGCGAACTATTGGGATTTGATGTGAATCAAGAAAAGTTATACCGCTTTAGCCAATACTATTTCCTTGAGAGATTGTATAGCTGGCTTGCCATTCCGTTTAGGGAGGAGGATTTTGAAAATGGTAGTGACTGAAACAACTGTAATGGGGGCTGGTGGTGCTCAAGAAATCACTATGAATCCTGATGAAATGCATACAATCATGCGTTACATCACAAACATTGAGATTTCATTTCAAAATAACTTAGCTCCAAAATTAAAGAGCCTATCTGAAACGAAATATTATGAGGGTGGAGAAGCCTCGAAAGCAATGGACCACTATGCTGATATGCTCAATAAAGTGAATGAAGTCGGAGACCTATATCGACGTGCTAATAGTGAAATTTTAAGTATGATGGGGCAAATGATTGAACAAGATACTAAGTTGCGAGATGATTTTATAAATGGTCTTGTTGCTGATCCCGCTCTCGTACAAAATTTAGAAACTCTGGGAATGATTCCGCGAGGTGACCAATGACCAAAGATGTAGAACTTCATTCATCGACTTGGAAGACGATGAAACAAGCCCTGACAGGACTTACTGAAACAGCTTCGGTATCTAGCAGTGGTTATGGAAATTATACAAATGCCCAAGCAGGGGCCTATAGTACAGGAACAGCTTCAACCGGATTTGCCAAGCGAGTAGAAGAGCTGGTCAAGATTTCTGAGAAGGTTCAGCGCTTGATAGCAGAAAAGGATACGGACGGTGCTGTGTCCTATAGCTATCATGATGACACAAGTACCGGACAAACTCTGCAATCCAAGCTCTCCACCTTGGAGCGGTATGCAGGAAATGTTCCCACCTACATCAAGGATAAAATCGACCGCCCCTTCTATGAGGCTATGGACAAGGTAGGAGCCAGGCTCGAAGCCCTCAACATTCAACAGTATAAAACGACTAACAAGATTGGTTATAAGCGAATTGAATCAGTGACAGATCCCTATGGCCATCCCGTCGGTACCAAGGAAGTTGTCCCAACGGAGATTGGGATTGACGAACTTTATAAGGTTGATAGTCCCTATAGAACGGCTCTACAGAAAAGCTATGAAGAGTTCAAAAAAAGTAAGGAGTATAAGGATCACAGGCTGACAGAGATAGAATATGTCCAAGCCATGCACCAAACTCGAGCTTTCGAGTATGTATCGATTGATGATGAGAAGTCCAAGATAGAGATGTGGCGCGATATCGCTCTGGGAGCTGGTCTTATTGTCTTGAGTATTTTCTGTCCTCCAGCAGGAGCCGTAGCAGGAGTGGCCTTGGCTAGTGCTGAAATGTACTCAGCAGCGACCGGTAAGGACTGGGGAACAGGTCGGAAGTTAGATGCGACCGAGAGAACACTGAGGGGAACCTTTGCCTTGTTTGACTTGATACCAGCAGGGAAATATTTAGGTACTTTAGCCAAGACAGGAAAGACAGCAGGGCTTACTGCCGTTAAGAGCAGTCTGAAAACGACTTTAAAAGAAGGCTTGGAACAAGGTGCTAAGAACTTAGACAGTTTCAAAGGTGTCTTGAAGAATGCCAAGGGCTTGGGGGATAATGTCCTTTCCCAAATTAAAAACTATGGCAAACAGCTAGACAATCTCCGACCAAGTAAGATTCTATCGAATTCGGCAGACGCTCTAAGCGATGGTTTGCGCCATGCGGATAATGTTTTAAGTGAAGCCGCACAGAACTTCCGTCTGAATATTGGGCTAGAGCCTCAACTAGCAGATGGTGTTCTATCAAGTGGTGGAGGGAAGTTATCTCATTTAGCAGATAATCTCAGCTCTTTCGCAAAGAATCTAGACGGTAGTGTGGATGATGTCGTTGGATTAGGTGGTAAGAAAACTTCTAGACTAGGAGTTCAAACTGGAGGTAGGCTAGGAACATCGCAAACTAAACATTGGATAGAAGATGCTAGTGAGATCTTGAAAGATGGAAGTCATCTGGATGGAAAAGTTCCGAAACCTAATGTTGTATATGAGGCTGGAGAACATCGCTATCTTTACCGTACTGATGAGGTGGGGCGTATTGATCGGGCGTATGCCGAAGATTTACAACTAAAACTCCATGAAGGTAGATTACCTCATAACTCCAATACTCCAGACAAAGAAATCGGAGATCATGCCGGCCATATATTCGGAGATTTATTTGGTGGATCACCGGAGTTGGATAATCTTGTTTCACAAGCTAAAGATGTCAACCTAAAAGAATACCGTCGTATTGAACGTGATTGGGCAGATGCTTTAAAATCAAACCCACCAAAGAAAGTTGAAGTAGACGTTAAAATTAACTACCAGGGATCTTCAATGAGACCAACTAGTTTTGAAGTTAATTATAAGATTGATGGTATTCGTCATAAGGAAATAATTAAAAATATTAATAAATAGGAGAGTAAAATGACACAATTTGAAGATAAATTTATGGAAGTTCAGGCTAGCATGATTTCATTAGCAATGGAGTATGTTCAAAATCAGGCAGAAAAAGTATATATTTATTGCATCTCTGAAGAAGCATTGCAATCATATAAAGTTTTTTATAAGATTAATGGTATTGTAATTGAAATGGATAAAGTTAATGAAGTTGCAACAAAAAAAATAGATGATTCCGATAATATGGCATTTGCTGTATTGGGATATGGAGCTGAAGATATACAGAAATTGATTGATGTTTGCCAAGAATATGACCGCGAACATCCAACTGAAATGTGGTTGATTTATGACGCTCAGAAAAACAGTCTTGATAGTCGCTATAGTTATGAAGGGCGTTATGACAAGGATGAAGAATTGATTCCACGTCTAGAGTTTGAAAAATGGTTTGAAGAAGTAAAAGAAAATCAGCTATAATGCTTTTGATATTGGCACTTAATTTACAGTTAAGTGCCTTTTCACAAATGAGAAGCTTCGAAAGCAATGGATCACTATGCTGATATGCTCAATAAAGCGAATGAAGTTGGCGACCTATATCGGCGTGCCAATAGTGAAATTTTAAGTATGATGGGACAGTGGCTCCAACAAGATGCTCAGTTGAGAGATGATTTTCTAAATGGTCTTTCTTCTAATCCTACTCTCGTACAAAACTTAGAAACTCTGGGAATGATTCCGCGAGGTGACCAATGACCAAAGATGTAGAACTTCATTCATCGACCTGGAAGACGATGAAACAAGCACTGCACAAACTCTGTAATCCAAGCCCTCCACCTTGGAGCAACACTTAGAAAGAATAAATGAATAATTTTATATAAATTATATAGTTCATATAGTTTGTATAAATGATACAAATAACAATACTTCCTATCCGTCGTAAAAATATATAAGTATCTATACAAAAATAGTACCTAGACAGCAGGATGCGTCACTGTCTTTTTATGTTAAAAATTTTAAGAAAAAAACCTTCACCACTCTTAACCTAAAAATAGAGCAGACCTCTACTGTTTCCTCCAGATATTAGCTTTTTATCAACGAATTATAGGTTAATAAAGACTTCAAAAAACTACTCTCTAAGAGAGAGTAGTAGAAGTAGTATCTATAATTCAGATAAACCATCTTTAACTTGTTCATCTAAAACATGGGCATATAAACTTACCAATGCTGTATTAACATGCCCTAGTTGTTGGGCAGTAGTGACTTCGTTGTTAGTAGCTTGGTATAATCTGGTAGCTAACGTATGTCTCAACTTATGAGGAGTTATCCGTGTTTTAAATACCTCAGAATACTTAGCGACTGTTCTTTCCATTGCAGCACCTCCCATTCGTTTGGCGATTCCGGATTGTGTTGATAGAAAAAGAGGTAGTTTATTATCTTCTATATCTACTTTATATCTACTAGAACGTATTTTTAGATATTGAGTAAGATATGGTTTAGCAAATGGTGCAATATGAACATTGTCCCTTTTATTCCCTTTCCTTGTCACTTCAACAGTCATTGTATTGAGATTAATATCAGACATATCAATATTGACTGTTTCACTTAGTCTAAGACCAGAGGCCAACATTAGAGCAATGAAAGCTAAATCTCGTTCCTTATTTTTATGGTAAGAAGACTTGGCCCTGTTACTTAGATTAGCTTTTTTAACATATCCCTCAGAACTTTCATCATCTGATATAAACTGTAAGAATGCCTCAGTATCATCTCCTAAAAAAAGCTTAGATTTTATTCTCCTAGATCGTGCTGCCAGCGTTTCTTTTTGTTTTATCTTTAGTTCTAATTTCTTCATTACATTTCGATGAAAATACGGCTCTCCGTGCCCGTTTTCTGTCTGTTCAGTTAAATACTTAAAGAGTCCAGATAAAGCTCTATAGGTACGCTGTATTGTTACTTCAGACATAGTTCTAGACTTACTCTGAGTAGTATTCAACAAATTCCGTTCTCGGAGATATATAAAATATGCTTCAGTGTTATTTTTTGATAAATTTTCAAGTAAATCAAGTGGAATGTCCCTTGTGGTTGATACATGAGCAATATCCGAATCAATCAACCACAAGAAAAATCGCCGAAACTCATTTAAGTATTCGTAGAGGGTACGTTTGCTACGTCCTGCAAATACTTTAGATTGGTACCATTCTGTTATGTAGCGTGGTAGGAGCTCCAGCTGTTTATTAATATTTTTTTGTAAGTTAATTTCATTTGCCATCTCATTCGATCCTCATAGTTTAGTAGTACTATTATAACACATTTTCTTTTAGTAATAAAATTATACTTTTTCTACTAAAAGTATTTTCGATAATAATCAGGTTAAATATTGTAATTCAAAAAGTAATTATTTAACGAATAGTTCATAATCATGAGACAAAACATTGGTGAAAATTTTGAAAACAATAAAAAATAGGAATTTAATCCCATTTTTTTGAATTATAAACTTTTTCTAGTTCAAGTAAATCTAAGCAATAATTAGCAGTTGCTTCAGTTATAGCTATCCTATGTTCAGACTTTACTTTTACGGCCCGAACATCCTTACATCTCTTTTTTATTGAATCCTTATTTGGGCGTAAATAATTGATTTCATTCATAAGAAGATCATAATATAATGGATCAGTCATAAGAATACCTTCCATATTAATAGCGCTTCTATATTGTTCTGGAACGGGAATCATATTATTTATTAACAAATAAGCTATCTTCTCGTTATTTTTATCAAATATAGGAATATTGACATATGATGTTCTCTTCCCTTTATTTGATGTTAAAGGAACCAAATAATCAATACCCTCAATTGATAACATTATTCCAATGTAAGGACGCGTTTTTTTAGTTTTACCAACAAATTCTTTATTAAAAGGGACACGGCTATCAATTTGACGTAATTCATTTAAGTAATTTGTATCTACTCTATAAAATTTCATTTCTAATAAACTACTCACTTCTGCACTTACAAAAATTGGGCTGTCGGTAAGACAACCCAATTTTAAAACTTCCAGTAAGGCTCGGAATCTCCAAAATTAAAACTTCCAGTAAGGCTCGGAATCTCCAAAATTAAAACTTCCAGTAAGGCTCGGAATCTCCAAAAAAGATTTTACTCTTTATCCTATGGTAATTATATTATATAACAAACTTTTTGTCAAGTATTTCACTCGTAAACGTTTGTGTCTGAATTTGAGTCCCTTATCTGTTTGAGACAATCGCTTTTCTTAGTTTTTTAAGCCTATTAGACATAGCTATTCCTCAAATATATATTGTGTTATAATAATTTTTGGTAGGTGGTCATGGAGGTGACATGCTAGACAAAAATAATAACCAAACTCATTATGGACGGGGAAATCAATACATTGATCAAAGCGTTACAAACAATATATTTTTAACATACGGTGACTCTCAACCTAGTAGCTCATCAGATAATCCTGGTATATGGGCCATCATTTTTTTAGTAGTTACACTATCTTTAGGAAATCTGCTTCTTGGTCTTATTCAAGAACATAAACAAGTAATTATTATGACTCAAATTATTCTACTTATCATTGTCAATTGCTATGTTTATTTCAAATCAAAAGACATGAAGCTACTAATCACTGAAATGGCTCCTTCTGTCCTAAGCATTCTAACGACAATATTCTCGGTTAACAATCAAATCCCAGCTAACTTTCAATCAATACTGGATAAGATGAGTACCACCCCTGATTTATCTTCTTGGGAAAATATAGTAAAGAGTTTTTTCAACAGCTTTATACCAAAAGCCCTTGAACTCATCTCTCAACACTCTAGTAGTACTATCATTCTTACAGTTTGCTATATCATTCTAGTCCTCTCAACCATTCTTAGTCCTTTGTTGATTGGATTTAATGCATTCTTTAAGAAATCTGTTAAGAATTATCCAGCTTATGCATTTACTATTGCCTATTGGATTTTTTTCTTTGTTCTAAAAATGATTCAATAGCCGTATAACAATAAATCAAGGCGGTCACAGTGAAACTAATTAGTATCGGAGACAATAAAGTTTGACCTCCACCTACCAGCCTTAAACAAGGAGTATCCTAAAAAAGTATAATTGGTCACTTTAGTAAATATTTGTACTAATAGTTTCATTTGTTTCTTCCTTCACCTGGTTAAATATCAGGTGTTTTTTGATATTAACAAATTGTAAAATCAATATATAGCTCTTTCCCTAAATATAGTCCATCAATTCTAGCTTAAAGTCTAGAGTCAACCACAAGGCTTCATCCGGAGTTGACTGACTAACTTGACTCCAAGTGCCATCTCCTGCTATCTAGGAATCGATGATAAGAATTGTATTAAGCATTGCCAATCAATTTAAGAGTAATCCACTGTTTGGAAGAATATAATCTAGAGATACACTTATTTGTGAACAATCTTCCAGTAGAACTTTATCTTCATAACTCAATTTCATTATAAAACCCCAAAAAAGTTATTTTTGCTGTCTAACTTTTGGGGTACAGTTCAACGATCGCATTCTTTAAATCACTATGAAGGTTTGTAAACACCTGACCTGGTAGCTTTGCATGAAGATCACTATCAATCTGGTAGTAACCATCCTTATAAAGCAAGAGGTTAGATGAGTAGTCATTCATCAGGTTGACTAGAGTTTGAAGAAGAGTCCCATGCACCTCTACTAGGTAGGTTCGCATACTCGAGACGGCCTGACCTTGGAGGTTCGCACTTAATGTAAAAACAGGCACTTGCCTACAACTAACAGTGTATAAACAAGTTCCTTACAAGTTATTTCAATGGCGATACATAATCATCTGGAAGTTTGCCTTCAGATTCAATCCACTGCTTTTCAGCAATTGGAATCAATTCTTCAAGTTCTTCCTTAGAAAACAGTTCCCTATTTTTAGGGACATCTATCAAAGAAGCTGGATATTTACTTATAAATTTTCTTCTAGATTCTTTTCTCTCTTCTTCTGTCGGCGGCCAACGATCGTTCTGAGCTTTAAAATCAATTTCATGTGCCGTCCTCCTTCCTAATAAGTATTCGTTAAAATCAGAAGGATTAATTTCAAAGATACGACGAACTGAAGCTACTCCAAACTCTCCAAAAGTGTAGTATTTCCCTTCATGTATTCGAAAATCATATCCCTTCGGTGACTCAATCTTATCAAAGGTATCAAATTCTTCCCATGTTATTTTGGTTAAACTCATTTTAATCGCCTCCTAATTTTCTAATTGTAAATTCTCCCCACGGAACTTCGTCAATGACTGCTTCTGGCATATTTCCTGGGAAGGTTTATCCTCCTGGTTTCCAAAAATCTTCAAAAGCAGATGCTTCATTTCCGCTTGGAATTCTTGGATTTTGAATTGAAATAACAAGGGATTTATACTAATTATTAATGCTCTTTTTCGAACCATGAAGTGTATAGCGGACTGATTTTCTCAAATAATTCCTTTTCGTATTGATATCTATTCTCTTGTACTTTCTCTACTATTTGACTAACTTTCTCAAATTCGTTATTTTTAATCAATTTGTCAATTAAATCTACATCTTTTTCATCAATCTTTTGCGAGGAAACATTCTTAATGATTATCTTTAAAATTTGATAAGTCACCTCATTATCATCTAATTTAGAAATCTCGGATGTTATTTTTCCTCTCTCAGTAAAAACTAGATTATACCTTCCATTTCCATCCTCTATTATAGAAATTCCCTCCGGAAAGTAGGGAGGTTGTTCAGAAAAATGAATTCCAAATTCACCTAATTTTATGTTTCCAATTTTTGAAACTTCGGATTCAATTTTGTTTTTTAATTTTATTAGCATTTAATTATTCCTATTTCAATTTAAGTAGAAAATTCCCTTTTTCTAATTCATCAATTGTTAAATATGTATAATATTGAATTCCCATACCAGGTTCATCAAACCAAGGTGCAACTAATCCTTCTTTTGTTGGTATTTCTTTTAGAACAATGTAGTCTGAATTCGGTTGGAGTTTCATAAAAGGAGGTAAGGCTTTCTCACCAAATGTTGCTCCTTCAGGAGAGAAATACCTTCCTGTCGGATTAGAACCAATTCTATTTATTCGGGTTCCAGGTAATATTACGGATTCTTTATATTTTCCATTCAAAAATCCATCTTTATGTATACTACCGTCAACTCTCCCTAAGGAACTTTCAGGAGTTCCTGGATAAATTGTATCCCCTGTTAGCTGATTAAAATAATCTGGATTATCATATACATTTTTATTTTTAAGGTAAAATTCTGGCTCAGGTGGATATGACCAATTTCTTAATTTGACTCTATCGGATGGTTCGATACCTGCCTCCGCATATTTGTGCCATTGGAGATATCTCTGACGGTCCATCGGTTCCATACCCATCAAGGTTTTCTGGAATTTCTCCTTCGCCAGATATTGGTCAAAGTTACTAGATTCCCTCGCAAGTTTGCTTTCTTCCAGATTCCTTAGAATCTGTTCGCGGTTAACCTTCGGTGCTTCGACATCTACCTTAACCTTATTGAGACTAAACTTGCTGGCTGCGGAGGAGGCCGCATAACCTCCTACCAGGTTTCCGATAAAGTTTGCGGTTTGAGCATCTTCCTCACTTCCACCTAGGAGCTTAGTCCCATGATAGGCAACCTGTCCCGTTGTATAAGCACCGGCTTCCCCTATCGCAAACTGGGTCAAGCCTTTGACTACGCTCTGGGTCTGCCCTATGGGAATCATGATGGCACTCGCTGTCACAAAGATCCCACCAACCTGATGATACAGCTTATCATTGCCCATGAAAAGCGTATCTCGGATAGGATTTATTGCCTTTGTATGGATATCCCCTGCATTCCCAAGTTTGATATCCTGACCTGCCTCATACATATTAGAGGTCCCATAAGCAAACGACCCAAGTCCTGCCGTTAAGCCAGCCCCAAAAACCAATGGAGTCGCAGTTCCCATGGTTCCTACAATCGCAAGAATGCCAAACGCAACGGTCACCACACCAAGACCCAGATCTATCCAACCGTTCTTGGCTCGATCCTCCGCAGCTAAGGCTTCAAAACGAACCTTGTCCCTCTCTTGAGCAGCTTTCACTCGCTCAACGCGACTCTCCATCTGCTTGGTTGCTTGTTGGTAAGCCGTCGCAAAGCGTTGAACAGACTTGAGTTTGGCAAAGTCTCCAGACTGATAAGTCCCTACCGTACGTGTCTTCCCTGCATGCTCTGCGATCAAGGCCTTGGTCGCAGCTAAAAGTTCCTTAAAGGCAACCAAATCCTGACCCGCATGGTTACTTTCATACTGGATGATGGAGCTGTCCAAGTTCTTGATCTGATTGAGCAGGAAGTTATAGTCCATGACGGTGCTGGTATGACTGCTTCCTGAATAGCTCACCAAGTCTGAAATCTTGTCCTTGGTCGTATTCAAGAGCTCAATCTCACTCTTTAGATTGTCCCGTGAACTCTTTAAATCACTATGAAGGGTTGTAAACACTTGACCTGGTAGCTTTGCATGATTGCTCGAATCAATTTGATAGTAACCATCCTTGTAAAGCAAGAGGTTGGATGAGTAGTCATTCATCAGGTTGACCAGAG
>ERZ772795.64-NODE-64-length-19528-cov-2.95332_pt1 | contig 19528 bp, 24 predicted proteins | sample MGYA00511346_ERZ772795 | MGnify/ENA primary metagenome ERZ772795 (study PRJEB29015, sample SAMEA2738032) | human oral metagenome | biome: human oral; feature: human-associated habitat; material: saliva | place: China | collected 2245 ... | reverse complement strand
GTTTTGAGAACTGAGAGGAAAGGGGGATGAATAAATGAAGAATGGATGCATGAGATTCTTCTTGCTTTTGGTGAGATGTACAAAAACATTAAGCTATATACAAAAACACCGACAGAAAATAGAATAATTTCCATAATAAAACTCCTTATATTGAAAAAATATTTTTTAAAATTAATTACATAAAGTATTATAAAACAAAAAAGACCGAAATTTCATAAATTCCAATCTTTTTTAAAAAATATTTTTTAGGCAGATTTCACAGTATGTGAAATGCCTACCAAAATGCCATTTTCAATTTCCAGCTCCAACTTATGGATATAAGCTGTATCTGGGTCAATTAAAACCGTATATTGGAATTCAGTCCAAGATACCGTTGGTTTCTTGCCGATTTCCAATTCATAGAAACTTCCGTGCAAAAAGTCAAACATAACTTCGATTAAATCGTTGTCATGCTGAGTAGCCTCCAAAAGCCCTTCACCAAACTTTTGGATTTTGACATATCTAATGATGCCTGAGTTCAAAATATTTTGAAACTCAGCGGCTGCTTTTCCATATGCTTCTTTACGAGAGTCAATTGAATTTTTGATAATCATCATTGCTCGGTCAGCGATATTGATATTTGAAAATTTGAGTTCGTTTTTAGACATTTTTGTCTACCTTATCTCTCATCTTTATAAATGAGAGCCTTTCTTTTATTGAGATTTAAAAAATAATATATTGTAAAAAGTTTTACATCTTTTATTATAAAACAAAAAAGACTGGTTTTTCAAAAATAGCCAATCTTTTTTTAAAATAAAATATTTTAAATTAATTAATTAATCAATTAAGCTTCATGAAATCATCTTTCATTTGTTGACCAGCATCTGTCAACATTTCAAACGAGGACAACCATTCTTTCGTGGACTGAATATCTATATCCATGCCCATTTCTTCAGATAACAAATCCCTCCATAGTTCACCATCTTCTCCTAAAGTTTGGCAAACATCTGCATCTTTCAGGATAGACTTCAAAGTCTTATGTTCTTCTTCCGTACCAAGTTTTCCGATTTTTCTATTATCTGTAGCATAAATCAAATCCCGAATTAATTTATTGTCAGCATAATCAAGCAGGTAATAAGCTGAAGATTGTTCAAATACAAATACAGCAGTGTCTAAGTTTTCTACTTCTGTTTTATCTTTGTCATAGCCGGCATCATGATACAGAGCTGCAAGCAGCAAACAAACAATTTCATTTTTAGGGAATGAGGCTGTAAGAGGATTGTTTAAGCACCTTTCAGCAACAGACCACATATGAGCTGGATTGTGATAAGAATTATGATTATCATAAGTATTTTGGTCACTTACAATATTTTCCACCCGAAAACCATTTACATTAAGTAATGCCTCAATGTAGAAACGGTCTGATAAAACAGCTTTATTTTTTTCTGATGTCATATTAAATTAATTATCCTTTCTTTTTATTATTTTCTTCTTCAATAAGTTTTTCTTCTTCCTCTAAGGCCTTGGCATATGAGAATGTCATTAAAAACTCTTGTTTCAAACGTTCAATAAACTGTTCAACATCTTTCTCGTCATGGTCTTGCCTGTATCGCCCAATTTCAGCCCCAAAACTACGAAGAAATGCACGGTTTTGAATATCATCAAGCACAGTGAATGGAAGATTCCAGATATGTCGTAAAGCAACAGTAATGAACATATTTTTGCCAATTTTAACAAAAATATGACTTCTTCTAGAGTTAATCAATACTTGATTCTCAGGAACTTCTGGGAAATACAATTTTAAATACTCAATATTCTTATACTTCAACATATGCCTCAACATATAAGTTGAAAGGCCAACTGATTTTTCTTGACTTACATCAAAACCATTCATTGCCTGATATTGCAATAGCCTAGATGGAATTAAGACCTTATCTTTTTTGCAGCCATAAAGAATGTTTTCTTTAAAATCCATAACAGCGTACAAACCATCATTTTTTGTACCTGTTTTTTCATGAGCGTTTAAGAATTTATCAATGCTTGGCAAATCAAGCAAAACCATTTTTTCAGTTTCAGAATCACCAGCCCCAAAGAATAAAGATGACAAATTAGCTTGTTTTACAAACAATTCAGGCAAATCAAGTAGCTTAAAGCTTCTTTGAACTGTTAAATTCTTATAGAAAATAGTAATATCAATGGTGTTCTTATTAAAGGACATCTGAACACGCGCCTCTTTAGAAGCTTTTAATTCAGACAAGAAGTGAACAAACTCTGTTCTTTCAATATATTTATTAGAATATGGATGCATCAAGTATTTCCAACGAATTGTTTGGCCATTAGAAAAAGAGAAGACCTTATTATCATGAAATACAAAATTACTCAAAAATTGAGCACGTTGATTAAATTCTTTTAGGCCATCAGTTGCGTCCATAAACTTATAATCAACAAGAAAATCACTCAATGCCTCTGATTCTTCTTCTTTTAACTCAGGAATAACTTTCAAAGACCCTTTATCTGATTGAAAAAAACCATAATCATCACTTAGACATATTTCTCCCTTATCTGTTTCAAGATAGAGAGAATCGGCAGAAACTAGAAACCTAAAATCCCCAGTTAAGGGTAAAGAAAAGAACTTAGAAGACATATCTTCTACGAATTGAGCAATGTTTGCGATTGGTGCTTCCCAAGTATCTTCAATGCTGCTTAAGTCAGCGCCTAGTGGATAAACAATTTGTTCTTGATTTTTATGGCTAATCACAACCACTTCTGGGCCAAAACTAATTTTTACTCCACCAGATGAATTTTTAAATTCTGATTTTGTAACACCTAAAAACTTAAATAATCTTTTAAAAATAGCTGAAAATTCTTTAAAATTCATTTTTAATCTCCTATAAATTTATCCATTTCATCATTGTAGATTTGTACTTTTTCAAGAGTCTCTTCTCTGAGGTTCTTGAATTGTTTCCGTCCTAAACGAAGCTGTGAAATAGTTGATGCCCCAATCCCTGTATGTTTTGCTAGTTGCCGGACTGGTATATCTTTATTAAAAAGAGTTTCTTTCACCCTTTCTGTATCAATAATCATGTATTACCTCACTGTTTAATTAGTTTTTCCTTATTTAATTATATCATCTTTTGTATACTTTAGTCAACATTAAAAGAGATGTAAAAACAAATACATCTCTTAGGGTTTGAGTTATTGCAAACTATCTTTAATGGCCTCAGCCAATCTTTTTATAACTGGAACAGAAACACTATTGCCTGCTTGCTTATATAGTCTAGAATTACTTTGATTAGGGAATTTATAGTCTTTAGGAAAGCCTTGAGCATTGAAGCATTCCCTTGGGGTTAGTTTCCTAATTCGCCCATCTTCCGTTAAAATCAACGGCACGTTGCTACCGCCCGTGCCCATATTGGCCGTCAAAGTTGGAATTAATCTGTTTTTATTTTCTCTGACATATTTTCTTCTCCATTGATAAATCCTATCATTTCTTGTTATTCCTTCCTCTAACTTATCATAAAATTTATTTTTCTTCCTAGAATAATAATATTTTTCATCAACAGAATTTTTAAAGTCAATGACATCTTCTAATTTAGTGGTTAGTGGAATTTCATCAGGCATTGTAAAGTTATTGAAGTCTTCAATGTCTCTAAAGGCCACAATATAAATTCGTTCTCGTCCTTGTGGAATATTCCCATATTTGGCCGAATTCATCACTTTATAAGATATATGATAACCAAGGTCTTCTAGTGTTTTAGTAATAACTGAAAAAGTTCTGCCCTCGTCATGAGAGACTAAGTTTTTAACGTTTTCAAAAAATGCAACTCTAGGCTTTCTTTTAGATATAATTCTTGCCACATCAAAGAATAATGTTCCTCTAGCATCATCAAAGCCTAGCTGTTTACCTGCTAAAGAAAAGGCTTGGCAAGGGAAACCAGCAAGCAAGACATCAAAATCTGGCAATTCTGATGCTTCTATAGTTGTAATATCTCTCACATCTACTTTTATGTCAAAATTTTCTTCAAACGTTTGAGCTGGATATACATCAATTTCATTGGCATAGACAGTTGCGAAACCTGCCTGTTCAAAACCAAGGTCTACCCCCCCCCACTCCTGAAAATAGAGAGGCCATTTTCAATTCTTTTTTCATAATAAAAATTTACCTACTTTTATTTTATTTATAACATATTACATTTTATCAAATTTTGAAGTATAAAACAAAAAAAGAGATGTAAAAATTTATACATCTCTTCTCTATCAAATATTAATCAATCAAATCCCAAGAGGTTCACCACATGGCCCAAATGGAACGCCAATATCAGCTAATACATCAAGAGCCTCTTCCTCTTGTTCTTCAAATCTTTTCTTATCTAATTCTTCTTGATTCATATTTCTTTTTTCCTTTCAACTTTTATTTATAGATTTATTATATCATATAAAATAAAAAAGAGGAAGATAAAATCTTTCCTCTTTTACATTTAATTTATTCCAATTAAATCTAATCTTCTTGTTTCTTAGATTTTAATGTCAATCCTAAAGCAGCTAATCCAAGAATAGCTCCAAGAACTTGAAGTGTTCCTGACTCTTCCTCTTGACCAGTCTTAGGAAGTTCTTTCTTAGGAACTTCTGCCTTGATGACTGATGGTATAGGAGCAGGTACTTCGTCTTTCTTAGGCTCTTCTGGAATTTCAAACTCTCCTAATTCATGAACTGGAGCGTCTTTTGGAACTTCAGTAACAACCAATTCAGGTAATTCGTGAACAGGAGAATCACTTGGCACTTCCGTCAAGACTTTTTCTGGGAGTTCATGTACAGGTGCTTCATTAGGTACTTCTGTTAGAACTTTTTCTGGCAACTCATGAATAGGTGCATCACCCGGTACTTCTGTCAAAACTTTCTCTGGAAGTTCGTGTACAGGCGATTCATTTGGCACTTCTGTAAACACCTTATCAGGGTTTTCAGCTACAGGTGCGTCACCCGGAATACCTTTTTCTACTGCATCATAGTAATGAGTAGTTACAGATTCTTCAAGAGTTGTTTTTCCATTGTAGTGATAGTCCTCACGGCTCCCAATAAACAATGGAGCTGCATGAGTTCCTTTTTCAGCAGGTTTGATTTCTTTCAGACTTCCATCTGCAAGAACAGTCACCCAACGAGTAACTTCAAGAGCTTCATTTTCAGCAATTGGAACTTCTGTAGGATTTTCACTCAGAACTTTTTCTGGAATTTCCACAGTAGGAAAATCACCCGGCACTTGCTTTTCAACGCTCACATAATAGTGAGTAGTAATATGATTTTCTACAGTTGTTTTCTTAGAATAGAAATAATCTTCACGTTCTCCAATAAATGTAGGAGCAGGCAAAGCACCCTCAACAGTAGGAGCAATCTCACGTTCAACACCATTAGCTTCAATTGTTACAAAGCGAGTAACATCCAAAGCGTTGACATCACTAATAGGGGCATTTTCAGGAACTTCTGAAACAGAGCGGTCATAGTAATGGGTTGTAATTCCATCTTCTTTGACAGTCTTGCCATTGTATTGGAAGTCACCTACATACATAGTGGCTTCATGAGTTCCCTCTTCAGCAGGTTTTACTTCAACTTCACCATTATCAGTAACAGTAATGTAACGAGTAACTTCACGCATTTCTGGTGTCACACTTGGTGCATCAATAGGTTTTTCGCCTTTCACATAACGATAGTAGTGAGTAGTAATACCAGTCACACCATCATTAGCATCAGTGTGGTCAAAGAAGTATTGATGGAAGTCATCACCTAGCCACATAGGAGCAGGCAATGTGCCTTTTTGTTCATCACGGATTTCTGAAAAACTGCCATCTTCTTCAATTACCAAGAAACGTGTAATTTCTTGCATTTCAGGAGTGACGCTAGGAGCATCAATTGGCTTATCTTTCTTTACTACATCATAGTAGTGAGTATGAATACCATCTTCAACTTTTGTTTGGCCAGAGAAATGATATTTCTCATTTTGAAGAAATGCAGGAGCTTCATGAATACCCTCAATAGCTGGAGCAATTTCTTTTTCCACACCGTTCTCCTCAACTGTTACAAATCGTGTAACATCAGAGACTTCTCTGGTCATTTTAGGAGCTTCATTAGGAACATTTGTCTGAATTTTCACATAGTAATGAGTAGTAATTCCAGTTGTTCCATCATTAGGTGTAGTATGGTCAAATTGATAATTTCCAATAATGCTAGGCGCTGGCAGTGTTCCCTCTTGGGTCTCAGTGACTTCAATTTCTTCACCCTGCTCATTTACACGAACAAAGCGAGTAACTTCACGCATAGCTGGTGTTACAGATGGTGCATCTGTAGGCAATTCATGTGTTTCTGGCGTTGCCGTTGTTTCATAAATGAAATGTTGGCGAGAAATAGTCAATCCTGTTTCAGGATTTTCTCCAACCCATGACTTAGGAAGAGTTACACCGTTTTGAACTTCTTTATCTGTAAATCCAACAACGCCTGTCCACTTCTTGTTACCCTTGTATTCAAGCAGCATACGGAAGCCGGCTAATTTATTGTTTTCTACAGTTGGCAAGGTTTGCTCAGGAGTGTATACCCCCGGAGTGTAAGGATTTGTAAGTGATTCTTCATCACCATCCCATTTAAAATGGTCATCCATTTCGTGAGGAGTAATTTTTTCTCCATTTCGCATAAAGTAGACTTCACCAGATTCATGGAAGTTCTTGTATACTTCTGCTTCTTCCTCTTTGGTCAACAAGAAATCATAGTAAAGAGATTTTGGCGTTACTCTTGGTTGTTGTGACCCTCCAAATCCAAATGGATTTTCTAGACCTGAGACTGGTAATTCTGATGGCCCTAAACCAAACTCATTAATACCGTGGTCAGCAGGTTTTACATGCAACAATGTGTAATTTCTTACAATTGGCGCGTGCACTTCTTCACCATTCGTATTAGCAAAAGTCAATACCTGACTGAATTCAGATTTTGTCAATGTACTTTCTGGCAAATTAGCCATCCAGCGTGTTACACGAACAGTTGGATTTGGTGTTTTAGAGTAATAATCACTTGCGTGCTCGCTGCCTTGGACTTCTTTCGGAAGATAAATTTCTGTTGAAAGTCTGAAGCGTTGAGACACACCATATCCAAAATCACCATCTACTTTCAATGTGATTCCTTTACCTCGGCTGATAAAAGCACCTGAACCATAATAATAATTAGGTTTGTCTGGAGAATTCCACCCCAATTTATATTCACTAGAATTGACTTTGTATCGGCCTTTTGTCCAATAATTATTTAGGTTATAGAAATTTTCAGCCTCTGGATTAATTGTTCCGCTGAAATTTTTTACTCCTGAACCCGGAATCTGAACTGCTTTATCGGCTGGGTTGAGAGTAATACTTTCCCAGTGTCCACCCGGAGACAGAATTGGCTCTGGTGTATATCTCAATTCCGCTGATTCAAAGAAAATGTTTTTCCCATTGAGGATTGTAAATCTACCAATTGTTTCACCTCTGGAATTCAGCTCATTAAAGCCGTCATAGGTGCTAGTGATTTCATCACCCTCTGGCACACCTGTTTCATCATAATGAGAAACATTTCGGAACACTCGAACACGTTGGTTTGGTGAGTACAACTTAGTTGATTTTACATATGTTTCTCCAGTTTGTACTTCTGGGCTTAAGACTTCATTAACAGTTTTTGTTTCACCATTGGCATCCGTATATTCAATGTGAGCAACAAATTTATTCTCGTTTGAAATACGGTGGCCTGTACCATATTCTTTATGAACAGTATAACGATACATTTCGTGGACAGCATACAAGGTTTTTCCTGTATTTTCGTCCAATTCTTGTCCATTTTCATCATAGTAATATGACTTAGCTACAATGCGTTGAGTTCCCCCACGCGCAACATCTGAACCGAATAAAACACCGTTATAAGGATTTGCATCAACTTCAGCTAGTACATTGTGGTTAGAGCCTAGACTTCTTTCTAGTTCAAATGTCCGAACAATCTTGGCAATCTTTTTCTGTTTGCCATCAACAATCATATAACTGTTAGATAGATTAGTATATGTAACAGTTATACGGTCAGATTCACGGAACACCACGCGCTGCACACCTGTATCTCCTAATTGAGAAGACACATAGTCATTTCGTGTAACTTTTGCAAGTTTTTGGAAACGAATATTTGAATAATCAACTTCATTTGCTGGCTTCTCAAACTCTTTTGATTTTGCTTCACTCAGATAACGAACTTCACCAGTGATAGCAACCCGTGCGTTTTCTTCATTCCCAAGATGTAGATTTTGATTCTTCATGGCTTCTCGGATAGCATCACCCTTAGAACTCATGAGTTCTTCATAATCTTTTTTCATATCTTGGTCAATATTGAACCGCTCATAGGCAGTGCTATTAATATTTCTTTTCTCTTCACGAACCCTTTCGTATTCTGACCATTTTTCCATAAGTTGCTGTTTAATCTTTTCAGTTTCTTGCTTAGATTCTTCTTTTACAGCTTCAAGAGAAGCTTGGTCAGATGGAACTTCTTTTTCAACTTCTTCAACTGTAAAACTGTTTTGGTTAAGATTGTTTACCAATTCAGTATAGCTTCCGTCAACATATTTAGTTGTGGACAAATTTGTATTTGTTGTTGCTCCATCAACCTCAGCAGAGTGATTAGCAGCGTTCACGCGCGTGTAATCGTTATTTTCAACAACTTCACGATTGTCTTGAACATTAGCCGGCAGTGGTGAGTTTTTAACAGCATCAGACAATTGTACACCTGATTGGCTATTAAAGTCATCAATGCCTGTATTTACAGTTTGAGAACTAGTTGGGCTAGTGTTTACAGTTTCCTCAGCAGAAACGATTTGAGGGGCAAGAATAAGACTTGCACCAAGCATCAAAGACAAGATGCCTAGAGTTGTCTTACGAATACCGAATTTTTCTTTTTTCCCTTGGATTAGGTGTTGTTTGTAGCTTTTCATGTTTTGATTTTTCTCCTTTTATATATAATTAAATTTAATTTAGCTTAAACATTAAACAAACGAGCACAATTTTATTTTACTAATATGTAGTAATAAAACAAAAATAAAAAATAGCTTTTAAGCCTTTGACTTATTTACTGATAACTTCTCCAGTATCTAAGTCAATGTTTACATTTTCGCCATTCTGCCTTAACTGAACTGTATTCTCATCCAGTTTTTTAGGCGGAGTAGGCATATCTGTAGTAATTTCTTTAATATCAGGCATACCCGGCATTGAGGCTACTGCCCATGCTGCAAGCATCCCCATAATAACGATTACTACAATCAATTCAACCAATTTCATTATTAATCAGACATCCTTTCTATATTTGTTGTGACTTGAATTAATGAAATGACAAAGTTTTTTTATCGTTTTCCACGATAAATTTTCTATGTTTCGACGGCCGCTCCTGATGCTCGATATATTCGAGCTTGGAAATCCTGTAGCATCCTGAATTTCTTTAGGAGGGATTTCCGATTCAAAGAACAACCATTCAAGGTTTTTCTCTACTTCCTGAACTTTCATTCTTCACCTTTTCTTTCTACATATAAATTGATTGCATAACTATATTATCATTTGATAATGCAGTTGTCAATATGGTAACTTTAATTAGTTTTATTTTAATCTTCAAACAAAAAAGTCCTTTCTCCAATAAAGATTGGACTTTTTTAAAAGTTAAAAATCAATTAAACTAAAGCTTTATTTCTTGCAATGTTCTTAAGGTGAAAAACATGTATCACCAAAGATACAATAACAAGAGAGAATGAAGAGATGAAAAATAAATCCATAGAAATACTATAAAAACTTTTCAATAAAGTAGCCACACAAATTAGATAGATGCCTAACATGAAATATTCAAAATCAGACATAAACATTTCAAGATATAAAATCTTTTTATCAATTGTGTTTTTGTTTGCTTTTGTTTTATATATAAAAACAATCAAACGATAAACTACAAAAAATGTAGTTAGTCCAAGAAATGCTAGTGAAATATACTGAGCTATAACCATTTGTTCCATCCAGTTAATGTCTTTTTTGATAATTAAACTACCAATGAAAGCACCGCAATAAATAGCAGTGAATTCACAAATTAGCTCCGCAAAAATCCACAAAGCATTCTTAGCTGCTTCAAATAACATTTTGTTCAACATAATTTTAGTTAAACTCCTTTCCTTTTTGTAAAATAAAATAATTTTTCGTAAAATAAATTTTTACAAAGAATATTATAACGATTGTTTGATTGTGTATTACATGTTTTCAAGATATATGAATAAATCAAAATAAAAAAGAGACTTATTTACATCTAAGTCTCTTTTTGTTCACAACTACTAATAGTTTTATTTATTGCCTTTTGTAAGATTTTCAAGTTTTCAATGCTTAGTTCTATATCAAATGAATTATTTTCATCTTCAAACTCTAAAACAACTGAATCATTTTTATTTTCAGTTTCTGTATACTTTATAGTTTTAGTAACCAAACCAACAGATTCCTTGTTCAAATAATCCACAGCATTTAGTTCTATTTCATCATTAAACTTAAGCAACAATTCTTTTATTTCTGCCATTTTTTCGCCCTGCCTTTTTGTTCTTTGTGACTTTCTTGGACTTAAAGAAAAATTCTTTATTGTTTTCCAACTCATCAAAATCAAATAGATTTTTACCAAAGCTTTCTCGCCATAGTGCAGCACGGCCTTTGCGATTCTTTTCTTTCACTAGAACCTCTTTCCCAGATTGAGTCAAGAAAAGCTTATTCTTCTTTCTAGAAATAAATCCAGCTCGGACTAACACCATCAGCTCTTTTTCATGTTTTTTGTGCAAAAAGTGCCTGAATCCCCGCTTTTTCTGCAATACATAAACGCCTTTAGATTTACTCCAAGAGCTATTATACAAAGCGAAAAATTCAAAGTGATTACTGCAAATTTCATCAAATAATTGTAACAACAAGAATCTACTAGGTTTCAATGATGTCCAACTATTCTCTTTGTAAATCGCCTGATAAATCATAGATTTTACAGACGGGTCATCAAGGTCAATCACCTCATATAAATGATTTAACCGGGCTTCGTGTGTTGAAAGTCGAATAATCTTATACAAAGATGTCTTTGGCGATAGAACATCTTCTAAGCAGACATAAAATGAATCTGTTGTTTTAGCTTGATAGGCCGTCACAACTTTTTCAGTTGTTAAGCAAGATTCAACTAGTTTAACAACTTCTTCCAATGTGTAAGTTTTTTGAACATTGTTCATATACTCCTCCTATAAAAAAATAATATTTGTAAAAATTATAATTGATTTTACAAATACTATTATAACATTATTTTTCTTTTTTAGCCTTTTTCAACATTGAAGAAATGACTGTGTAGACCAACCAATATACAAATGGGATATAAATGACCATATTTCCCAGAGATGTTACATTTCCTAGATAGTCAAAAGAATATTTCATGATGACAGACCAGAAAAACAGGAAGAACAAAGAAACCTTGAATAGTCGAATAAAGCCTTCAGCAGCATTATTTAGTTTGTCACCTATATCACCATGTTTGGCTTCTAATTCTTCCAACTCATTGATAACTTCTTCATCATCTAACTTAGCTTTCATTGTTCTGTATTTTTTCGAATTATAAACCACTGTAAAAAGAATGACAAGATTTACAAATCCAAGTAAAGTTCCAAGCCCAATAGTCATCCAAAAGAACAGAGATACATTGTTGACAATGCTGCCAGCAATAGAAGCTGGTAAAGCAACAAACAAGTTTTCAATTGATAACGCTCGTAAAAACGAAACGTTCTTGAATTTTTCCATTCTTTCCATTTCTGTTTTCTTGGCGTTGTTTTCTTTAATATTATTATTTTTGTTATTCATAAAATTATTTCTCCTAACTTATTAATTATTGTCATTATTATCTTTTTTGTACATTTTAAAAATCTTGTCTCCAAATTCAAAAAAAATATAAAAAGGGATAACAAAAGGGAGACCAATGGCAAAAGAGATAACGCCAAGTAATCTTACGCCATCAGTAATAGCAGGGATAAAATGGTAAAATGACAAAAACCAAAAAATTGACGACCAAAGAGTGGTATTTATTATTGAACCCAAAAATATCTCAACAAAAAAATTAAAAAACTTAATTATAGCATTGTCATCCTCTGTGTTTTTAGGGATGTAAAATATTAATCCCATGAGAAAGGTTATGTAAGATAAGGCAACAGAAATAATATTTCCCACAATGATGATTTTTTGAAATACCACCAAATCTTTAAAAATCATACCAAAAACAATAGCAGGTAACGTTATTAGAAAATTTTCTAAAACCACAAGTTTCATAGCAAGAGTAAGTGGTTCATAATCCTTTTTAATGCACATATAATTTTTCTTCTTTCCAAATAGAATTATACAACTTCTACAGCATGGATAGAGATAGTTGCTGTAGACTCTGACCAGTTTGTTGCATCCCACCAAGTGACTTCCATGTCATCATCTTGTTTATCAGCTTTAGAAGCGCACTCCATCATCTTCGTGTTTAGAAGCTTCAACAAATCTTCAAATCTGTTTTCTCCATCAACTTTTTCTCCATTAATATCTGGCCTATACCAGCTTAAATCCATGCCACCAAGAAGATTTTCTTTAAATAAGTCCAAGACTTTTTGGACAAATTTTGTTTTATCATTAGAAGCTAGTTCTAGAACTGTTCTTTCGGGTTCTATATATCTATTTCCGCCATATTCGGCTTCTTTCAAATCTACTTTCAAAACGTATATATTCATTGTTGTGTCTCCTATTTTTTAGATATATCTATTATATCAAAAAATCATGTTTTTGTATACTTTTACAAACATTTTTCAAAAATAAAAAAAGAAGCTAAAATAAAATATAGCTTCTTTTTTTTGTAATAAATCAATCAGAACATTATTGCCCAGAACTTTCTTTGACCAATTTGTTTGAAATTTCTACAAGTTCTTCAAGGTCTCCTAAATCTAAATTTTCAAAATTAATCTTAGAAATGTTTTCTTTGATTAATTTAACCATTTTGGATTTTTGAAATCTTTCAATGTGCTTGCTGATTTTTTCTGGAGTAGCTTTTTCAAGCCGAATAACAGAAAATCCACTTCCTGCTCTCCCCATATGAGAGAAAATTGAAAACTGTAATTCTGCCTATAGGAGTAATTTTAGAAACTCTACCTAGCTTTAATGAAAAATCGCTCCTTACAAAAACATTATCACCGACTTTCAAGTTTCCAAGCCATCCTGTTCGTTTATCTTTATTCATATCATTCACCTTATCCTTTCTTATTTCACCAAAAGTTTTTCAATTTTTTGTTTCAATTCTTGGATAAAAGTGAAATCTTTGAACAAATCATCATAAGCAGATTTGTCTTCCTTGCCGGTTTCAAGCTTAATGTTTTTGAGGACTTTCTCTACAGAAAGTTCATCAGAAACAATTTGAAGAAGATTATAGTAAAGTGCTTTCTTCAACTTTCCTTCACCCTTTTTGAAGACCAATTTGTTTCCAGAAGGTAATTCCAGTTCAACTGTAACAATTCGTGTTGCGCCAGAGCTGTTTTCGTTTTTCTTGAATTCGCTGTTCAACTTGACGTTTACATCAAGTTCTTTAAAAATTAGAAGGAGATTGATAAATGAAGAACAGTTATCAAACACCATATCCACATATTCCAAATCATTCCAGTCAGAAGACATCGCCTGATATTCTGAGTATAAATCATCTAACTTCTCATGATATTTTTCATAAAGAGACTCAACACCACCAATTCTTTCATCAGGATTGTTTGTTAGAAATTCAACAATTTTTCTATTTATAGTTTCAAGAGCATCTTGTTCAGAGATGGATGAAAATGTATCTCCTAAGAACTGAAACATATAATAATAAACATCATGTAAAAATTCAAAAGTGGGAGTTCCATAATTCAATTCACCAATAAAAGCAGCACTTACTTTTTCAAACTGTTTTTCAAAGTTTGGTGTTGCTTGCTGAAGATAACCCATAAAATCTGAAAACAGAATACTTTGAATAATTTGAATATCTTTATATTCAGCCATCAGAAATTCAAGAGTATTATCCTCTAGAACACGCGCCTTTCCAGCTCCAACTTCTTGAAATTCTTCACTAGAAGAAACTCCAATAAAGTTACGCATGAGGTTAGCAATGAATTGCTCCATCTTTACATTTGTTTTTGTCATAACATATGACCTCCTAAAAATAAAATAATATTGTAAAAATAATTTACATCAAATATTATATAGCAAAAATAAAAAAGAGAGTTAGCATAGTAATAACTCTCTTAAAAAATAAAATGAAACAAAACACATTAAATTAATTTGTCATATACTGCTCTATAGAAAGATGTGGCATCCTCTAAATCTTGGAAAACAAAATCTTCCGAGAACCAGTTTTTCTTAATTTTTCCAGAAAATAAATTACGAAACAATTCATAATGTTCATCCTGTCGAGAAGGCTCTAAAAATCTCCCTTCCATATCCTTCAAATAATCCTTACAAGGAACAAACAAGACATTATTGACAACTAAGACCAAAGATGCCCTGATGTTTTCAGTAAATTGAATTGGATGCAAACAAGAAAAAGTCTTTGGAATCCAATTTTCTATATTGGCGATTTTGAATTGAGCATAACTCCCATCCTCAACATCAGCTAAATTATTCAACTGATAACTCAGCAAAATCACATCTTTTAGCCAAATATAAATATCCTTATATTTGTTAGACAGATGACCTTGACCACCAGCAATACCATTTCCACAGAAAATCAATATGTCATAGACTTTCTTTAAACTGTCAGAAACTTTCTGTTTTTGCTCATAGGAGTCAGTTAAATCTTTAACCTTTTCTACAATTATTTCTGTAGACATTGAGCTTGCTGTTAGTTCTAGCATTTTTTGCCGATATTCTTTATCCAAAATATCTGGATTCGCTTTCATGCGAATAGTCCTAACCAAATTACTGTAGACAACGTTAAAGATATTGTCAGGTTTATCTATCCCGTTATAGGAATCACGGAAAACACCCTCAAAGGTATCTTTTGTTTTATACCTTTCATCATCTTTGAATCTTTCAAAGACTTGGATATAAAGTTCATCTTTAGTCAAAACAACTACATTGTGATTTTCATCTGCAAAGAAAAGTTTTTCACCATCATTTTTCAAAGAAAAAAATTTATCAACCAGTTCATCTACTTGAATAGTCAATACCTGCCACAAAACATCTTTCTCAAAATTTACACAAATCATATTTTATTCTCCTTTTTTTAAATAATAATATTGTAAAAAATTAATTTACATCTTTTATTATAAACAAAAAAGCCATTCAAAACGAATGACTTTTGTTTTATTATTATTGTGCTTCGGCCTTGTATTTCACAAACAGTTCGTCGAACAACTCAATGTTATTTGTATACAACTGCAATGCAGCGTCAATATCAGACTTTCGAACCGTATAATTTTGTTGACCAGCGTAAGCTTGATTTAACAACCAGCGAATTACACAAGTAAAATTATTAGCGAATTCACTTTCGCTTCCATCTTTGACAGCTTTTAGTGTTGCCAGCATTTGACCATATGTCACATCAGTTGATGGCCGGCGGACTACCGCAGAAACTTTAGCTTTCGCAACTTCATATGAGATGCTAACATCTACATATTCAGGCAAAGCTTTACCCACTTCCGCCATAATTTCTTTTGGCGATTTTTCAGGCAATAACTCTAGTGATTCTGGTTGTTCAGGCAAGATTGATTTTACTTCAGATACAGGAACATCTTCGTTGTTTTCTTCAATGAAATCAATTTGTACTGCTTCAGATTGACCGGCATCCATGTTTGTCAACAAATCAGATGATTCATCAATAACAGGGTTTTCTTCTCCATTAGATTGAACATATTCAACCTCAATGTCTTCTTGAGCCTCATTTGTTTCAGTAACAGCAGTTTGTTCTTCGGCAGCTTCTTCTTTGTCTTCTTTAACATCAAACAAAGAAACCTCCTCAGATGAAGCGTCTAAAGCAACATCATCAGTTTTTTCTTCCGCCTGAACTTCTATTTCAGCTTCAACAGCTTCAACCTCAGTTGGTTGTTCTTCTACTTTTTCAGCAGTTTCTACAACTTCTTCAGGTTTTTCTTGCTCTACAGGTGCTTGCTGTTTACGAGGACGACCACGCCGTTTTTTTGGCTTTTCTTCTGGTTGTTCTTCAACAGGAACTTCCTTGGTTTCCTCAGCTGCTTTTGGCAATTCAACAACATTTGACTTTTCGGCGCTGTCAGTTTCTTCTTGCACTTCTGGTTGTTTCTCTTTTACCATTCCATGTTCTTTTTCGTATTCAGCTTTTTTAGCTTCACGAATTTCAAATGGTAAACCAAATCCAGCAGCAATGAGCGCAGCAGCGCGTGAACGGCGTAGAGCAAGCATTGGAGTTGTCTCTACTTTGGCTTTCATATCATCTGGAGATGCAACTCCGACAATATCTTTAGCCAAATAGGTTTCGCCAACTTTGACACTTGTGGTAGCAACGAAACTATCTCCAACAAGATACATCTGACCTTGCTCTAAAGAGCCATCTGGATGAACATTGCGGAATAATTCCAACATATCATTAAACATCAGGAAAGCAGATGCTTTATCCTCTACATAATCAAACTCAACTTGCGCCATTTTAGAAGCAAGTGCAACATCAATTTTTTTAGTATTAGCCATTTTTTACCTCCTAGATTAAAGGGCCAAAAGTTACAGTTATTTTCCATTTGTTTTTATTTAACTGTAACCAAATCATAGATAAAACTTTGTACATCTTTTCTTGCTTTATACAAAGTTTCGAATTGAACATTTCCTTGTTTTAAATCCAGTAACTCTTTTTTTCTTAAACCCATATGTTTAAGCTTTGAATCTGAATTTAACTCAGGAAAATTGTCCATAAGTGACTTTAGTGCTTTTTGAACATAAGCGTATTGCTTCTGTGGGTCTGTAGTAGACGGCACACATTCACAATAACTGATTGCTGTCTCAAAAATGACAATCGCTCGTTGAATTAGTGATAGAATTTCGAGTTTTTCAACCACTTGTGTAGTTTCTTGAAAAGCTTGTAATTCTTGTTCAGCTAATTCTTTTTTGTTTAATAGTTTGGCCCTCCTTTCTTGAAGGTCTTTGATGTAATCAATCATATATTACACCATCCTTTCTTTTAGTGAATTTTAAAAACAATAATTGTAAAATTAATAATTTACAAAATATATTATAAAACAAAAAAACACCCAAAATAGGTGTTTTATAGTTAAATACGTTTTCGTCGGGTTCTAAAATCTATGACTTTAGATTTACCATTTTTATCGAAAAGATGATAACAAAATCGGCTTCTTGTCACAACAATGTCACGTTTTCGCTTAAAGCCTTCGACTTTTTTGAGCCTTGGAACTACGAACTTATGTGGTTCAGTTGTTTCACATAGCCGATTTACATTACGTTTTGAGCGTTTTTCGATAATGTCTATTGCTTCCTCATAAGAAATGAAGAATTTTTTATTGAAAACAACTTTATCAAGAAGTTTTTCTTTAGACTGGGTTTCTTCAAAGATTCTTTCCAAAAACATAGTTTGAGCATCTTCACGAGAAATCACTCCTGAAGACACAGTGACAAACGATAACTTTTCCATAAATAATGATTCATGAATTTCATGTCGATAAACCTCATCTAGCCATCCATTTCTGATTAAAATAGCTTTTAAATCTTCATATTGATTACCGTTGTCAAAAAGCAAAACACGATAGTTACCATTCAAACCTCCATGTTCAAAACGCGTCAAGACATATCCTTTGTTAAACAAGTTTTCTGTTTCTTTAGAGATAACTTTCGCAATCTCGAATTCTGGATTGATAATTTTCATATCACTTTCTCCTTATTGTAATTAAAATAATTTGTAAAATAATTTACATCAATTATTATAAGACAAAAAGCATCTATATAAAAATAGATGCTTTAAATTAAATTAAAATAATTTATACTTAAAATCACGATTTGGAGCGGATATATTCCCGAACTTCCATCAAGGCTTTTCCAGTAATATTTTCTCCTTTCCAACTATTCACATCTTGTACTGCCTGTGGTGCAATATTCGCATTAAGTCCAATTCCATAGAATTTATCGTATGGATTGGCTTCGGCCAAAATTGCATCACCAGTAGATAATAGTTTTTCTTTTAGCTCTGGGTTTTGAGAGAATTTCAGGTACATCCCGTTTTTCAGGATGCTATAGAAATGTTCATCCCAGACTTTCTTATCGAAAGCAAAAACTTTTCGGCCAAGCTGCTTAATGTACAGAGGATTTTCCTCTACAAGAATTTTGTCAGCGATTTTCTCGTCTTTAAAGAGCTTTGCCTTATTCCACATAAAGAATTGTTCTACTGAGTAGAAATTGATTCCTTTGTGTGTGAATTCGGCGCGTGCGAAGTTTGAAAAAACTTCATATCCATTCTTCAATTGAGAATAAAACGGAATAATTTTTTGTTCCATAACTTTTTACTCTCCCGGTCTTTCTCGTTTTACAAGAATTTCATAGTCTTGAATTTCAAGATAGTATTTTGAAAGAACTTCACCAGATTTCTCTAAAGAAATCACAAGGTTTGTTTCTGACAAGAAAACAAGCCTTACAACACAATCAGACACTTCAATGACATGTTCGAAGTAGTCGAATGTGTCTTCGCAATTTTCTGTAGAGTCAACATTGACGTAATCTGACACAGTCTTATCAAATTCAAACAGTTTGCTCAAAAACTTATTTTCATGAACTTTAGGAACAAAGTTGCTCATCCAGAAAACAAGGCCATTTTTCTTCTTCATAGTTAGGCTATTCAAACCTGAAGCATCATCACCTAGAAAAAGTTCTTCCAATCGCTCACTCAAAACTTTTGCAACTTCATTTGTCTCATATTTTTGAACAAGAGCAGATTGATATTTACAAAACTCATGAACAACTCGAACTTCTTCAAAAGAGTTTTCAGAGTTATTGTTGTAACAATTAATAAAAAATGGATAGTAACCATCTCTCATTAAAGCTGCATCAACTTTTAGGATTTCTAACAAACTTACCTTATAAATTGATGAAAAGTCATTGATTCCTGCTTCTAGGAAATAATCCATTAGTGTTTTTTCTTCAACAACACCATCTCCATTTATCTTTTTTAATGGACGAGTGAATTCTTTTTCAGAATAGGACATAGTAACCTCCAGACTATTAAGCTTGTTGGCTCTCAAATCTGGTTGAGATGGAACAACATGAGGTGACACACATTGAGGTTGTGCTTGTGCGAATGGGAATTGAGCAGAAGGAAATCCTTGTGGAGCTGGTTGACAACTCATTACTCCTCCATTTGTTGTGATTTTTTTGTCTGTATTCATATTGAATACTCCTTTCTTTTATTTGAAATAATATTTTGTAAAATAAATTACAAGTAATATTATAATCTAAAACCAACATAAAAAGACCTTGTAATCCACAAAGTCTTTTATATTTAAACCTAT
>ERZ772795.63-NODE-63-length-19922-cov-9.78326_pt1 | contig 19922 bp, 6 predicted proteins | sample MGYA00511346_ERZ772795 | MGnify/ENA primary metagenome ERZ772795 (study PRJEB29015, sample SAMEA2738032) | human oral metagenome | biome: human oral; feature: human-associated habitat; material: saliva | place: China | collected 2245 ... | reverse complement strand
ACAAGTCCAAATCCGCTCAAGACACCTAAAAGTCCAAGTGCTGCTAGGCTAGCATGGTCTTCTGTACCAGTATTAGGAAGTTCAGCTTGTCCTTTAGCTTCTGATGGAGCTACTGGAGCTTGTGGTGCTTTACCATTTACTGGTGCTGATGGCATCGTTGGAGTTGCTGGGTTAGCCGGTGTTGTTGGTTGACTTGGGTCTGTCGGTTTCACCGGACTTGTTGGGTTTGTTGAAGGTGTTGATGGAGAACCTGGTTGAGATGGAGTGAGTGAGCCTCCATTTGTAGTACGTTTAAATACGTGGATGACATTACCAGTTCCTTCAACTTTTATTGTATCTACCAATACATATCCTGGAATTGATCCAGCTGGGTTATCACCTTCAGCTAATGGTTTAACTGGTTTACCATTGACATCTACCCATACCGTTACAGGTTTCTTAGTTGATGGTTTGAAGATGTGAGTTACTTTACCTGTTTCTTTGTTTGTAACTGTTCCTACTAGTTCATAGTTAGGAGTAGATCCTGCTGGGTATGTTCCTGGTGTTACAGGTTTGATTGGGTTTCCTTTTTCGTCTACCCACTCAGTAGTCTTACCTTCTTCGATTGATTTCTTAACTTTCTCAGCTTCTTTCTTAGCCTCTTCCTTAGCTTTTTCTTTTTGCTCTGGAGTCAAGTTTGGATCTTTATCGATGTTTTTGATTTTCTCTTCAAGCTCTTTATCTACAGTTTCTTTAGCTTTCGCTTTATCTTCTGGAGATGGTGTATATGGTTTATCTTTATCACCTTCAGATGGGTTTGTTGGGTTGTCTGTAGATGGATTTGATGGGCTGTCTGGAGTTGGAGTATCTTTCTCAACTTCTTTCTTACCATTCTCTTTCGCTTTTTCTACTTCTTCTTTAGAAGGTGCTTTGTCGATGGCTTTCTTAGCTTCTTCAGCATCTTTCTTAGCTTCTTCTTTAGCTTTTTCTTTTTGCTCTGGAGTCAAGTTTGGATTTTCATCAATCTTCTTCACTTTATTTTCTAGAGCTTTATCAATCGCTTCTTTCGCTTTTGGCTTGTCTTCTGGAGTAACAGGAGTTTTTTCTACATCTTCTTTACCTTTTGTTGTAGATTTTTCTACATCTTCAGGAGTTTTCGCTTCTTCCAATGCTTTCTTAGCTTGTTCTGCTGATTTCTTAGCATCTTCAATCGCTTTTTCTTTCTCTTCGTTTGTTAACTCAGGATTTTCTTTAATCTTACTTTCTTTTTCAGATAAAGCTTTGTCGATTGCTTTAGAAGCTTCTTCTTTGACGTCTTTATAAACGTAAGTAACTTCTGTAGTTCCTTCTGTTACTTTACCAGACTCTTCACCCTTAGTTGAAGTTGGTACAAGTACGTAGACTTTACCATCTTTTGTAGTGATTGTAGCTGGTTTGTTGTCACTTGTGTCATATGCTGAGCTTACTGATCCGTCAGTCGTATCTTTAACATCTTCAGCGATTGTGTTACCCGCTTCATCAGTGTAGTGAACGACTACGTTTCCTTTAACCTCTTTGTACACATATGTTACTTCTGTAGTCTTACCTGCTTCAACATCACCAGTTTCGTTACCTTTAGTTGATGCTGGGACGAGTTCGTATACTTTTCCTTCTGGAGTAGTAATACGAGTTGGTTTCATGTCGTTATCAGAAGTATCGTATTTAGCTCCTGGTTTTCCGTCTTTTGTATCAACAGCGTCTGCTTGAAGTGTGTTTCCAGCTTCGTCTACGTAATGAACAAGAACGTTTCCTGCTTTTTCGTATACATAAGTGATTTCTGTAGTACCTTCTACAACAGCACCGTTTTCTGGCTTAGAACCGTCTTTCAATTCTTTAGCTGTTAAGTAGTAAACAGTACCATCTTTTTCAAGTTTAGCTGGTTTGTTGTCAGTTGTGTCATATTTCTCACTTAGTGATCCATTTTCTACATCTTTCGTATCTTCAGCAAGTGTGTTTCCTTCTGTATCAACGTAGTGAACGACGACATTACCTGTGATTTCTTTGTAGACGTAAGTTACTTCTGTAGTTTCTCCAGCTTTAACTTTACCAGTTTCATCACCTTTAGTTGATTGAGGGATTAATTCGTATACTTTTCCTTCTGGAGTAGTGATACGATTTGGTTTCATGTCGTTATCAGCAGTGTTGTAGTCAGCGTTTGGTTTGCCGTCTTTTGTATCAACAGCGTCCACTTGAATAGTGTTACCTTTTTCATCAGTGTAATGAACGACTACTTGTCCAGCTTTTTCGTAAACGTATGTTACTTCAGTTTTACCTTCAACGACGTCTCCGTTTTCTGGTTTAGAGTCATCTTTAAGAGCTTTTTCTGTTAAGTAGTAAACAGTTCCGTCTTTTTCGATTTTCTCTGGTTTGTTGTCAGTTGTGTCATATTTAGCGTTTAGAGAAGCACCTTTCGTATCTTCTTTATCTTCTGCAATGACGTTTCCTTCTGTATCAACGTAGTGAACCACTACATCACCAGTTACTTCTTTATAAACGTAGGTTACTTCTTTCGTTTCACCTGCAACAACTTTACCAGTTTCATCACCTTTAGTTGCTGTTGGTACTAGTTCGTATACTTTGCCTTCTGCAGTTGTGATACGAGCTGGTTTCATTCCGTTGTCAGAAGTGTTATAGTCTGATCCTGGTTTTCCATCTACAGTGTCTTTGGCACCTGAAGCTACGTTAGCACCAGCTGGGTCAACGCCTACTAACGGAGTTCCGTCTTCTGTTTGGTAATTAACGACTACTTGTCCAGCTTTTTCATAAACATAAGTTACTGTAGTTGTACCTTCTACTACGTCTCCAGTAGCTGGTTTAGAATCATCTTTCAATTCTTTAGCTGTTAAGTAATATTTAACTCCATCTTTAGTGATTTCGTCTTTTTTGTGGTCTGCTGTATCGTATTTAACGTTTAGAGAAGCATCTGTTTCGTCTTTTTCGTCTTCAGCAAGTACGTTACCTTCAGTATCTTCGTACTTAACAACAACATTACCTTTTACTTCTTTATAAACGTATGTTACTTCTTTAGTTTGACCAGCTTCTACAGTACCTGTTTCATCACCTTTAGTTGATGCTGGTACTAACTCGTATACTTTTCCTTCTGCAGTTGTGATACGAGTTGGTTTCATTCCATTATCTGCAGTGTTGTATTCAGAACCTGGTTTTCCATTGTCAGTGTCTTTCGCACCTGAAGCAATATCTTTACCGTCTGCAGTTCCTACTAATGGAGTACCGTCTTCTGTTTGGTAATTAACAATGACTGATCCAGCTTTTTCATAAACGTAAGTTACATCAGTTTTACCTTCTACTACGTTTCCAGTTTCTGGTTTAGAGTCATCTTTAAGACCAGCTTTTGTAATGTAGTATACAGTTCCGTCTTCTGCAGTGATTTTTTCTGGTTTGTTGTCAACAGCAGTGTCATATTTTTCGCTTAGAGATGCACCTTTAAGGTCATCTTTATCAGCTGCGATTGTCTTACCTTCTGTATCAACATAGTGAACTACTACGTCACCAGTAACTTCTTTATAAACGTAGGTTACTTCTTTCGTTTCACCCGCAACAACTTTACCAGTTTCATCACCTTTAGTTGCTGTTGGCACTAATTCGTATACTTTTCCTTCTGCAGTTGTGATACGGTTTGGTTTCATTCCGTTATCAGAAGTATCATATGCTGAACCTGGTCTTCCGTCAACAGTGTCTTTTGCACCTGAAGCCACGTTAGCACCAGCTGCATCTACACCTACTATTGGAGTTCCGTCTTCTGTTTGGTAGTTAACGACTACTTGTCCTGCTTTTTCGTAAACGTAAGTTACTGTAGTTGTTCCTTCAACAACATCACCAGTAGCTGGTTTAGAGCCGTCTTTAAGCTCTTTAGCTGTTAGATAGTATTTAACACCATCTTTAGTGATTTCATCTTTTTTGTGGTCTGTTGTATCGTATTTAACGTTTAGAGAAGCATCTGTTTCGTCTTTTTCGTCTTCAGCGATTACGTTACCTTCAGTATCTTCATACTTAACGACTACGTTCCCTTTTACTTCTTTATAAACGTAGGTTACTTCTTTCGTTTCACCTGCAACAACTTTACCAGTTTCATCACCTTTAGTTGCTGTTGGTACTAGTTCGTATACTTTGCCTTCTGCAGTTGTGATACGAGTTGGTTTCATTCCGTTGTCTGCAGTGTTGTAGTCAGTTCCTGCTTTAGCGTCTGTAGTGTCTTTAGCACCTGAAGCTACATTTGCACCATCTGCAGTTCCTTCTAATGGAGTTCCATCTTCTGTTTGGTAGTTAACGATGACTGATCCAGCTTTTTCGTAAACGTAAGTTACTGTAGTTGTTCCTTCTACTACGTCTCCAGTAGCTGGTTTAGAATCACCTTTAAGTTCTTTAGCTGTTAAGTAATATTTAACACCATCTTTAGTGATAGATTCTTTTTTGTGGTCAGCTGTATCGTATTTAACATTTAGAGAAGCATCTGTTTCATCTTTTTCGTCATCAGCAAGTGTGTTACCTTCAGTATCTTCATACTTAACGACAACATTACCTTTAACTTCTTTATAAACGTAGGTTACTTCTTTAGTTGTTCCTGATTCAACCTCACCTTCTTCTTCACCTTCAGTTAAGTCTGGAACTAATTCGTATACTTTGCCTTCTGCAGTTTTAATACGAGTTGGTTTCATTCCGTTGTCTGCAGTGTTATAAGCTGAACCTGGTTTACCGTTATCAGTATCTTTTGCACCTGATTCTACAGTTTTACCAGCCCCATCTTCGTCTACTACTGTTCCTGCAAGTGGAGTTCCATCTTCAGTTTTGTAGTTAACGATTACTGATCCAGCTTTTCCATAGATGTAAGTTACTTTTGTAACACCTTCTACTACTGTTCCTGTTTCAGCTGGAGCGTCTTTTTCTACATCATTTACAGCTGTTTTAGTAGCATCTGCTTTAAGGTAGTAAACATTTCCTTGTGCATCTGTCAGTTTTTCTGGTTTTTCATCTGCATTTTCTTTAGTGTTGTAGGCTACGTTTTTAGAAGCTGGAGTACTACTTACAACTACATCTTGTCCATCAGCATCAACATAGTATTTCTCAGTTACTACTTCAGCTACTGTTTCAGGAGTATCAGTGTAAGGAGCTTTTAATTCTGTTCCGTCTTCTGTTTGGTAGTTAACGACTACAGAACCTTTTTTCTCTACTTCACGAGTTTTTTCTTCTGCATAAGTGTAAGTGATTGTTGTAGTACCACTTGCTAAACGGTAGGCACGAAGTGGAGTGATTTCATCACGGTAAGAATACTCTTCAATCTCTGGAGTAAAAGTGCCAAGATTAAGATTAATATCATCACCAAATTTACTTGTACTATTTTCATAAACTTCATTAAAATTAGCTGTTACATCCGTTGTAGGTCTACCTTTATCATCAACTTGGTCTCCAGTATCAGCCTTTATCGCCTTTTTCTCCCCACCTTTTGCAGCTATTCCGACAGAGATATATCGTTTGAAATTAAGGGTGTTATCTTCCAACCCTTTTTCTTGAAGATAGGCAAGATAGTTTTTTACAAAAGTTCTGTTTGCTTCTCCTGTTGCAGTATCTGGAGCTGCTTTAAATTTTTGAACCATTGCATATGTTCTATCTATAGTAGCACCAGTACCTTCTTCATCATCTGCAACATTATCCTTAGGTGATAATGGTACCACCCCTGTAATTTCAGGACTTTGATCGCTCACAGTTACATACGTATTTTTCTCAAGAACGAAAACATAGTCTCCTTCTTTAATTCCACCATCCGCAGTTACATTAGCTGAAGTGAAGTTTTTCGCAGCTGCTTCTCCAGACTTGAAGGCCTCAATCATTTTATCATCAGATGTGATAGTTCCTGAATCTGCAAGTACATATTTACCATATGTTCCTTTTCCTGTTTGTTCAACGATCCAAGCTTTTCCACCGGGTTTTACAGTATCATAAGTGATTTTACCTTCTGCGTTACTTAACCCTTCTGGAGTCAATTTCGCAGTTACATCACCTAGAGTTGTGTCAGAGTACACTCCTCCACCGTTTCCAGTAGTTTCAACCTTAGGTTCTCCGATTAGGTGGTAAGTCTTCCCATCTTTTTCGATAGTTTCTTTCTTACCATTTTCTTTAGCATCGTTTAGGTCGCTATCTTGTGCATCTCCACCTGTTGTTTCTTTGAATACTTCTCCTGATTTACCGTATACATCATAATTTGTAGAGATTGTCTTGTTATCACCAGAGTCTTGGTTTTTGTTTTCTTCTAGTACAGTATTACCGTCAGCAGTTACATATTTGTAATCTACTTTTCCAGTTTTTGTAATTTCTTTTGTTCCTGTATCAGTTGGATCAGTTGAAAATTGCATACCTGCATCCGGGTTCTGAATATTAGCTGTATCTACAATCACTGACCCCTTATCATTTGAGATCGTTGTTGTGTTGTCGCTGTTTTCTTTCATCGCCGCTTCTACAGTATGGGTTTGTCCTGCCATTGCAAGGGCTGCACCAACAATCAGAGCGACTGTACCGATTTTGACTGAGTCTGAACGACCGTCTTTAAACTTACGAATGGAAAATTTTTCTTTTTTATTTATAAACATTCTTAGTATCCTTTACTATTATTTTTTGTATAGTTTTCAAAGTTTATCATATTGTTATATTGAATAACAATTAATAAACTCTAAAACCCAACACTTGTATTTTAACACTTCTATAACGCTTATACAATAAATTTAAGCATTTTTTGATCATTCAGACTATAGTCTTTCACTATATGTATATATAAAAAATCCATACAGAGGTATGGATTTGCATATTTAAAAATATACATTTATGCTACCAGCCAAGTGAAACACTTTCAAACTGACAACCCAATCGTCGCAATTCTTTTTGACGGTCCTCATAGTAGGGGAGGGAAATGCCTGTGATGGTCACATGGGGCAGGTCTTGTAAGTGAAGACTGACCGACGAGGTGAAGTGATAAACATGAACGAACTCATATTCTTGCAAGAGTTGGGCAAGGACATCTTCAAAGATTAAGTCCGTCTCCAAGTAAGTCACGTTTGGGATCGTGAAGGTTTCCTTGGGATGAGGTAGATAGAGGTCAATGGCCAAGGCCTTGGCATAGGTGCTGATAAAACGGATGGATATTTGGTCGTCCTCTTCGGAGAACTTTTGCCCCAGCAGGACCTTGACCGTCTTACCATTTGAAACGGGTGCTTGAGGTAGGTCAAAAAAATGCTCCAGATAGACCAGCTTTTCTCTAGCTACGACATGGTAGTCACTGCGATAGAGGGTATAGTGCTTTTCTGTCCGCTCAATCAAGTCATCTCTGGTCAAGCCCAAAGAGCCCACCTGACTGGGTTGAAGAGGGAGGGCATACATTCCCAAAGGATAAATATCTGCATAGCCATCATCGAAACTCATGAGGTGCTGGTAGGTCGAACTAGCAACCAAGGCCAGAATCAAGCTATTGTCAAAACTAGCATAAAAGATAGTATCATAGTCTCCCGCCAGCTCCTGACAAATCTGAGCCAAGTCCTCTGCCGTCTGAGGATAGTGAACATAATCAAAATCCTTAGCATAATGCTCCTGACGGGCATTTTTGACAGGACTGACATAAAGACTGACAAAATCCTGATTAGGATAGAGTCCCTTGATATGCTGGGCAATCTTGGCCTGCAAGGGCGTTGTGGCAATGATGAGGTGTTTCATCTCTTTGATTCTCCTAGGTGGTGATGGTGCAGCAAGGTCTCAACGACTTCAAAGTCCAAGGCATCGTCGATATCATAAGAATAGAGTTTGGGCATTTCATAGGCTACTGTCTTATCAGTATAAAAGGTCTCATCTCGTAGGTAAAGGTCCTTGCGAGAAATCCAGATACTACCGTTGGGATAGTAATAAACAGGCTCTTTTTGCCGAGCATAGTGCTTGGAAACTTGAGGCGGACGAATAAAAGCTGACTCCCCTAGCTGCAAGAAAAGACTACGACTCTTGTCTGCCTTAACACAAGAAATCAAATGGTCGGCGCCAGACTGATAGTAGAGCTGGTAGGACTCGATGAGGTGCCCCACCTCTCTCAGGGGTGAGGTCACCTGTAGATTCACAAAGACCTGGTCTTCCTCAAAGGGCTGCAAAAAGTCGCGTAAGGTCTCTAAGCTAGAGGTTGTCGACAAGGCCAATTCTTTTGGTCTGTGGACACAACGAATCTCTGGATAGGCTTGACGACAGAGTTCTAGATAGGCTAGTGAATCTGAGGAAACCCAGATGTCACTAAATAACTTGGAGGCTAGAGCGACTTCTATGGTATAGAAAACCAAGGGTTTGCCTGCAAGCGGTTTGATATTTTTATCCACTAAGCCGCGTGAACCCGAACGGATCAAAATGACGGCTATGGGTTTAGATTTTGCTTTCATATAGTTTTCCTAGAATTGAGATAAAAAGGGCAGATAGGGTAGTGATAATGCTATTTAACCAGGGATTGGGGTTGGCAAAAAGGCCACTGTAATGATAGAGAACCAAGGCGCCTAGACTAAAAACCAGATAGATTTTGGCTAGTGGTAAACTCGGTTTTTTGAGGAGTAAGACCAAGAGATACAAACCACCTATCACACCTAGTGTCAGGCCCATAAAGCCGTTAATCCACTCGTAGATGGAGTAGATTTCTGCATTCATGAGTAAGAGGCAGAGGAGCCAGGACAGGCCTGCTAAGGCAAAGGATAGGAGGCTTGGCGACCAGCGAATCTTTGACCAGGCGAAATCCAACTTCAAGCAGGTCACGATTGCATTCATACTAGATGAAACCGTGGATTGGCCTGCTGCCAAGAGAGCCAACATGATGAAACTACCAAACCAAGGTGCCAGACCTTCCCGAGCATAGGCAATGAGAACAGGATTGGTCGATGTGGTGGCGAAATTTTCCTGACGAATCAAGCAGCCAATCAGATAGAGTAGACTAGCAATCCCAAAGGACAAGAGTCCCTGAATCCATAAGATTTTCCCAATTTTCCGACGCTCCATTTTACCATTAAAACGTTGGACGATATCCTGCGAGGAAACGTAGGAGAACAAACTACTAAAGCCTGCTCCTACAACTAAGATCAAGACCGTCTGCCCATCCAGTTTCTCTGCAAAGTGAGAGAGTTGTTGACTGCTATTCAGGACTAAGCTAGATTCGGCAATTCTTGGTAGAAAGAGGGCTAGTATAGCTAGCAGGACCAAACCCTGAAAGAAGTCCGTCCAAAGTACAACCAAGAGACCACCCCTTGCCAGATAATAGACCGTCAAGAGGAGGAGTAAAGCTGACAAGACCAGCTGATTGATGGGGATAAAGGGCTCTAAGGCCTGAGACAACAAGTAGGTCACCACTGCTATTCGCCCCAACTGGTAGAGGATGAAAAGCCCTGAAGCCAGTGAGCGAATGCCCGCCGATTGAAACTTGTCCTCTAAAAGATGATAGGCTGTCTCATAGTTTCCCTTTTGATAGAGAGGCAAAAAGTAGCGATGAGCCAGCGGAATGGCTAGAAAGATGCCACATTGGGCAAACCAGAGATAGGACCTACCTGTATAGGCATTCCCCACCAGAGTCAGAAAGGAAATGGGACTGAGCAAAGTCGCAAAGACTGAGAAGGCCAAAACTGTCACAGGAACAGCTTTCTTAATCTGATAATAGTCCTCTTCGCTCCCTTTTTTCCGATAAGCAATCCAAGAAATCAAGCAGAAATAGAGCAATAGGGTAACTAGAATTCCCAACATCCTAGAAGTTCCTATCTAATAGCTCTCGGTAGCTTTGAGCTACTTTTTCCAGAGAATAGCGAGAAGCTAAAGCTAGATTTTTTTCATTTAATAGATAAAAATCAGGCTGCTCCATCTCTTCTATCTTTTGAATCAACTCTGATTTGGTTTTAAACAAGTTGATGGCATTTGACTGGCCAGCATAAAAACGATGGGCAATCTCCACATCTGATAATAAGGCTAACAAACCTTGACTCAAGGCTTCAACACAGGCATTGGCAAATAACTCTGTGTAACTTGCAGACAAATAGCATTGGTGCAAATGATAAGGCACTTCGTTAACGATACCTTTAAAGTGAATGGTTGGCGGAAGATCATATTGATTCTGTAATTCTGCTAGACGTTCCTCTGAGCCACCATAAAAGGTAATCTGGGTCTTGGAGCCACGTTTGTAGAGTTCGATAAAGGCTTCAATGACAAGTTCAACGTTCTTGCCTTCTCCCATATGACCCACTAGGCAATAGTCCAAAACAGGTCCGATTTTTCTTAGCTGACCTAATTTTTCTGTAAACATTGGTGGTAAAAACTTGGTGTCATACCCTTGTTTCGCCAAAGTATCAGTCAACACTTCACTGGCAACCAGGTATTTGTTTATCTTGCGCAGATTAGCGAGGCGTAAATCTCGCATGACATTTTCATGGACGACTTCATAGTAATTTTTGTCCGTGTTTTCCATATAACGCCAGAGGCTGGGTTTGGGTACGATTTGTTGGTCACGGATGAAGAGGTCGGTTTGCTGGGCCCATTTGGCTAAGAACTTGACCAGCAAGTCCTCTTCAGAACGGATTTCTCCTCCTATGCGATAGATATACTCTGGATAAAAGATGGTTACAGGAGAGGGTTCTTTGAAGGGATCGATAAAGCGTCCTTCCAGGGCCAGTTCTCCATTTTCATGATACCAACGAAGTTCCTTCTCCTTGAAATCTTCAAACAAGAAGGGCCCCTTGGTATAGTAATATCTCCCCGAGCCATCTCCTAGGGTAACAGAGGCGACAAAACCGTCTTCATTGAGCTCAACCTGATCTCCATCTGCTAGCGTTAAACTTTCTGGCTTCACTGATAAGTCTGCATGGCCTATATCTGAAAAGCTATGAGGAACGCAGAGCAATTCCTTTTCTAAAAATCCTAACTTGATCAAGTCTTTCTTCCAATCAGGACGAAGCTGAGGGCTCGACACTATGTGGACATACTCCAAACCCAGATGTCGTGCTATGCGGGCGCGATAGGCCTGGGTACTCTCAAAACCGTAGCGATGGATTTCCTTGGCTGGATGGATAGTGATAATTCTCGACATGCTATACACTCTTTCTCTATTATTTATTGCTTACAAACGAAAAACCACCCTCACAAAAAGGCGAGGGTAGTTAATCCGTTACAATGCTTGGGGATTTCCTAGCAAGTTCCCCCTCAAAAGGACTTTATGCTATTCTATCACAAAGACCGACCATCTGCAAGATAGACTGACTTGGACAGGATAGCTTAAGGGAGTTTTCTTATGATTTATAAATCGATTCTCTGAAATCATCTGTGCTACGTAGGTAGGCATTGTAGATTTTTTGTTTCAAGAGATGAACCCAGCTTGCAGGAGCATGGCTTGTCGTACGGTCAATATTAGCCACATCTTTTGCCACTGCTTGATCGATGAGCTCTTGCATTTGGGCTGCTGAACGAATTGTAATCTCCTTGCTACTGTTTGGTACACCAAGTTCGTACTGAATGGTGATTGGTTTCAACTGGTCTTGCTTACGAATACGTTTATTAAACATATCCTTCTTGAAATCAGACCATGAAGCGTATTGGTTGGCAAAGACATTTTTCAAGACGAGGCTATCAGTGATGAGCCCCACATCTTTCCTAAGCCAATCTGAATAGGTAATGTCCCCGTTTCGTTTAGCTTCTTCTGCATATTGGTTGGATACATATGGTAAGAAGCCATCTTGGTAACCTTTTTCTGCCAACAATTCGTAGGCTGTCTTTCTAAACATGATGTCACCAGGCGCACCCTTTGGATTGCTGAGGGCAGCATAAATCGGTGAGAACATGCTGATCAGATGATAACCATTACGAGTATAGTCGCTCTTATCACGGTAAGCCCGACGGTTGATGATATCATTGTCAATCAAGGCATCCAGACTGGTTAGTTTACTTACTTCAGCATCTGTCAATGGACGAACAGAGTTTCCAGCATGAGTTTGTTTATGATACTTGTCCTCAATGTAGAAATTCTCTATTTTTCTAAACCATTTTTTCTTAACATCATTTGACTTAGTTAAAATGGCATTGGCTTCCATAGCATCCAAGGTGTACAAGACATCGTACATACCGTGCACATACTCTTGCAAGGCTGCGGCTGATGTGAAGCGGCTTGTCGGATCATAAGTATGCAAGCGAGTTGGTGAATCCTTATCCCCTTTATAGAGAGTATTCAAGACAATGGCATCCTTATCTAGGTTGTCAGCAGATTGCAACAGTCCTAAGGCATACAACTCTGCTCCCAATCCTTCACGACGACCTTTTCCTTCAAAGTAAATATGTCCGTCAGAATTGTGAACCATTTCATGGGTATAGACAGATGTCCCGTATTTATCTAACAAGCGGTCGCTGACATAGTGAACCTCAGAACCGTTGGCATAGGCTCCAGCTCCTTTACTTTCCCCATACCACTTACCAGTTGGTCCAAAGAAGTTGTAGATAGAATCAATGGCCTTATCAGACAGGGTAGCCCAGTAATAATTACTATTGCTATCTTTCATACCAAATCCATCTGAAACCATGACTGAACGGAAGAGTTTTTCTTTGTATTCTGGTGAAAGGAGATGGTACCAGATATCGTAGTGGTCTCGTTGCCACTCAGCCGATTGGTCGACCTTAGCACGGACATACTGACGCAATTCTTCTCCTGATAAGACTGTATTATTGACACGGTCACGATAGCGTTCGTAGCCACCAAAGGCCAAGGTAGAAAGGTTTGAAATCACATAAACATCCTCTTCTGTCAATGTCAATAGCGGTAGGAGCATATTTTTTAATTTCCAACTTGGTGCCGTAATACGGTCATAGACTCCCAGCGTATAGTTACTATCTGGTGTAGCTGACTCTTGTTTGGCACGCACTTCTGGAATAGCTGACTTACTCTCTACGATATAGGCCTTGGTATTTGTCTTCAACCATTCATTATTGGTTTTAGTTGGTAGGAATAGTTTTCTGTAAGACTCTAGTAAATCCGTCACTGTCTTGCGACCTTTTGCAGCGGCCAATGTTGTTTCATAGGCAATTGGATTATTTGATGCCTTGAGATTTTCCATACCACTCTGACCTAGTGTAATGATAGTATCCAAGGTTGAAGCTGTGCTATTGCCATCAAAGTCAAACTTATAGGTATTAAGGTCCTTGGTATTGATGTGATCATAGTTGATATTGTACCAGCGATTGAGGTAGGTCAAACCAAGCAAGAAAGCTTCCTTGTTGTTCTTGATTTTCTCACTGATGTAGGTCGCTATACTATCTCCTATTGTATTGATAGACTTATCCATGGCTAGTACTTTACGGAGATGTTCACCGATATTAGCCTTGACTTTTTCAAATTCTTTATCCAAATATAGCGGATCAAGTGAAGCATCTGCCTCAATGCCAAGGACTTTTTTCATGGCTTCTGAGTCATATTCGACCCCTTGCAAATCTGCTAGGACTTGATTGATCACTTTTGTATAGTCAGATAGAAAGGCCTCTGGTGTAAAGATAAAGTTTTTGCCTACTACGCTGTACTCTGCAACTTGTGTATTTTTGAAGTCGTCTTTGTAAGTGACGTCCAGATAACTGATTGTATTGTCAGCAAAATGCAACATAAGCTTATTGATTGCTGCTTTATTGGCCTGAATATCTGTGATGATGTCATTGTCCTTCATTGGTACAACATCCAGCAGTTCTGTAGTATAAAGCTTATCAGTAGGATTGACTTGATTTCCATAGTGAACCACTAGCTCTTTATTATAGAAAGGCATCAATCTCTCAATATTGTGATAAGCAACTTTTCGACTAGCTTGACCTTGGCTTAACTGAGTATAGTCCACACTGTGCTGATTGGCCTTTAGTGTTTGACCTGTATCGTTTAGTGTCACTGTCATCCCATAAGACTGGACCTTTTCTCTGGCCTGGTCTTGGGTGATTGGGGTCGCATAGAGATCGGCCTTCTTGTTCTCGGCAGTGCTGGCATCTTTGATGTCCGCTCCCTTATATTGGTCTCCTGTGATGGCATAGCCGTCTCCAGTATTGACCGTGCTAACAACATGATGGATACGGCCATTTTGCCATGTAGAACCAGCTATACCTCCGACGCGTGGATAGGTTGTCGTATTGAGGATAGTCCCACTTGCTAGCGCATGAGACACCAAAGCACCACTTTGAACTTTCCCTACAATACCTCCCGCAAATTGGTTATTGTTGCGAGCATTGCTAGAAATATTTGCATCAACGGCTACCTTATCAATCTTAGCCTTATTACCAGATAAGAGCCCTGCTATACCTCCCACATAGTAAGGAGAGGCATCCGCATGCTTGGCCTGAATGCTACCTGTAAAGGAACTATTAGTTATTTCTGTATCCTGAGCCTTGGCTACCAAACCTGCAACTGACTTGCTACCTGTCAATTGACCTTCTACAGCTACATTACTAATCTGGCTGTTAGTAGCCACTTTTGCTAGGCTGGCTGTGTCTTCTTGACTCTTAATTGCTACCGCTTTAAGGTCAATATCTTTCACAGTAGCCTTGGTCAAGTTATCAAACAAGGCTGTCTTGAGGTCATAGATTGCAAACGGCTGCCCATCGCTCGCACCGATAAGGTTACCAGTGAAAGTGCCTGTCACATAGCTGGTTTGTCCCTTAGCTAAGGAAACTTCATCAGCTGTCATATCAGCTCCAAGTTTAAAGGTTCCAGCGAGATCGCCTTGCATAGCAGCAATCAGTTTCTTAAAGGAAGTATAGACACCGTCCTTGGCAAGCTTTTGCTTATCAATTGTGAAACTATAGTTATCCTTATATGTTGAACCTTCCTCTTGAACCAGTTCATTGAAGGCAACGGTTACCTTGTATTTCCCATCATCTGTTTCCTTAATAGAGCTAACTGGTAACAGCATTTCCTTCATCTTGTCTGATTTGACTTTGACAAAATAAGGTGACAAATCACTTGGTACTTCTGATAAGTTCAGATAACGACGGTAGTGACCATCTTCCTTACCATAGAGCCCCACTTCATCCACATCTTTGATTTCAATTTTTTTATAGTCTAACTGAAAATCTTTCGTTGATACTTCTGTACTTTCCTGATCAGATTGGCCTAGATTATAGGTCAGGTAAGTCTTAAGATTGTATGACGTATAGTAGTCCAATCCATCAATCGTTTGTTGATCTGATGGATTTTTCAAGTTCACCTCTTTGACCAGTGTTCCATTTTGGTAAATTTGGGCCTTGGCCTTCACAAAGGCAGACGTTGGGTCATCCAGGTGATAGTTGACTGCTACTGCTTTTTTGCTCTCATCTTTAACCAGATTAGTAATTTCAACTATTGGTTTGGTTTTAACAAGACTACCAACCTTGACAATCTCTTTGGTTGGTTCTACTTCTGTACGTGAGATTTCCTTGCTAGCTTCTACCTTACCATCTACGAGATAATCTTCATACTCGATTGTTCGTAAACCGTCTTTTCCTTCCTGAGCAATTTCTCGGTGATTTTTTAAGATAGTCGCATCTTCAATTTCTTCAGTTTCATGAGGAATGGTTTCTGTTACTGTACGATGATTACTTGTCAAAGGCAGTTCAGGAAGAGCCTCTGCTACAGCAGCCTCGCCCTCGTGACCGGGCTCTTGCGTACCTTGGGTACTAATTGGGGCTGTGTAAGATGGCTGAACGGGTTGAACTAAGGCTTCACCCTCATGGCCGGGCTCTTGCGTGCCCTTACTGCTAACAACTTCTGTAGACTCTGGCACTGTTGGCTCAACTGGAGCTCCCTCCTGAGGACCTGTGTAAACTGGTAGTTCTGATTGAACAAGGGATTCGCCTTCATGGCCGGGCTCTTGTGTACCTTGGGTGCTAACGGGTTCTGTATAAGACGGTTGTGCTGGTTGAACCAGGGCATCACCCTCATGGCCCGACTCTTGGGTACCTTGAGCGCTAACGGGTTCTGTATAAGACGGTTGCGATGGTTGAACCAGGGCATCACCTTCATGACCTGACTCTTGGGTACCTTGGGTGCTAATTGGAGCTGTATAAGACGGCTGCTCTGCTTGGACTAGGGATTCGCCTTCATGACCTGACTCTTGGGTACCTTGGGTGCTAATTGGGGCTGTGTACGCTGGTTGCGATGGTTGGATTAAGGCTTCGCCCTCATGACCTGACTCTTGTGTCCCTTTTGCTTGCACTACAGTTTCATTATTTTCTTGTGGTTTAGGCTCTACAGGAGAAGATGTTCCTCCTTGCTGATTCTCTACCACTGGGCTTTGCGAAGCTGGCGGTACTTGATTTGTCTGTTCTTGATTCCCATCAGTTTGACTTGAATTTGTTGCAGACTCTGTAGCTGGTGCTGTTTTTTGGTCTGCCTCCCCGCCTTTGACAACATTCGTATCCTTGCTTTCCTGACTTAGAGAAACTGCTGGTTGCTGACTAGTATCCTCATTTTTAGAAGATGGAGCCGTAGCTGCTGAGATATCTACATTTTCTAAGTTAGACTTGCTGTCATTTGACTGCTTGACAAATTCAGTTCCCATAGTCGAATCTGCTGAATGAGTAGTAACTACTTCCTGAGATTGACTGTTTTCTAATTTAATCTCTTGATTTTCAGTAGATTCTGCTGGTTTGCTAGTTATCTGTACAGAAAGAGCTGGCTTATTTTCCACATATCCTAGATAAGTATAACCAGGAATATCAACCGGGGCTGGCAAGGCATCTCCTGCCTGGACCGATAGTTGGGTGTTATAGGCAGCTAGTGTCTCGCTCGTCAAAGCAAGGGCAGTTGGAGACAGCAACTGACTGCCTAGAGCGCTTACTAACAAGAATCGGCTAATCTTGCTCTTGCCATCACGTCCCTTAAGAACTACTACAACCAATAGACTAAGGCCTGCCACCAAGGCAACAGTTCCTAATGGAGAGCTAGTCCCCGTATTGGGCAATACTTGATTTGCTCGATAAACCAGATAGTAGGTAGCGTCTGTTTCTTCCGCTACTTGTGGTAGGGATGTAACCAAGAGACCCTTCTCTTCATCAGTCAAATCCGACTCTAAAACGTAAGTATAGTTATAAGTATAGTTAACAGTATGAGATTCTTGAGCAGATACAATCTGTAGGCCAGTTCCCATCAAAAAGAAACACGCAACTGCTACAGATACAAGGCCAACTGCCAATTTTCTTAACGAGAAATTCTGTCTTTCTTCTCCAGTAGTTTTGAAATTCATATTCCCCTCTTTTTACATTTTTAAATTAGTATGTTAATTTATTGTAAAATATACAACTCTTTCCATTATACATCAACTTTTTAAAAGATTCTAGGGATAGATATACAATTGAACGGATGGGAAAAATCAAGTAACTAAGTAATTAACTGATTTGAAAAAGCTAAGACGAACTTCCCACCACACTTACTTTACGATTTTTCAGAAATAAACTGTCAACAAAAAATGAAGAGAAGCACTATTTCTTCTCTCCATCTTTAAAATTATAGTAACAAATATAGATTATCTAAAGTTATGAAAGCAACTCTTTAGTTTCTAGTTTACCCATTCACCGTTGCCATTTACTTTATAACCGTCTGGTGTTGTTGTGCTGACTGCCAAAGCTCCAGAGCCATATGCATAATACCAGTATTGGCCAACTTTAAACCAACCTGTCTTCATGATACCAGACGCATCAAGGTAGTACCAGATTCCATTTTCTTTGAGCCAGCCTGTCTTCATAGCTCCTGAGCCATCAAAGTAGAACCATCTATTTCCGTCTGTACCCCAGCCTGTAAACATAGCACCTGAGCTACTCAAGTAATACCAGCTACCATCTACTTTTACAAATCCTGTCTGCATGACACCTAGGTCATCCAAGTAGTACCATTTACCACCTGTTTTCACCCAGCCTGTCTTCAGATCACCAGACTCATAGAAATACCATTTTCCATCTGTTTTCACCCAACCAGATTGGTCTGAACTAGAAGTTCTAAATTCTTTCAGCGCTTTTTCAACTACGACTGCTTTATTTTTAACTGTTGACAAGTTAGATGAAGTCACTTCTGCATACTGGATAGCCGGACCGTAACTGCCTACCAATTCTTCTGAAGTAGCAGCATCACCAAAAGCCTGAGCAATCGTTACGGCATTATATGGGTTGTTTGGATTCTTAAAGGCAGCAATCCCCATATGTGTAAATTTAGGGCTAATCAAAGTTTCATAATGACCAGAGCCACCTTTTGCTGAATCACCTGATTTTTTCTTCACGTAGTCTGCTTTTTCAGCACGCCATTGTTCAAGAGCTTTTAGAAAACCATCATGGTTCCAACCCAAGTTTTCTCCTAGTACACTGTTTCCTGATGGGAAGGCGCTCCAGATTTCTTTACCAGAAAGACGAGTATGGTCCATGGTTACAGAAGCTTCTGCAGCTCTGGCAAAAGCTGCCTTTTCTAGGTCAGTCGACCATTTGATAGGAACATACTTATCTACCAAGCCTTCGTCAGCTGCCTCTTTACGGATAGCATTGATGGCATCTAAGATAGCTTGTTGGTCTGGAGTCAAAAATTCTCCCTTTAATCCAACCAAAACATTGCCACTAGCAGGGTTAAGCACTTCTGAACTCAAGACATTTTCATTTCTACCATCTGCAGATTGTGTTGCCACAAGTCTGTCATTGGCAAAAACATCATTTGTCAAAACTGCTCCAGCTAAAGTCAAAGCCAAGGCGCTAGCAAATACAATTTTCTTCATTTTTTTCTCCTTTTATCCTTTAGATAGGACAGGTATTTTCAATATTAAATTATATCATATTTTCCTATTCTTTGCCCATTTCTACTAATGTTATAAGGTAAATACTATTCCCCAAAAAGTAGAAATTCCTATCCTTTTATTTCACAACAAGCTCATAACGTGTCTTGCTTGTAAAGGTTTGACCGGCTTTAAGAATGACTTGGTCTTTGAGGTCGCTATGAATGGCATCTGGTAAAGCCTGCGCTTCAAGGGCAATCCCATTGTGCTGTACCATTGGCTGACCTCCTATGATGACACTCTCATCCACAAAGTTTGCTGTGTAGACTACAAAGCATGGAGCCTCTGTCTTGAAAAGCAGGAAGCGACCTGAATTTTGGTCATAAAGGAAACCAGCATTGTCATGACCTGCAGGAAGAGCGAATGGATGATCCAAACCAGATACCAGTTGGATTTGCTCATCATCCTCTGCAAAGATGTCTTTCAACAAGGCACCATTGTAGATGTGTTTAACCACATCACGATTAGCATCTGGAGTTTTAGCCGGAACACCGTCGGGAGCGATTGGATAAATGCCCTCTGTGTTTAGTTGGAAGACATGGCGGTCAATTGTCTGTGTGAAATCACCAGACAAGTTGAAGTAGCTGTGATTGGTTGGATTAACCAGCGTATCCTGATCTGTCGTTACCTTGTAGCTGATTTCATAGGCACCAGTTTCTTCCAAGTGATAACTGATCCAAATCTTGAGATTTCCAGGAAATCCTCCTGTCCCATCTGTACGCTCTATGTAGAGGGTCAAACCATGGTCGCTCACTTCAACTAGTTCAAACAAGCTGGAATCCCAACCAGTTGAGCCACTGTGGTTACAATTGCTAGCATTGTTGACTTCAAGATGATAAGTCTGGCTATTGAGTTCAAATGTCGCACCTGCGATACGGCCTGCAACTGGACCTACACTAGCTCCATGCTTGGGACTATTGCCTACATAGCTATCAAAGTCATCAAAACCCAAGATAACATTGGCAAAATTTCCAGCCTTATCAGGGGTGACATAGCACAAAATGGTCGCACCATAAGTCATGACCTCAAGCTGGTAACCACCGTCAGTCTCAAAGCGATAGGCCAAGACATCCTTGCCCTCAACATTTCCAAATACACGCT
>ERZ772795.60-NODE-60-length-20083-cov-8.91896_pt1 | contig 20083 bp, 23 predicted proteins | sample MGYA00511346_ERZ772795 | MGnify/ENA primary metagenome ERZ772795 (study PRJEB29015, sample SAMEA2738032) | human oral metagenome | biome: human oral; feature: human-associated habitat; material: saliva | place: China | collected 2245 ... | reverse complement strand
AGCTTTGACATTTGATAAATTGGTCAGCTTCGGAGAAACCATCTATTTGAATGCGATGTATGCAAAAGACTTTGTGGTTAATTCAGGTAAATTGATTGTAGAGTTAGGAAAAACTGCTCTAGAACTTGGTAAATCTGCACTAGCTTGGGGTGTTCATGCAGCACAAATGGGGCTTGCAGTAGCAGCGGAAATCGCTCAATCAGTTGCAGCAGGAGTTGCAGCAGCTGCAACATGGGCGCTCAATGGAGCTATTGCGGTATTGACCAGTCCGATAACTTTAGTTATCGCAGCAATCGCAGCTTTAATTGCTATCGGTGTCTTGCTCTACCAAAACTGGGACACTGTTGTCGAGTTTGCTAAAACTGCATGGCAAGGGCTATGTGATTTTATCAGTGGTATTTGTCAAGCAATCGGTGAATTTTTCAGCGGGCTATGGACGAAACTACAAGAAATCTTTGAGCCAATAGGTCAATGGTTTAGCGAGAAGTTCCAGCAAGCATGGGACGCTATCGTTAATATCTTCAGTAATTTAGGTTCATGGTTCGGTGAGAGATGGGCAGACGTGACTAATGCGTTAGCAGAAGCAAACACTTGGCTTGGAGAGAAATTCCAATCTGGTAGGGATAAAGTGAACTCAGCTTTTGAAAAAGTCGGCTCTTGGTTCGGAGATAGATGGAGTGATATCAAAGGCGGAGTAACAGAAGCTGATACATGGTTTGGAGAGAAATTTGAGAGTGCAAAAGAAAAAGCTCAGAATCCTTTCCAATCAATCGGCTCTTGGTTTGGAGACAGATGGAAAGACATTCAAGATGCTTTGAAAGAAATCCCAAACTGGTTCAAGAATTTGTTTAATGATGCAATGGATAACGCAAAAAGCGCAGTACAATCAGGTGTTGATGCGCTTAAGAGTATTTTTGATTTCGAGTGGCACTTGCCAAAACTTGAGTTGCCTCACATTAATATAACTGGCGGTTTTAGTTTGAATCCACCTAGTTTTCCTAGTTTCAATCTTTCTTGGTATGCACGAGGTGGTGTATTCAACTCTCCTAGCATTATCGGGGTCGGAGAAGCTGGTCAAGAAGCGGTAATGCCTCTTGAACGGAATACAGGTTGGATTTCTACTTTGGCTCAGAAAATAGCTGAAAGAATGCCTGTTAATAATGCCCCTGCAGGCTATTCATTGCCAGCTGGTGATATTGTTATTCAAATCGCTGGTCACGAGTTCGGACGGGTAGCAATCCAAGAAATCAACAAGGAACATGAACGAGCAGGTCAAACCTTGCTCAAGATTTAGGAGGTTAAATGGCACAATTGATAATCAATGGGGTGGCTGTGAAGCCTCCCAAATATTTTCAGGTCGGTATTCAAGATATCGATGGAGAAACTGGGCGTAATGCCAATGGCGACATGGTGCGAGACCGTATCACGACCAAACGCAAATTAGACTGTGAATGGGGCATTCTGACTCAGGAAGAAATGAGTCAGCTTTTACATGCTGTATCGTCTGAATTTTTTGAGGTATCTTATCCAGACCCCATGGATGGCCAAGTCACAAAGACTTTCTATGTCGGTGATAGGACAGCTCCTAGATATACCTTTACTGAGAAGTTTAAACCTTGGTCTGGCGCTAAATTTAATTTGGTAGAGAGGTAAGAAAATGGATGCTTTAACTAGACGACAATTTGACAGAGCCATGTTCGCCAAAAACAGGACGCTGGCTATCCGTGTTGAAGATTATGCTTCACAGGATATCAAAGAGGCTAGTTTTGAGTATGGCTATATCAAGGGTGACACTTATAAGCCAGGTGGAACGTGTGCAGGTAGCGGTAAGATTACCTTTACCAACATCATTACCACGTTCAATAAGCTGGATATCCTACACCCTGAGATTGGGCTACTGGTTGGGGATACCTACCAGTGGGTCAAGATGGGGGAATACTTCATCAACGATATTGAGATTGACCGAAATCGCAACACAACCACGCTGGAGCTCATGGACGGTATGTTTAAGCTCAATCGTGAGTATGTGACGGACTTGCATTTCCCAGCTGAGGTACGAGAGGTCATTCAGGAAATATGCTTAAAAACAGGCATTGAGTTAGCGAATGACTATTTCGGAATCAGTGCTATGCGTTACCATGTCGAGCAAGTTCCTGAAGGCAAGAAACTTTCCTTTAGGGATATGCTGAGTGCTATGACTCAGATGATTGGGATGTCTTGCTTCTTCAACCGAGAAGGGAAGGTGGAAATCCGTGATTTAACTGAGTCAAATATCACGATTAACGCAGATAGTTACTTCCTACATGGTTTAACCAAGAGTGAGATTGAGTATCAGATAGCTGGTATTACTTGTAAGACGGATAAGAAGCCTCTTACGGTTGGTATGAAGACAGGTCGGTCTTTGGAACTGGACAATGTCTTCATGACCCAGAGTGCTTTAAATGACCTGTATTACAAGCTGAAAAATCTGACTTACTATCCATATAACCTCAACTACCAAGGGCATCTGTTACTTGAGGTTGGGCAGTGGGTAACCATTCAGACCAACAAAAAAGAAACCTTTAAAGTTCCTGTGTTAAGTCAGAGCTTTACTTTTAAAGGTGGTCTGAGAGGTCGTATCAGCGCAGACAGTAAGGCTGGGAATGATACCCAGTATTCTTATGAGGGTACGATTACCAAGCAGATTAAGCAACAAGATGGCATTGAAGCAAAAATCCAAGCGCAGATTGAAGCAGCAGACGCAGCCTTTGACGCTGAATTTGCCAAGCGTGAGAAAGCTATCACTGACGGTATCGAACTTGCCAAGGCCAAGGCAGAAGAAGTCAAGCAAGAACTGTCTGACACTATCAATCAGCGCTTTAATAGCTTTGACAATGGTCCATTGAAAGAAGCCAAGCGTAAGGCTGAGGAAGCCTTGAAAAACGCTGGCGCAAGTAGTTCTCTTGCTCAGGAAGCCAAGCAGATTGGGCTGGATTCGATTGCTAGACTTGAAGCGTTTAAGTCACAGACTACGACCACTCAGACAGCTCTATCGGGTGACTTGGACGCTCTGAAACGGACTATCACGAACGATATTCGACCGAAGCAAGCACAGGCTAAAGTTGAGATTGCCAAGCAAGTTGAAGCACTTAACAAGACCAAGAATGAATTGGTTGGTGTGAAGTCAGCGCAAGCGACGTATGAAGAGACGACGACTCGCAGACTGGCAGAGCTGACCAACTTGGCCAACGGTAAGGCAAGCAAGTCTGAACTCACACAGACAGCTGAGGAGTTAAAAAGTCGGATTGCGACTGTGCGGGTTGGGGGGCGGAATTATATCCGAGGGACAAGACGCATGGCTCTAGCCAGCGGATCGTGGACATCAGGTACCTTTAGGCCATCAGGAGCTGGAACAGCAAAGACGATTAATGTATCAGACAGTCCAGCAACTGGTTTTGATAAAGCAATACGATTGACCTCAAGTAACGCTGGATACCAAATCGGCATTGTTCAAGACAGGTTTGAAATAATGCCAGGAACTTATACTATTTCTGTTTGGGTGAAAGGTTCAGTTGGGCAAAGAGTTAAGTTGCAAACTTACTGGGAGCCTGACGATGCAACAGGTATAAGTCCATATTTTATCTTGAAAGATGATAAATGGACATATTTGACATTTTCAAGCGAGCGAAAAAAAGCTGGAACCGTATCAATTGGCTATGTTTATTTGTTAGGTACTGATGCAGGAGAATACTTAGATGTCCTTGCGCCCCAACTTGAAAACGGCACATTAGCAACAAGTCCAAAAGAAGCTCCAGAAGACAATGAAAACCAAATCTCAGCGGTCGAGTCCAGCTTTAAGCAACGCGCTGATGCACTTGATGCTGATGTGAGAAGTCTGACTGAAGGCCTCAGAACTAAAGCGGATATCAGCTCACTCAACGTAACCGCTGAGAATATCAGACAGTCCGTGAAAAGCCTTGAGACAGACACGCAGAACAAGCTGAATCAGAAGTTGAGTCTGGCTGAATTTGAGGTGCGAGCTGGTTCTATCCGTCAAGAAATCCTGAACGCAACCAAGGACAAGGCAGACAAGACTTTGGTTGTGGCTGAAGCTGGGAAATTGCGTGAAGAATTTTCTAAAATGAAGGTCGGTAGTCGTAACTATGCTGAAGACTACGACTTTTCAAGAGGACTTTGGCACTATAATCAAGGTGATAACAGCCCTCGAGATTGGACTATCTCAAACGGAGAATATAATGTAAAAGGAACCACGAAGACTTGGAAACAGTTGCAAATCCACTCAAAAGAGGGGAGTCGTTCTTCGTGGAAGAGTTCGACAGCTCTTCTTGATTTGGAGGTTGGCGAGACTTATACTCTCTCATTTCAAGGAATTTGCTACTCTGGCTCTTCAAGTGTTTGGCTATCATTAAGGGCCAACCGTACAGTTTCTGATAATCCTGAAATTATGCATGGCAATTTCAATCTCACGTCTAGCTGGCAGACTTATCAAGTCACTATACCAGCATTGACCAAGCCTGAAAATTTTGATTTCTGGCGAATTATTCTTGGTTATAACGAGGTTGGCCATGTAGCCTTTCGCAAGGTTGAATTGACCAGAAGTTCTACTCGTATAGATGCGGGTCCTGCCCCCGAAGATGGTAAGACGGATCTTGTCGTCGCTAAATCTGAATTTCAGAAAACCGCCGAAGGTCTGTCTATGAAGCTTGCAGCGGTTGAAAGCTATGTCGGTCAGGACGGTCAGCGACAGGAAGCCCTACAGCGCTATACTCGTGAGGAAAGCGCAAAACAAGCAACGGCTGTACGTGAGCAGATATACAGAGACTACGTTGGGAAATCGGCTTATCAGGAAGATGTGAGAGGTCTAGAACGTCGATTTAGTGCGATGAGCACGCAGACAAACAACGATATCGCTACGAAAATAGCTCAGTACAAGCAGACAGTAGATGGTCAATTTGCAAGTATCACATCGCAGATAGCTGGCAAGGCTAATCAGACAGACTTCCAGCGTGTTAAAGAAACCAGCCTGCTCTATGAGCGTATTCTGGGCAATACTGAAAATGGAATTGCGGATAAGGTTGCTCGTATGGCTATGAGCAACCAGCTGTTCCAGATTGAGGTTTCTAAGAATGAAGGCCTAAAAACAGTCCAAAGACAGTTGGCTGGTTCGTGGGCGGTTCAGAACATCAACTCTGCTGGAGATATCATCTCAGGAATCAATCTGGGTGCTAATGGCCATAATCGACTTGACGGGAAATTGACCCACATCACTGGCGAGACCTTGATTGATAATGCGGTTATCAAGTCAGCCATGATTGATAAGCTGAAAACGGCCAATTTTGAAGCTGGTTCGGTCACGACTACGATATTAGGCGCTGAAGCGGTCACGGCTGAGAAGTTGAAAGTTGATAATGCGCTTATTAGAAAAATCACTGCAAATGAAGCATTTTTTGACCAGCTGACTTCTAAACGCATTTTCGCGACAAGAATCGAGTCCGTCATTTCTAGCTCAACTGTTTTAGAAGGCTATAAAGGTTGGATTGGTGGCTTCCAGATCGGGACGCATGATTCAGGTTACGGACGTTGGATAACTGGTCGCAATCACTTCTCCGTTGGAATGGGAGATGGCGAAGGTGGCAATAACGCATCAGCTCTCTGGGTTAACTGGGGAGACGATTGGAACGAACCTGGATACTATGCATGGTTCGTTAAAAATAATGGCAAGATGTATTGTAAGAATACCGCTGAATTTTGGAAAACACCAATTGTTCATGGGGATCTGAAAGTAGAAGGTAACATCATTTATGATGGTGGTGCTTGGATTTATTCCAATGAATACGTGAAAATTGGACAAAGCAGTACATATTATTTTTATCTGGAAAAAGCCAATCGTGTCAGAGATTATTTCCTAGTTTCGAACGATACTTCTGACCGCAGACTGAAATCAAACATTCAAGAGAGTAGTGTTTCAGGGATTGATATTATTAATCGTTTGAAAACGTATAGTTACCGAAAAGAATTTAATAATGAGGTAGAGGATATCTCATGCGGTATCATGGCTCAAGATGTGCAGAAGTACGCTCCAGACGCTTTTCGTGAGAGTCCAGATGGAATTTACACATATAACACATTTGCGCTGGTACCTTACTTAATCAAGGCCATCCAAGAGTTAAATCAAAAAATAGAAAAAATGGAGAAAACAATAGCATGAATAACAACATGGACGCAGTAGTAAATCAGTTAACACTTGATTCTCTAACTAAAAAACTAGCAGTCAGTGAGCAAGAATCAGCTAAGAATGAGGCTCTTTATTTGTATGCAGCAAGCGAATTGCACATGATGAAAGAGGTTCTAGAATACGACCCAGCTCTAAAAGAGTTATTTGAAGAAACACAAGCTAAAATGAAAGGAACTAACTAATGAATTACGAAGTGGCAATTAAACCATATCTTAAAGGTACAGAAAATGTGACAGTTGTCGCAATCAAGATGGAAAACAACGGACGCTATTCTTACGAGCAAGTAGAATTGCACGGTGACCATACGCAGGATAATGAAGCGACTTTGGTTCAAGCAGTGCTAGACCATATCCGCACAGAGCTTGACCCAACGAGCGCCATCGTGCAAGCGCAAGCGAAATTGCAAGAAGCTGAGCAGAAATTGGCTCAGACTGAAACTAGACAGACTGCTACTGATGAAGCGGTTAAGCATAACCAAGCCGAAACAGACCGTTATGGAAAGATTATCCATGCGGTCGTTTTAAATGCTGTAGCAGGCAAGACAATCGCTTATGGAACTATCTACAAGGAATTGGTAGAGTTGATTCCATTGGCTGAGGTTGGGAAACGTTATTTGGCACATGACTTGATTACCATTGAAGACCCAGCGCACGTTGAGGTAGATGGAGAAGGTAAGCGTATCTTAGTTCAATTGAATAAGGAATTTACTTACAACGGTGAACCTGTCAGCGACTTTGCCCGAAATGGTCGTCTTGAAATGAACGGAACAGGCGCAGCATGGAAGTACGAGCCTAAAGAACAAAATGAGCCTACGAATGTTGCACCAGCAGCTGCAGTTTCTACGACGGCTACCGTGACTCCAACAGTAACGGAACCTTCTGCTACAACAGTTGCATCTAACTAATAATGGAGGTGCCTATGGACGTCTTACAACACGTTGAGCATTTCTTCATGAATGTTTTACCAGTTGCAACGCCAATCATCGTAGCTTGGTTTAGCTATAAGTTACCGAAGAAATCAAAGGAACAGACAGACCAAATCATTTCAGAGTTGAGTGAAGTTAAGAAACAAATCAAAGATGTCCAGATTACTGCTGACGAGAACAACGCCAAAATTGACGAAGTACAGGCAAAGCTAAAACTACACGACGATGCGCACCTTGTAACAATGAGGATGCGCCTTGATCGTGATATTCGTAGGGCTATCCGCCGTGGTTTTACAACCAAGGATGAGTTCTATGTAGTGGAGAACATGCACAATAGCTATAAGGCTCTTGGTGGCAATGGCTACATAGACCACTTGTACAACAATTTTGAAGCGTTGCAGATTAGAGACGACATCTTAGTTGAAGATGAGAAAGGGGCGCAGAATGGGTTGTAACATGACCAATCTAGCTCAATTTGACGGTGGCTGTCTGATAAAGCAGGGGGACATCTCTTCCACATTTGGTTATGAACTACTAGATGAGAATTTGCAGGCGATACCCTCATTAAATGGACAAGAAGCATTTGTCACATTAACTTTAGGAAATTCGCAATGGTCTAGAAGAATCACAGTTGAGAATCAAAGCGTGGTATTTAGTATTACTGACATCTTACCCATAGGAACGTATAGGTTAGAAATTACGGTCGGTGGTTATGTATTTCCAAGTGATAGAGGAAGCCACATCAAGATAGTCGCGTCAGATAGAGAACTGGTAACGAACGAAATCCACGCTCTCAAAGAGTTGGATATCGCAGAAGAAGTTAAGAAGCAACTTGCAGGGAGAACTGCAAGTGAGACTGGAGCAATTCAGGAATTTCCTGACTTGCTCTTTTATTATAATTTAGGAAAGGTGTAAAAATATGGACACAACGAAATTAACGGCATTTGCACAAGCAGTTGGGGTTGATATCAAAGAGCTAAAACAACTGCTAAATGGTAAGATTGACAATGCGACAGTCACACAACTGATTGAACAAGCTAAGACTGCAGTTAAGGCTGAGATTTTGGGCGATGGAGTGCCTGAAAATCTTGACACACTTAAAGAAATCGCTGAAAAAATCGCTAGTATGAGTGGCGATACTGAAGGCGCAGTCGTTCAAAAATTGGCTGACCTCGGCCGTCGTATTGACGAGTTTGCCAACCTTGACCTGGTAGCAACCTATAACGCAGCGAAAGCGTGATTGACATGAGCAATTTAGAGGAATTTGCTCAAGCAGTCGGTCGAGATGTTAAATCTCTGAACCAAAAGCCTGAACCAAGGCTGACCTTGACAGGCAATACCCTCGGTATTGTCGGGGGTAATAATGTCACTCTACCGCTGCCAGATAACGTAGGCCATGAAATCCGTGGAACAGGCTCACCAGAAGGGCGTATTACTGCCGAAATAGGGACAACCTATGTAGATACCGCAGTTACCAATGGCGCTCTCAAGTGGATTAAAGAGAGCGGAAACGGCAACACAGGTTGGAAGGTTCTAATTGGTGATACTGGTTGGAGAACACTTAACTCAGTTTCAAAACTAGGAAATTCGTTTGTAAAAATAAGACGCGTTAACAATTTGGTCTTATACCAATTCGGAGGGCTTAAGTGGGGTTGGTTTGGTGTAATTAGACGTGATGGTCAAGGATATTATCATCAGGATTCTGATAGGGAAAGAAATTGCTTTATCGTCTACAGAGAGGGCATACCTTCAGGTTTTAGAAGTTCATCATCGCTAATTGGGAATATATATAACGATAATGGAATTGTTTATGGCACTTGGTATTTGGGAGGGAATACAGACGCAAACCATCTGAGGTTTCAGTTCTTAAACCCAGTACCAACCGACCGAGACATCGGAGATATTCGCGTAAGTGCCATCTCATACCTAACAGACGAACCTTGGCCATCAACATTGCCATAATAGAAAGGAAAAATAATATGACACAATTTAATGAATTTATCATCGCTTTTGCGACAGGATTTTTAGCAGTAGCAATAGGAAGTATCGTGAAAGCAGTGAAAGACTACCTTTTGCGAAAAGGAGGAGAGAAAGCTGTAAAAATCGCTGAAATCTTAGCTAAAAATGCAGTACACGCCGTTGAGCAAGTAGCTCAAGAGACAGGCTTTAAAGGTGAGGAGAAGCTGGATCAAGCTCGTGATAAAGTCCGAGCAGAGCTTACAAAATACAACATCAGCATGACCGACATGGATCTAGATACCTTTGTGGAGTCAGCTGTCAAGCAGATGAACGATGCTTGGAAGGAGTAAGTATGTCTAAAAAACAGGAAATGATTCAATTCTTCATCGACAAGGCCAATTCTGGCGATGGAGTGGACAATGATGGAGCTTATGGCTTCCAGTGCGCTGACGTGCCTTGTTATGGGCTACGTCATTGGTACGGTGTGACGTTATGGGGCAATGCTTACGACCTACTTGAGTCAGCACGTTCACAAGGCTTGAAAGTCGTGTATGACGCTGACTATCCAAAAGCTGGTTGGTTCTTCGTGAAAAGCTATGTAGCTGGTGACGGTGTCAATTACGGGCATACAGGGCTTGTCTATGAAGACTCAGACGGTTCTACCATCAAGACGATTGAGCAGAATATCGATGGCAATTGGGACTATTTAGAAGTAGGTGGTCCTTGTCGTTACAACGAGCGCTCTGTAAGTGAAATCGTTGGGTATATCGTACCGCCCGAAGAGGTTGAAACAGGCTGGCAACAAAATCAGTACGGCTGGTGGTGGGTTCGTGAAGACGGCTCATACCCAACCGATAAATGGGAGAAAATCAACGACGCTTGGTACTATTTTGATGATAAAGGCTTCATGAAACGTAGTACATGGTTAAACTATAAGGACTCTTGGTACTGGTTCACTGATTCGGGTTCTATGGCAACTGGCTGGGCTCGTATCAATAATGCTTGGTATTACTTCGATGAAGACGGTAAGATGGTAACTGGTTGGATTAAACATAAGCTGACTTGGTACTACCTAGACGCTAAAGAAGGTGCTATGGTATCTAATGCCTTTATCCAGTCAGCGGACGGAACAGGCTGGTACTACATCCAATCAGACGGAACATTGGCAGATAAGCCAGAGTTCACAGTAGAGCCAAATGGCTTGATTACAGTTAAATAAATAGAAAGGAAACTTTCTAAAATGTTCTTTCACCGCAGGCTCAGGCTTGCGGTTTTTTTGTTTGTCTGAATCAAGAAAACGTCTAACCAACCGACATCAATGTCGGTAGCAAAATAAATGGTTTGTCTGAAATTGACTTGTCGGCTTCAACAAATAGCTTTACATAGCGCTTGGTTGCCAATTTTGTTGACGTTAACAAAATTAGATCTTGTATTTCTATTTTTCAAAAACACGCATTTTGAACGATTAGAAACCAAAATCACAATCCTATTCTTCAAAAAAGCGTTTTCTTGAAGAATAGAAAGGGAGAATAGTGAGGTGTTATTGTCAAAAACAGTGTTTTGTTAAAAATAAAAAAGAGGGGCAAAAAAGGGGCATAAGGTGTAAACTTTTGTATTTTTACGGTAAAAAATATATGTAGTTTACAACGCACAAACGCTTATTTTAAGTCTCTTTTGACCCATGTATTTTTATTTATATAGTGCATCTCAGTTACTCTTAAATAAGAGGCATATACCAATTAGAATTCGGAATACTATAGTATCAGCCTTTTAGAATCGTGAACACATTTTAGAAACTGATAAATTAATTTAGTTTCCTACCAAAAACCCTACCAAAAATTAATTTGGCAGGGTTTTTCTTTTTAATAAAATTATTTTGGAGAACAGGGCTCGTTTTAAATGACCAGAAGTAAGCTATGTATAGATTCTAATTATATTAGAATTTCGTATTTCAAATTTTGTAGAAATTTTTAAGAATCCTGACTATCGTTGTCATTATTTTGCAAAACATAAAAAATCAGAGTCAGATTTAGATTTTGCGGAATTTGTCTTTCAAAATCGGGAAAATCCAGATGAATTACAACACCATTTTGATTTTATCTATGGTGTTCAGACTGATGACAATCCAACCCAAGCTTTAGCTCGTTTTCGTCAGAATGAAATTACAAAAGAAGAAATGCTTGCTGAGTTTAGAAAACCCTATTCTTTTAAACAATTATCCATTCACAACCAATCTTTTTGTGATATAATGAAAATAGAGAAGGTTTATCAATCAAAAACAGGAGAGGAGTTACAAAAATGGCAGTAGTATCATTGGAAAATAATATTAAACTATATAGTTCAGAATTATTTCAAGCACTATTAAAAGCCTCTAATTATAAATTGGATGAGCGTATTGCTCAGACTGTTGCAGAAGGCTATGCTCGTAATCTAGATTATTCTGATCCTGAACTGATGCATGTTGGTGTAACTTCTGTTGCTAACAAATTGCTTACAAAAATTAAACAAGAGTATTTTAATGTATAGTATTTTGAAAAGCCACCGAAAAAGGAATTACTCTTTAAAGTGGCTTTTTTTAGGAGTAAAGTTTAGGCTAGAAAAACAAGAAATAACGCACCAAATTTGGTGCATTATTCTTTTTTATGCTATAATTGAATTATAAAAATAAAGGAGTTTGCCATGATTGGAAAGAACATAAAATCCTTACGTAAAACACATGACTTAACCCAACCCGAATTTGCACGGATTGTAGGTATTTCACGTAATAGTCTGAGTCGTTATGAAAATGGAACTAGTTCAGTCTCTACGGAACTAATAGACATCATTTGTCAGAAGTTTAATGTATCTTATGTCGATATTGTAGGAGAAGATAAAATGCTCAATCCTGTTGAAGACTATGAATTGACTTTAAAAATTGAAATTGTGAAAGAAAGAGGTGCTAATCTTTTATCTCGACTCTATCGTTATCAAGATAGTCAGGGAATTAGCATTGATGATGAATCTAATCCTTGGATTTTAATGAGTGATGATCTATCTGACTTGATTCATACGAATATCTATTTAGTAGAAACTTTTGATGAAATAGAGAGATATAGCGGCTATTTGGATGGAATTGAACGTATGTTAGAGATATCTGAAAAACGGATGGTAGCCTAGTGGAAATCCAAGATTATACTGACAGTGAATTCAAACATGCTCTAGCACGGAATCTTCGTTCACTGACAAGAGGAAAAAAGTCCAGTAAGCAACCTATAGCGATTTTGCTCGGAGGGCAAAGTGGTGCCGGTAAGACTACAATTCATCGTATTAAACAGAAAGAATTTCAAGGAAATATTGTTATCATAGATGGCGATAGTTTTCGTTCTCAGCATCCACACTATTTAGAACTGCAGCAAGAATATGGCAAAGACAGTGTAGAATACACCAAAGATTTTGCAGGTAAAATGGTAGAGTCTTTAGTAACAGAATTGAGTCATTTGGGATACAATCTTTTGATAGAGGGAACTTTACGAACAGTTGATGTTCCAAAGAAAACAGCACAACTCTTGAAAAATAAGGGATATGAAGTACAATTAGTCTTGATAGCGACAAAGCCTAAGCTGTCCTATCTGAGCACTCTTATCCGATACGAAGAACTGTACGCTATCAATCCAAATCAAGCACGCGCAACTCCAAAAGAACATCATGATTTCATTGTAAATCATCTAGTTGATAATACACGGCAATTGGAAGAACTAGCTATCTTTGAAAGAATTCAAATTTATCAACGAGATAGAAGTTGTGTATATGATTCAAAAGAAAATACAACTTCAGTAGCAACCGTTCTTCATGACTTACTATTTGGAGAATGGAATCAAGTGGAGAAAGAGATGCTTAAATCTGGAGAGGAAAGATTGAAAGATTTAACTAATCGAAATGGTTGTTAAATCACGAATTTTAAAATATAGTCTATTTAGGATTGAAAAAAGTCTTTAAAATCAGAAAAACGCATAGTATCAGGTGTTGAAAAACTTGATATTATGCGTTTTCTGGTAGGAAGATTTACTCCAGTTTCTTCAGGAATTTAGATTTTGCCCAGCCTCAAAAGTTCCAATCAATCTCAATAACTCAGCAAAAAGAAGACTGACAAAATATGACTACTTTAAGATGACACTAAAATTTGCTATCAAACTGGAGCATGTGGAGTAAGAAATCAAAATTCTGTAATGGATAGGTGATTACGAATATGAAGTTATAAGACTTGAAATCTTATTTCAGAGACTTAATCATTTCTATCCTTCTTAAATTCATAGATCTCTTCCAAGTAAAAATGAATTTTTTCTTTAATATATTTTAATGATTTATTATTAGTTATGTCTATAACACCAAACACACTATAGTGGTTTCGGTAAAGCTCATCATAATCAATCTGACTGCCTATGATGATAACTTCTGATTTTTTTGAACTAAATTGGATAGATTTTAAATAGAGTTTCATTTTTTTAGATGTTAGAGACCCTGATTTTATGATAAAATAAGTAGAAGATTTATATTTGTAGTTAATCTTATGTCCTTGTAAAATTTTTGTATTTTTAAATGTTTTTTTTAAGAAATAATATTTTAAATACAGAGATAAAATATAGCCAAATAAAGAGTAGTGTAAAATTTGAATTGCCTTCATAGCTTTCCTTTCATTAGAAATTAGTTTATCAAATGAAGAAAGATTAATATTATTGAGATACTAAAAAGTATCTATTTTATCCTGAAATGTCTAAATTAAGAAAATTTTTACCATTTGAGATAGTATAGAAACCATTTGAGATTTTTATGATTTAATTTCCATCATTCTGATAAGATTAAACTTATAGAAGGAGGCTAAATATGAAAGACTATATTTTATATCAAGATAGAGCTATCGTAAAGGTACCACTCTCTAAAATTTATTATGTTACAACTCACCCAACAAAAGCTCATGCTGTTCTTTTTGTAACAGCAGAAGGGAATTTTGAAGCTTCAACCTCACTAGCTAAAATCGAAGAGGAAAGTACAGAAGAACTTATTAGATGCCATAGAAAGTTTCTTGTGAATAAAGATAAAATAGCAGGATTTAATCATGAGACAAGAACGATTATGTTCATGGATGATAGAGTATCAGACATCGCTTGTTCTAGAAGACACTTTACAATATTAAAAAATCAGTGGAAAAATATATAGGAGTGAAGTAGTGAATATTTTTATACTAGAAGATAATTTTTTACAACAGACTAGAATTGAAAATGTTGTCAAAAAAATTTTGGTGGATAATAAGATTGAGTATAGGCATTTTGAGGTTTATGGAAAACCTCAACAGCTTTTAGAGGACATTTCAGAGAGAGGAAATCATCAATTATTTTTACTTGATATTGAAATAAAAGATGATGACAAAAGAGGATTAAACGTTGCTAGAGAAATTAGAAAACTTGATTCTCAAGCAGTGATTGCTTTTGTAACATCACATTCTGAGTTTATGCCTGTATCTTTTGAATATTTAGTATCAGCTATTGATTTCATTGATAAAGAATTACCTGAACCATTATTTATCAAACGAATTGAAAATGTTATTTCAAGTGTTAGCGATAATCAAAGAAGAACAGTATCTGAGGACTCTTTTATATTTACAGGATCCAAAGCTCAAATTCAAGTCCCTTTTAAAGATTTATTGTATATTGAAACATCAACAATTGCTCATAAGTTGACTCTCTATTCCAAACGAGACATAGTTGAATTTTATGGACAATTGTCAGATATTCTTAAACAGGAACCACGTTTATTTCAATGTCATAGATCATTTATCGTAAATCCTTATAATATATCTTTAATTGATAAAGAAAATCGGTTAGTTCATTTTCAGAACGGGTCCTCTTGTATTGTCTCTAGATTAAAAATTCGTCCACTTATGAAAGCTATCGAAAGACTTCATGACTAAGGAGATTTAGATGATATTTTTTCTAAATATTATAGGCGTTTTTCTATTGTTATGTATCCATAATAAGGTTGTAGGTGAGAGATTAAATCTGAAAAAAGTCGGAATATCCATTATTCTGTTCCATCTTTTATCATTACTATTTATTGTTTTATTTAAATCAACTGGATTTTACTTTCTTGGGTCATTATTGCTTTATCCTACCTTTTTTATCCTATATACTTTGTCTATTGGTAAATTAAGAAGTAAGGTTTCTTTATTACTTTTTTACTCATTATTTCCACTTGGATTTTGGGATGTCATCAAAAATTTTTTAGGTTACTTTATAATTTCTAAGATTCCAATATTGTATAGACTATATGAAACTAATCTAGGAATAATGGTTTTCTCTTTATTAGCTGAAATTATTGTGTTTTTTCTTATTAGTCTCTTTCGATATAATTTTAGTCATTTAAAAATAAAGAACTTGGATAGAAAGACAAAATTTATTTTAATTACTGCGGATATTTTAATGCTAGCCTATTTTATCTTACCATCTTATATAAACTACAGTGATAAAGTAAGTTGGGATAGAATGTTGGATTATAAAGAATTATGGACAGCAGTTTACTTTTTATTGTTTATTTGTTTTGTTAATCTCTTGGATAGAAGATTACTTCAAGAACTACAGGAGAAAGTCGTTCTACAAAAAGAAATTCAATTGCAAAATCTTAGTAATTATAGTCAACAAGTTGAGGGGCTGTATCAAGAAATTAGAAGCTTTAGACATGATTATGCTAATATTTTATCGAGCTTAAAAATAGGTATAGATCAAAAAGATATTAATCTGGTTTCTCAAGTTTATGATAGTGTTTTGAAAAATTCTGGTGAAAAATTAAAAGGCAAGCGTTTTGATGTAGCACATCTAAGAAATATCAATGATTTGGCGCTAAAGAGTTTACTATTATCTAAGTTATCGGAGGCCCAAAACTTATCTGTTCCAGTTTCCCTGGAGATTGGTGAACAGTTCTCTATAAAAAATATGGAACAAATAGACTTCTTAACAATTACTTCTATCTTGTTAGATAATGCTATAGAGTCCTCAGCAGAAGGAGGAATAGCAGTTTGTTTCCTTGAAGATACAGAATGGAATAAATTAGTCATGATTGTAAAAAATTCTACTTTAGAAAGAGAGATAGAATTGAGAGATATATTCAAGCGTGACAATTCTTCAAAAGGAGAAGGTCGGGGTATAGGCTTGGCCAATGTTCGGAGAATTTTAAAATCTTATCCAAATGTATGTTTGAAAACCACAAGTAAAAATTATATCTTTACACAGATCTTGGAAATAGAACTTTAAAAGAGTCGCCATTCTTAGGATATTCTATAGAATATTTTAAGGGGGACTTTTTTGTTATGACTTTATATACATTATTTTTTAGCTAGTTCCTGTAAATGAGTTAGGAAATAGTCATAACAATAAAACTGGGCAAAAAAGCTAGAGTGACGACTTTACAATATCTAGCAGCGATTTGTGGAATAAATTTTAAAATGGTTTATTTTTAATCTTGAAAGGTTACAAATCATGAAAAAATACGTTTCGTGATGAAAAAAGTACATTTAAAGACTTTGAGGTAAAAATTTCTTTTTTCCTGCTATAATGAACTTGTCAAAATTGCAATCCGACAAAAATAATAAAAATTAATATGGAGGTATTCCCCATGGAAACAAAGACAACGATTCAATTTGATGTTTTGGATACCCAAATGTTGGCTAGTATTGAGGGAGGAACAGCTAGTGCAGGGGAAGTTTGCACATTAGCAGGAGCAATGATTGGTAGTTTGGTTGCACCAAGATCTGGAACTTAGGCTGGAGGTGTTTTATGAGCACAATATTGCACAGCTATATGGGCTATCGCTAGATTTTTATAGAAAAGGGGTTAGTTGATGGAAAGTGGTGAATTTAGGCTAATTTTAGCTCTTTTTATATCTTTTTTTATAATAGGTGCGATTGGAATAGTTCTAAATGTTCCAATAAGCGAAGTTTTAGTTCTTTCTGTAGGTAGTGTGTTTTTTGAGTTGCTGATTCACTTATTAACGCATAATAAGAAGAGAGGAAACATCAGTTTTGAACTATGCTTTAATCGATACAAGCAATTTATTAAAAAGATTTTAGCACCTACATTTTTTCTGTTACTATTATCAATTATTTTTGTCGTTATAGATGGTTATAAGTCGTCATCTGTATTATTTTATACTCATATATTTGTAGTATTATTCACAGTAGGATACATTATTTCCTCGAATAATATCGAATTACATATTTCAAAAAAAGAATGAGTTAGCGTTTTACTTATAGTATATAATAATAAATTATTTTGAGACATAGTAGTAAAGTGATTGAGCTATAGATATGATGAGGATGGAAATATGGAGATTGTTATAATGAACATAGTTAATTATCTCTTGCTAAAGATTGAATGGATAGTAAGTAATATCTTTATAAAAATGAGCATACTTTGGATGCTTATTTGGTTTCTATACTATTTAAAGAGTGATTTAGCAATGTATTTCTTGTTTTTTGGAAATGGCTTTTTATTATTGCTATTAATTTTTCGATTTGCACTGTATCAAATTAAACTAGTAATGCAGAATGATATTAACTAATTATGTCTAAATCATATTTTGGGTAATCAGATTATAATCATTCTAGACTTTTTCAAGACTTTTTGATAACTCCGATAATGTGTCTATTTAAATTTGAAAATAAGTGGAGTTAGCAACATGTAAATACTTTGTGGTAAAAATCGATTTTGTTCTGCTATACTGAACTTGTCAAGGTTATAATCTGACAAAAGATTTCTATTATATACGAGATATTCATCATGGATACAAAAACAATAGAACAAGTTAATGTGTTCAAAGCTGATGCTCTTTCTATTATTGTGTTGAAGGAGGTAAAAATGATTTGGCATGTATTTCAGGTAGGGCAGGGATGACTGAGATAGGCTTTTTATACGCTGGACCTGCTGGTGCTGCGATTCTAGGTGGTGATACAGCTATGCGAGTTTGCTAAAAAGAGAGGATGTACAATGAATAGTTCAATGAGTCAGTTTTCAATTCTAAAAAACAGTGATTTACAAGAGTACTCTGGTGGATTAAATCCTACTTGTGTAGTATTAGTTGGTATGTCAATTTATTTAGGTTTAACTGCATTTACTGGTCCTGTTGGTGTTGCATTTGCGATTTCAACAGGCGGGCTAGCGGCAGATAGTTTTTATAGATAATGAGAAAAGTAATTAGTATATTTTACATTATTTCTCTAGGAGTCTTGTCTTTACTAAAGTCACCAGATATTGTTGATATCATAGCCACTATACTATTAATTTGTATAGGTTTAAAAGGAATAAACCAAAAGGGAACTTTATAAGGTTGTGATGACGATACTTTTTAGCCTCATTACATGTTTGGACAATGTTTCATCTGTTAATTTCCAAATTGAGAATGGTATATTGTAACTAAGTGTGGTTTTGAGTTAACTAAAGATGTCATGGCTAATGGTTGGATATCATCATTGGGTAGGAGCTATTGTCTTTCAGGTTATAGAGGATAATTTATGGATAAGAGAACAGAAGAAATTCTCAATAAGGTTTACAATTTGATTTTAGATACAGAGATTCATAAAAATGAACGAGATATTTTATTACGTTATAAAACTCTATTAGAGAATACAAAAAATGAGCAGAGAGTTGTCATGGAGTTGTCAGAAGCTCTTCGTCAGCAGGCTGTTAGTGGGATTCATAGTCAGAAATCATTGAACCCAAAGGTTGCGACATTTTATAAAGAAATTGCCACATATGGAGAATTGAGTAAAAATCTAGCTCAAGGATTAATTTCTTTTGGTATAACGAGATAAGGAAAAATGAGCAGAAAAAACTTACCAAATTTGTAACAAGATAAAAAATTAATATAAATGTAAGGAAATATTCGTGATGAATACAAAGGTGAAACAATTTGAAGTAATGGATGAAGCAATGCTATCAAGCATTGAAGGTGAACTCTCATGTTTTGAGAAGGGATTGTTTCTTTAAGGGGATATGGTGGAGCTATTATAGGCTTTTGGATAGGAACTGAATTTTTTCTACGAAATAGAAAGTTGAGGTACAAATGAAGCAGCGTTTGATAATTGCAATTAGTTTTATAATGACTGGGATAGTCATTAACATTTTATTCGAATCAAATACTATTATTCATAAATTTATTGCTATATTAAGGTCTGATTATGTATTATAAAGGTGCTTTTAGAGAGTATAAAAAATATTAAAAGCAATTCAGATTTTTAAATTTTATATTAAATCATGTAATTTGTGTGTTATTTATGATATTGTAGGAGACATTCCATATTAGATTGTAGTTATCATTTGAATGTTTTCAGATAATATTATTTGTAGGAATGATTATCTATATACGAAATTGAATTGGAACTCTCGGAATTTCAAAATGAATATAGAATAGGTAGTAAATTGTATTGTATCAGAAATAGCTGTGATAATAGCAGGATGTTATAGTAATGAAGGAGTATCGAAATGAAATTAGATGGTGTTGCATTTGCTCAATCTTTCAGATATTTTTATGAATTCTTTAGTCGCGAATTATTGCCAGGGGGAATTATTTTATCTGAACAAGCTCGTAAAGATTTTAGTAGGATATCAGATCTAGCAAATTCTACTGAGTTATTAAAAACAATTCATAGCCCTATTAAAATATTTTGGTAATTACAAAATTATATTAATTTCTACAAGAGTAATTATCTATTTTGTGTAGCTTTAAAATTTGTGATTTACTAAACTTTATAAAATTGTAAAACAGTAAAAAGTACCTAATGTTTTACTGAAATGCTTTCGACTAATATTAATTGATTCAAAAAAATTTTTAAATATTATATTCAAGGGATTTAATTCTGTATATAACAGGATTAAATCTCTTTTTATTATGTGACTATTAGTCCGTCTCGCTCCGTTAGGTGCGAGACAAAAAAACCACCC
>ERZ772795.59-NODE-59-length-20550-cov-4.99483_pt1 | contig 20550 bp, 17 predicted proteins | sample MGYA00511346_ERZ772795 | MGnify/ENA primary metagenome ERZ772795 (study PRJEB29015, sample SAMEA2738032) | human oral metagenome | biome: human oral; feature: human-associated habitat; material: saliva | place: China | collected 2245 ... | reverse complement strand
CTTTCAAAAAGCGCGCGCAGACTCCATCCGATTCCACCAGCAGCTGTCCCATGCGTTGCGGCGAACCGGCTACCCGCCACCCATTCGGAAGCTCACCCCCAGCCGTGAGGACCTCACGCAAGCACGCGCGTGCGACGAGTGGACGCAGCATCGGATACTTTTCGTGGGCAAGCCCGCGCATACGTCGCTCGGCATCTTGGAGAGCTTCCCAGTGCGCATTCCAAAGCACAGGGGAGAGCTGCTCGGCAGCGCTTTGCATAGTCTCGATCATGTTCGTGTCGCTCATCTCAGCCTCCGATAAACCTTTGGGAATATTATGCACTAAAAAGACATGTCGATGCGGCAGACACAACACGATCGTCTATGACTCAGACAACAGTTACTCCGGCCCGCAAACCAACGCATGGCGACGGACTTCGCCCAGGCCGCGTCCGCGCGCGAGCATCCCCGTCTGCGCAAAGCGGAGGCTCTTCAGTGGCACTGAATTATCGCGATCATGCAGGGGATCCGACCGCGCACAACCCGATAGGTGACACCCGTGTAACCCATGCGTTCAAAGAACGCCCGGTAGGACGCCGGGTCGAAGTGCTCCTGGAAGTGCACGCCGAATCGGGAGATCAGCCTCAGGAACATGGTGTGCGCGCGCTTCTTGGGAATCACGTAGGTAGGAACAATGATCGTGCCGCCCGGGCGCACGACCCGCTTGATCTCCTTGAGCGCGTCGCCCGGTTCAGGCAGCAAGTGGATGACGTTGCCCGCCACGACGGCATCGAACGAGTCGTCCGCGTAGTGCAAGTCGGTAATATCCGCCTGCTCGACGACGACGTGCGGGAACCGTGCGAGCTTCTTGCGTGCCTGCTTGAGCATCCCCTCGGAGTAGTCGGTCGCGACCACGCAGGCGCATGTGGGGGCGATGGCTGCGGCGATCGCGCCCGTGCCGCACGCACATTCGAGCACGGTGTCGCCGGGGCGGATCAACCGGGCAACGGCTGCCCCCGTCGCTGCGTACACTGCCCGATTCGCCGTGTTGACGACGACGTCATAGAGAGGGGCGACCCGATCCCAGATCATCTTGTTCCTCCACTATCGAACAAAGTGACAGGTCAACGAAAACCTAATGATACCCGAGTTCCAGAAATGCTCGAGGTGACTGCAAGGCATCTGCCAGAAGCCCCGCCCGAGCAAGACCCACCACTTTGGCCACAGTCCTTGCCTGACAGTTGATCGCCCGCTCCGGATTATGCTCAATATCGGTGAATGCATCGAACATCATAACCTGCTCAACGAGCTTGTCATGACGACAGAGCGCAGACGCGTACAACCAGTCGTAAAAATAAGTCTTCGGCTCTAACGGGAATTCATGTGCAAAATACTTGAAACCAACGAGCTTTCCGCTTGACCTCAATCGCCGATCTGTCTTTGCCGCACGACTCGAGGCGTCGAAAAGATCAACAAACGGGCCACCATGCGAAAACACTTTTGAAGCCTGGAAAGCACATTCAACACTGTAACTTCCACGTCCTGGATGCTCAATCATCACATTGAACGCGCTTAACTGAACGCCAAGGTCTCTTTCACTCTTGGACGACACCTCCAGAACGCGCGACGAAGGAAACTGAGCCACATACGACGCATGCAAACTCGCAATCGAACGCTGCTTCTGCTGAATAGAAGATCCAGAAAACTGCTCAAAATCCAGAGACAACTCCGAAACATACGGCTTGCCAGAGTCAGGCACAAACACCGGCCTACGAACCATGACGAACTCCTTTCTCACTCAATACGACATCCCAATAATTAAGGAAAGCAAAAACACTCAAACTCTCCAGAATCTTCACTTCCACTGACCGCAAATGCTTTCACAATTGTTCAGTCTGCGCAACCTTGCGCGCTCATGTTACGAATGTGTGCCTCACAAACAAGTTGCCTCGTTCCTCTGTGAACCCATCCTGGCATCAGACTCTCTTTTTGTTCTTACGCGCGTTCGCGTTAGGTAGGCGCACCGAGTCCGAGGTGCGCGCAAACCGGAACGATGGCGGCGCTAATCGCGCCAGTGCAGCACGCGCATTCGAGGACGCAGTCGTCGCGTGCGACCGCCTCACCCATACCGTCGTAGGCGGCTCGGTTAAACGCGTTGCCGAAGAAGTCGCAGAGTGAGGCGACCTGGTCCCAGAACATGCTCAGCACCTCCGTGCGCTTGTGCATTGCGTGAGCCTTGAGCCGCCGCAATACCGGGAATGCTACCGCGCGCGGAGGCAGCACCGGGGCGAAACGGAGTTCTGCGCATGGGGACAGATCCGCGCTCTCGCTTCCTATCCGCATCGTCAGTCCCAAAGCCGGGTGCGCTTACTAGGAACGGCACGAGTGGACCAGTACGCCGAGGCCGTGGGCCGCGAAGCCAAGCAGACTGTAGGCCACCCCGTAGATGAGGGCGCTCGCGTTGAAGAACAGGAACATCGGTGCCAGGAAGCACACGAATGGCGCGACCAACCACAGGAGGCTGAATCCCTCCTTCACACCGTCCCAGGTAGCGACGCACATCGCCAGGATCGGCAGAACCACCAGCAGGATCAGGAACGCGATGCTCTTCACGGCCTCGTTCGAATCCGAGACTCGCGCGAAGCTGAACCAGAGTGCTGACACCAGCAGATAGACGCCAAAGAGCGCGACGATACGAACCCAGGTTGTTTTTGTCACCCACCTCATGGATCGATGATACATCAGCTATTCCGCAACAAACTGACTTGACACTCAGCCGCCATGAGCCGGAGTGGACGCCAGTGGGACCCACGCAGCGGCGTCTAGGTTCTAGCGGGAGCCACCTCAGCATCCGGCAGATGCACGCGCTTCTTCGAGGCTGAGTCGATACTGCTCCGCCTCTGGTTCTTCGGTGAATTCGAGGAGGTTTCCTGCGATGTCTTTGAGGGCTTCTCGAACCTCTGCGGGGGTAGCGTAGAAGAATTCGCGCCGCGCGTTGATGCGGTTGACGCGTTTGTCTGCGAAGCGGTGGTGCAGCTCAGTTTCGACGCTTACGGCATCGTCGGAGAAGAACAGGGCGTGGACATCGAAGTTGAATGGCACGGACGCGTCTCCGAGTTCACGGACACGATCCATGGGGTCGAGGCGGCGTGTCATGCCGATCTTAACCATACGTTCGCCGAAGGATCCGATGTTCGAGATGACGTAGACATAGCCTGCACGGATGTTGGCCTCGCGCTTCTCGACGTCGTTGATCCCCTTTTCAATTTCGACGATCTGCTGCTTGAGGCGCGCAGTTTCGGCTTCGTCACCGATCTCTTCGACCGTCTTGAGGACGTTGAGGTAGTATTGCCGTTCCTTTTCGAGGCGTTCCCTCTCGGCTTGGAGTTCTCGCTCCGCTTTTGCTTGCTCTCGCAGTTCTGCTTTGCGTTCTTTTTCCAGCTCTTTTTCCAGCTGCTTTGCTTTGAGATGGTCGACTGCGAGTTGCAGTTCTCGAGCGCGGAGTTCCACGTAGTTTGGCTTGATCCTCACGCCGGTGACAGTGCATTGTCGTTCAACAACTTCAGCGGCCTTGAAGATCTTCGCGAGGCTTGCTTCGTAGTTTCGAGCGCTTGCCGCTTCGATGATTGAATCAACCTGTGAGTTGAAAGCCATGAGCGCAAGCCTTGCTGAATCTTTCGCGAGTTTGTTCCGGCCGCTTTTCGTGTGGGGCGGCTCGAAATCATCAAGCGATTCAACTGCGCTATAGCTTCGAACTGCCATTTGTACGTCTTTTCGAAGGTCTCGCAAAGCGGCCGCCAGCTCGACAGAATCTTTTGCAGGGTGATCATACTCAGTGAAACCTGCTTCTTCTAGTTTGACTTGGACGCGCATGGGGTGAAGCTTCTCCTGCAGGGCTGCCTCCTCGTTTATAAGTCGCTCCAAATCAGCACGGATTCCCTGTTCTTGTTCTGCGCATTGGGTGCGAACCTGTTGGAGCGCCTGGCGCGCATGGTCAGCGGCCTGATCTGCTTCCCATGCCGCCTTACCGCCATGGGCATCAACAAATGCCTGGAGGTTTGCCTGACCAGCCTGCGCAGCCGTGAGTTCGCCGCTAAGCCGAACGAGTTCCTCGGAGAGTCGGGCAATCTCTCCCCTGGCTTCCTGGTACTGCTGCTCCCCAATCGCGAGTCTCCGCTGTAGCTCTGCGATTTGCTTACCGCCGAAAATAGGCATGGCCTCTTCGCCTCCTCATAAGTAATATGACCAGATTCACTGTATCAGTGAGGGGGTCGTGGGACAAGTCCTCCCACATGCTGAGCATGAGCATCACCTCGTCGACAAGGAAAACGAAACTGGGGCTTGATTATCGGGTTAAAGAACATGTCGTGTTGCTGGGGTTCGTGCTTCGTGTGCCTTGGCGTGCCCTTCTTGCCGTCTGGGTCCTGCAGAAGTGCACCGTGTGAGGGTGCGATGGCCGACGTGTGCACATCGGCGTCCATGAGATCGAGGCACGCACAGCCCGCCACCAAGGCGCAGTCACGTCGCTCATCACATACGGCGCGGTCACGGTCGCCTGGATTGATCGGCTCGCAGCGATCAACGAAGAAATAGCGGGACTCTTCGCCGAAGAACTAGCAGAGCTGCGCGAAGGACTCTCCGGCACCTAGGCTCACTCCGCGTCAGACCACAGCACATCAGACACATAAAAATCCCCGGGCTTCCGCTGGAAGCCCGGGGATGGGATGTTGTGGAGATGGGGGGAATCGAACCCCCGTCCGACGGCCGACCCCGAGGTCTTCTCCGGGCGCATCCTGCTATTGATTTCTTAGCTTGTGACGTCATGCAGGCCTGCTGTCAGCGAAGCTCAGTCGATGAAATGTCGGAGCGGACCCACCGACATGGCCCGCACCCAGTGGCCCCCTGAACGACGCCAGACACCAGGCTGGAGGCACCACCCGGGCTGACGGACTAAAGGTTCACGCGGCAATCAGGCGGCGAGAACGTAGTCGGTGCGGTTCTGTTCGGCACCTATTGGTTCGCACACAGCGTTTGCGAGTTGAGCGTGCGTTCTCGGCCCGCTTCCCCTCGATCGACGACCGCCGTCGAAACCGATCATCCCCTATTGAGTTCTTCAACTCACCGGCAAACAGACTGTCGGGTTGGCTCTTCAACGAAATCCTAAGACTCATCGAAGAACCGCTTCCAACCGTTCGACCAGACATCCAAGAATAACCCCGCTTACGCGAAGTTTCAACAGCTAGCGCAATGCCAGCAAACGCAAGGTTTCAGCAGAAAGCGCACCACGCACGAAGCTGGCACCCGCTACCTGTACGCTACTTGTAGTTCGGTCGCTTCGTGTAGGCGCGCATCGCGCGTTCAGCTTCACGCTTATCCTGCGCCTCGCGCAAAGACTGGCGCTTGTCCCATTCCTGCTTGCCTTTGGCCAGCGCGATCTCAACTTTGGCGCGACCGCCGATGAAGTAGAGCTCCAGTGGGACGATCGTGTAGCCCTTGGCCTGCACCTTCTGGCCGATCCGCTCAATTTCTGAGGCGTGCAGTAGCAGCTTTCGCTTCCGCGTTGGCGCATGATTGTTCCAGGAGCCCTGCGCGTACATCGGAATGTTCGCGCCGTACAGCCATGCTTCGCCGTCTTTGACCTCAACCCACGAGTCGATCAGCGACGCGCGCCCCATCCGCAGAGCTTTCACTTCGGTACCCGACAGGACAAGACCGGCTTCCCACGTATCTTCGATCAGATAGTCGTGGCGCGCCTTCTTGTTCCGCGCGATCGTCTTCTTCGCGTCCAATGCAGCTTTGCGCTTCTCACCTTCGGTCAGCTTCGGCTTCTTCCAGTCTTTCGGTATCGTTCACCTCCTTTCTTTGATTGACGAGGCCGCGCCCCGCCACTCAAGGCGTTAATTCTAACGCGTCCGAGGGCAGGGGTCTTGCTCAAGCCTCGTAAAATGCCAGTATCAATGGAAGGCGGGGACAAGCTGAGCTTGTCCCCGCCTTCCGACTCAGCCAATCATCAGATCAGCGAGCCACATTGGCTTACAAGTACCCCATCGGGTCAACGTTCACGCCGTTCTGCAGAACACCGAAGTGCAGGTGGCAACCGGTGACATAGCCGGTCATGCCGACCTCGCCAAGCACTGTTCCGGCACTAACCGACTGTCCGGGCGAAACATAGATGCGTTGCATGTGCAGGTATTCGGTGATCACGGAGTTACCGCCGAGCATTCCGTGGTTCACGTCCACGTAGTTGCCGGCAGAGATACTGCTTGAAACATCCAGAACAACGCCGGTGATTGCCGTGCGCGTCTTGTCGTCGATGAACGAAGAAAAGCGCGCATCATCCAAAATCTGCGTATTCAGCGTGTCCACCAATTGCGCGATCGACAGGGTCTGACCAGCGGTTTCACCCCGATCTGTTGCCGTTTGCGCGCCGTGAATCAGGTAGGCAAGCGCGACGTGGTTCGTATCGAGCGAGCGACTTGAAGCGGTCAGCGCCGAAAGCTGTCCCAGCAGGGTCGTCATCTGAGTTGGGTGGCTTCAGGTGGTGGGTGCAGCGCCTTGAGTGTGTGGGGTGGTTGCTGTGGTGTTTCGCCGTTCTGGTGAGGTGCGGGATCTCGTTTTCGGTCTGTTGGTCCAGGGGGTGGCGGTCCGTCAAGTGCACAGGCGTGCGGGCGTGGCGGTCTGCACGATTCGCGGCTGAGCCAAGGATTGGGGGATGACGTTTCGTACAGGCCCTGTTGGTGGGTGGAATGGGTGTCCTGATCCGAGAATCGTCGCGGGGTTGACCCGAGGCGAGGGGCACGGGGCCCGCTTGACGATGGGGGCCGTCAGCTCATCGAGTTCTTACACCCTCAAGGACTGTCATTACGGACCATCGCCGCTCAGGTGGGAGCGTCGGCCTCGACGGTTAAACGCGAGGTGGATCGGATGCCGGGCGCGTATCAGGCGGCGCGAGCCCACGAACAGGCCAAGCACCTTGCGGCGCGCCCCAAAGGGTTGAAGATCGAGGATCCACAGCTCCGGTCTTTCGTGGTTGCCAAGCTCAACGAACACTGGCCCCCCTGCCAGATCGCGGCCGCCTGGATGCACGAGCCCGACAATGGGGGCATGACGATCAGCGCCGAAACCATCTACCAGGCCCTCTACGTACACGGGCATGCAAGCCTGCGTCACGAACTCAAAGTAGAGAAAACCTTGCGCTCGGGACACACGAGCCGCAAACCACGCTCCAAGCTCACTGTTGCCCGTTCGTCAGGCAAGTCGTGGGTCGAGGGCGCCAGGATCACCGATCGGCCCGAGGAGGCCGAAGGGCACCTCGTCCCAGGCCATTAGGAATGGTGATCTGATCATCAGGAAGAACTCCAAGAGCGCGACCATCACTCTTGTCGAACGCACCACCGAGTACTTGCTGTTGCGGCCTTTGCCCCTCTCGCACGACGCCGATACCGTCGTCGAGACTCTGACCGACATGATCGCCGGCCTACCCCAGGATCTGCGGCGCACGCTGACCTGGGATCAGGGAGCCGAGATAGCCAAAACCAAAGAGTTGACGAAGAAGACAACGATCAATGTCTACTTCGCCGACCCGCACTCTCCCTGGCAGCGCGGCTCCAACAAGAACATAAACGGCCTTTTGCGCGACTACTTCCCCAAAAGCACCGACCTGGGCACCTACCCGCCCGAAGACCTTCGAAGAAGCCCAACGCCAACTCAACACCCGACCCCACCAACGATTCAACTGAAAACCCCCGCCAAACCCATAGAACAATTACCCCACAACGACGCCGTTGCACTCACCACTTGAAACCGCCGTTCACAGATGTAGCGGTGGGTGTAGGCCCGCCCCTCGGTCTGGAGGAGGCGAATAGGAGCGTCTAGATGTCGCGCTCTCGTTCCAGGGCGCTCGCGTCGGTACGGATCCGCGTTGAGGACGGTGTCGACAACCTCTCAGTAGAGGCCGAGAAGGAGTGGCTACGCGATGCAGACCGAGTTGCGCATCCACAACGGAAGACCGCGAACACCGCGAAGTAGACGAGCAGAGTCTTCGACATCCGCGCCCGTACGCGCGCCTTGAGGGCATCCCACATATAGAGCACAGCATCCCCCTCGACGGCATCAATTACTCTTCTCGCATCCTTACACGCGGCGAGCGTGATCCGGACCTCACACTCGAGGTTGCGCGGTTCGCAGACAGCCCTGTACGATAATGCAATTCATTCTCATTATCGCCAGAAGGTTCATCATGCGCGCCACCCACCGCGGGATTCATCCCCTCCTCGCCCTGTTCACCGCGCTCCTCACCCTCGCGCTCTTTGCTACGCCAACGATCGCCGCGCCCTTGGCGCACGCAGTCCCGTTAGAAACGACCTCTCTCACGGAGTACGCCTCCGACGCCTCCGGCTCGACCAACGCTGAGGCCGCACCCTCGTCCCCCGGAACGCCCGACGATCCCGAGCACCTGCCCGGAGAGGCTGGCTACGGGGACCTCGTGCCCGCCGACCTCACGGTTCCTGCGGGCTCGCCCGGCGCTGACCCGGAGGCGACCCCTGGGCCCGACGGCCGCGTTCCCCACGTGTGCGCTGGCCGCAAGCTCCTCCACCACGCGCATGTTGACGCCGCCTACGTCACCCGTGTCGACGAGATCTTCACCGTTACTGTTGTCGACGGGCGCAAAGTCGTCAAGGACCCAAACTCCGTCTGCGTCCGACTCGCCCCCGACGCGCGTGTCTCCGACTCCCAGGAGGTCTCGCGCATGGTCGTCCCCTCGGGCGGCCTCTTCGACTTCATTGGCAAGCCCGGCGACATTGTCTGGCGTGCCCCCCAGGAGCAGATCGACAACTGGCGTCCCGTCTGGGCTGGCATCGGTGCCTTCGACACGGCGCACGAGGTCGCCCAGCCCGAGGGGATCCTTCTTGACGAGGTGAAGCTCTCGATCGCAAATTCCTCCGGGCCCGGAGCCGTCGAGGTGTGGCGCACCATCGGCACGAACTCCCTGAGTCGAGGGCTCTCTTCCGACCCCTCGCTCGCGCCGCTCTCCCTCCAGGCTGGCTCCCACGGCCACTGGAACTGGACCTTCTCGAAAGCGGGCGTCTACCGGCTCGACATGGTTGCCTCCTACACGTCCACCTGGTCCCAGAGAGCCGTTAATTCCTTGCCCTCGACCATCACGTGGCTCGTCGGCTCCGATGACGAGGTCGGTCTGCCCGAAGGCACCACAACCTCCCTCACTCCGATCGGAACGACTGCCGAGCAGATGAAGGAGAAGATGATCGCTTCCGGCGAACTCTCCACCGAGGAGACGCCCGCCGAGCCCGAGCCCCCCTTCACCCAGGCCGAGGCCCGTAAGCAGATCGAAGCGCTCTTCGGCTCTACTGCGAAGGCGCCAGCCTCACCCTCCTCCCCCTCCCACTACGTCTACAAGGGGACCTTCAAAGACGATGTGCGGGCTGGCGTGCCGATCAAGCGGGTGACCCTCGAGGTGAACGCGAACGGCAAGTCGATCCCCGGGGAACCGATCCTCGAAATCCCCGACTCACTCAAGCAGACGACCGCCGACGGCGACCGCTGGGTCCTGCCTGCCTCCGGTGAGCACGGATCGCTCGGATTCGACTTCACCCAAATGCCCGCCGATCTGCGCTCCGGGCCAGCCGTTTACTCCATCGACACCTTCGACGGCCCCAAGGGCAGCCGCTACATCGCGGGGACCGTCACCGACGGGGCGATGAACGTCACCCTCGATACGACGCGCGACCCCAACCGCGGCTTCACCGTCGATGCAGCCGCAGTTCCCCTCGCCCACGTCTTCACGAAGCCAGGCGTCTACGCCGTCGGTTTCAACATCGAGACGCGCGACAAGGACGGGAACTTCTCCTACAAGTCTCGCTCCGCTCACTTCGTCGTCGGCGACGCCGCGATCTCGGCGCTGCGCGCGATCACCGCGGAGAACAACGGCGAGGCACCTTCACCCTCTCCAAACCCTGCGGATCCGGATGCCGATGCGCCACCGAGCGGTGGCGTTCAGCCCGGCAATCCCTCGATACCCGATCCTGCCAACCCGTCCGCCCCTTCCCGTCCCGGCGACTCGGCGATCCACATCATCACCGAAGGTCACATGGATCAGGCGATGTCCCTGAAGGACGGGAAGGCGGAGGTCTTCGTCGACGACACCGCCGACCCGCGCCACCCCGTCCACCGCGCCTCCGGAACCTTCGCCTACGCCGTCCCCGACTCGACGCACGCGAAGATCCCCGCCGGCGCGAAGGGCTACAGCGAACTCGCCGCTGCGGCACCCGAAGGTGTGTGGAGTCTGCCCGAGACCCAGCTCGAGGGCATCCCCTGGGTCGGCTTCTCAACCCAGCGGGTCGACTACTCGCAGCTCTCAAGCAAGGGCGTCGAGGTCGCGATGAGGAACTTCACCGGCCCCGGTCGCCTCGTCACCGGTTTCTCCTCCCTCTTCGAGGGATTCACGCCCCGACTCGACTCGATGAAGCCCGACATAGTCCTCCGCTACCTCTTTGGATCACACGACCACCAGGCCTTCTACTTCACGAAGCCCGGGCGCTACTCGACCGACTTTGTCTACACCGCGCACCTCGCTGACGGCTCCACCATCGAGAAGACCCTCCATGTGATCTTCCTCGTCGGCGACGACGCCATCAAGAGGGGCGCTGAGCCGAACCCCTCGCCTGAGCCGAACCCCTCGCCTGAGCCGAACCCCTCGCCTGAGCCGGATCCCTCGCCCGCACCGAACCCGAACAACGGTGCGCAGCGGCCCGGCCAGCCCGCGCCCGCTCCGGGCACCTCCCCGTCAACCGGATCACCGTCCACGGGCTCCCCCTCAGCAAGTGCGAGCGCCCCGGCCTCGCCGATCGGGAACCCGACCGCGGCCGCCGCGCGCCTCGCCGAGGGTGCCGGGCAGACCGGAACCCCGGTAACCGGTGGGTCGACCGTATCCGGCTCGCTAGTGTCGTCAAACTCGGCGACTGGCGCGGGGTCAACGAGCTCCGACTCCGGCGTATCGGGCGCTTCCAGCGCCGACGACTCCCAGTCGAGCGGCGTCGCGGGTCTGGACTTCGCGGACTCCTCACAGTCAGGAGCGCCCACGACGCGGGCGCTCACCAAGCCCGCTACCCCCGTGAGCGCCCTGCTCAATCCTGAGCGCGGTTCCGCCTCGTACGGGAGCGGCTCGAACTGGTGGCAGTGGATCCTCGTAGGGATCGGTGGTAGCGGACTCGTCGGGGCGGGCGCCTGGGCGCTTCTCCTGCGCAGGCGGTAAACGGCTGCGCAAGTAGAGTTCGCTGACACGTCTCCCGGATCAGCTACCCAGCCCGTGACTGAGTGAAATGTGAGCGCCGAGCGGCGGCCCGGACCTTCCCGGTTCGAGCCGTCGCTTCGTCGTCTACTTCTTCGTTTGCGCCTCTGTCTACTTCTTCATCCGAACGAGCCGCTGGCGAACTTGACGCTGGCGCCGAGTTTGACTTTGAGTCTGACTTTGGCGCTGACTCTGACTTTGGCACTGGCAAAGCCTCCACCAGCCTCCGTGTTCCCCAAGCAACACCGGCTCTCCTTCGGACGTGCTTCTCCCGAAGCATTTCAGCCGTCGCGCGTGAAATTAAGCCCGTCCCGTAGTGGCCGTGGGCAACGTCCTCCAACATCGCAACCGCTCCATCGGCACCCCAAAGAAAAAGCATGTGCCGTCATAGCGAATGAGGTGCCAACCGAGCCGCTCAGGAGTCGCGAGAGGCGCCAGCGAGCACCACAGCCCGGTGCCTCCTCCCGAACCCGCAAATGCGCACACTGTCTCGGCTCCATCGGCGCTCCGTCCGCAGGCCCCTTTGGAAAACAGGCAGCTCATCGACCTGATGAGTCTGAGGCTTACGAGGAACTGTACGCGTTCTTGCGGGCGAACCGTCCGAGAAGGTCATGCGCGGGCGTCATCGGCTACAACCCCAAATACCAAGACGGATCCCGCCATGGTGGAACGAACACTGCCTCCAACAAGCAATAATAGAAAACAAGGTAAACGCCTAGGAACAAAACCCAGGACAGTTCAAACCGGTGGCGTGGGTGCAAGCTACAGGTGCGTTTTCTGGATCAGGCTTGATCTTTGAAGCTGATTCTGATGGAACCTTCAGCCGCCTACGACGGCTTGCTTAACCAATACGTTCCACGATTTGCAGATAACCTTAATTCGATAATTGACTCCCGGTGGACATGAATTCAGGCAAGTAAGCGCAAAACTACGAAAACCAGCTTTGCTAGGAAAAGGAACAATTTTTAAAACTAGTTGTTACATCTACATCACTTGAGCCATTGACTAGTGAATCTAAAGCAGGCGAGATGCTAGAGCAGTCAATCAGCATCAATTCCACGCCCATCGCAAGGGAGAATTGGTAGATTTCTCTGACTAGAGGAGAGTGGTTTTTCGCGAACATTCCTGAAGCGTTTTGGCGCATAGCTTACAACGCAAATTCCCTAGCACCATTTAAGATGTCCGTAAATAAGCTGCACAATTTTCAAGATTACCGACACAGAACAATACCGCGTCTGCATCTGTTGAAGAGTATGATGTTCTTCGCACCACTGAGAATTGTTCAACCTCCTCAGGCACATCAAAAATGTCCGAAGAATCAGCCCAAGCTCCTTCGGAAAACCTCACATCTAAAAGTGTTCCGGCGGGCGTATTGATGTATGCAAGCCTCGACAATGGCTCGCCGTACAGCCACGGAATTGTCTTCGGGAAATACATGAACTCAAGGTATCCCGTATTCAAGGTCACCCAACGTCCGCCTCCAGTCCCCGGGCAATCTGAGATCGTCCAATATCTCCCCTCAAGTTCAACAGCATCGGGGAGTAGCTTTGTTAAGGCAAAGGCCAAATCAGAAAGAACTAAATCGCGGCATTCATGAGGAATCTGTCTAAAGAATTTTGATGGCTTCTTATCAAAATCGAGAAGCCCCTCTCGGGCGCCATGCAAATTGTATGGTCCATTCCCAAGCACCCACGACTGCTGATCTTCAACTGGTATTACTGCGTCGAGACTAGAAGGTTGACTGTGGCCAAGATTCAGAGCGCGATTTCTTAAACGTTTGCCGGATGCCCGAAATCTACAGATCTCATCACTTTCGATCTGAGTAAAATCCTTGTTCTTGGACACTGGCATAAACCATAATTTCTCAATATCTTTCCAGGCTTCATCGTGGTTAGTGCGACCATGCTTGTGTTGCGCAAATCGCCTCACCACATTTTGCGCCTTTCCGACGTAAAACTCGCCGTTAGAAAATTCGAGAACATAAATCCCGCGGCGCCGTTCTGGAATTAGCGTTGAGATTGACGCTAATCAATAGACAGAAAAACGTGAATACTGCATGTCAGGAATACTTGTGTTCGCACTCATTTTAACCTCTGGATAAGGTTCATTATGCATGTCAGAAACTGCATCCATAGCAAGAGATGCGGTGAAGAATGTTTCTTGACAGGAAGATTCTCTCGTTAATCGATCTGCACTTGCAGGAACGCCTAGAACAAATCATCGTGAGAGCCAGTTCGAGTGAGCACAAGAAGCAACTCGCTATGTTTCACGCGGTAGATCAGTAGACAGTCACCTTCAAGGTGAATTTCTCGGTATCCTTTCCAGTTTCCCTGCAATGCATGGCCGCGATAGCAGGTGCGTAGCTCTTCACGGTTTTGCCGCATAAGAGCTTCGATAGCATCCGCCAGCTTTGCAGCGTCGTAATGCTTTTTGAAAAGAGCCTTGGCATCACGCTTGAACTGATTTGTGCGAAAGACGCTAGTCAGCTTCATTGAGGTCTTCCATCAGCTCAGCGACATTTCGAAACGAAGCACCAGAGCGAGACTCAACTTCAGCTCTCGACAAGGCATTAGTTGGACTCTCGCGGCGTGGCGTGAACGGGATACCGTTACTGACAATCGACTGCCTCAAAAACATATTGATCGCAGTGCTCATATCTAACCCGAGGTCACGGAACAACTCCGCGGCCTGAGCTTTCGTCTCATCATCTGTCCGAAAAGAAACATTAGCCATCTCAATCACCTCGAAAAGCGCAGTGAATATTACTCTGTACGCACAGTAGCATTAATATACATTACTTTGAACACTTTATAGGCTAGCTTTTCTGCCTGCACCTGCGTAGCTGAATACCCTTCGCAACCGCCAGATACGTTAAAATTTTGCATCAAACTGATGCGTTCAAGTGGATTCACCTGTGGGAATCGAACCCACGACCTATTCATTACGAGTGAATCGCTCTGCCGACTGAGCTAAGGCGGCGCGCCCACCGTTCCCCGCGAGGGGTGTTCAGACAACGGCGCGAGTCGAATGGCCTCAACGATCCGGGGCAAACTGGTAAGAACGCGCCCTGTCATGGAAAGCCTCACCCCCGAAGCACCCTGGCCACTCCAGAAAGTCCGACCCTTCACACGCACCGAGCAGTCGGCCATACCCGGTTGGCAAGAGCCGATTCCATCGGAGGTAAACTCGGCTCACGGACAGCCTCCCGGTCCGAGAGCGTCCTCTGCCCAAGAGTACCCTCGCTCCGAAGAACGCCCACCCGACCCCACCTTCACTTCCCGCAGGCGAGGCCCGTCTCGGGCACACTTCCCGAGACGAGCCAGCCCTCGACCGCGCCGCCAAGGACGAGGAGGGGCGTTCCCGCAGCATCGGCCGATGCGAATCACCTCGATGAAGTCCTCACACGTCGACGCCTCAATGTAATCGGCGACTGGAGATGGGGGGGGAATCGAACCCCCGTCCAATAGCCGGCCCCGAATTCTTCTCCGAGCGCAGTCTACGGTTTTATTTCTCGGCCCCCGGCATTGCGTAGACTCACCGCCGATGGGCTCAGTTGATTGAGTGTCGGAGCCGCCCCACCAACATGGGCGGCACCCAGTGGCTCCCTAGACGACGCCAGACACCGGGCCGGAAGCAACTCCCGGGCTGACGGACTAAAGGTTCAGGCTGCGATATCAGGCAGCGAGAACGTAGTCGGTGCGATTCTGTTCGGCACCTATTGGTTTGCACGCATCGTTTACGAGTTGAGCGTACATTCTCGGCTCGCTTCACTTCGATCGACGACCACTGTCGAAACCGATCATCCCCTTTTGAGTTTTCAACTCCCCGACGCCCCGCGAAGCCGCAGACCGTCGAACACATCAGCATACAACCGACCCTCGTGCGCCGTCAAGACAGAAACACATCGCATGAGGAAAGAGGCCCCCGCGAACACGCGCAAGCCTCGTCCCTACGAGCACCGCTGTCCTACAGGAGCTTCGTGGACTCCAGCTTGGCCACCATCCGCCGATTGCCGCGCACCAGTAGTGGGCGCAAAGCCAGCCCAAGGAACGCCGCGAACAGAATGAAGGAGGCCAGGAACCGCATAGCATCCCCATACTCGTGGCCCGAGTATCCGGCGATCGACGCACGCAGCGCCGTGATCGCGTGGGTGGCCGGCAGGAACGGGGACACAGACGAGAAGAAGGGCGGCAAAATCGCCAGCGGGAACGCTCCCCCGGCTCCCGAGATCTGTAGGACGAGCAGGAGCACCCCCAGGGCCTTGCCCGCATTCCCGAACGTCGCGATCAGCGTGTAGAGCAAGAACGAGAACACCACCGCCGTCAGCCACAGGGTGCCCATGAACTCCAGGGGGTGGTTGTGCTGAACTTTCAGGAAATACAGGTCACCCAGCCCCAGCAGAGTCGCCTGAGCGAGCGCAATCGTCCCGAAAATCAGGTAGCGTCCCAGGTACCCGGCAGGCAGGCGGATCGGTGAAGCGGTCAACGTCGCGCGCAGTGGATCGTCCTCGGCCAAGCCATCAGCAACATTGTCGTCGGACACGTCGGAGCGGATGGACACAGCCATGAGAACGGACCCCACCCACAGGGCTAAAATCGTATACATTGGTGCCATCTGGGAACCGAAGTTCGCCACCGGATAGACACGGATCGTTTCAACGCCGACGGGGGCGGCGATGGCAGCGGCCAACGCCTCAGGATTGTTCCCGATGATGTCCTTCAGGGTCGTCAGATCGCCGCTATCCTGGGCCTCCTTGATGGAGGTGTGCAGCGAATCCATTTTCCCGGCGGAATCGCGCATATCCGAAGCCGCCGACGTCAGATTGTCATGCAAGCTTGTGAGCTTTTCACGCACACTGTCGCCGCCATCCGAGGCCGTGGAGACCGAGGAGGACAAGCTAGAACGCGCGGAGGACAGGGATGTTTGCGCCGACGACAGGGTCGAGGCCAGGGAGTCGAACTTCGGCTTCAGGTCGTTGTCGTAGTCGGCCGACAGGTCGTCGACAGCCTGGTTTGCATCGGCAATCAGGGCGGTGATGTTGTCGTGATTGGTTTGCGCGTCCGTGGTCTTCGTATCGAGGTCGGTCGCAGCGTCACGCAGGTTGGTCGCCAGGGTGCGCAGCCGGTCGGCCGCGCTTTGCAGCGTGTCCAGGGAGGATTGGGACACGGGCGAGCCTGGCAAGTTCTTGAGCGTCTTCTTGATGTTCTCGTAGGTGGTCGCGTGCGAATCCAGGACGTCGGCCTGCGAACGCAGCGACGCTGAGGCGTCGGTTGCGCTGGTCGACGCCGTCGAATACACGTTCTCCACGGAGGTGGACAGCGTGTTCAGCTCCGTCTTGGATGAGTCGATGGCGCTGGACACGGAGGCAATCGCACCGGTGGCTGCGGCGGTCAGCCCCGTTGCTCCGGAGTCGGCGCTGCCGACGGCTGACTGCGCGGAGGACTTCGCGGTCCCCACACCGGATACGAGCGTCGTCGTCGAATCGATGAGTGTGAGCGAAGAACTGGCCAGCGCCGCGTACGCGTCCGCGCTGTCGGCGGCGGTACGCAGGCGCGTGGCCACTGACTGCACGCGGTTGTCGAGCATGGTGACGGCACCCGTCGCGGTCGTCGAGGACAGTGCGTCCCCCATCGACGAGGCCGTATCCAGCGCAACCTCGGCGAGAGTCTGTGCGAAGGTCTGGTTCACCTGAGCACTGACGAACTCGGCTCCCTGACCTGCGAGCTTCGGGCTAATTCCGTTCTTCTTTTCGTTGACGTAGTACGTCATGGGCGCGCTCGAAGCCTCCCCATCGAAGAACGTCAGCATGTCCTTCGAAAAATCTTCGGGGATGACAATGGCCGCGTAGTAGTCACCCGAGCGTGTCCCTTCGACCGCCGCCTCCTCCGAGGCAATCACCCAGTCGAATTTATCGTTCTTGCGCAGAGCAGAGACGACCTGGTCACCGATGTTGATGTGCAGTGGCACCAGATCGGATTTGTAGCCCGCATCCGTGTTCGCAATAGCGATACGCAGGGAGCGCGTGTTGCCGAAAGGATCCCAGGACGCCGCGACGTTGAACCACGTGAATAGCGAGGGAATGACGACGAGTCCGAAGATCACGACAAGGGCGATGAGCGAGCGGCGCGCCCGGCGCAGGTCCGCGCGGTAGATAGCCCAGATGGTTCTCACTTCGTATCCTCCTCGTCCTCGGTCTCCTCGGAAGCGTGCTCGGCGTCGTACTGTGCGAGCGACGCCGCCAGGGCAGAGGAGATCGACGCGCTCACGGCGGCTGCGCTGAGCGCGATTCGCGAGCGAGCACCCTTGACGCGGCGAGTCAGGAGTGAACGCACGTCGCTCTCTTCCATGGCACCGAGCAGCTGCTGGCGCTCGAGAGCCTCACGCAGGTACTGCAAGCCGATCAGGAACGTGATGACAGCCAGGACCCACACAATCCACGCACCCAGCACAACCGGCACTTCGGCGGCGTTCGTGACCGACAGGACCGCGAGAGCAGCGGGCACGAGCACACCCAGCACGATGGCACCGCGCCTCATACGCGGGTAGCGGCGCTCGAAGCGGGCGGCACGCGCCGACACCGAACGCTGGAAGCCCTCATGGTCAGCCAGGGCCGCCACAATCTGAGTCAGGCGGTAGCGGTTGGAGGGCACACGCGTCGCCTCGGCCACGAACAGGCCCGAGGACGCTAGGTCGCGCGTGATCATCGCGTTGAGGTTGACCAGGAAGGGGCGCAACGCCAGCCCAATGACGAATGCGACCAGCGCGTGAACGCCGAGCGCCCCCAGGGCCAAGAGGTACTCGTGCCGGTAGAAGCCGCCCACCGTCTCGCGCATCGCTTTAATCCCGTAAGTGAAAGGGAGCACCGGATGCAAGAAACGGAAGAAGGACGGCAGCATCTCAATCGGGTACAGGCCGGCAGAGCCGGGAATCTGCATGACCATGATGACGACGCACAGGCCCTTACCGATGTGCTGGAAGCACGTCGCAAACATGTAGACGATCGACACGTAGACCATCGAAATAATGATCGACGTCCCCACGAACGTCGGGCGAGAGACGGTCTGCACGCCAATGGTCAGGTCACCGATCGACACGACGAGCGCCTGGATGACGCCGAAGAAGGCGAGTAGCATCCACCGACCCACGTACTTGGTGGCCGAGGAGACGGGGCCTATCCCGTCCTCGTCAACATCGAGCTTGAGGAGAAGAACGAGGGAGAACGCGCCGATCCACAGCGCCAGGTTCGTAAACAGGGGTGCCATAGCCGACCCGTAGGAGGCGACCGGGAACACCGTCTGCGTCTGGATCGAGGTCGGCGACGCCATGAAGGAAGCAACCGATTCCGCGTTGGTCCCCAGCGAGGTTGCCAGGTCACGCAGCGTGTTCGACGACGCGATCGACGAGACGTCCGTGGACACGCTATCCAGGTCCGTCTTGATGGTGCCCACGTTGGTCGCGCTGTTCGATGTGGCAGTCTTCGCGTCGTCGAGCAGCGAATCCAACTGATCGAGCAGCGTCGACACCTGGTCACGCTGGCCGCGCAGAGTATCGAGCGACGAACGCATCGACGAGGAGGCGCTCGAAAAATCGTCGATGGCCGTCGAGAGTGTAGGAACCTGGCCGCTCACGCCCGTTCGCGCGTTCGACACGGCCGTCTGCACGGAGTTGGCGGCGGTCGACGCGGACGTGAGAGCCGTAGAAATCGACGTCGAGGACGCGGACAGGTCCGTATTCAGAGTCGTCAGGTCGGTAATCGCAGTCGACAGCGACGTGTTGTTGTTCGTCAGATCCGTCAGGGCCGTACCCGCGCCAGGCAGATTCCCGACACCCGCCGTGTCCAGATCACTGAGGATCGTGCCGACCGTCGTGTTGATCGAGTTGCCTTCGACGAGCAGACCATCAAGCCTGCCCGTCGCCCCCTGCACGGCACCGTCGAGGCTGCCCGCGTCTGTCGACAGATCGGCCAGCGCGTCCGACGTATTGGTCGATAGCCCATCCAGGACCGACCCCATGTCGCCAGAGAAATCAGCCAGCGACGTGCGCGCGTCGGTCACGAGTGCGTCGGCCGTGTCCAGTGACGCCGACAGATCACCCGCCGCGGTATCGAGCTCCCCCAGCGTCGTACGAGCCGAGGCGACGGAGTCCTTCGCGGAGTCAATCGTCTCCCCCATGCCCGACAGGGTATCCGACACGGTCTGTGCCTTCGTCGAGGCTTCCCCCAGCGAGGCCACCAGGTCCGCACGCGCTGTGTCAGCCTGATCCACGATGCCAACCCCGGCCTCGGACGCCTTCTCGGACAGCACCTTAGCGACGGTGGACACGAACGTTGCGTTGATCTTCCGATCCAGCGCCGTCGCACCCGCCCCCGTAATCTTCGGGGCCACCGCACTATTCTTCTCGTTGACGTAATACTGAATGTTCGGCTTGACGTACGTGCCGTCAACGATGCCCGTCAGATCAGAGGAGAACGAGGCCGGGATGACGAAAGCGGCGTAGGACTCGCCGTGCTCGACCTCAGAGCGAGCCTCGTCCGCGCTCACAAAGTGCCAGCCCAGCTGGTTATTCTGCCGCAGCTGATTCGACAGCAAAGCGCCAACGTTGACGGTGCCCAGTCCATCCTTCGTCGCCCCCTCGTCCTCGTTGGCCACGGCCACGCGGATCTGCGACGTATGAGCGTAAGGGTCCCAGAACCCCACAATGTTGAACCACGCATAGAGCGCGGGGACGAACGCCATACCGATGATGACGATCCAAGCGGCTGGGACGGTAACCAGCCTCAGAAAATCACGACGAAAAATCCTGACGGAACCTCGCACAGGGTCGCCTTCTTTCCCTTACCTGCGGGCCTGCTTCACGTAGCGGCGCATCACGCGCTCGGCCTCGCGCTGATCCTGCTTCTCGCGCAGCGCCTGGCGCTTATCCCACTCCTGCTTGCCCTTAGCCAGGGCGACCTCAACCTTGACGCGCCCGCCAATGAAGTACAGCTCCAGGGGCACAATCGTGTAGCCCTTCGCGGCTACGCGATCCTGCATACGGCCGATCTCAGCTCGGTGCAGCAGCAGCTTGCGCTTGCGCGTGGGCGCGTGGTTCGTCCACGAGCCCTGCGAATACAGGGGGATGTTGGCACCGTACAGCCATGCCTCTCCCCCATTGATTTCCACCCACGCGTCCACGAGCGAGGCACGCCCCATCCGCAGCGCCTTCACCTCGGTCCCCAAGAGAGCCAGACCGGCCTCCCAGGTGTCCTCAATCGTGTAGTCGTG
>ERZ772795.56-NODE-56-length-21327-cov-13.8775_pt1 | contig 21327 bp, 14 predicted proteins | sample MGYA00511346_ERZ772795 | MGnify/ENA primary metagenome ERZ772795 (study PRJEB29015, sample SAMEA2738032) | human oral metagenome | biome: human oral; feature: human-associated habitat; material: saliva | place: China | collected 2245 ... | reverse complement strand
CATTTGAGACTCCGATTGTCGAATTTTACTATAAAAATGATGATTTGGATGATCCATTTATCAATGACGAGCATGTGAAATTTCTACAGATTGCGGATGAACAGCAAATCGCCTACTTGAAGGAAGAAACCCGTCGTATCAATGAACTTTTGAAGGTCTGGTTTGCTGAGATTGACCTCAAGTTGATTGACTTTAAGCTAGAGTTCGGTTTTGATAAGGATGGTAAGATTATCTTGGCAGACGAATTTTCACCAGATAATTGCCGTTTGTGGGATACGGATGGCAACCACATGGATAAGGATGTTTTCCGTAGAGGTCTAGGTGAATTAACAGATGTTTACGAGATTGTCTGGGAAAAGTTGCAGGAATTGAAATAACAACCTCAAGGCTGTTTGGGAATATTGCAAGAGCTGAAATAAAGGAATAAGAATTGATGGATAAACGTATTTTTGTTGAGAAAAAGGCTGATTTTCAGGTCAAGTCAGAGAGTTTGGTTAGAGAACTCCAGCACAACTTGGGACTGTCAAGCTTGAAAAGTATTCGCATCGTGCAAGTTTATGATGTATTTGACTTGGCAGAGGACCTGTTTGCACCTGCAGAGAAACACATTTTCTCTGAGCAGGTGACAGACCATGTCTTGGACGAAGCTGCTGTACAGGCGGATCTGGCTAACTATGCTTTCTTTGCCATTGAAAGCCTGCCAGGTCAATTTGACCAGCGTGCAGCTTCTTCACAGGAAGCCTTGCTTTTGCTGGGAAGTTCGAGTGATGTGACAGTCAATACAGCTCAACTTTACTTGGTCAATAAAGACATTGATGCGACTGAGTTAGAAGCAGTCAAAAACTACTTGCTTAATCCAGTTGATTCTCGTTTCAAGGACATCACGACAGGGATTGCCAAGCAGGAATTTTCTGAGTCAGACAAAACCATTCCTAAATTGACTTTCTTTGAAAGCTATACAGCAGAGGACTTTGCCCGCTACAAGGCCGAGCAGGGCATGGCAATGGAAGTGGATGATTTACTCTTTATCCAAGACTACTTTAAGTCAATCGGGCGCGTGCCGACGGAAACAGAACTCAAGGTTTTGGATACTTACTGGTCTGACCACTGCCGTCATACGACTTTTGAGACAGAGTTGAAAAACATCGACTTCTCAGCTTCTAAATTCCAAAAACAATTGCAGTCAACATATGACAAGTATATTGCCATGCGTGATGAGTTGGGGCGTTCGGAAAAACCACAAACCTTGATGGATATGGCGACTATTTTCGGTCGTTATGAGCGTGCTAATGGACGTTTGGATGACATGGAAGTGTCTGACGAAATCAATGCTTGCTCAGTTGAAATCGAAGTGGACGTTGATGGTGTGAAAGAACCATGGCTCCTCATGTTTAAAAATGAAACCCACAATCACCCAACTGAGATTGAGCCATTTGGTGGGGCGGCTACTTGTATCGGTGGTGCTATTCGTGACCCATTGTCAGGTCGCTCATATGTCTACCAAGCTATGCGTATCTCAGGTGCGGGTGACATTACAGCACCGATTTCGGGAACGCGTGCTGGTAAATTGCCACAACAGGTTATTTCTAAAACAGCGGCTCATGGTTATTCTTCTTACGGGAATCAGATTGGGCTTGCGACGACCTACGTTCGTGAATACTTCCACCCAGGCTTTGTAGCTAAACGCATGGAACTTGGTGCTGTTGTCGGTGCGGCTCCTAAGGGCAATGTTGTCCGTGAAAAACCGGAAGCTGGTGATGTCATTATCCTCCTTGGAGGTAAGACTGGACGTGATGGTGTCGGTGGTGCGACAGGCTCTTCTAAGGTTCAAACAGTTGAGTCTGTAGAGACTGCTGGTGCTGAGGTTCAAAAAGGGAATGCCATCGAAGAACGCAAGATTCAACGTCTGTTCCGTAATGGCGATGTCACTCGTCTTATCAAGAAGTCTAATGACTTTGGTGCTGGTGGTGTCTGTGTAGCCATCGGTGAATTGGCTGATGGACTTGAAATCGACCTTAACAAAGTGCCTCTTAAATACCAAGGCTTGAATGGTACCGAAATTGCCATCTCTGAATCTCAAGAACGGATGGCTGTGGTGGTTCGTCCTGAGGATGTAGATGCCTTCGTTGCGGAATGTAACAAAGAAAATATTGATGCTGTTGTGGTTGCGACAGTGACTGAAAAACCAAATCTAGTCATGCACTGGAATGGTGAAACAATTGTCGACTTGGAACGTCGTTTCCTTGATACCAATGGTGTGCGCGTGGTCGTCGATGCTAAGGTTGTGGATAAGGATGTCAAACTCCCAGAAGAGCGCACAACAAGCGCTGACACACTTGAATTTGATACACATACGGTTCTATCTGACTTGAACCATGCGAGTCAAAAAGGCTTGCAGACTATCTTTGATTGCTCAGTCGGTCGTTCTACAGTCAACCATCCGCTTGGTGGTCGCTACCAACTCACACCGACTGAGGCTTCTGTGCAGAAATTGCCTGTACAACACGGTGTGACTCATACTGCCTCAGTCATGGCTCAAGGATTTAACCCTTATCTGGCAGAATGGTCTCCATACCACGGTGCTGCTTATGCGGTTATCGAAGCAACCGCTCGTTTGGTTGCGACTGGTGCAAACTGGTCCAAGGCCCGTTTCTCTTACCAAGAGTACTTCGAGCGTATGGATAAACAAGCAGAGCGTTTTGGTCAGCCAGTAGCAGCTCTTCTAGGCTCTATCGAAGCACAAATCCAACTTGGTTTGCCATCTATCGGTGGTAAGGACTCTATGTCTGGTACTTTTGAAGAATTGACAGTACCGCCAACCTTGGTAGCCTTTGGTGTGACAACCGCAGATAGCCGTAATGTGCTCTCTCCAGAATTTAAAGCTGTTGGGGAAAATATCTACTACATTCCAGGCCAAGCACTCTCAGTAGAGATTGATTTTGACTTAATTAAGTCTAACTTTGCTCAGTTTGAAGACATCCAAGATGGTCACAAAGTGACATCTGCATCAGCTGTCAAATATGGTGGTGTGGTTGAAAGTTTGGCACTTGCTACTTTTGGAAATCATATCGGTGCAGAGGTAATCTTGCCTGAACTTGAAAGTTCTTTGACAGCACAATTGGGCGGATTTGTCTTCACATCGCCTGCAGAACTTGCTGGAGTAGAGAAGATTGGACAAACAAGTGCAGACTTTACACTCCTTGTCAACGGTGTGAAGCTAGATGGACAGAAACTTGACAGTGCCTTCCAAGGAAAACTGGAAGAAGTTTACCCAACAGAGTTTGCCCAAGCCAAAGAACTGGCTGAAGTACCAGCTGTGGTATCAGATGTTGTGATTAAAGCCAAAGAAAAGGTTGAAAAACCTGTGGTTTACATCCCAGTCTTCCCAGGAACTAACTCAGAATATGACTCAGCTAAGGCTTTCGAAAAAGAAGGTGCAGAGGTCAACTTAGTGCCATTTGTGACCTTGAATGAAGAAGCCATTGTCAATTCGGTTGAAACTATGGTTGACAACATCGGCAAGGCTAACATTCTCTTCTTTGCAGGTGGTTTCTCAGCTGCGGACGAGCCAGATGGTTCCGCTAAGTTTATCGTCAACATCCTTCTCAATGAAAAAGTCCGTGTGGCTATTGATAGCTTTATCGTCCGTGGTGGCTTGATTATCGGTATCTGTAATGGATTCCAGGCTTTGGTCAAATCAGGTCTTCTTCCATACGGAAATTTCGAGGATGCTAATAGTACTAGTCCAACCCTCTTCTACAATGATGCCAATCAACACGTGGCCAAGATGGTGGAAACCCGTATTGCCAATACCAATTCACCATGGTTAGCTGGTGTGCAAGTAGGCGATATCCACGCTATTCCTGTTTCGCATGGTGAAGGGAAGTTTGTCGTGACGGCTGAGGAATTCGCTGAGCTCCGTGACAATGGACAAATTTTCAGCCAATATGTTGACTTTAACGGCAAACCAAGTATGGATTCTAAGTACAATCCAAATGGTTCTGTCCATGCCATAGAAGGAATTACTAGCAAGAATGGCCAAATCATCGGTAAGATGGGCCACTCAGAACGCTATGAGGACGGTCTTTTCCAAAACATCCCAGGAAATAAAGACCAGCAGCTGTTCGCGTCGGCGGTTAAATATTTCACTGGAAAATAAGACTTGCAGATTTTCTAATAGATAGTATCAGTAATGTAAAAGTCATGTAAATCTAGCTCATGATGATTGCAAATGAAAATTAGGTATAAAAAATGACATACGAAGTAAAATCTCTTAATGAAGAATGCGGTGTTTTCGGTATCTGGGGACATCCAGATGCTGCTAAATTGACCTATTTTGGTCTCCACAGTCTTCAGCACCGTGGTCAGGAGGGGGCAGGAATCCTCTCCAATGATCAGGGACAATTGAAGCGCCATCGTGACATGGGACTTTTAGCAGAAGTCTTCAGAAATCCTGCTAATTTGGATAAATTGACAGGAACTGGTGCGATTGGTCACGTGCGTTATGCGACTGCTGGCGAAGCTTCTGTAGATAACATCCAGCCCTTCCTCTTCCGTTTTCACGATATGCAGTTTGGCTTGGCTCATAATGGAAATCTGACCAATGCTGCCTCTCTCAAGAAAGAATTGGAAGATAGAGGAGCGATTTTCAGTGCGACTTCGGACTCGGAAATCTTGGCTCATCTCATTCGTCGCAGTCATAATCCTAGCCTGATGGGCAAAATCAAGGAAGCGCTCAGCCTTGTCAAAGGTGGTTTTGCCTATATCTTGCTGTTTGAGGACAAGTTGATTGCGGCTCTTGACCCCAATGGTTTCCGTCCGCTTTCTATCGGGAAAATGGCCAACGGAGCGGTGGTGGTTTCCTCTGAAACCTGTGCTTTTGAGGTTATTGGTGCAGAGTGGATTCGTGATTTGAAGCCAGGTGAGATTGTGATCATTGATGACAAGGGCATCCAGTATGACAGCTATACAGATGATACCCAGTTAGCAATCTGTTCTATGGAGTATATCTATTTTGCCCGCCCTGATTCTAATATCCACGGTGTCAATGTCCATACGGCTCGCAAACGTATGGGTGCCCAATTGGCGCGTGAATTCAAGCATGAGGCGGATATCGTGGTCGGTGTGCCCAATTCTTCCCTCAGCGCGGCTATGGGATTTGCGGAAGAGTCCGGGCTACCAAATGAAATGGGCCTCATCAAGAACCAATACACCCAACGTACCTTTATCCAACCGACTCAAGAATTGCGGGAGCAAGGAGTGCGGATGAAACTCTCTGCTGTTTCTGGTGTTGTAAAAGGCAAGCGTGTGGTTATGATTGATGACTCTATTGTACGTGGAACAACCTCTCGTCGTATCGTTCAGCTCTTGAAAGAAGCGGGTGCGACTGAGGTTCACGTTGCTATTGGCAGTCCAGCACTAGCTTATCCATGCTTCTACGGGATTGATATCCAGACCCGTCAGGAGCTGATTGCAGCTAATCATACGGTCGAAGAAACTCGCCAAATCATTGGAGCTGACAGTCTGACCTATCTTTCTATTGAGGGGTTGATTGAGTCGATTGGGATTGAAACAGATGCACCAAATGGTGGTCTCTGTGTTGCTTATTTTGATGGTGATTACCCGACACCTCTCTATGACTACGAAGAAGACTATCGTCGAAGTTTGGAAGAAAAGACCAGTTTTTACAAATAGATGACAGATTCTTCATTAAAGAAAAGGAAAAATAAAATGGCAAATAAAAATGCGTACGCTCAATCTGGTGTGGATGTTGAAGCGGGTTATGAAGTTGTTGAACGGATTAAAAAGCACGTGGCTCGTACGGAGCGTGCAGGTGTCATGGGAGCTCTTGGTGGCTTTGGTGGTATGTTTGACCTTTCAAAGACTGGGGTTAAAGAACCTGTCTTGATTTCAGGGACTGATGGTGTCGGAACCAAGCTCATGCTGGCTATTAAGTACGACAAGCACGATACCATCGGTCAGGACTGTGTGGCCATGTGTGTCAATGATATCATCGCTGCAGGTGCGGAGCCCCTCTATTTCCTTGACTACGTAGCGACAGGGAAGAATGAACCAGCTAAGCTAGAACAAGTGGTTGCTGGTGTGGCAGAAGGTTGTGTGCAGGCAGGCGCTGCCCTCATCGGTGGGGAAACAGCTGAAATGCCGGGCATGTACGGCGAAGACGACTATGACTTGGCTGGTTTTGCGGTCGGTGTGGCTGAAAAATCTCAAATCATTGACGGTTCAAAGGTGGCAGAAGGAGATGTTCTTCTCGGACTTGCTTCAAGTGGGATTCATTCCAATGGTTACTCTCTCGTCCGTCGTGTCTTTGCGGATTACACAGGTGAGGAAATCTTGCCAGAATTGGAAGGCAAGCAACTCAAGGAAGTTCTTCTTGAGCCGACTCGTATCTATGTCAAGGCTGTCTTACCACTCATCAAGGAAGGCTTGATCAACGGCATTGCCCATATCACAGGTGGTGGCTTTATTGAGAATGTCCCTCGTATGTTTGCAGCTGATTTAGCAGCTGAGATTGAGGAAGACAAGGTTCCAGTGCTTCCAATTTTCAAAGCCCTTGAAAAATACGGTCAGATCAAACACGAAGAAATGTTTGAAATCTTCAATATGGGTGTGGGACTTATGCTAGCAGTTAGCCCTGAAAATGTAAGTCGTGTCAAGGAATTGTTGGATGAACCAGTCTATGAAATTGGTCGCATCGTCAAGAAAGAAAACGAAAGTGTCATCATCAAATGAAAAAAATAGCGGTTTTTGCCTCTGGTAATGGCTCAAATTTTCAGGTGATTGCCGAAGAATTTCCAGTGGAGTTTGTCTTTTCAGACCATCGTGACGCCTATGTGCTCGAACGTGCAGACAAGCTCGGCGTTCTGTCCTATGCTTTTGAACTCAAGGAGTTTGAGAGCAAGGCAGACTACGAAGCAGCACTTGTTGAGCTATTAGAAGAGCACCAGATTGACTTGGTTTGTCTAGCAGGCTACATGAAAATTGTTGGGCCTACTTTATTGGCAGCTTATGAAGGCAGGACTATCAACATTCATCCAGCCTACTTGCCAGAATTTCCAGGAGCTCATGGGATTGAGGATGCTTGGAATGCTGGCGTTGCTGAGAGCGGCGTGACCATTCACTGGGTGGATTCCGGAGTGGATACAGGCAAGGTCATCAAACAAGTACGTGTGCCACGGCTGGCTGATGATACCATAGAGAGTTTTGAAACTCGGATTCATGAGGCAGAGTACAAGTTGTATCCAGAGGTCATTAGAGAATTGTTGGACAAGTAAATGAAAAAATGGTTGGAAACACTTGCCTTGATTACCTTGGCAATCATTCTACGTTTACTAGTAAATTTTTTCTTCCCAGAGATTCCTTATTGGGGGAGATTTTTACTGACAGTAATTTTGGGAGTCTTGGTAATCGTCTCCCTATACTTTATGAATCGAAAAATTCGTAGGTAGAGAGTTTGAAAATGAAAGGAAAAAAGATGACTAAACGCGCTTTAATCAGCGTCTCAGACAAAGCGGGCATTGTTGAATTTGCCCAAGAACTCAAAAAACTTGGTTGGGAGATTATCTCGACAGGTGGGACCAAGGTTTCCCTTGATAATGCTGGGGTGAATACCATTGCCATCGATGATGTGACTGGTTTTCCAGAAATGATGGATGGTCGTGTTAAGACCCTTCATCCAAATATACACGGTGGACTCCTCGCTCGTCGTGACTTGGATAGTCACCTGGAAGCGGCCAAAGATAATAACATCGAGCTTATCGATCTTGTTGTAGTTAACCTTTACCCATTTAAGGAAACCATCCTCAAACAAGACGTGACTTATGCTGACGCAGTTGAAAACATAGATATCGGCGGGCCATCTATGCTTCGCTCAGCTGCGAAAAATCATGCTAGCGTAACAGTTGTGGTAGACCCTGCTGACTATGATGTGGTGCTTAACGAATTGTCAGCAAATGGTGAAACAGCTTATGAAACTCGTCAACGTTTAGCAGCAAAAGTTTTCCGTCACACAGCAGCTTATGATGCCTTGATTGCAGAATATTTTACAGCTCAAGTGGGTGAAAGCAAACCTGAAAAGTTGACCTTGACCTATGACCTCAAACAACCAATGCGTTACGGTGAAAACCCTCAACAAGATGCAGACTTTTACCAAAAAGCCTTGCCGACTGACTACTCGATTGCTTCAGCGAAACAGCTTAACGGTAAGGAACTGTCATTCAACAATATCCGTGATGCTGACGCTGCCATTCGTATCATCCGTGATTTCAAAGATCGTCCAACCGTTGTAGCTCTCAAACACATGAACCCATGTGGAATCGGTCAGGCTGATGACATCGAGACTGCTTGGGACTACGCTTATGAGTCTGACCCAGTGTCTATCTTTGGTGGTATCGTTGTTCTTAACCGTGAGGTGGATGCTGCGACAGCTGAGAAGATGCACGGCGTTTTCCTTGAAATCATCATCGCACCAAGCTATACGGATGAAGCGCTAGCTATTTTGACCAATAAAAAGAAAAACTTGCGTATCCTTGCCTTGCCATTTGATGCTCAAGAGGCCAGTGAAGTGGAAGCAGAATACACAGGTGTAGTTGGTGGACTTCTGGTGCAAAACCAAGATGTGGTCAAAGAAAGCCCAGCTGACTGGCAAGTGGTGACCAAGCGCCAGCCAAATGAGACAGAAGCGACAGCTCTTGAGTTCGCTTGGAAAGCAATCAAGTATGTCAAATCAAACGGAATTATCATCACTAATGACCACATGACACTGGGTGTTGGTCCAGGTCAAACTAACCGTGTGGCTTCCGTACGTATTGCCATTGACCAAGCCAAAGACCGCCTTGACAGCGCTGTGCTTGCTTCCGATGCCTTCTTCCCATTTGCGGATAATGTGGAGGAAATCGCAAAAGCAGGTATCAAGGCCATCATCCAGCCAGGTGGCTCTGTCCGTGACCAAGAATCCATCGAAGCTGCGGATAAATATGGCTTGACCATGGTCTTTACAGGCGTGAGACATTTTAGACATTAAGAAGGCAAAAGGAAAGAAAAACAGTTTCTTTCCTTTTTTGCGTAAAAATGCGGAGTGAAACAAGATTAAAACGAACGTTTATGGTATAATAGTAGTAAATAATTCGCAAAAGAGGTTGAGGAATGAAACTGCTTGTTGTCGGTTTGGGTGGTCGTGAGCATGCGATTGCTAAGAAGTTGCTTGAGTCAAAAGACGTTGAAAAAGTATTTGTAGCTCCTGGAAATGACGGAATGACTCTGGATGATTTGGAATTGGTAAATATCTCTATTTCCGAACATTCTAAATTGATTGAGTTTGCAAAAGCTAACGATATCGCTTGGTCCTTTATCGGGCCAGATGACGCCCTTGCGGCTGGGATTGTGAATGATTTTAACCAGGCAGGCCTCAAGGCTTTTGGTCCGACAAGATTAGCAGCGGAGCTAGAGTGGTCTAAGGATTTTGCCAAGGAAATCATGGTCAAATACGGCGTTCCGACAGCGGCCTATGGCACATTCTCAGATTTCGAGGAAGCCAAGGCTTATATCGAGGAGAAAGGTGCGCCTATCGTCGTCAAGGCGGATGGCTTAGCGCTTGGAAAAGGTGTCGTTGTTGCTGAGACCGTCGAGCAAGCGGTCGAAGCAGCTCACGAGATGCTTTTGGACAATAAATTTGGTGACTCAGGTGCGCGTGTGGTTATCGAGGAATTCCTCGAAGGAGAGGAATTTTCACTCTTTTCCTTTGTCAATGGTGACAAGTTCTACATCATGCCAACAGCTCAGGACCATAAACGTGCCTATGATGGCGACAAGGGGCCTAACACTGGTGGGATGGGGGCCTATGCACCAGTTCCACACTTACCACAGAATGTAGTTGATACAGCGGTTGACACCATTGTCAAGCCAGTCCTTGAAGGGATGATTAAAGAAGGTCGCCCTTATCTTGGTATCCTTTACGCTGGTCTTATCTTGACAGCGGACGGCCCTAAGGTTATCGAGTTCAACGCTCGTTTCGGAGATCCTGAAACCCAGATTATCCTGCCTCGTTTGACATCTGACTTTGCCCAAAATATCACAGATATTCTGGATGGCAAGGAGCCAAACATCACGTGGACGGACAAGAGTGTGACTCTGGGTGTGGTTGTCGCATCCAACGGTTACCCGTTAGACTATGAAAAAGGTGTCAAGTTGCCAGCCAAGACAGAAGGCGATATCATCACCTACTATGCAGGGGCTAAGTTTGCGGAAAATAGCAGAGCACTGCTATCAAATGGCGGACGTGTCTATATGCTCGTTACCACAGCAGACACCGTAAAAGAGGCCCAAAACACCATCTACCAAGAACTCGCCCAACAACAAACAGAAGGGCTCTTCTACCGAACAGATATCGGAAGCAAGGCTATTCGATAAAGAAAAAAGCGACGAAGTCGCCAAGTACGATAATGGTCGCCGTGGTGAAAAGACCAGAACAGTATCTGTTCTGGTCTAGGGAAAATTTGAGACCTTAGGCTCAAAGTTTAGGAATGAAACCGAAGGTTTGCTTCCGTCCCCACCACCTAAGACCATTATCAAAAAAGAAAAGGAAAAATTATGACTAAACCAATTATTTCCATCATCATGGGCTCAAAATCCGACTGGGCAACCATGCAAAAAACAGCCGAAGTCCTAGACCGTTTCGGTGTTCTTTACGAAAAGAAAGTTGTTTCTGCCCACCGTACACCAGACCTCATGTTCAAGCATGCTGAAGAAGCACGTAGTCGTGGGATCAAGGTCATTATTGCAGGTGCTGGAGGCGCAGCCCATTTGCCAGGAATGGTAGCTGCCAAAACAACTCTTCCAGTCATTGGTGTACCAGTTAAATCACGTGCTCTTAGTGGCGTGGACTCGCTCTACTCTATCGTACAGATGCCGGGAGGTGTGCCTGTTGCGACAATGGCTATCGGTGAAGCAGGTGCTACAAATGCGGCCCTCTTTGCCCTCCGTCTCCTCTCAGTAGAGGATCAGGCTATCGCGACAGCTTTGGCTGATTTCGCAGAGGAGCAAGGAAAAATCGCAGAGGAGTCGACAAATGAGCTTATCTAAAACAATTGGAATCATCGGTGGTGGGCAACTGGGTCAAATGATGGCTATTTCTGCTATCTACATGGGTCACAAGGTTATCGCGCTGGATCCTGCGGCGGATTGCCCAGCCTCTCGAGTGGCGGAAATCATCGTGGCTCCTTATAACGATGTGGAAGCTCTTCGTCAGCTGGCTGAGCGATGCGATGTCCTGACCTATGAGTTTGAAAATGTTGATGCTGACGGTTTGGATGCCGTTATCAAGGATGGACAACTCCCACAAGGGACAGATCTGCTCCGCATTTCCCAAAATCGCATTTTTGAAAAGGACTTTCTCTCAAATAAGGCACAAGTCACTGTAGCACCCTACAAGGTCGTGACTTCTAGCCAAGACTTGGCAGATATTGACCTGTCGAAAAATTATGTCCTCAAGACGGCGACTGGTGGCTACGATGGGCATGGGCAAAAGGTCATTCGCTCAGAAGCAGATTTGGAAGAAGCCTATGCGTTAGCTGACTCAGCAGCCTGCGTTTTAGAGGAATTTGTCAACTTCGACCTTGAGATTTCTGTCATTGTGTCAGGCAATGGCAAGGACGTGACGGTTTTCCCCGTACAGGAAAATATCCACCGTAACAACATTCTTTCGAAAACCATTGTACCAGCTCGCATTGCTGATAGTCTAGCTGAGAAAGCTAAGGCTATGGCCGTGCGAATCGCAGAACAACTGAACCTATCTGGAACCCTTTGCGTGGAAATGTTTGCGACAGCTGATGACATCATTGTCAATGAGATTGCCCCACGACCACACAATTCTGGGCACTACTCGATTGAAGCCTGTGACTTCTCCCAGTTTGATACCCATATCTTAGGTGTTCTCGGAGCACCATTGCCAGCCATCAAACTACATGCCCCAGCTGTTATGCTTAATGTACTCGGCCAACACGTCGAGGCTGCTGAAACATATGTGACAGAAAATCCAAGCGCCCACCTCCATATGTATGGTAAAATAGAAGCGAAGCACAACCGCAAGATGGGACATGTGACTTTGTTTAGTGATGTGCCAGATAGTGTGGATGAGTTTGGGAAAGGGATAGATTTTTAGGGAAATATGAAAAAATATTTTAAAAACAACATAAAACAGCTGATATTTTTATTGTTACTAGTGATGGCATCTGGTCCCTTTTTCTCAGTTGTTATCGGAATTTTTTCCAATTATTTGAATTCTGGATTGGGTGATTGGTTGAGCTTTTATGGAAGTGTCGCTGGAATTGTAATCTCATTGATTGTTGTCCATTTACAATTATCACTCGAAGAAGAAAAGGAATTACGTAAGTATCGACCAGAGTTGGTTTTAAGCAATGATTATCAGCTTATCAAGCCAAACTGTAGAGTATATTTTGATGATAAATATTGGTTTTATCTACGAAAATCAGAAAATAACAAACAATATGTAGCAGCTAATAGTTTTGAAGAATCTTATTCTAATGAGGATAAAAGAGATAAAATTTTATCTCTTGAAATTGTTAACAATCAACCGATATTTAATGTTCGAATCTTATTTGGAGAAAGTTTAGACGGTGAGCTGATACCAAAGTTAAATGCGGAGCAAAGATTATATGTAATCTCGAAAGCACATCAAAAAGAGATACATCAACATATCTTAGGTAACAAGCCTAATTTTAATCACGTCCCAGAGACGATTACTTTATTCTTTACAACGCTTTCTGGAGAAGTGTGTAAGTATATTTATAATGTTGATGGCAAAGGATATTGTAGTATTAATCGGAAGTATTTTGGGGTAGACTATCCTGAAGCTACTAAAAATATTCATATTTGTGACTATATTGTTAGTAAATAGGAGGTATTAAGTAAATTTAGTTTTTTATAGATTAATTCATTTTTTATATTTTCGCCGAAAAGGATAGAATTGTAGCAATTTATGATTTACCGCTGTATACTGATTTGAATACACTGGATCACTATCCATCTGTATGGATTGGGAAATAGGAGTTTGAATAACTTAATAGGTAATATTTAGGAGGATATTTTATAATGACAATTGATTTAATAGGAGAGGTTAGATTAGCGGATGAGGCCTTGGCTTTAGATTGGTATAAAGATAATGGCTACACTAATATAGGAGAAGTTGTATGCGCTATAAAATATGGATACATAAAAAATAATTCCCTTACCTATAGTCATGTTCAACACGAAATCAATTACTTGGTGGAACAGTTAAAAATTTATGTTGAAAATTGTGATATTATTCTTCCTGTACCTAGTTTTAATCCATTTCATAAAGATAATCCAGATGGGAACTTAAAAATTATGTACATGATAGCTGAGCGTCTAAGTGAGGTTAGTGGGAAAAAAGTTGATTTTTCTGTACTCGGAAAGCGAACATCAAAACAAGCTAAAGATTCTCAAATCAGTACTGATGATTATGTATCGAAAAATTTACCTAGTAATATAAAAAGTGTATTATTAATTGATGATTTATTTGGTGAAGGTAATACGGCAAATTACACTGTTTCGGCGTTAAGACGGGAAAATCCAAATATTTTTATTAGATTTATTAGCCTTACAAAAAATAAATATGGAGGCATTCCTAAAAAATATGAATGTAGAATTTCAAAATATAATAAATTATCTGTTAACAATGAAAGTGAGTTCATAGATTTATATTTTTATAGAGATGACAAACCTGAACACGTCAAGATTTGGCAAGAGCACTATTTGTTTGGAGAGGTTAAGCAAGCATTTGAACAAAATGATTTTAAAAGAGTTTTTGATTTATCTGTGTATCGAAATTCTAATGGATATTGGACTGTGAGTAAGAATGTTGATGAAGAGAGTGATGAAGAATAACTTGAGGTGTTTCATATGAGAAAAATATTCATAAGTGGGAGTATTTCAAGCAAAGAAGTTCCCCAAGAAGTTATTAAGTCAGTTGATGATAGTCGTAAAAGAAATTATACAATCTTGATAGGTGATGCTAAAGGGATTGATAAAAATATACAGGATATGCTTAAGGCAGATAATTATAAAAATGTAGAGGTTTATCATGTAGGTCCTAGTCCTAGAAACCTTTCAGATCGAGAATGGATTGATAGGCGTATTCCTGTAGACACTGAAAATGAAAAATTTTTTAAAAACGGGAAATATACTAGAGAAGCTCAAATGATAAAGGATAAAGCTATGTCTAATGATGCTGATTTTGGTTTAGTAATTTGGCAAGACACTAGTAAAAATCGGTTTGGGAATATTTCGGTAAGTAAAGGTTCATTAAATAATATTTATAATTTACTTGTCCAAAATAAATATGTTGGACTCTTCTATATTCCTAAGCCAGAAAAAGGAATAATGAAGTTTAAGAATATAGCAGAATTTGAAGAACAGGTTATTGAAAAGCTTGTTCAGAAAGAAACAAAGGATTATTACTATAAAATGAAAAAAAATGCTAATAAATCAAATAATAAATATTCTGAACATGGTAATAATGAGCAGCTTTCCTTATTCGGCTAAAGTTACTTTTTAGAAGAAATAAATTAGAAGAAAGGAACAAGGGCACTCGTATTCACTAAAACTGAATACGGGCTACAGACTTGGTCAAAAAGATAGTTTTTCCTAGTAGCTGACGCTTCTCCGTCTAAACTCCTATTTTGACTGTGTCCGCTTAACGCCCTTAATATCTTAATTATGATCAACCGTTACTCTCGCCCTGAGATGGCGAACATTTGGAGTGAAGAAAATAAATACCGTGCTTGGCTTGAGGTGGAAATCTTGGCTGACGAGGCATGGGCTGAGTTGGGAGAAATCCCTAAGGAAGATGTGGCTTTGATTCGCGAGAAAGCGGACTTTGACATCGACCGTATTTTGGAAATCGAGCAAGAGACTCGTCACGATGTGGTGGCTTTCACGCGTGCGGTTTCTGAGACTCTTGGTGAAGAGCGCAAGTGGGTCCACTATGGTTTGACCTCTACCGACGTGGTGGATACTGCCTATGGTTACCTTTACAAACAAGCCAACGACATCATCCGCAAGGATCTTGAAAACTTCACCAACATCATCGCTGATAAGGCTAAGGAACACAAGTTCACCATCATGATGGGGCGTACCCACGGTGTGCACGCTGAGCCAACAACTTTTGGTCTTAAATTGGCAACATGGTACAGCGAAATGAAGCGCAATATCGAGCGTTTCGAGCATGCGGCTGCTGGAGTCGAAGCTGGTAAGATTTCTGGTGCGGTTGGGAACTTTGCCAATATCCCACCATTTGTAGAGCAATACGTCTGCGACAAGCTTGGTATTCGTGCCCAAGAAATCTCAACACAGGTCCTTCCTCGTGACCTTCACGCTGAGTACTTTGCAGTTCTTGCTAGCATCGCGACTTCAATCGAACGCATGGCAACGGAAATCCGTGGGCTTCAAAAATCAGAACAACGCGAAGTGGAAGAATTCTTTGCTAAAGGACAAAAGGGGTCATCTGCAATGCCTCACAAACGCAACCCTATCGGTTCTGAAAACATGACAGGTCTGGCGCGTGTTATCCGTGGTCACATGGTGACAGCCTATGAGAACGTGGCTCTCTGGCACGAACGTGACATCTCTCACTCATCAGCTGAGCGCATCATCACACCAGATACGACCATCTTGATTGACTACATGCTCAACCGTTTTGGAAATATCGTCAAGAACTTAACTGTCTTCCCAGAAAACATGATCCGCAACATGAACTCAACTTTCGGTCTTATCTTCAGCCAACGTGCCATGTTGACCTTGATTGAAAAAGGCATGACCCGTGAGCAAGCCTATGACTTGGTACAACCAAAAACAGCCTACTCTTGGGACAACCAAGTAGATTTTAAACCACTTCTTGAAGCAGATACAGAAGTAACATCACGACTCACACAAGAAGAAATCGACGAAATCTTTAATCCTCTTTACTACACTAAACGAGTGGATGATATCTTTGAACGTCTAGGACTGGGTGATTAATTAAACAATAAACAGCGAGGCTCAATCTCGCTGTTTATTGTTTATCGAAAAGACTTAGTCTTTTTTTTCTTTTAGTGAGTCCATAGGCTGCTAGTGTGGCCATGAGTCCTGCGACTACTAGTCCTGCAGAATCGTGACTTCCTGTTTCAGGAAGTTTTTTCTCTGTTGCCACAGGAGCTGGACCTTGAGGAAGAGCTTTGTTTTCCTCAGCAGGAGCAGTTGCTAGAGCTGGTTGGCTTGGGATTTCTAGTTTTGGTTTTTCTTCAGCAATAGCGGCTTGTCCGTTTTCATCGCCTACATGTGTTACCAGAGTTCCTACTTCGACTATTTGTGTAACAGCTTCCTGCGCTACGACACTATTTACAAGTGTTTTCACTTCCTTGCCATCGGCAGAAGTGCTCACAGGGTAGAAGTTTGTACGATGTCCGTTGACACCTTTAGTAAGGACTTGAGTTTTTCCTTTGAGCAAGAGTGAATTTTCACGAGTCACTGTGGTAAATGGAATTTCTTCCTCTTGAACATCTAGTCTAGGTTTTACCTCAGTAGTTGGTGCAAGACCACTTTCATCACCCTTGTGAGTTACAGGAGTACCGACTTCAACAACTTGGTTCACAGCTTCTTTGGTTACCAGGCTATCAAGGATTGTTTCGGTTGTTTTTCCATTTTCAGTGAGTACAGAGATGTAATGAGTTCGTTCACCTTTGATTCCTGCTGTGATAATATTTTGCTGACCAGCTGGGAGGTTAGGATTTTCTTTCTTGATAACTTCAAATGGGATTTCTTCAGTTCTTGTGATGAGTTCTGGTCTGGTTTCAACATTGGCAGCCACTTCATTTTCATCTAGGCTTCCTGAGTGAGTTGCAGCTGGTTTGAGACCTAAGCGAGCGGCTTTTAGTTTGGCTATAAGTGTGTCAAGCTCAGCTTGTTTATTACGGTTGAGGTTGTAATTTAGAGCTGTTTTAGCTGCACTTAGGGCATCCAAGCTTTCCTTGCTGTATCCTTCTAAGTTTTCAGGAATTTGTGCGATTTCTTCGCGGAGAGCATTATAATTAGCGCGGAAGTAGTCTTTGTTGTGGTCTGCAAAGGCAGTCATAAGTTCAAAGATTTCTTCCTCCTTGTACTCAGCGCTTGGTCTATCTGCCCAGATAGCAAGCATACTTCCGACTGTTGGAAGGTCTACCTCAGGATATTTGGTAGAAGCTAGTTGATTGAATGGAACTTTACCAGAATTTTCAACTGCTTTTGAAAGAGGGTAAGCTTCATCTTGTTTGTGATTGCCTATAACATAGTACCAGTCTCCGTTGGTATTCAAGAACTTATAACCCTTGCTTGCTAGGTATTGAGGTGATGCGAGGTTGTAGCCCCACCAGCCTTTAGACCAGTAAGAAATCAAGACATCTTTGTCAAACTGAACATCGTCCTTGTCCTCATAGTAGAAGCCATCGTTGAAGGCCATTGGTTGAAGCCCTCTTTCTTTGGCCATGGCAGCGAGGGTGTTGGCATATTCGGCAAATTTGCCATAGAGTTGATGCCATTTGAGGTAGTACCAGCCTTGGGCACTAGTAGCATCGTTGGCATATTCGTCAGTACCAAAGTTGAAAATCTTTGTTTTACCTGCAAAGAAGTCCATGTATTTACCGATGAGGGCTTTTACAAAGTTCATCGCTTCTTCGTTTCTCAAGTCCATAGTTGTTTTTGAAACTTTATCAAAGTGGGCTTGAGGATTTTTAATACCCAATTTTTCCATGGCAACGAGCATAGCATCCATGTGACCTGGGCTGTTGATAGCTGGGATGAGACCGATACCTTTAGATTTAGCGTATTCAATTAGTTCTGTCACTTCTGCCTGTGTAAGTGCAGTTCCATTTGGATCGTCGTAGTAAGCTTTTGTTCCTTGGATGATGGCATTTTTGACATCATCACTTGCATAGTTTTTTCCGTTAGCAGTGATGGTCATATCATCGAGTAGGAAGCGAAGTCCGTCATTTCCTAGAAGGAGATGGACGTCAGAATATCCGAGCTCACTGGCCTTATTCATGATGTGTTTGAGTTGGTCAAGAGTAAAGTATTTGCGTCCAGCGTCGATTGAGATTACCTTGTTTTTGGCAAGTTTTTCAACTTCACGTTTAGTATCTTCTTCTTTTTGAGCTTCTGGTGTGAAGGTCAAATTGCTGACTGCTTCTTGAAGTTTTGCAATTGCTTGGTCAATCGTGTCTTGTTGGGCACGGCTGAGGTTACTATCAAGCGAACGGATAGCTTTTGTTGCTTCATTAACTGCTGCGACGCTTTCTGCAGTATAACGGTTAAGGTTTTTTGGAATCTCGTTAAGTGCTTGTTCTGCAGACTCATAATCAGCTGCGAAGTATTCAGCATTAGAATTTGCGAATTGACGCATGAGTTTGAAGAGGCGTGACGGTGAATAACGTGCAGATGGAGTGTCAGCCCAAGCAGCTACCATACCACCGATGAATGGAATAGTTGCACCGTCGGATTTTGGTACCGAAGTGATTGGAGTGTTCTTGATACCGTTTAAGCCTTGATCAAGGTTGTACCAACCTTGGCCATCTGCATTTCGCCCAAGAACATAGTACCAAGCATCGTTAGTGTTTAGGATTTGGAGACCTTTTTCTACTAGAAGTTTAGAAGAAGCGACGTCGTAACCTCCCCAACCACCAGTCCACATTGAAACGATGATATCTTTGTCAAAAGTTCCGAAGCTAGTATCACTATTATAGTAGATACCATCATTGAATGCCATTGATTTGAGGCCGTGCGACTTGACGATGTGAGCAAGATCATTAGCGTAAGTGATGAATTTACTATATTTTCCTTTTGTTTGAAGGACAGTCCAACCTTTAGCGTTTGTTGCATCATTGGCATATTCATCAAGTCCGATGTTGAAGATTTCAGTCTTTTTCGCGAAATAAGCAGCATATTTATCGATAAGGGCTTTTGTAAAAGCGACCGCTTGTTCGTTGTCAAGATCTACGGTACGGGCTGATTCCTTCCCGAAATAGCTAAAGTTAGGGTTTTGGATTCCCAATTCTTTCATGGCATTGAGAATCGCATCCATGTGACCAGGACTATTTACTGTTGGAATGAGACCGATACCTTTATCTTTGGCATAGTTAATCAGATCTGTCATTTGACTTTCTGTTAAGTGATTGCCGTTTGGATCGTTGTAATAATCATTCGTACCTTTTTTAATGGCACGTTTGACATCGTCACTGGCATAGGTATTGCCATTAGCTGTGATGCTCATATCGTCCAACATGAAGCGAAGCCCGTCATTTCCAACTAATAGGTGTAAATCAGTGTAGCCATAATGTTTTGCTTTATCGATGATTTCCTTGAGCTGTTCTGGTGAGAAATATTTACGTCCAGCATCAATAGAAACAATTTTCTTTTTCGCTAGTTTTTCATTTACTTGAGTGGCACGTTCAGTAGTAGGAGCGAGTAGAGCAGGAGTAGCAGGCTCGTTTTTCTTTTCAGTATTAGCACTCTCTACGCTTTTTTCTACTTGAGCTGTGTTTTCTGATTCCGTAGTAGGAGCTGGGCTAGTATGTTCTGTTACTACCGGTGCCACCGCATTGTCTGTTTTTGGAACAACTGTGTTAACAGTATCTTTTTTAGTTTTAACTTCCTCTTTTATAGTTTTATCAGCTTGTTTTACAAGTTTTTCTTCTTTATCTTGAATTGGTGCTTCTGATGCTTGTGGGCTATCCGGCACAGCTTGCAAAGTTTCAGTAGCTTTTGGTGCTGGTGTGAGTCCATCTGCAGATACGACTTGCGCACTGAAGGTAAATCCTATCAGTACAGAAGCTGCTCCGACTGCATACTTGCGGATTGAGAAACGCTGTTTCTTATCTAGTTTCATGATAAAACCTCCTTGATACAACTATTTTGATAACGTTTACATAAAACCAATTTAATTTTATTATCTATATAGTAAAAAGTCAAGTAAATTTATATAATAACTATAATAAATAGAGTAAATCATAGGATTTTGGAAGGAATAATTTATATAAGAAAGTAAAATTAGTAATTTTTAACTTATTTTTAGTACAAGTGCTACCAATAAATAATTTAATAGCGTTTTCATAGTCGCTTTTTTGTGCTATAATATATATAGAAAAAGCCTGAGCAAGGCTCAAGCTTTTTCTTAGTGATCACGGTCACATGAAATGAATTTGATTTTGTAATAATCCGCTCGTTTATATGTTTCGCTGTATGCGAGAACTTGACCAGTAGACTCTAGTTTAGTAGTCTTGGTTTGTAAAACGGTTGGGAATTGTTCATCGACTCCGAGGACCGAAGCCGCATGTTCTGGAGTTGGAAATGCTATTTCATTGATTTCTTCAAAATGTTCATCATTCATGTGAATGTGGTAATCCAATTTGAAACGGTTATAGATAGAGCTATAATATTCAAGATTTGGATAATTTGCGTTGATGTATTGTTCTGGAATGTAAGATGTATGGTAGATGTACACAACACCACCTGTTTCGCGTACGCGTTCAATCTTGTAGTAGAACTGATCTCCGCGTAGTCCAAGTTTTTCTAAGTAGCTTAGTTTGTTTCCACGCTCAATAGAAAGGACGGTAACTTTATCATCTTTAGTTTCAAAAACTTCTACATCTGAAAACTCTACGAGTTTGTGTTTGCGTGCGCGTGAAACGAATGTACCCTTTCCTTGTTGACGGACAATATAGCCATCCTTGGCAAGGTCGTTTAAAGCGCGAACAACTGTGATAGAACTAACATCATACATTGCAATCAATTCAGCTTCAGTGTAGAATTTATCTCCACTAGCAAATTGACCAGAAATGATTTTGTTCTTTAACTCATCTTTAATATATTGATACTTTGGAATTGCCATATTTTCACCTCGATTTTCCTTCTCCGTTAAAGATTTTACCATAAAACTGGAAAGAATAGTAGCCTTTTGAATAAAAAAATTAGAATAATAGGCTATAAGGTTAATTTACATAGGAATAAATAGAAAAACATACATTTTTATACATGGTGCTAAAATGTTGTTATGACTATAGATTACGAGATTTTTATAAGTTTTTTGTGTAAAATTTAGTGAAAAATGAAAAAAATCGTGAAAACCTATTGACAAATGCAAGATATTGAGATATATTTACTATATCAACAAATGAAAGCGTAAACTTTAGTTGTCAGAAGGTAAGAATATGACACGATTTGAGATACGGGATGATTTTTATCTCGATGGAAAATCATTTAAGA
>ERZ772795.55-NODE-55-length-21474-cov-7.30123_pt1 | contig 21474 bp, 16 predicted proteins | sample MGYA00511346_ERZ772795 | MGnify/ENA primary metagenome ERZ772795 (study PRJEB29015, sample SAMEA2738032) | human oral metagenome | biome: human oral; feature: human-associated habitat; material: saliva | place: China | collected 2245 ... | reverse complement strand
GAGTTGACTGGTACTAATAGGCCGAAGGCTTACTTTTCAAGATGTTGTTTTGTGTGTTTGCGTTCACTGTATGGTTTTTGGATAACAATCCCGTAGGTTTGCGGTGATTATAGCAAGAGGGAAACGCCTGGTTCCATTCCGAACCCAGAAGCTAAGACTCTTCGCGCCGATGGTACTGCACTTTTGTGGGTGTGGGAGAGTAGGTCATCGCCGCTTTATTATTCAATAGCCCCGGCTCCGCCGGGGCTATTTTTGTTTGGGGAGACCTAACGGCCTCCCCATTTGTCTTTAACATCCCATCAGTACGGGTGCACGGAAGGTGCTCTCTATACTAAAATGGTATGGCTTATGTTTAGGCATTAGCGGGTGTATCTAAAGCACCCCTCATAGAGTTGATGCCTCAGGCAGCGGTTCGCCCGAATCGACTGCATACCCTACCCGCCCACACTGGCGGATACCTCCCAAGGAGATTCATGTCTGAGACCCCCCGTCACGAGTCTAACGGCTCCGGCCCCCGCCAGCACCGCAAGAACAGCGGAGGAAAGGACTTCCGCTCCAAGAAGGGCGGCAAGAACTTTGGCGGCAAGGGCGGTTTCAAGCGTAACGACCGCGGAGGCAAGAAGTTCGACGGTCGTCGCTCCGACTCCCGTTCCAAGGCACCTCGCTCCAACGGTCCCGAGGCTGAAGCACCTCGCGAAGAAGTACGTAGCATTGGTGGCCGTGCAGGCTACCGCCCCGCAAAGCCCAAGGCACCGGAAATTGACGACGACATCACCGGCCGCGAGCTGGACGGTGCAACCTTCCGTCAGCTGCGCGCCCTAGAACCGCGCAACGCAGAAACCGTCGCAAAGCACCTCGCCATGGCAGGTCGCTACCTCGACATCGACCCCGAATTCGCGCTGGAACACGCCGTTGCCGCATCCCGCAGCGCGGGTCGTATTGCCGCAGTACGCGAAGCTGTTGGCGTCGCCGCATACGTGGCAGAAGACTTCGAACTGGCACTGCGCGAACTGCGCACCCACCGCCGTATCAGCGGCTCCGTAGACCACCTGGCACTGCTGGTGGACTGCGAACGTGCACTCGGCCGCCTGCCCAAGGCAATGGAAATGATTGCAGAATTCAAGAAGGAAGAACTGCCCGCCAACGTGCGCGTAGAGCTCGCCATCGTTGAATCCGGCATCCTCAGCGATCAGGGCAAGAAGTCTGAGGCTGTCGTAGCACTGCAGATTCCTCAGCTGAACCCCAAGCGTGCCTTCGAGTACAGCCCCCGCCTGTTCAGCGCATACTCCGACGCACTGGCTAACGCTGGGCGCAACCAGGAAGCAGAACGCTGGGCACGCCTCGCATTCATGGCAGAAGCAGCACTGGGCCAGGGCAACTTCGCAGAACCCGAAATCTTCGACATCTTCGGTGAAGCAGGCCTCTTCGAACAGGAAGAGAAGTCCGTAGAACTCACTGAGACCGCAGAAGAAGCTGAAGAGACCGCAGAAGAGGAAGCAAACGAAGCTCAGGAAGAGGCAGCTGAGGACGAGAAGACCGAAGCGCCTAAGACCGAAGCATCCAAGGCTGAAGAAGCAGAAGAAGCCTCCGCAGAATAAGACTGCAGAGAATCTAAGAATTCTGAATACTTGACCTACGTGTCAGCGTGAAACCGCTGGACGCCACACCCAAGCAGGGGAGAGCGCCCAGCGGTTTTTCACATAATCCCGAAGGCACCAACGCTAGAGTGTCTAACAGGTACGATTAATAGCGACAACCGCCAGAGACCCCGAGAGGAACACTCTATGACCACGAACGCACTCCTATCCCGCTACGATGCCCTCCTCTCCGACCTGGACGGCGTAGTCTACGCAGGCCCCTTCGCCATCGAAGGTGCACCCGAAGCGCTCAACCGCGCCGAAGAAGAACTCAACGTACCGGTCATCTTCGTCACTAACAACGCATCGCGCTCCGTAGAATCCGTAGCAGAGCACCTGCGTGAACTGGGAGTGCACACCCGAGCAGAACGCGTCGTCAGCTCCGCACAGGCAGGCGCCGCACTGCTCGCACAGCATGTACCCGCAGGCTCCAAAGTACTCATCACCGGCACCGAAGCACTTGCCGACTGCGTTCGTGCAGTAGGCCTCGAAACCGTCCGCAAGGAAGAAGAAGGCCCCGTGGCCGTCATTCAGGGATTCGACCCCAAGATCGGCTGGGAAGACCTCGCGGAAGCCGCCTACACCCTCGCAAACCCCGACGTCCTCTGGATCGCAACCAACACCGACCAGAGCATCCCCAAGGAACGAGGCCAGGCACCCGGTAACGGCACCCTCGTAGCAGCCGTGGCAAGCGCAACCCGCCGCACCCCGCTCGTCGCGGGCAAGCCCGAAGCGCCCATCTTCCACACCGCAGCGCAGGCAGTGAACTCCAGCCGCCCCGTCATCGTGGGCGACCGCCTGGACACCGACATTCTCGGCGCCAATAACGCAAAGATGGACGGCGCCCTCGTCCTCACCGGCGTACAGACCTACCAGGACGTCATCGAGGCCGTGCCGAACCAGCGTCCAACCTATATTCTGCGCACCCTCGAGGACTTCTTCGCGCCCTACCCCGACATTGAGGTGCTCTACGAAGGCTACGAAGTCATCGCAACCGGCCCCATCTGGCAGGCACGAGTTCGCGGTGAAAACCTGAGCCTGAGCGGCCCCGAGATTGAAGATGTCGAAGCATTCGCGGGCAGCGAGAGCGAAGCCGAAGCATGGCGCGTAGCCTGCGCGGCATGGTGGGCAGCAAACCCCGAACAGGGCGCACGCCCCAACATCCAGGGGATTCCCGGTGCCTAAAGAACCGGAGACTAACAGCACGGCAGAGGAAAACGCTGAGCTTGACGCAGAATTTGAGCGCCAGCTGGCGGCGACCCTCGCTATGGATCCCGTAGAGCGCGTCAAGCGCCTCGAAACGATGAGCGAGCAGCTGGAGAAGGACCTCGAAAACATCTCCTAGTTCGCGGCGGTGAGCTCTCAGACGGTAATGTTCTGAGGGTTCACGGCACTACACGACGACAGAAAGAAGATATGGGCAAAGACACCGCGCGCCTCGATAAGTACCTGGTCGAAGCCGGATTCGTGAGCTCCCGAACCCTCGCTGCAAAACTCATTGCGGCAGGAGACGTGCAAGTCAACGGCAAAGTTGCGCGCAAAGCGTCCATGCTCGTGGGCCCGGAGGATACCCTCTACGTGCGCCAGAGCGAGCTGACCGAATACGTCAGCCGCGCAGGCCACAAGCTCGCAGGTGCCCTCGACGCATTCCCCGAGATCAAGGTGGAAGGCAAGCGCTGCCTGGACGCGGGAGCATCCACCGGAGGCTTTACCGACGTGCTACTTCGTCGAGGAGCCGCCCACGTAGCCGCCGTTGACGTAGGACACGGGCAGCTCGTGGACGCGCTACGCGAAGAACCGCGAGTCGGCGTGTACGAAGGACTCAACGTTCGCTACATGAAGCCCGAAGATATTGGTGGACAGGTCGAACTGACGGTTTCTGACCTCTCGTTCATCTCGCTGACCCTGGTCATGGAGGCGCTAGCGAACGCAACCGAAACCGGCGGCGACCTGGTGCTCATGGTCAAGCCGCAATTCGAAGTCGGCAAGCACCGCATCGGACGCGGGGGAGTGGTACACGAAGAATCCGCCCGCCGTGAAGCAGTAGAAAAAGTCCAGGCATCTGCGGTAAGCCACGGATTGCGCGTGATGGGTATGGAACCCAGCCCGCTGCCCGGACAGGACGGCAACGTAGAGTACTTCCTCTGGTGCAGAAAATAAATACGGTGCCGAAAATAAATAGTGCGAAGGCAGTCTGAGAAACCCGCTCGGTAACGCAGGACGCGTTGAGGGGGGGCTTTCTCAGGCTGCCGCGCTATTCAGGGGCATTTTAGTTGGGTGGGGGTATTTCTCCACAGGTATTTTAGAGAGACCCCAGCTGCACGCTATTCGAAATAATTTTCTAAAAATATGGTGCTTTGGAAAATTTTCGAGAACATATTCGGTATGATAGGTGTAGATACACCATCTCAACACCCGATGGGAGAGAGTCGTTATGGCAGAACACGAAAGCCACGCACCGCAGGAAGCAACCGCACAGGTAGCTGCTGCGGGTGCGCGCCATGGTTCCGAACGCCATGAGTCTGATCGTTATAGTTCCGAAGACTCGGTGGAACAACGTCACCGTAAGATTCTCGTCTTCGCCCACGTGGGGCGTAAAGAAGCACGAGATGCCGCCCGACAGGCGTGCACCCAGCTCTATGAAGCGGGACTCGCACCCGTCATGACTCGCTCCGACCTGGAAACCCTGAGCGAAAACTGGGACGAGCCCGTCCCCGTGCAGGTCGTCCACGAATCCGTGGCGCTCATCGATATTGAGCTCGGCGTGGTGCTCGGTGGTGACGGTTCAATTCTTCGCGCCGCCGAAATGGTGCGCCGAACCAGCGTCCCGCTCATCGGTGTGAACCTGGGACACGTTGGCTTCCTCGCCGAATCCGAAGAGAGCGACCTGACCGAAACCGTTCGCTGCATCGTCAACAACGAATACACCGTTGAAGAACGCATGGCAATCGACGTGGAAGTCTGGAACGACGGCAAGCGAGTGCACAGCGACTGGGCACTGAATGAAGCCAGCGTCGAAAAGGGCAACCGCGAAAAAATGATTGAAGTCATTATCGAGGTGGATTGCCGACCACTCAGCAGCTTCGGTTGCGACGGTGTGGTCATGGGAACGCCCACCGGCTCGACCGCCTACGCTTTCTCCGGTGGTGGCCCGGTCGTCTGGCCCGAAGTTGAAGCCATTCTCATGGTGCCGCTCTCGGCTCACGCGCTCTTTGCGCGCCCGCTGGTAGCAGCGCCGACCTCCACCCTGGCGGTAGAAATGATGCCCGGAAACGGCGCCTCCGGTGTGCTCTGGTGCGATGGCCGCCGAACCGTAGAGCTGGACCCCGGCTCCCGTATTGAGGTGCGACGCTCCGAAAAATCGGTGCTGCTCGCACGTATCCACCCGGCTCCCTTCTCCGAGCGACTGGTGCGTAAATTTGAGCTTCCAATCCGTGGCTGGCGCGGCCCGCAGGACACCGAGAAGCACTAAAGAAAAGGAATGAACGTTCGTGATTGAGGAAATCCATATTCGAGACCTCGGCATCATTACCGATGCGAGGCTCCCCCTCGAACCCGGATTCTCCGTGCTGACCGGTGAAACCGGCGCAGGTAAAACCATGGTCGTCACCGCCCTCGGTATGCTCCTGGGCGCCCGATCCGACGCATCCAGCGTGCGCAACGGAGCCAAGAGCGCTCTCGCCGAAGCCGTGATTCGCCTGCCCCACGGGCACCGCGCCCTCGAGCTTGCCGAAGAAGCCGGCGGCACCGCCGAAGACATCGACGAACAGACCTCCGAGCTGCTTCTGGCACGCACCGTCAACGCCTCGGGACGCTCCCGCGCGCACGTTGGCGGTTGCTCCGCACCCATCGGAACCCTGTCTCAGATTGGTCAGACTCTTGTTGCAGTCCACGGCCAGTCCGATCAGCTGCGCCTCAAATCAGCGGCAGAGCAGCGCCACTCCCTCGACCTGTACGCCGGTGAAGAGCTCTCCAACCTGCTGGAGAAGTACCGCGAAAACTACGAACGATACCGCGCCGCCGCCGCAGAGCTGAAGGAAGTACGCGAAAACTCGCGCGCACGCGCCCTCGAAGCGCAGACCCTGCAGGGTGCCCTCGAAGAAATCAGCGCCGTCAACCCGCAGGCCGGGGAAGAAGAAGAGCTCAAAGCCGAAATGGTGAAGCTCATGAACGTTGAAGCGCTACGCATTGCCTCGGCAACCGCCTCCGCAGCACTCAGCGGTAGTGAATACTCTACCGGCGACGAGCAGAGTGTCATGAGCCTGCTCGACGCAAGCCGCTCCGCGCTACAGGCGCAGGCAGACGCTGATGAAGAGCTTGCCTCCCTCGCGGCGCGCGTCAATGAACTGCTGATTCTTGCCACCGATATCTCCTCGGATCTGTCCTCCTACATGGCCTCCCTGGACGTTGAAGGTCCCGAACGTCTGGCGCAGGTGCAGACTCGCCGCGCCCAGCTGGCGACCCTCACTCGCAAGTACGGTGCCGATATTGCCGAGGTTCTCGAATGGGCCGAAGAATCCCGTGCACGCCTTGAGACCCTGGTGGACGACCCGCAGCGACAGGAAACCCTGGAAACCGAGCTGGTACAGCTACGCAAGGTACTCGGCGCCCAGGCAGAAGAGCTGACCGCCCTGCGCCGTGCCGCCGCGCAGAAACTGGCGGATGCCGTCAGCGAGGAGCTCACCGCTCTTGCCATGCCGAACGCCTCCCTGGTTGTGGAGGTTGCCGAAGCTGAAAAGTTCTCGGTGCACGGCCGAGACACCGTGACCTTCATGCTGGCCCCGCACCGAACCGCAGTGCCGCGCCCGCTCGGTAAGGGCGCCTCCGGCGGTGAGCTCTCCCGCGTGATGCTCGCCCTGGAGGTAGTGCTCGCCGAAGTGGACCCCGTGCCCACCTTCATCTTCGATGAGGTGGACTCCGGCGTGGGCGGTAAGGCCGCTATCGAAATCGGTCGCCGTCTTGCCATGCTCGCCCGACACGTGCAGGTTCTGGTGGTTACCCACCTGCCGCAGGTTGCCGCCTTCGCGGACCAGCACATCCTCGTGCTGAAAAATGATGACGCGTCCCTCTCGAAGGTCAAGGTGCTTTCCGAAGAGGAACGCGTGGTGGAACTGGCACGAATGCTCTCCGGACACGACCAATCAGAATCGGCACGAGAGCACGCTCGCGAGCTGCTGGCAGCCGGTCGAGAAGTGCCGCAGGGGCGCTGAAACTGACGGTAAACCTGCAGGGAAAAGCACGGGGAAAGTACTGGTAAAAGCGCCGAAAGGTGGCATCTTTCGCGCTAAAGATCATCAAAGGGGCTGAAGTGCGTGAGCATGCCCCGGAAAGTTGTCAGTACAGCCCGTGCCGGTGACCAACAGCGGCGCATGGGGCTCAGAGGATGTGAGATACTCTGAGAATGTTCCTACACCTGCTTCTACACGGCGCGGCGGGAATAATAAATCCCCGGCTCCGTTTACAGTGGTGATAAGGACAAATAGGGGAGGGAAAGCCGCCTGAGAGAATCCTCTCGCGGCAAAACCCTCTGCTTGGATAGCAGACAAGAAAATGGTAGGCTTAAATTCCGTGGTGAATGAAAAAAATAACGCTCTGAACGCGTCCTCTAACGACAAGGTAACCCGCCAGATTTTCGTAACCGGCGGCGTTGCATCTTCTCTCGGTAAGGGCCTGTCGGCCTCTTCCCTCGGTCAGCTTCTTCGCGCACGTGGCCTCTCTGTGACCATGCAGAAGTTCGACCCCTACCTGAACGTCGACCCCGGTACGATGAACCCCTTCCAGCACGGTGAAGTCTTTGTCACCGACGACGGTGCTGAAACCGACCTCGACATCGGACACTACGAGCGCTTCCTGGACGAAAACCTCGACCAGTCCGCTAACGTGACCACCGGCCAGGTCTACTCCTCCGTCATCGCAAAGGAACGCCGCGGCGAATACCTCGGCGACACCGTCCAGGTCATCCCTCACATTACCGACGAAATCAAGGCCCGCATGCGTCACGCAGCGGAAATTGACAACGCACCCGACATCATTATCACCGAAATCGGTGGTACCGTCGGCGATATCGAGTCCCTGCCCTTTATGGAAGCAGCACGCCAGGTACGCCGCGATGTTGGCCGCAAGAACGTCTTCTTCCTGCACGTCTCCCTGGTGCCCTTCATCGGACCCTCCGGCGAGCTCAAGACCAAGCCGACCCAGCACTCCGTCGCAGCACTGCGCGGCCTGGGCATTCAGCCTGACGGTCTGATCCTGCGCTGTGAGCGTGAGGTCCCCGTATCGCACCGTACCAAGATTGGTAACGCATGCGACGTGGACAGCGACGCAGTCATCTCCTGCGCCGACGCACCCAGCATCTACGACATCCCCAAGACCCTGCACAGCCAGAAGCTCGACGACTACATCCTCGACTACTTCGGCATTGAAGCTCCCGCACCGGACTTCACCCAGTGGGACCGCCTGCTCGACGCAGTGCACCGCCCCGCAGCAGAGGTCAACGTTGGCCTGGTCGGTAAGTACATCGACCTGCCCGACGCATACCTGTCCGTCTCCGAGGCTCTGCGTGCCGGCGGCTTCGCAAACAACGTGAAGGTCAACATCAAGTGGGTTGCAGCCGACCTGTGCGCAACCGATGAAGATGCAGACCACCAGCTGCGCAACATGGACGCAATCCTCGTGCCCGGCGGCTTCGGCATCCGCGGCCTGGACGGCAAGATCGGTGCCCTCAAGTACGCACGCGAGCACAAGATCCCGACCCTGGGCATCTGCCTCGGCCTGCAGTCCATGGTCATCGAGTACGCACGCAACGTACTGGGCCTGCGCGAAGCATCCTCCACCGAGTTTGACCCGGAAACCTCCGTGCCGGTCATCGCAACCATCGAAGAGCAGAAGCAGTTCGTCGAAGGTGCAGGCGACCTGGGCGGCACCATGCGCCTGGGCCTGTACAAGGCAAACCTCGTTCCCGGCTCTCAGGTTGCTAAGGCATACGGTGCAACCGAGGTTGCAGAGCGTCACCGCCACCGCTACGAGGTGAATAACGAGTACCGCGAGCAGCTTGAAGAAGCAGGCCTGCTCATCTCCGGTACCTCCCCGGACTCCTCGCTGGTCGAGTACGTGGAGCTGCCCGCAGAGGTACACCCCTACTACGTAGCAACTCAGGCACACCCCGAGTACCGCTCGCGTCCGACCCGCCCGCACCCGCTCTTCTCCGGCCTGATTAAGGCTGCTCTGGAGCGCCGCGGCGCCTAACCTCTAGGCACAAACGTTCAGCATCCCGCTCATCCCGCGCAGGGGAGAGCGGGATGCTTTCGTTTAAACCCGAACGTGCTTTAAACCGTGCCCGTACCTGACGCGCTGAACGTAGCGGGGCTAAGAAGCCGCCTACAATGAAAGAATGAGCAACAACCAGCAGATTATTGATGCACCCTCCGAACGCACCATCCGCACCCGCACCGTGAAGTACAGCGGCTACGTGATCGAAACGACCGTCGAAGAGTACGAACTCAACGAAAACACCGTGCTGACCCGCGACGTCGTGGAAATGCCCGGCGCCGTCGCCGTAGCGGTCCTCAACGACAACAACGAACTGCTGATGCTCAACCAGTACCGCCACCCGGTGCGCATGAACCTCTGGGAAGTACCCGCCGGACTACTCGATATTGACGGTGAAGACCCCCTGGTCGCCGCGCAGCGCGAACTCGCCGAAGAAGCAGACCTGCAGGCAGGCACCTGGAACGCTCTGACCGACTACTTCAGCAGCCCCGGCGCAACCAGCGAAGCAGGCCGCGTCTACCTGGCGCGTAACCTCTCGGAACTGCCCGCCGAAGAACGTAGCGAACGCACCGACGAAGAAGCAGAAATGACCTACCGCTGGGTGCCCCTCGCCGACGCAGTACAGCTGGTACTGGGCGGCAAAGTGCACAACGCGCTCGCTATCCAGGCGGTACTCGCCACCTACGCGGCGGCGCAGAACAACTTTGAAGGCCTGCGCCCTGCCGAGGGCGGCTGGGAGTTCCACCCCTACATGGGGCAGCGCCGCGAAAAGCCGGAGAACTTCCGCAACCACTGAGAACGGAACATAGGGGCGGGGGAGTAGCCCCGCCTACGGCAAGCTCGAATATCAAGAGAACCGACAGAGGAGACAGCGTGAAGCAGGCAAAAAGCACGGAGAGTAAGACAGCCCGCGGTGCGGGTCTGCTCGGTGCGCCCTCTTCTGTCGGTTCCTCCGTGCTGGGTTCTTCTAGTAGAGGTTCTTCTGCCCTGGGTGCTTCCCACCAGGAGGCGCAGACCCCGCTACAGAAAGCCATTGACCAGTACCTCATCCACCTGCGCGTGGAGCGAGGAAGTAGTGAGCACACCATCGCCTCCTACGCGCGTGATCTGCGACGATACAGCGCCTACATGGCAACCCTCGGCGTCATCGACCCCGAACGCATCACCACCGCGCAGGTGCGTTCCTTCATGCGGGAACTCGCCGCCCCCACCGTGCCCCTAGCTGGATTCGTCGCCGGACTCGAAGCGGGGGAGAAGAACAACCAGAACGCGCAGGAAGTCCAGGAAGCGCAGGAAATACAGGAAGAAGCCGCAGAATCGCTGGCGCTGATGATCGCCTCCGAATCGGGGCGAGGTGCAGGAACCGGGCGCGCTGGAAAAGGGCAGACAGGAAAAGAGCGTGCCGGGCAGCCGGAGAAAGCCGGGGAGTCGGAAAAAGAAACGCCAACCGCTGAAGGGGTACCGAGCCTGCCCCTACCCTTGGGGCCGAACTCCATCGCCCGCACCATGGTGGCAGTCCGCGGAGCGCACGCCTTCTGGGTCTCCGCGCTCATCGTGCCCACCGACCCGGCGGCCCCGGTTACCCCGCCCAAGAACGTTAAGCGCCTACCCAAAGCAGTCAGTGTAGAAGACATCCAGCGGTTACTGGCCGTACCCGACCGCGAAACCGCCACCGGGCTACGCAACCGAGCCATACTCGAATTCCTCTACGCCACCGGCGCGCGCGTGAGCGAAATGCTCAACGCCGATATCGACGACGTGCACTTCGAAGGAACCCTCACCGACGAAGACGGCAACCAGATCACCCTGCCCGGCTACGTTCGACTCTTCGGCAAAGGAAACAAAGAACGACTCGTACCCATCGGAAGCTACGCCCAAAAAGCAATCCAAGACTACCTGGTGCGTGCCCGCCCCTCCCTCGTAGCGCACGGTAAAGGCACCGCCGCGCTCTTCGTCAACGGACGAGGCGGCAGACTCGGACGCCAAGGCGCCTGGCTCATCCTCAAAGAAGCCGCCGAAGCCGCCGGGCTCAACTCCGACTTCTCACCGCACTCCATGCGCCACAGCTTCGCAACGCACCTACTGCAGGGCGGCGCCGATATTCGCGTGGTGCAAGAGCTACTCGGGCATGCTTCCATCGCCACCACGCAGGTGTACACCAAGGTCACGCCCGAGGGGCTCATGGAGGTGTACCGCATGGCGCATCCGCGTGCCCACGAACGGGGATAAAACCCCGTCAAACCGCGGAACAGCCGCTCTTGAGGTAACCTTATAGACAACGCTTAAACTTTAAAACTTCGAATTCATTGATGAAGGTGAACCATTGACTGAAGCTCAGGCTCAAGAACTCGGCCCCACCGGTCGACCCCTGCGCGTATACCCCGACCCGGCTCCACTGAGCAGCCACGGTCCCGCCCGCATTATCTCTATGGTGAATCAGAAGGGCGGCGTGGGTAAGACCACCTCCACCATTAATCTGGGCGCGGCACTGGCAGAATGCGGCCGTAAGGTGCTGCTGGTCGACTTCGACCCGCAGGGTGCTCTCTCCGCCGGTTTCGGCGCGAACCCGCACGAACTGGACCTGACCGTCTACAACGTCATGATGGACCGCAAGGTTGATATCAAGGACGTTATCCTGCCCACCGGCGTGGAGAACATCGACCTGCTGCCCGCCAACATTGACCTCTCCGCGGCTGAAGTTCAGCTGGTCAACGAAGTGGCTCGCGAGCAGGTTCTCGCCTCGGCACTGCGCAAAGTCCGAGACGAATACGACGTCATCCTCATCGACTGCCAGCCCTCCCTGGGCCTGCTGACCGTCAACGCACTGACCGCCTCCGAAGGCGTCATCATTCCGCTGATTTGTGAGTTCTTCGCACTGCGCGCCGTCGCACTGCTGGTCGACTCCATCGAGAAGGTTCAGGACCGCCTGAACCCCGACCTCGAAATCTCCGGTGTACTTGCCACCATGTTCGATGCCCGCACCATCCACTCCAAGGAAGTTCTGGCACGCATCGTGGACGCATTCGGCGACAAGGTCTTCGACACCGTCATCAAGCGCACCGTGAAGTTCCCGGACGCATCGGTGTCCGCTGAGCCGATTCTTAGCTACGCCTCCAGCCACCCCGGCGCGGAAGCATACCGCCAGGTGGCACGCGAACTGATCTACAAGGGCGGCGCACGCTAAAGCCCCCCGCATCTATACGCCCTCTGCTGAGGTGACTCTCACCCTTGAGTCACACCGGCAGAGGGCGTATAATTGTGTGGATTCTAAAGACCCCGCACACTGCTTACGCCGAAAAAGTAGGCGAAGTAAAAGCCGCATCTGAGACGGCACCAACAAAGCCGGGGAGAATAAACCTAAGGAGAATAGGTCGTTTATGACCACGAACGTCGCTGCCGTGAGGGTACCGACACCGAACGCAGACACCGCCGCGAACGCCCGGACTGAGGGCCGCGGCCTGCAGAACCCGGAACGCGGTTTCACCCTCACCCTCAGTAATTTTGAGGGTCCCTTTGATCTTCTACTGACCCTCATTTCGCGCCGCAAACTCGACATTACCGAGGTGGCGCTCGCAGAGGTCACCGACGAGTTCCTCGCATACCTGCACGCCCTCTACGCTGAAGGCACCGAACGCGCACTCGACGAAGCCAGTGAATTTCTGGTCACCGCCGCAACCCTGCTGGAACTCAAAACCGCACGCCTGCTCCCGCAGCATCGTGAACCCCTCGAAGAGGACGTTGCACTGCTGGAGGCACGCGACCTGCTCTTTGCCCGTCTGCTGCAATACCGTGCCTACCGCGAAGTCGCCGATATTTTTGCTGAACGCTGGGCGCAAGAAGCACAGCGTTTTCCCCGTGCGGTAGCCCTCGAAGAACGATTCGCCCAGGCACTACCCGAGCTGGTCTTTACCGGAGGTGCCGAAGAGTTTGCCCGCATCGCCGCAGCAGCGCTGAGCCGAACCCCCAAAGAGCCCGAACCGGAACCCGAAGAAATCGTTGAAGAACTCAACGAGCACCTGCACGTTCCGCTAACCACCATCGCGGCTGAAGAACACTACATTCTGCACAGCCTGCTCGATACCGCGGCGCGGGAACTGAGCTTTGCCGAACTGGTTCAAGGATCCGGCGAACTAGAAATCGCGGTGGTTCGTTTTCTCGCCCTGCTTGAGCTCTACAAAGAAGGCGCCCTGCACGTAGAACAGGACGCACCGCTCGGAGCCATTCGGGTACGTGCGAGCGCGAGCGCTGCACAGTTCGTGATTCGCGAAGCAACAGACACTCAGGATGCGCACGAAACCAGTGAAGCGTCTGAATCACCCGAAGTGAACGAATCTGAAGCTAACACGGAACCGGTAGAGGAGGATTATGAGTAGTCACGGCTCACGCTTTGACCGTGAATTCACCCCTGATGACCTTGCCATCGTGAACATGGGCTACTGGGATCCGAACGCGGATGAGGATTCGGAACAGGCTGACTCGGCGCCGGTAGAGGTAGCAGAGACGGTAGAGACTGAGAGCTCAAAGCCTGCTGAGGCGGACGCTGAACCGGCTGAGCACGAGGTAGCCGCCGCTCCTCTGGATGAGGTTCCCGAAGAAGCTGAGGAGGCTGAAGCCGCTGAAACGGCAGAGGACTCCGACAGCTTCGGCAGCTCCGAGGCACCGCAGGAACCTGCGCCCCACGCAGAGAAGAAAACTGCGAAGATTCCGGTGGGAGGCCCCTCCACCGCACCCAGTGTGGCGGTCGATGCCGAAGCCGAATTTTCCAAGGTCGAGGCAATCCCCGGTGGCGTCAAAAGCGCCATCGAGGCGATCCTCGCCGTTGCCGAAGCGCCCGTGAGCGTGCGTGAACTCTCCGCCGCTCTCATCGTCAGCGAACGCGCTGTTGAGCACGCGCTCGACCAGTTGTACCGCGAGTACAACGGCGAAGAAAGCGGCTACGGAGAAGACGAAAACCGGGTGGCGCCCGAACCGCGCGGATTCCAGCTGCGGAACATCGCAGGAGGCTGGAAGCTCTACGCCCGCGACGACTTCGCCCCCTGGGTGGCACGCTTCGTGACCCGCTCCAAGAGCGCGACGCTGAGCAAGCCCGCCTACGAGACGCTCGCCGTGATTGCCTACCAGCAGCCGGTGACCAGGGCGAGGGTAGCCTCCATTCGAGGCGTAAACGCGGACGCGGCAATCCGTCAGCTACTGCAACGGCAGCTGATTCGTGAGGCTGGTCGTGAATCCGGAAGCGGCGCGACCCTCTACGAAACCACGGAGCTGCTGCTGGTGAAGCTCGGGTTGAACTCCCTGGAGGAGCTGCCGGCGCTTGCGCCCTTCCTGCCCGACGACACGGAGGCGGCGGTCCTCGCCGAAGGTAACGACTAGCCCGCCAGCTACAGCCGTTTCGGCAATAACGAAACGTCCAACGGTTCTGCTGAAAACCTGCGGCAGAACTACCCGGATAAGCGCCCTTGGCGCTGACATAAACACCGCATATTCGGTGCCGGGCACAAAGACTAACAAGAACTACAACGACAGAAAAGAGAAGAACACCATGGCATATGGAAACTCCTCCCGCGGCGGCCGCTCTGCATCCGGTCGCCCCCAGAACTCCCGCGGTGGCCGTCCCGGCGCTGCTCGTCCCGGTCAGGGCGGTAAGCCCGGCGCTAAGGGCGCATCCGCACGCGGCGGTCGTCCCGGCGCACCGAAGAGTGGCGCAGGCAAGGGCGGCGCAAAGGGCTTCGGCGAGAAGAAGTTCGGTGACAAGAAGTTTGGCGAGAAGAAGTTCGGCGCAGGCCGCGCAGGTTCCGGCCGAGGCCGCGGCACCGAACTGCCCAAGCGCGAACGCCGCGCACCGGGCCGCCCCTACCGCTCCGGCGAAGCCTTCGCAAACGAGCGCGGCGAATACCGCGTCAGCAACTACGCTGGCCCGCACCGCCCCCGCCGCCCCCGCAACGCCCCGGTAGACCACTACGAGTTCTACGATCACGACGGCGTGCGCCTGCAGAAGCTGCTGGCTCAGGCCGGTGTGGCATCTCGCCGCGTCTGCGAAGAAATGATTACCGAAGGCCGCGTCACCGTCAACGGTGAAGTCGTGACCGAGCTGGGTGTGCGCGTGGACCCCTCCAAGGTGACCGTGCAGGTGGACGGCATGACCGTTCAGACCAACGACAAGCTCGTCTACATGGCATTCAACAAGCCCGCCGGCGTGGTCTCCACCATGGAAGACCCCGAAGGTCGCCCCTGCATCTCTGACTTCCTGCGTTCCTCCATGAGCGAGCGCGTGTTCCACGTGGGCCGCCTGGACGTCGAAACCGAGGGTCTGTTGCTGCTGACCAACGACGGTGAACTGGCGAACCGCCTCACCCACCCCTCCTACGAGGTGCCCAAGACCTACCTGGTGCAGGTTCCCGGCCCGATGGAGCCCGGCGTCGGCGCAGCCATGAAGAAGGGCATCCGCCTGGAAGACGGCGTGACCCGCGTGGACGAGTTCAAGCTGGTGGACTCCACCCCCGGCCACGTGCTCGTTGAGGTGACCATCCACTCCGGTAAGAACCGTATCGTGCGCCGCCTCTTCGACGCTGTCGGCTACCCGGTTGAGCGCCTGGTCCGCGTCGAGATGGGCCCGATCCGTATTGGTTCGCAGAAGCAGGGTACCGTCCGTAACCTCTCCAAGGTCGAGATCGGTCACCTGCTCGCTTCGGTGGACATGTAATAACGCTAAGGAGTTGTTATGAGCTCGCCCGCTGAGCTTTCCGCATCTGAGCTGCCCATGGACTCAACGCTGACCGGGCCGGTACTCATTATCGGCTCGGGCCTGCTGGGTGCCTCCATCGGTTTGGGGTTGCGTGCGGCAGGATGCGAGGACGTGTACGTCCAAGATATTTCACCCACCGCCGAGGCTGTGGCGCAGGATATTGGTGCCGGCGTAAGCTTCTCCACCCTGTCGGAGGAGGAGCGCGCCGCACTCGCCCCGCAGCTGGTGGTGGTGGCTGCGCCTCCGGATAGTGCCGGTGCCGTGTGCGCTCGCGCGTTGAACACCTATGCGCCTCGACCGGAGGCGGGCTACCCCGGCGCCGTGGTAACGGACGTTGCCTCGGTGAAGGTGCAGCCGCTGGCTGATGTGCTTGCCTCGGGTGCGGATGCGTCCCGTTACGTGGGTTCGCATCCGATGGCTGGGCGTGAGAAGTCGGGTCCGGTGGCTGCTCGCGGTGAGCTGTTCCAGGCGCGTCCGTGGATTATCTGCGAGCACGATTCGGTTCGCCCCGAGTGTGTGCGTCTGGTGCGTTCTGTGGCGGTGGAGCTGGGCGCGATTGTGACTTCTTTGAGCGTTGAGGAGCACGATCAGACGGTTGCCCTGATTTCTCATGTGCCGCAGGCGATGAGTTCGCTTCTGGCGTCGCGTCTGCAGGACACTCCGCTGTATGCGCTGTCCCTGGCGGGTCAGGGTTTGCGCGATACGGTGCGTATTGCGGCTTCGGACCCGACGCTGTGGGTGCAGATTTTTGCGGCGAACGCTGACCCGATCGTGAAGACCCTCTACGGTGTGCGTGATGACCTGAACCGCCTCATCGCAACGCTGGAGAACCCGACGGCATCCGGCGCTCGCCTGGATTTGGCGCAGCTGATGAGCGAAGGCAACGCGGGCGTTAGCCGCATTCCGGGTAAGCACGGTACGGCGCCCGCCGCGTTCGCAAAGATGACGGTGCTGGTGGACGACACCCCCGGCACGCTGGCTCGTTTGCTTGCCGAGATTGGCGAGCTGGGCGCGAACCTTGAGGATTTGCGTCTGGAGCACTCGACGGGTGCCCCGGTGGGTATGGCTGAAATCTCGGTCAATCCGTCTATTCATGAGGCGCTAGTCCGCGATTTGTCGGCTCGCGGTTGGCGTGTTGTGAAGTAGAGTTAAAGCTGTATTTTCCGGCATAAAGTTTGAGACGAATTTTAAGGAGTGCTGATGCACGAGAACCCTAAACTGACGATTGCTATTGACGGTCCCTCCGGTTCCGGTAAGTCGTCTGTGTCTAAGGAAGTTGCACGCCACTTTGGTCTGGCGTACCTGGACACCGGTGCAATGTACCGTGCCGCAACCTACCGTGTGCTGGAACTTGGCATTGACCTGAACGACGCTGAGGCGATCGCGAAGGCTGTCGAGGAGATGCCCCTGGTGTTCGGTACGAACATTAAGGAAGAAGAGATTCTGATGGGTTCGACCGATATCCGTGAGGAGATTCGTAGCGAGCGCATTTCTTCGGCTGTTTCTGCTGTGGCTTCGGTTCCGGCGGTTCGTGAGCACCTGATTGGCATGCAACGTTGGATGATTGACCACGCTATTAACGGCATGGTCGCTGAGGGCCGCGACATCACCACCGTGGTTGCTCCTGACGCTGATGCGCGCATCCTGCTGACTGCTTCTGAAGAGGTGCGCATGGCGCGCCGTGGCCTGGAGAACGCGGAGAAGTCCGGCGCTTCGGGTGATTTGAGCAAGCAGATCGCTGAGCGTGATGCGAAGGATTCGAAGGTCAATAACTTTATGGAAGCTGCCGAGGGCGTGGCTCTGGTGGACAGCTCGGATCTTGATTTTAATGCGACGGTCTCTGCAGTGATTAACGCTGTGAATGACCAGTTGAAGGCGAAGCGCGCGGGTTAGGCCCCGCCGAAACGCTGGGGGAGTGGTGCATCCGCTCCCGATAAGACGTTGAGCCGCGCTCGCGTGCTGACCTACGGGTTGGGCGCGGGGCGGGTAGAGAAAGGAATGCGCATGGCTGAGGACGCTATCCGCGACGATTACGAAGAGAAGTACCTGGGCGGTGGCGAGGACGACGTTACCGAGCGCCTCGCTGAGATTGATGATGAGACCGCTGACCAGCGTGCTCAGGCTCTGCTTGAGGGCCTTGAGGATTACGACCTGGATGAAGAGGACCGCGCCCTGCTGGGTGCCTGGGGCTTCGACATTGAGGAAGAGGAAGAGCAGCTCGCTGATCCGGTAGTGGCGATTGTTGGCCGCCCGAACGTGGGTAAGTCGACCATCATTAACCGTATTCTGGGCCGCCGTGAAGCGGTGGTTGAGGATAAGCCGGGTGTGACTCGTGACCGCGTGTCTTATAAGGCTGAGTGGCTGGGTAAGAGCTTCACCCTGGTTGATACCGGTGGTTGGGAGTCTGACGCCCGCGGTATTGATGCTCAGGTTGCTGAGCAGGCTGAGATTGCTGTGGAGCAGGCCGATGTTGTGGTCCTGGTGGTGGACGCCCGTGTGGGTGTGACCGCTTCGGACGAGCAGATTGTGCGTATGCTGCGCCGCGTGAAGAAGCCGATCATTCTGATTGCTAACAAGATTGACGATGCTCACCTGGAGCCGGAGATTTATAACCTCTGGTCGCTGGGTATGGGTCAGCCGTTCCCGGTGTCGGGTCTGCACGGCCGCGGCCTGGCGGATGCTCTGGACGAGATCCTTGAGGTCATGCCGGAGCACTCGCAGTTCGCTCAGCCGGAGGCGCTGGGTGGCCCGCGTCGTGTGGCTCTGGTGGGTCGCCCGAACGTGGGCAAGTCCTCGCTGCTGAACAAGCTGGCTGGTTCTGAGCGTGCCGTGGTGAACGACCTGGCTGGTACGACTCGTGACCCGATTGACGAGATTATTGAGCTGGGCGGCTACCCCTGGCGTTTCGTGGATACGGCGGGTATTCGCCGTCGCCAGCACATGGCTAAGGGCGCGGAGTTCTACTCTTCGCTGCGTACTCAGACTGCTCTGGAGCGTTCTGAGGTTGCCGTGGTGCTGCTGGACGTTTCCGAGCCGATTTCTGAGCAGGATGTGCGTATCGTGCAGACTGTGATTGATTCGGGTCGTGCAATGGTCCTGGCATTCAACAAGTGGGATACCCTCGATGAGGATCGCCGCGACATGCTCGAGCGTGAGATTGAGCGCGACCTGGCGCACGTGCAGTGGGCTCCTCGCGTGAACATTTCGGCGAAGACCGGCTGGCACAAGGACAAGCTGGTGCCCGCCCTGGAGCGCTCGCTGGAGTCGTGGGATTCGCGTATTCCGACCGGTCGCCTGAACGCGTTCCTGGGCGAGATTGTGGCCGCGCATCCGCACCCTCTGCGTGGCGGTAAGCAGCCGCGTATTCTGTTCGGTACTCAGGTGTCTTCGCGTCCGCCGAAGTTCGTGCTGTTTACGACCGGTTTCTTGGATCCGGGTTACCGCCGCTTCATTACGCGTCGTCTGCGTGAGACTTTTGATTTCACGGGTACTCCGATTGAGATTTCGATGCGTGTGCGTGAGCGCCGCTCCCTGGGTGAGCGTCAGAGCGCGAAGGCTAAGAAGGGTAAGGGCGGCCGCCGCTAGTAGCGGGGATGTGCCTGCCCGATGCCGTGGTGCTGGGCTGATCCCTTGCTAGGCTTGGCCCCCACGTGCTGGATTCTGTGCAGAAAATCTGCGCGAGAAAGATTTTTAAGATTTTTTCTAAAAATGGGGATTCTGGCTTGCGTGGGGGTTGAAAGCCCGGTATAGTTATTCGAGTGTTCAGGGGAAACCTTGAAAACAATATCGTGAATAACGAATCGGGTTGTGGCGCAGCTTGGTAGCGCACTTGACTGGGGGTCAAGGGGTCGCAGGTTCAAATCCTGTCAACCCGACAGATAAAGCTCCGGAAGGTTTTTCCTTCCGGAGCTTTTTTGTATGCCGTTTAGGGGTTCGCGGGGTTTGATAGTTTGAGCGGTTTGTAATCAGGATATGCTCTGTGTGTACTGCCGAAAGCGCCGGGGTGCTGTTTCTTCCTTGAAATAGCGGGGGAGGGGGCTGGATGAGCCCTCAACCCGGGGTGGGCTTTAGGTTAGGTTGCAATTATGAGCTTGAATCTAAATGTTGGAATATGCCCGATTTTGTGGGTGTTAAGTGGTACATTGGGTACACAAGGAATTGCGTTTTTGGGATTAAGGATTCATTGTCCTGACCCTGAAATTCCCTTGACAAATCAAGGAATATTTAGGTTTTTGTGACAAAAACGCCGTTTCAACACGCTAAATTTCATAGCCGCAAAACCAACACGAACCCAAGTGAAGGCATATATCCCAAGGGATAGCGTCCTTAACGCATCAAACAGCTAGGTGCACGCACCTACAACACACGGCACACACGCCGCCACAAGCGTTGCTGGGAAGGTTTTACGGCACAACTCGATCCCGCCCCCGTGGGCTGGAAAGGAACACAGTACATCATGTGGCAGCAAGTCTACGACCCGCTGAACTCGAGCGCACTCTCCGCACTCGTGGCAGCAGTCCCGATTATTTTCTTCCTTCTGGGCCTCACCGTCCTGAAGCTCAGCGGTATTAAATCTGCCGTTATCTCCCTCGTCATTGCACTGGTCATCGGTTGCGCTATCTTCGGTATGCCCATCACCGCCGGTGCAGGCTCCATCCTCTACGGCTTCCTCTCGGGCATGTGGCCCATCGGCTGGATCGTGCTCATGGCTGTGTGGCTCTACCGCATTTCCGTGCGTTCTGGCGGCTTTGAAATCGTCCGCTCCTCCATCTCCTCCATCTCTACCGACCAGCGCGTCCAGATGCTGCTGATCGCATTCTGCTTCGGTGGCTTCCTTGAAGGCGCTGCAGGCTTCGGTATCCCGATTGCTATCTGTGCTGCACTGCTCGTGTCCCTGGGCTTCAACCCGCTCAAGGCCGCAATGTTCGCGCTGATCGCTAACGTGAGCTCCGGTGCATACGGCGCTATCGGTATCCCCGTGACCACCGCAGCAACCCGCGGTGGCGTGGACCTGCACGCACTGTCCATCGAAATGGTCCTGGTTCTCCAGATCATGGCGGCTCTCATCCCCGTACTGCTCGTTGCTATTCAGGACGGCATCCGCGGTATCCGCGAAGTCGGTCTGGTAGCCCTGATGGTTGGTGTCATCTACTCTGGCGGCCAGTCCGTTCTGCTCGCAACCCTGGGTAATCCCGAACTTGTCGACATCATCCCGCCGCTGCTGGCACTGGTTGCTCTGGCACTGGTCATGCAGAAGTGGCAGCCCAAGCACATCTTCCGCGAGCCCACCGCTCCCTCCCTGGAAGAAGTTCAGGCTCAGCAGAGCACCAAGCACACCGGTGGCGAAATCCTCAAGGCATGGAGCCCCTTCGTCTACCTGTCCGTCGTGATTCTGCTCTGGTCCACCGCTCTGAAGCCCGTCTTCGCTGCTAAGGGCGCGCTCGGCTTCACCAACGTCACGTTCTCCCTGCCCTGGCTGCACCAGAGCATCTCGCAGGCGGCACCGATCGTTGCAACCCCCAAGCCTATTGACGTGACCTACACCTGGAACATTGTGGGCGCATCCGGTACCGCAATTCTGGTGGCAGCCATCATCACCATCCTGACCTCCTCCATCAGCTGGGGCGAGGCTATCGAGGAACTCGGTGCAACCTGGAAGCAGCTGCAGACCCCGATCCTCATGATCTGCCTGGTTATGTCCGTTGCTAACGTCATGAACTACGCGGGTATGATTACCTCCATCGCACTGGCTGTTGCCGCTGTGGGCGCTATCTTCCCGCTGCTGTCCCCGATCATCGGTTGGATTGGCGTGTTCGTGACCGGCTC
>ERZ772795.53-NODE-53-length-22539-cov-6.68756_pt1 | contig 22539 bp, 13 predicted proteins | sample MGYA00511346_ERZ772795 | MGnify/ENA primary metagenome ERZ772795 (study PRJEB29015, sample SAMEA2738032) | human oral metagenome | biome: human oral; feature: human-associated habitat; material: saliva | place: China | collected 2245 ... | reverse complement strand
CATTGATTAAGAGTCAATTGCTCTGCCAATTGAGCTAGAGGCGCTTGTTTGTTTTTCAAGGTTTCCCTTGCAACAGAAAAACACTATACGCGAGTTTTTGTGGTGTGCGCAAGTTGATTTGGGGTGACCCTGGACACATTGTCTGGGTGGGGTGTGTGGGACACTAGACTGTGTGTATTGCATGGGGCGCGTCCGCCCTTGGTACTGTGTGGGGCGCATCCGCCGCTCCCCTGCTGATCTCTATTGATGTTTTGAGGAGTTATTGATGAGCGTTCGTCTTGAGCCGGGCACCCCGGCCCCTGCTTTTACCCTTGCTGATGCGTCAGGTAAGGAGCACAGTCTGAGTGATTATGCGGGCAGTAAGGTGATTTTGTATTTTTATCCGAAGGCGTCGACTCCGGGTTGTACTAAGGAGGCGTGCGATTTCCGCGATAATTTGGCGTCGTTGAAGTCGTTGGGTTATGTGGTGTTGGGTGTTTCTCCGGATTCGCCGGCGGCTATTGCGCGTTTTGTGGAGAAGGAGTCGTTGACGTTCCCGCTGCTGTCTGATGCTGATCATGCGGTGGCTGAGGCGTATGGTGCGTGGGGTGAGAAGAAGAATTACGGCAGGGTGTATGAGGGTCTGATTCGTTCGACGTTTGTGATTGATGAGCAGGGTGTTATTGCTTTGGCTCAGTACAATGTGCGTGCGACGGGTCATGTGGCGAAGCTACGTCGTGATTTGGGTATTGACCCGAAGTAGGGTCTTGCTTTCTGTGTGTGTAGTGTGAGGGGCGGTGGCCCTGCACAAGGGTTGCTGTTTGGCGTGTTTGCGGGCTTTTTGCCCTATGGGCGCTTCTTTTAAGGCTTGGAGAACCTTGGTTCCTGGTGTACACTAATTTTTTGTTGCCTCAGACGCATGCATCTTCGGATGTCGGGGTGACACTGCGCGCGAGTGGTGAAATTGGCAGACACGCAGGATTTAGGTTCCTGTGCCTTATGGCGTGGGGGTTCAAGTCCCCCCTCGCGCACACACACATTTACATTGGGCCCGCCGTCACGGTTTTCGTGGCGGCGGGTTCTCTTGTATGTGCCTTGCCGGGGTGGGTGTGTCTCGCCCGGTTGGGTGTTGAACCGTTATCCTGAGAGGTAAGCATCCGCGACGGAAGAGAGGACCCTCCCGTGCAGCATCAGCCTTATGCATCGTCAGCTGTTGGCAATTCTGATGCGCTGCTGCGAGCCGCTGCCGGCTCGAGTGGCTTGAGTCGACGCGCCGTTTTGCGTTTTGGCGCGCTTTTTAGTGCTGGTTTGGCGCTTTCTGCGTGTTCCGGTCAGTCGTCTGCTGGTTCGTCTGTTGCTTCTTCGGCGAGTGCGTCGTCGGCTGATGCGCGTCGTGTGTTTCGTTTTGCGCAGGGTGCGGCGCCGTTGGGTTTGGATCCGGCGTTGTTTCCTGTGGCGAGTACGTATCAGGTGACGGCGCAGGTTTTGCAGACGCTGTTGGTGGCGAATCATTACACGGGTGATCCTGAGGTTCAGGATTCGTTGTGTAGTGACTGGAAGGTTTCTGATGACCGTTTGACGCATACGTTTGTGTTGCGTGAGGTGCATTTTAGTAGTGGCGTTGCGTTGACTGCGGATGCTGTGGTGCAGAATTTCCAGAGGTGGCAGGCGTTGGCTACGGGCGAGGGTACTGCTGCTTTGGCGGTGCCTGCTCAGCCGTTGTTTGCGTGGGGTTTTGGTGTGCCGAAGCCGGGTTCTGTTGATCCTTCTGCGGTGGAGCCTGCGCCTGTTCAGGCGTCTCCGTCGGGTGCGGCGACCCCGACTGCTTCTGCGAGCGCTTCCGCGACTGCTTCTGAGACGGCTACTCCGAGTGCGTCAGCTTCTGAGACCGCCGCTCCGAGCGCCTCCCCGTCGGTTTCCACTTCTACGAGCGCTTCTGATGCTGCGCATCCGGGTGATGAGAAGCCCGCACAGCCTGCTTCTTTGCCGCATACGGTGCAGTCTTTTATGCCGTTGGTTTCGTCGGTGGTGGCGAAGGGTAACTCTGTGGTGGTGACGCTGTCGCGTCCTTCGTTGGCGTTCCCGCGTATTTTGACGCAGCAGGCGTTCGGCATTATTGAGCCTTCGCTTTTTGGTGCTGATCAGAAGTTGACGGGGCACCCGGTGGGTACGGGTGCGTTCCGTGTGGAGTCGTTCAAGGACGGCACGGTGCGTCTGCTGAAGAATACCCATTTTGAAGGTCAGGCACCTGAGCTGGATGAGATTCAGATTTCGACCCTCACTTCGTCGGATAAGCGTTATTTTGCGCTGATGGAGGGTCATATTGATGCGTGTGATCAGGTGAATTCAACTGATCTGGGTCAGTTGGCGCGTGATGGTTATCAGACTCCAGGTCGTGACCCGTTCTCGCTGGTGTATTTGGGTTTGAATACGGCGCATCCGGTGTTGAAGAATATTTCGGTGCGTCGCGCTATTTCGCATGCGGTGGACCGTGGCGCACTACGTCAGTATTATCCGCAGGGCACCTCGGATGCGCAGACGCTGATTTCGCCGTCGTTCCGAATTAAGGCTGATGACGCGAAGGAATATACGGACCGCAATCAGGATATGGCGCGCTCACTGTTGGCGGCGGCAGGGTACGACAATCAGGTGATTGAGTGCTACTACCCGGCTGATGTTTCTCTGCCGTGGATGGATACTCCGCAGAAGGTGTATTCGGAGATGGTGGCTTCGCTGATTGAGGTGGGCCTGAATATTAAGCCGGTGCCCCTGCCGTGGGCTGAGTATCTGCCGAAGAGCCGTGAGGTTTCTTCTGAGCGCGGTATTACGCTGGCTGGTTTCTACGGCATGTACCGTGACCCGTATGCGTTCTTTGGTCCGGTGTTGGCGCCGCTGATTGCTGAGCATCAGGTGCGTTCGTTGATTACGAATGCGCCATCGGATATGACGACTGGTTTGACGAAGAAGAGTTCTGATGTGCCCTCGTCGGGCGGTTCAGATTCGAATGTACGGATTTCTGCGACTCCGAGCCCGCACCCGAGCTATTCGCCGGATCCGTTGACTCCTGAGGAGGAGGCGTCGGCTTCTGCATCGCCGAGCCCGTCGGCAACTCCTTCGCCGTCGCCTACTGCTGCGGCTGTGGCGCCGTCGCCTCGTTTTACGGAGATTCTGGAGGCGATTCGTACCGCAGATTCTGCCGATTCGGTGGATTCGCAGCGTGAGTTGTACGCGAAGGTTCTGTCTCAGCTGGGTCAGTTCATGCCGGCGGTTCCGCTGCTGAATGTGACGTCTAAGGTGGCTGTGAGCCGTGAGGTTCAGGGTTATCAAACGGAGCAGAATGCGATTGAGCTGTTCAGTAAGTTGCGCAAGTTGTAGACAGTTCAGGTTTGAGTATTGCGTTGCATGTGTGTTTGGCGTGCCTTAGAGGGTTTTTACCTTCCAGGGAAGCCACTATGTGAACTGCAACACTCTCCTGTTATTTGCTGATTCTAGCTATGCCTCCCCCGCCAAAAGGAGTAGGCTAGATGATGTACCCCACAGTCATTGTGCCCAAGGACGGGCACCCTCACCCCAAGGGAGAATTCAGTGGTAGCACGTACTGAACGAACCGACGTCGTCCTGGTCGGCGGCGGCATCATGAGCGCCACCCTCGGCGTGTTCCTCAAGGAGCTCGAACCGACCTGGAATATTATCCTGCTCGAACGCCTCGACAAGGTTGCTCAGGAATCCTCCAACCCCTGGAATAACGCAGGTACCGGCCACTCGGCACTGTGCGAGCTCAACTACGCCCCCGCTGGTCCCGACGGCACTGTCTCCGCCGCCAAGGCGCTGAACATTAACGAGCAGTTCCAGGTTTCGCGCCAGTTCTGGGCATCCCTGGTTGAGAAGAATATTCTGACTGACACCAGCTTCATCAACCCGGTACCCCACATGTCTCTGGTCTTCGGTGAGGACCACTCCAAGTACCTGGCTGCACGCTACGATTCCTTCCGCAAGGAGAAGCTCTTCGAGCGCATGGAATTCTCCGCTGACCGCGACAAGATCGCTGAGTGGGCACCGCTGACCGTCAAGGGCCGTAAGGGTAACGAGCAGATGGCCGCAACCTGGTCCCCCGAAGGTACCGACGTGAACTTCGGTGCCCTCACCGAGCAGCTGGTCGACTACCTGCAGACCAAGGGCGTTGAGGTTCGTTACGGCTACCAGGTCACCAACCTGAACCGCGAATCCAACGGCTCCTGGACCGTTGACGCGATTAACCGCATCAACAAGGAAGAGCCGCTGACCATCAACGCGAAGTTCGTGTTCCTCGGTGCCGGTGGTGGCGCCCTGCACCTACTGCAGAAGTCCGGCATTGAAGAGGGTAAGGGCTACGGCGGCTTCCCCGTTTCCGGTCTGTTCCTGCGCAACACCCACGAGGCTACCGCAAGCCAGCACAACGCTAAGGTGTACGGTCAGGCTTCGGTGGGTGCGCCTCCCATGTCTGTGCCCCACCTGGACACCCGCTACGTGGACGGCAAGCGCGCCCTGCTCTTCGGCCCCTACGCCGGTTTCAAGACGAACTTCTTGAAGCAGGGTTCCGTACTGGATCTGCCGCTGTCCCTGCGCCTGCACAACCTGTACCCCATGACCCGTGCAGGTCTGGACAACTTCTCCCTGGTCAAGTACCTGCTCTCCGAGCTGGTCAAGAACAAGAACGCTCGCCTGGAGACCCTGCACCAGTACTACCCCGAGGCTGACGGCGGCGAGTGGGAGCTCATCGAGGCCGGCCAGCGCGTCCAGATTATGAAGAAGGACGCGAAGAAGGGCGGCATCCTGCAGTTCGGTACCGAGGTTGTTTCTGCAGCTGACGGCTCCATTGCGGCACTGCTGGGTGCATCCCCCGGTGCTTCTACCGCGGCTCCGATTATGCTGAACCTGCTCAAGCAGTGCTTCCCCGCCAAGATGGCTGGCTGGGAGCCTCGCCTGAAGGAGCTCATCCCCGGTTACGGTCTGAAGCTCAACGATAACCACGACCTGGCTGATGAGCTGATGGCTCACACCGCTAAGGTTTTGGGTATTCACAACTAGTTTTCAACTAGTCGATAACAGTATCCGACAAGGCTTTTTGAAGCTTTTTGGGGCGGCGACCCTCTCTAACTGACCAACAGGTCAAGTATCTGCACTCGCAGAAAAATGCGGGAGGGTCGTAAAACCCTATAATGTCACCGCAGGGGCGGGAAGGACAGCTCATTGTTCTCTCCGCCCCTTCTGTGCGCCCGCACGCTCTCAACCGGGCAAGCAGGCAATCACATGTGTACAACCCACTCATTCAAGGAGCCCCATTGGCTGCACACACCGGCTCTTCCACGGATACCTCCTCAACCACGGTATCCGCCGGAGCTCGCCGCGGACTCTTCTCACGCAAACAGAAGCCCGCAGACCCCAAGTACGTCAGCGTTAAACTACGCGACTTTCCCAAGGGCAGCATCCTCTACATTCTGCGCCGCACCCTCTTCAGGTTCACCGCCAACGGCGGCACCGACATGGCGGCAGCCCTCACCTACTTCACCGTGCTGTCCATCTTCCCGGCGCTACTAGCCATCGTCTCCCTGCTCGGTATTTTTGGTCAGGGCGAAGACAGCGCCAACGCCATCCTCGCTTTCCTCAAGGACAACGCGCCCACCCAGATGTACGGCATCCTGGAAGACCCGATTAGGCAGCTCACCAGCGGTCAGGGTGCAGGCCTGGTCCTGCTGACCGGTATCCTCAGTGCCCTCTGGTCCGCCTCCGGATACACCGGCTCCTTCGGCCGCGCACTCAACCGCGTCTACGGCGTGCGTGAAGGCCGCCCCGGCTGGTTGCTCAAGCCCATCAACGTGCTCGTCACCGCTGTGCTCATCATCCTCGTGGTACTCATGATTCTGATGATGTTGCTGGGCGTAACCGTCCTTGATTTGGTCGGTCAGTACGTACCCGAAACCGTGGACATGGAGCTGATCAAGCTCATCTGGCTCAACGGCCGTTGGGTGCTGATTCTGCTCATGGCAATCGGCCTAATTACCCTGCTCTACGCGGCAACCCCGAACGTGCGCCGATTCAAGGCGTGGAAGCTCTCTGCCGGTGCGGCACTCGCCCTGGCGGGTATGGGTCTGGGTGCTTTCGGCTTCACCCTCTACGCCAATAACTTCAGCAAGTACAACGCCACCTACGGCCTGATCGGTGGTGTAATCGTGATGCTGCTGTTCATCTGGATTATGAACAATATGCTGCTCTTCGGCGCTCACCTGGACGCCGAAATCATGCTCATGCGCCAAATCATTGCCGGCGAAGACGATTATGGCCACCTGAAGGTTCAGCCTCGTCAGACTTCCGCTTCCCGTGCGCTGAAGGCACGCCAGGAGCGGCTCATGGCTGAAGGACGCGAACTGCAGCAGCAGGCGGTCGGCCAGGGCATGCTCCCCAAGCCGAAGGGTCCCTCCGTAGCACAACGCGTGCAGAAGGCGGTGGACACCAACACCACCATGATTCGCACGCTCATTGCCGACGGTAAGGAGCGCATTGAAAACGGCAAGGAGCAAACCGGCGAGAAACAAAACGGCAAGCAGCAGCAAAAGCAGGCGAAGGCCGATGCCTCCGAGGCTCAGGCTTCTGAGACGAGCGCAAAGGCAGATGCGAGCGCAAAGGCTGAGCCTCAGCAGGAGGCGCTTTTCGACCCGAGCACCGACGCGTCAACCGGTGAATCGCAGAAGAACTAAACGGCAGCTCAGCTGAGCGCGTATCGCCTCAACCTTTCAAGGGCGCGAGATAGAAAAGGGCGCAGGACAGAAACCCCGCGCTGGTCACTAAGATAGACATATGACCAGTGCAGATTTCTCTCCCGTGCCCTTTGCTGTACCCAGCGTTACCCTGCCCGACCTCGCGTACACCCTCTACCAGCCGCAGCAGCTCAAAAGCCGCGTTCCCGCCCTCATGATTCACGGCTTCGCCACCCGCGGCGAACAGCTCTACGGCGGCACCGGCTGGATCCGCCAATACCTGCGCGCCGGATACCCCGTGCTGATTGTTGACCTGCCCTACCACTCAGACGAATACCTCAAAGACCCCGAATCCATGCACGCCATCGACTGCAAGCTCCCCAACAACACGGGCGTGCGCAGCCGCACAATTCCGTTTGATTCGGTGCCCTCTGTCGACGCGGCAGGTCAGCCGCTAACCCCCATGCACCTGTACACCAACCTGCTCGCCCAGCTGCTGCGCACCGTCGCCACCGAGAACGACCTCGGCGTTGAACTGGAGCCCCGCGCACACGTTATCGGTTTCTCCTTCGGCGCCCGCGTCGGCTGGGAACTCGCCCTCACCCACCCGGAGGCGGTCGCATCACTCACCCTGGGTGGCCTGCCCCTGCACGACCACCTCATCACCCTGCGCGCCATGCTCGAAGCGCACGAGGGGACCAGCGCCTCCGCGAGCGCAGAAACCCCCGCGGCGGACTCCACCGACGAGGCGATCGCCTCCTTCACCTCGATTATTGACAACTCCCCCATTCAGCCCGACGCGCTGCTGAAGTTCGTGCGGATTCCCTTCGGCCCGTTCTTCGACGTGCCCGCCCTGCGCGCCGGCTCCCCGGATCTGCCGGCGGGTCACCCGGGCGCGCATCCACGTGTACCCGTTGCGGTGGTACTCGGTGACGCGGACACCATCGCCGCAGACGGCGCGGAACTCTACGACATGGTGCGCGAGGACAACCCGCTCAACCGCTTCATCTCCCTGCCCGGCCGCGACCACGTCAACGCCCTGACCTCGGGTGCGTTCCGACGCGGTGCGCTCGCCTTTGCTGCCGAGGTAGATGCGGCGACGTCATAAAACGTCAAATTCGCGTGGGCGCTTCACTATCGGCTTTATCGTGCGCCGGGTGCACCTTTGCTCGTAGAATGGAACGTATCAAAAAACCTTTATCTCGCGGTTGAGCCTCATCTTCTGTTGAACCTCAGCCGCGCCTCAGCAAAGGAGCACCATGCACAAGGTTAAGGCTGTCGTAGCCCTCTCCCAGGACGCGCCCGTCACCGTCACCACCATCAACGTACCCGACCCCGGCAAGGGCGAAGCACTCGTCAAGGTCCTCACCTGCGGTGTCTGCCAGACCGACCACCACTACGTCACCGGCGGCGTCGGCCAGGACTTCCCCTACCTGCTCGGCCACGAGTCCGCAGGTATCGTCGAGGCTGTCGGCAATGACGTCACCGACATTGCCCCCGGCGACCTGGTCATCCTCAACTGGCGTGCCGTCTGCGGCGAATGCCGCGCATGCCGCAAGGGCCAGCCGCAGTACTGCTTCGCAACCCACAACGCAACCCAGAAGATGACCCTCGAGGACGGCACCGAACTCACCCCCGCACTGGGTATCGGCTCCTTCGCTGAGAAGACCCTCGTCGCAGCAGGTCAGTGCACCAAGATCACCGCTGACATCAGCACTGAACAGTACGCAGCCATCGGTCTGCTCGGTTGCGGTGTCACCGCAGGTCTGGGCGCTGTTCTGAACACCGGTGAGCTCAAGCGCGGCGAGTCCGTCGCAGTCATCGGTTGCGGCGGCGTCGGCACCGCAGCAATCGCAGGCGCACAGCTCGGTGGCGCAACCACCATCATCGCCGTCGACATCGACGAAGAGAAGCTGGCACGCGCACGCGAGCACGGCGCAACCCACACTGTGAACTCCTCCAAGGTCGACCCCGTCGAGGCAGTCAAGGAACTCACCGGCGGCTTCGGTGCAGACCTCGTCATCGACGCTGTCGGCATCGCCCCCACCTTCAAGCAGGCATTCGAGGCACGCGACCTGGCTGGCCGCGTCGTCCTCGTCGGCGTGCCCGCCCCCGGCACCACCTGGGACGTCCCGCTGGATGAGGTCTTCGGCCGCGGCGGCTCCATCAAGAGCGCATGGTACGGCGACACCCTGCCCTCCCGCGACTTCCCCGAATTCGTGGACCAGTACCTGCTCGGCCGCCTCGACCTGGACGGCTTCGTCTCCGAGCGCATCCGCCTCGAAGACGTCAACGAAGCATTCGAAACCATGAAGACCGGCCGCGTGCTGCGCTCGGTCGTGGAACTCTAGGAGCGTAGCGTGAGCGAACGTATTGAGCGAGTCGTCACCTCCGGCACCTTCTCGCTCGACGGCGGCTGCTGGGACGTCGACAACAACGTCTGGATTATCGGCAATGACTCCTCCGTGATCATCATTGACCCCGCCCACGACGTCGACAAGATCTCCCGCACCGTCGCAGGCCGCACCGTGGAGAAGATTCTGCTGACCCACGCCCACGACGACCACATCCGCAGCGCAAAGGAGGCGGCAGAACGCTTCGGCGCACCCGTCTACCTGAACCCCGCGGACCGTGTGCTCTGGGAAATGGTGTATCCCTCCTGGGACTTCGACCACGAACTCGCTGACGGCGACGTACTGCGCATCGGCGACACCGAGCTGCAGGTCCTCGCAACCCCCGGCCACTCCCCCGGCTCCGTGTGCTTCTACGCACCCACCCTCAGCTGGGAGAACAGCGAAGGCGTCGTCTTCTCCGGCGACACCCTCTTCAACGGCGGCCCCGGCGCAACCGGACGCTCCTACAGCGACTTCGACACCATCATCGAGTCGATCTCGACCCGCCTGCTGACCCTGCCCGAGTCCACCGCGGTCCTCACCGGCCACGGCGACAGCACCGGCATCGGCCTGGAAGCACCCGAGCTTCCGGCATGGATCAAGCGCGGTCACTAAACCGGTAGCCTTACACTGAGGTTCTCACGCCGAAGTTCTCATACTGAGGCTCACCACAAACCGAGCACGGTACACAAAAGGCGGATGCCCCACCACCCACAAAAGGTGGCGGGGCATCCGCCTTTTAAACATGCGCTCGTCACGCTCACACCGCCCGCAAGGAACTAGCTACGAGCCAAACTAGGCGCGTTCCGTCTCAGACAAAGGAGCCAGCTGCTCCTCATGCTCCTCACGCCACAGGTAGCCATACAAATGACCCAACGCAAAATACAGAGTCGCAATAATCACCGGAATCATAAACGCATTACGGTAATACGGAGCATCCCCCATATAGCCGCCCCACATGCTACCCAACGCAAGACCAACGCCCAACATCGAACGAGTAAAGAAGCTCGCCTGCGCGTCCGGAATATGCTTCATCGAACGGTTCAGCCACAGCTCATGACCACCAAACGCAACGCCCAGCACCGCACCGCAGAACGCCAACGCATAGAAAATCGTGGACGTATCATCGCTCGCCGGCAAATACAGCGCCGCCATAATCAGCAGAATACCGCTCACCAGCCAGCCATGCCACGGATTCACCGAACGGCCACCCAAAACCACGGGGAAAGCCACCACCACGAGCGCGCCGGTACCGGTCGCAACCATCGCCATAAACAGGTTCATCGAACCGTGAATCAGCGAGAAGCCCAGCAGACCAGAACCAACCGAACCCATGCACGCACCCAGCAGCACCAGGCCAAGAATCAGCACCACCGTCTGACAGCTCGGACGCACCAGATTCTTCGGCGGAGCCATACGAATACGCGAAACATCAGGCAGAACCCTCGGCGCCACCAGCACCACAATGAACAGCAGCGCATCCAGAATAATCGTGACCCAGAAGCCCGCATACTCATGATTCGGGGTGAAGTACGCATCACCCAGCCACACCAGCAGAGCAGCCAGCGGGTGCATCGACATATTCGCCGTAGTACCCCACGACACCGCAGTCGACAAACGAACATCACTGTACTGGTAGTTACGGCGATACAACGACTCAAGAGCAAACGGGGTCCACGGCGGAGTCGTAAAACCCATCGCCACACAAGAAAGCGCATGGTAGGTCGTACTCACGTTATTCGGGTCAACCGTCAAACGCCAACCAATCACCAGCATATTCAACACCGCAGCAATATTCAGCACCGACGTAATCGCCAGCAACGACCGCAAACCCAGAGCACGCACCAGCATCGGGCCGAGCATAATCTGCACCGAATACGCGCCAGTAAACGCCGCCACCGCATAGCCGCCATCATGCACACTACCCAGATGGCTCGCCAACAGAATATACAGCGCAAACGCCGAAGAAGCCGCCGGAATGTGGAACAGAATCGTCAACACACTACGGGCAAAACCCTCAGCACGAAGCACCGCATACAGGTGACGACGCTGCTCCTTACCATTGCGCTGAAACAACGCCCAATGCTGACGCAAAATATCCGGCAGCGAAGCGTTCGTATTAATCTCATCCGCAGCCGGAACCGGGCGAGGCGGCAACTCCTGCAACACGTGCTCGTTGTTGCGCACCACATCCGTCAGGGAGGTGCCCGGAACCGTCGGAATGCCCGTGCCCGAAGCACGCATTTTATCCAGCGCATCGGAGGCGGGTGCCACCTTCATGGTGCGCGGAGGAACCTCCGGCGCGGATGCGCTAGCGCGCGCATCAGCCGAAGGTTCCACACGATACGTTGAGTTCGGGTCCCTATCCTGAGGTGTCGAGGTCATCATCTCTTTCACGAATAAGCCGCCGGACATGCTACAACAGAGGCCCGGAAGCGAATTTATGCCTAATAGGAGTTTACCCTCACCGACGAGCCGTTCTGACCCTTTTCAACCACAATCTGGGCGGGAATACGGTTCTTCATCTCCTCCACATGCGAAATCAGGCCAATAGTGCGGCCGCTATCACGTAGCGACTCAATCGTGCCCATCACCATGTCCAGGGTCTCAGCATCCAGCGTGCCGAAGCCCTCATCGATGAAGAGGGTATCCAGCTCGATACCGCCGTTATTCGCCTGAACAACCTCCGCCAAACCCAACGCCAACGACAGCGACGCCAAGAACGACTCACCACCGGACAGCGACGACGCCTCACGCGGCTCACCCGTCCACGTGTCAGTAATCTCAAGGTTCAGGCCGCCACCGGAACGGCTACCCTTTGCACGGTGATCGCTGAACACCATGCCGTAGCGACCCTCACTCATCCGATCCAGATGCAGCGACGCCGACCGCAGAATACGCTCAAACTCGGCACCCAACACATAACTGACCAGGTCAACCTGATGCTCATAACCGCCCAAAGTGTCACCGCGGGCAGCCGCCGCCAAGTTAGCCAGCATCTGCGCACGGTCATAACGCTGCGCCGTCTGCGCACGGAACGCCGCATACTCGCCACGCAGCGCCTGCAAAGAACGAAGCACGCTCTCCCGCTCACCCTCACGAAGAGTCAAACGGTGCGCCGCCGCACGCAACTGCTCAACCTGCTCACGCACACCCTGCAGATCATCCGGCGCCTGCTCACCAGCGGCGGCACGCGCCGCCACCGCAACAATCGCCTCACGACCAAAACCCTCAAGGAGGCGGGCATGCTCCAACTCATACGCGGCAACAGCCTGCTCCAGGGCATCAACACGCTCGGGGGTACGCACCGCCGCCTGCACCAGCTCGGCACTCTCAAACGAAGACTCAGCCAGCAGACGCTCAGCCTGCACCGCCGCCAAAGCATGACGCTCACGCGCCTGCCCCAACAGCAGCACCGCACGAGCAAGACGCTGATGCGCCGCACGGTAGCCCTCAACAGCCTCAACACGCTGCCCAAAACCCACCGCCGCACGAGCAGGCGCCAACTCAGCCGCAGCCGCCTCACAGCGCGCCGCAGCGTCACGATGACGAGTCTGACCCTCAACCACCGCGCCCTCGATGGTGCGTAGCGCCTCCTGAGCCTTCTGCTGTTGCCCCCGCACTCGCTCAACCTTCACCAGCACGCCGTCACGCGCGGCCACGCGCGACTGAGCCTGCGCGAGGCGGGTCTGCGCCTGCTGCAGCTGGGCGGCAGTCTGCTCAACATCGCACTCGCCCTGGGCCACCAGGGTCTCGTACTGGGTGCGGGCGGCGGCAAGCGCCTCGGAGGCTTCCTGATGTGCCTTGGTCGCCCGGTCCTTAGCCAGTTCGTGGGTGCGCGCCTGCTTGTGAGCCCTATCTTCACGCTCCTTGGCGGCGTCCAGGTCGGCACGCTCCACCAGCTGCTCACCCTCAGCAATCTGCGCGGGGGCGGGGTGCTCGACCGAGCCGCAGACCGCGCAGGGTTCACCGTCCTTGAGCTCACGCGCCAGCAGGGAGGACGCCTGGGCGAGGCGTAGCACCTGCAGGTTCTTGAACTCCTCCGTCGCGGCGAGCGCCTGCTGAGCCGAAGCCTGCCACTTTTCCTGCGCCTTCTGCTCGGCGGTGGCGGTGCGCTTGCTCTGCTTCTGGGCCTCAGCGACCGCGGCGGAGGCGGCATCCAGCTTCTGCTGCATCTGCTGGGCGGCGTCGTGCTTCTGCTGCGCCTCGGTGACCAGGTGCGCGGCAAGGGTGCGTTCCTCGTCGGCAGTGCTGTAGCCGGCGAGTTCTTCGGCAAGCTGCTCGGCCTGGGCGGTGAGGTCGCTCAGCGTCTTTTCGGCACGCGACTTGTCCTGTTCGAGGGCGTGAGCCTGCTTCAGCAGGTCGGCTGCTGCGGCTTCCTCCTCGGTAAGCTGCGCGTCCTTCTTCTGCAGGGCGCGCAGGGTGTCGAGGAGCGCCTCGAGCTGAGTTTCTTGTTCGGTGGCCTCGAGAGAAGGGAGTGCGGCGAAGGTCGTCTCTTCGGGGAAGGTGGTCTCCGGCGAAGTGTCCTCGTCGCGCAGTGCCGCGAGCAGGGCGTTGCCGTTCTCCTCCAGCGCGGAAGCACAGGCTGCCTGCTCCTGCTGGCGGGCGACAAGCGCCTGCGATTCGGCGTGGACCTGCGCGTACTGTGCGTGCAGGGGCGCGGCGGCACGTGCCTGCGCCAGCTCTTCACGCTGTGCCTTGTGCTCGTCGGCGCGTTCGGTTAGGCGGGTGCGGCGCTCGCAGAGCTGCTCGTATTCGCGCCAGTCGGCCTGCAGCTGGGCGCGTTCGGCGAGCAGGCGGGTGTGCCGGTCGGCTTCGTCGGTGAGGCGCTGCTGCTCCTGCTTTTCGCGCGCGGAGGTTTCGCGGGCGCGTTCTACCCCACCGGCGACCCATGCGTCGAGGGTTTCGGCGGTGACGCTCTCAGCGGTGAGGTTTTCGGAGGTCTCCTCCTCCGCAGCCTCTTCGGCATCCGGGTCCACAGCGTCCAGTAGCGCCTGCAGGGCGAGCATTTCTACGCGGGCACGTTCAAGGTAGCCGCGCTGGGTGTTTTCGTCCTGGGCGACTTCCTGCTGGGCGGTTTTCGCTTCTTCGGTGAGCGCGGCGAAGAGCTGTTCGTAGTGTTCGACGGGGAACATCTTTTTGAGCAGTTCTTTGCGTTCTTTGGGCTTGGACTTGAGGAATTGCGCGAACTGGCCCTGCGGCAGGAGTACGACTTTGAGGAATTGTTCTTTGGTCAGGTGGGTGCGTTCGGCGATGGTGCGGTTGACTTCGGCGACGCTGCTGGAGATGGGGGTCCAGGCTTTTTCGTCGGCGGGGTCGGCGCCGGGCGCGAGTTCGGCGAGGGTTGCTTTGGCGCTTTCTTCGCGCATCTGGCCTTTACGGGCGCCGCGGGTGATGGGCTTATTGTAGGCGGGGGTGCGGTCGATGCGCAGGCGCTTGCCGTGGAGGGTAACGTCGAGTAGTACGCGGGGTTTGGTGCCGCTGTGTGCCGCGTAGGTGGAGTGCAGTTTGGCGGATTCGCGGTCGCTACTGGTTTCGCCGTAGAGGGCGTAGCAGATGGCGTCGAGGATGGTGGTTTTACCGGCGCCGGTGGGGCCGTTGAGGAGGAATACGCCGGCGTTGTTGAGGGTGTCGAAGTTGATTTCTTGGCGCTTGGGGTATGCCATGAAGGCTTCGAATTCGAGGTTGTGCAGGATCATGCGTTGTCCTTGTGGCTTTTGATGTGGTCGCCGAGGGTGGTGATGACGTCGCGTTCTTCGCTGGTGAGGGGGCGGTTGCGTACGTATTGGTGGAATTGGTCGAAGGTTTCGACGGGGTCGGCGTCGCGGGTGGGGGGTGCGGCGGCGGGTTTGTCGGCGGCGGGTTGGGTGCTGCGGTAGCTGAAGTGGGAGATGGTTTCGTAGCGGCTGCGCAGGCGGTCGACGGCGCCGACGGGTAGGGTTTCATCGGTGAGTTCGATGCGGCAGTAGTAGCCGTGCTCGTAGGGGGTGTGTTCGGGGCTGTTGAGTAGCTGGTCCATGGTGCCGCGTAGGGTTTTCATGTGTACGCGGGTTGCCCATTCGTGGCTGCTGATGGTGGGTGCTTCGCCGGGGTTGAGTTCGATGAGGTAGGCGCCGTTGCGGTTGTGTTCCTCGCTGAATGAGAAGCCGAGGGGTGAGCCGCTGTAGCGGATGGTGTGGGTGACGGGGTAGCGCTTGTGGATGTGGCCGAGGGCTACGTAGTCGAATCCGTCGAAGAGGGAGGCGGGTACCCAGTCGATGCCGCCGACGCTGATGTCGCGTTCGGAGTCGCTGCGGGGTGTGGTGTCTGCGCTGCCGGCATTGTCGCTGCCGGCATTGTCGCTGCCGGTGGTGTCGCTGACGGTTGCGTGGCTCATGACGATGATGCGGTCGGCACCTTCGCCGCGGGCGTGACGTTCTGCGGCGTCGGCGCGGATGGCGTCGGTGACGGAGCCGAGGACCGCCTGGTGGGTGGGCTCTACGCCGAGGGCGGTGGCGTGGAGGCGCGGCGCGAGGTAGGGGATGGCGTAGACGTGTACGCGCTGGGTACCGTCGGTGAGTTCGACGGGGCGGGTGGCGTCTTCGATGCTGGTGCGCAGGTGCACGCCGGAGGCTTCGAAGAAGGCGGCACCGTAGCTGAGGCGGCGGAAGGAGTCGTGGTTGCCGGAGCTGAGGATGACTTGCACGCCGGCGCGCATGAGGCGGGTGAGAGCCTGGTCGAGCAGGGTCGTGCTTTCGGCGGTGGGGATGGTGCTGTCGTAGACGTCGCCGCTGATGAGGAGAGTATCGATGCCTTCGGCGTGCACGTAATTGAGCAGTTCGTCGATGAACTGCTGGTGTTCGCGGGTGAGGGGGCTGCGGTGGAAGGTGCGGCCGAGGTGCCAGTCGGAGGTGTGCAGGATCTTCATGGTTTCAGTATGGCACTGCGTCATGTTTTGCGCCTCACAGTTCGTCATTCGCGGTTCGGAACCCACCGCGGCGCAGGCACTCATGCGGAGCGGGGGCTCCGTCCTCAAGGCGCCCCAGCGCCGCAGAGGGGGCACTCCCCCGCGAGCATGAGCACGAAGCCGCGAGCGTGAGCCCAAAGCCGCCTGCATACCCTACCCTCCGCATCCTGAACGCCCGTGGGATAATCGCCCTATGAGTTTTTCTTCTGTTGAGTTCACGCGTGCACCTGAGGTTTCGGCTGAGTTTGCGGGCAGGGTGCGCGGCTTGTTGCGTGCGTCTGCGTTGGGTGATGCGCTGGGTTATCCGTTGGAGCTTCTGTCGGCTGAGCAGATTGCGGAGTGCGACCCTAAGCCGTGGGATTCGGCGTCTGGTGAGTTGCTGGTCAGTGATGATACGCAGCTGACGTGTTTCACTCTGGACGCTTTGACGGAGGTTTTGGAGTGGAATAATGAGGGCGCGGCGGCGGATGAGTTGGCGTGTCTGTGGTTGGCGTATTTGCGGTGGTTCCGCGGTATTGGTGAGGTTCTGCCGGAGTCTGCGCCGTTTTCGTTGGATCGTGAGATTGATGGGGCTTCGGAGTTGACGGCTCGTCGTGGTCCGGGTGCGGCGACGTTGCGGGCGTTGGGTTCGGGTGAGATGCAGTTGGTGTCGAAGTCGTTGAATCCTGAGGCTTTGGGTAGTGGCGCGTTGGTGCGTTCGGCGGCGTTGGGTGTTTTGCCGGTGGCGCAGGAGCGTACGGTGGTTTTGTTGGCGGTGCGTGCGGCGGCGTTGACGCATGGGCATCCGGAGGCGTTGGCTTCGGCGGCGGCGTATGCGTTGCTGGTGCGTGACTTGTTGGCGTCCCCGTCGGGCACGTTTGGTGCGTTGTTGGAGGCGGCGCGTCGTGTGGTGTCGTGGTGTGGTTCGGTGGCGGCGGATGATTCGATTCCGGGTGATGCTTCGCGTACGGCGGCGGCGCTGAGTCGTGCCGTCGACCTGCTGGAGCGGGGCGTGGTGCCGGTTCCGGAGGCTGTGGCGGAGCATTTTGGTACGGGTTGGACGGCGCCTGAGCTATTGGGTGTGGCGTTCTGGTGCGCGGCGGATGCGGTGAAGAGCCTGCCGACTGATGCTGATGATGCGATGGTGCGTGGCGCCTTGTTTGAGGGGTTGTGCCGTGCGGTGTCGGTGGATTCGGATTCGGATTCGGTGGGTGCGATGACGGCGGCGTTGTGGGCGGCGGCTGGTTTCCCGGTGGCTGGCGGTGAGGCTGATGCTTGGTCGGAGGCACTGGGTCGTGTGCGTGGTTTGGATCAGGTGGAGGCGGTGGCGGAACGCTATCTGCGCCAGCTGGGACTGTAGTAGCGCTGAACCTCAACGGTGCTGAACCTTGGCGGCGTAGCCGGTCACGCGGAGCGGGCGAGGTATATCTTCGCAGGACTATATTCGTAACTATCTCTTCGTAGCCGCAGGTAACCGAACCTCAACGGCTTAGCGGACATGCGTAGCGGGGGCTCCGTCCTCGAAGCGCCCCCCAGGCGCTGAAGAGGGGGCACTCCCCCGCGAGCATCGTCCGCGAGCCGGTCATGCGGCACTCCCCCGCGAGCATCGTCCGCGTGCCGCATATACAAACTGTTTACATACGCAGAAAAGGCTCTCCGGCATGTCGGAGAGCCTTTTCTGTATGTGCTAAAACTAGCAAACTTAAACCTTACGGCGTAGCTGGTCACGCGGAGCGGGGGCTCCGTCCTCGAGGTGCCTCAGGCACCGATGAGGGGGCACTCCCCCGCGAGCGGGAACCGGCTACGTCTGCTCAACGATCTAGGTGATGTCTCCTAGTCCAGGTAGTCGCGCAGTACCTGCGAACGCGACGGGTGACGGAGCTTAGACATGGTCTTGGACTCAATCTGTCGGATTCGTTCGCGGGTCACGCCGTAGACCTTACCGATTTCGTCGAGGGTCTTGGGCTGGCCGTCGGTCATGCCGAAGCGCATTGCGACCACGCCGGCTTCACGCTCGGAGAGGGTGTCGAGCACGGAGTGGAGCTGTTCCTGCAGCAGGGTGAAGGACACTGCGTCTGCGGGGACGACTGCTTCGGAGTCTTCGATGAGGTCGCCGAATTCGGAGTCGCCGTCTTCACCGAGGGGGGTGTGCAGGGAGATGGGTTCGCGGCCGTACTTCTGGACTTCGATGACCTTTTCGGGGGTCATGTCGAGTTCCTTGCCGAGTTCTTCGGGGGTGGGTTCGCGGCCGAGGTCCTGGAGCATCTGGCGCTGCACGCGGGCGAGCTTGTTGATGACTTCTACCATGTGCACGGGGATGCGGATGGTGCGGGCCTGGTCTGCCATTGCGCGGGTGATGGCCTGGCGGATCCACCAGGTTGCGTAGGTGGAGAACTTGAAGCCCTTGGAGTAGTCGAACTTTTCGACGGCGCGGATGAGGCCGAGGTTGCCTTCCTGGATGAGGTCGAGGAAGAGCATGCCGCGGCCGGTGTAGCGCTTGGCGAGGGAGACGACGAGTCGCAGGTTGGCTTCGAGCAGGTGGTTTTTGGCTCGCTTGCCGTCGTGGACGACCCAGCGCAGGGCTTTTTTGAGGTCTTTGTCCATGTCGGGGTTTTCGGCGAGCTTGTGTTCGGCGTAGAGGCCTGCTTCGATGCGCTTGGCGAGGTCGACTTCCTGCTGTGCGTTGAGCAGGGAGACCTTGCCGATTTGCTTGAGGTAGTCCTTGACGGGGTCGGCGGTTGCGCCGGGGGTGACGACGCGCTGTGCGGGTGCGTCGTCGTCGTCGTTTGCGGTGAGGACGAAGCCGGAGCCCTTGGCTGCTACTGCTTCTGCGGCCTTCTTTTCTTCTATTTTGGCTGCGGTTTCTTCGTCTTCTTCGTCATTTTCGTCTTCGCCGTCGGTGATTTCGAGTTCTTCGTCGAGTCCGAGGTCGAATTCGTCGTCGTCATTCTTTTTGCGGCGGCCACCGGTCTTGCGCTTGGTTGCGGTTTTGGTGGTGGTGGTTTTGCGGGTGCGCTTGGGCTTGTCTGCCTCAGTTTCTGCACCGGTTTCGGCGGTTGCGCCGGTGGTGTCTTCGGTTGCCGCTGCGGCTTTGGTGGTTGCCTTCTTGGTGCGGGTGGTCTTGGTGGTGGTTTTTGCGACGGTTTCTTCGGTTGCGTCGCCGGTCGCGGTCTTCTTGCTGGTTGCAGGTGCCACTAGAACCCTTTCTGGCTTGTGGTGGGGTGCTTTGTCTGCAAAACACCTAAGACCCTGTCAAGTCTGTGCTGGCGTCCTCGGTCGGGGTGTTTGCTGCGTTTGTCCGGTTTAACGCTGTGGGGGCGGGTTTTATTCCGCGTGCGTTGGGCGGTTTGCAGGGTTCCGTTGCTCGTTGTGTGGAGCGGTTTGAGGGCGCGTTGTAGCGCATTGACTGTACGGGGTCAATATATAAGTATTGCAGATTTTTGGTTGCTTTCAACTTGACGCGCTGGTCGGGGTGGGTTTGGGGGTGTTTTGGGTGGGTGCGGTTGTGTGTGGGAGGGGCGTGCCGGGGGTGGCGCGCCCCTCCCACGTTTTGTTAGCACCGTTACCGACCGGCTTTTAGGGTTTTCGGGGTTTGAGGGTGCTGATGGGTCGGCGGTGCGTTCCGGGTTCGCCGCAGATGGTGTGTTTGATCCAGGCGGGTAGGTTGCCTGCGTTGAGGTGTACGTCGAGGATGTTGATGTCCTTTCCGAATGTGTGGCGGTGGGCTTCTTGGCGGAGTAGGCGGGCGTAGGTGCTGTAGCCCTTGTACCAGTTGGCCCAGGCTTGGGTGTTGCGTAGTGCGGCGTATTCTCCGTCGGTGCTGTGGGGTGTGAGCAGGCTGGTGAGTAGTTCGAGTGCGTTGAGGCGTGCCCAGTGGGGGCTGTCTAGTTTTCCTTTGAGGGCGTTGAGGTAGTGGGTGTAGACGGCATGGTGTGTGGTGAGGTATTCGCTGGTGGTGCAGCTTTCGTCGATTCGTTGCCGGAGGTTTTCGAATTCGTTATGGGCGTTGTGGTCTTCGGGGTGTCCGGCGAGGCGCGAGAGCAGGTCGCGGCTGATGGCGTTGAGTTCGGCGGCGCTGGCGAGGTCGGCGGGGGTGAGGTTTTCGAGTGCCCAGCCGTTGAGGTTATCGTGCTGGATGCTGCGGCTCTCTTGAATAGTGCGGTGGGTGCGGCGGATCCAGTCTTGCCATTGCACGCATTTTTCGGGCACGGCGCGTACGTGGCTCTGTTCGGTGCCGGGTGCGGTGCTGAACGCGTGGGTGAAGCTGGCGGGTATGTAGGTTTTGCGGGTGATGCGGGTTCCGTAGTGGGGTGGTTCGAGCGGTGCGAGGTTGGTGCTGGGGTATTCGCCTCCGAAGGCGTGGTAGGTGTATTGGGCGGAGTAGTGCAGGTAGGCGAGCGCTTTTTGGGCGTGGTTGAGTCCGTAGCCGGCGAGGTAGGTGAGCATTTCGGCGGTGATGGGGTTGAGGGCTGCCGGTGCGATGGAGGCGCGTAGGTGCCCGGCGACTTCAGCGGGGATGAGTTCGCGGAGTGCGTCACCGATGGTGGGCGCGTCACCGGTGGCGGGGTTGCCGGCGTGATCGACCGGGTGGGTGGTGAGCAGGTGCGCGGCGGCGTTGATGGCGGCGTCCCAGTAGCAGAGGTCGATTTGGGCTTGGCGGTAGATGGTGCGGACGCCCTTGCGGGCTTCTTCGTGGCGGGTGATGTGGGTGTGGTCCCAGAGTTCTACGGCGTTTTCCCAGTCGTGGCGGGTTTCGGGGTTGGCTGTGGGGTCGGTGTCCCAGGGGCTGTGGGCGTAGTTGTGTTCGGCGGTGTCGGCGATGGTGTCGCCGTGGCGGGTGAGCCAGGTGTAGTAGCTGCTGTGGCGGATTTCTTCGATGGGTGCGAGGAGGGTGAGTGCCTGCTGTTCGGGGTTGAGCGCCCAGATGCTGGCGCCACCTGCGTAGATGACGTCTTCGCAGCGTAGTTCGCTGACAATGCGCGGGTCGTGGAGCAGGTGGAGCCATGCATTGATGGGGATTTGGGTGTCGACGTCCTGTTGGATTTCTTCGATGGCGGCGAGCTGTGCGGTGTTGGGGTGCAGTTGGCGTTGGCGTACGGTGTTGTCGCCGTCGATGATGATGGCGTAGAAGCGGGTGAGGGTTTCGACGTTGTGGCAGGTGGGGAGTTTGGCGAAGGTTTCGTGCAGGAAGTCGGCGCGTTCGCTGTGGGTGCAGGGTTCGTCGGGTAGGTTGACGCGCAGGCTGGGGCCGAGGGTGTTGTCGGTTGCGGTGAGGATGATGAGTGAGCGGTCGGGCCAGTAGCCGTGCTGGTGGAGGGCGCAGCTGAGCACGTCGTATTCGTTGCGGATGGGCGGGGGCGTGTCGTAGCCGCCGTGGAAGCGGTCGCTGCGGAGGTGGTCGCTGTTGGGGGTATTGCCGTTGGGGGTATTGTTTGCGTTCATGCCTTCACCGTGGCATGGTTTGCGCGGGTTCGGAGTTAAACAAATAAATCTGTGGATACTTCGGTTCATGTATCCGAAGGTTCCACAGATTTATTCGTATTGTTCGTTTATGCGCCGAGGTTTGTCCACAGCGGCGCGGGGTGCCGCGTCATAATCTGTCACGCAACACCTGTCACGCAATACCTGGCGGGCGGTATCCGACGTGCCAGACGGTATCCATGATCCAGGTTCCCGACGGGTGCTCTGACCCTCCCGCTCCCCTATGTCTCGTACTCCCCCGCAGCGTCCCCTACTGCGAGCATCTATTGTTCGTCGAGGAACCGTTCGAAGAGTGCACCAATCTCGTCGCGGCTGGGCACGTTGTGCGCGTCGCGTCGCGAGAGGGGAATCGCAATGTCGGAGGTGCGGAAGTTCTCGTCGTAGTTCTCTTCCATAGTCGTAATCATGCGACCAATTTCGGGGTTCTGCTTGACCTGATCGTTGATCTGGCTGTGCACGTGGCGTGCGGCTTCGCGCAGGTTCTCGGTGGGTAGGGAGAGGTGCGCCGCCATGCCCACGTGTTCGAGGGCGGTGAGGGTGCCCTGCGGCAGGTCCGCCTCCGAAATGTACTGGGGAATGTTCACGCCGAAGCCGACGGTGTCGATTCCGTTTTCGGTGAAGAGCACTTCCAACAGGTTGGTGATGGTCGCGTGCACGTCCGCGCTGGGCTTCCACGGGGAGATGCCGTGAATCAGGTCCTTGCGGGAACCGTGCGCGGTAATCGGGAAGGGGCGGGTGTGCGGCACCGGCATGGGGAATGCGGAGACCAGCACGACCAGGGATGGCTTGACCCGCTGGGCGATGGTCAGCACCGCCTTTTCGAAGCGCTGCCATTGCAGGTCCGGTTCGGCGCCGGTGAGCAGCAGGAACGGCTTGTCGAGGCTGTCTTCTACGGCGTAGAGCTTCAGCTGCGGGTATTGCGGCTTTTCGAAGTGGTCTTTTTCGTAGCGGATGTAGGGGCGGCGGGCACGGTAGTCGTGCAGCTGGTCGCTGTCGAACTCGACGATTTCAATGTTTTTGAGTTCGC
>ERZ772795.49-NODE-49-length-23238-cov-8.76629_pt1 | contig 23238 bp, 18 predicted proteins | sample MGYA00511346_ERZ772795 | MGnify/ENA primary metagenome ERZ772795 (study PRJEB29015, sample SAMEA2738032) | human oral metagenome | biome: human oral; feature: human-associated habitat; material: saliva | place: China | collected 2245 ... | reverse complement strand
GACTCTGGTGTGAGGTTCGCGCACCGTTTTATGACGGTGCTTATCTTCTGCGCCCGTGCCGGGTATGAGTTTCGGCGATAATGGGGGAATGACTTCTGCATCCCACTCTTCTGCCTCGGCGGATCCTTTCGAGGGCCTGCGCATTCGAGGCGTCGCTAAGACCTTTGGCGCCGATACGACGGTTCTGAATGAGATTGACCTGGATGTGCACCCCGGCGAGTTGATTTCTCTGGTTGGTTCTTCGGGTACGGGCAAGTCCACTCTGCTGCGCATTATTGCCGGCCTGGAGGAGCCGAGTGCGGGTCGGGTGACCTATGCCGGTCAGCCTCTGGAGCGCGGCTCGGTGGGCGTGGTTTTTCAGCACCCTATTCTGTACCCGCACCTGAGCGTGAAGGACAATATTCTCTTCCCGACCCGGCTGGGCGCGTTTGCCGGTCGGGTTGATATGGACTACTACCGTGAGCTGCTGGAGGCGTTGAAGCTTGAGGGGTTGGAGTCTCGTAAGCCCTCGCAGTTATCGGGTGGTCAGGCGCAGCGTGTGGGTATTGCGCGTGCCTTGATTCGTCGTGCCCCGGTGGTTCTTTTTGATGAGCCGCTGGCGAGTGTGGATGAAGAGATGAGCGCGAGTATCCGCGCCGATATTGTGCGCCTGCATGAGCGTTACGGTTTTACGGGCCTGTACGTGACCCATGATCAGAATGAGGCGCTCATGCTGGGCCAGCGGGTGGCGGTCATGGATGCCGGTTACCTGGTGCAGGTGGATACTCCGGAGCATCTGCTGGCGCATCCGCATACTCTGCAGGTGGCGAAGCTTATGGCGGCGCCCGCGCTGAACCTTGTGGCTCTTGAGGATTCTGCGGTTCTACCTGCCGGGTGCCAGCTGGCGATTCGTGCGACCGCTTTGTGCCCCGTGGCGGCTGATGCTGCTCATTCCCTGCCGGTGCAGGTGCTTGGCAGTCGCCACCTGGTGGGTGGAATGCTGTACCGTGCGCGTTTGCTGGAGGCGGTTTCCCTACCTCTGGAATCTCGGCGGGCTTCGGCGGATTCTGAGCCGAGTGACCGAGTGTATGCGCGAGTGCGTGCCGGTCAGGAGCTTGAGTTCTTTATTCCCGATGCGCAGAGCGGCTCCTCCCTAAACGTGGGGGACCGGGTGCACCTTGGTGTGGCGGCGGAGCGTTGCTTCGTGTTCTCGAATGGAAAGCGTTTTTATCTCTAGAACACAGTTTGCTGGCTTTTAGCCGGACCTTTCAGACGGGAGAAAGCGCGGGTTATTCAGCTTTAAGAGAGGCTTTAAGTGATTAACCCCGCTTAATCCCATGAATTTCTTGTTTTAACTTGCGGCTAGGGCTTTAACCTGAGATGATGAATGAACCAAAGACCGCCGGTCTAGAACTATGTCCTCTATCGCCACTTCGGTGGAGACGAAGAACAGAGTTCTGATAAGAGCAGATTTCACTTGAAATCGCCGCCCGCGTAGGTAACTCGAAGTGAATAGCCGTTGCCCTGATTCAGGGTGCCGTCTATCGTGCCTCGTACGCCTACGCGTCGGGGCATTTTTTATTGCCTGCAATAAATGCTTCGAGGCTCTACCGGCGACCTTACAAGAATCGGAAGAAGGAACTACCATGGCGACTCAGGAAAAGATCGCTGCAGTATCCGAGCTGAAGGAACTCTTCGAAGCTTCGAACGCAGTCATCCTGACCGAATACCGCGGTCTCTCTGTTGCACAGCTCAAGGAGCTGCGTCGCGCACTCGGTGCAGAGACCGAATACGCCGTGGTGAAGAACACGCTGGCTGCTATTGCAGCTAAGGAAGCTGGCATCGACGCATTCGACGGCCACCTCCAGGGTCCCTCCGCACTGGCATTCATCAAGGGCGACCTGATTGATGCTGCTAAGGGCCTGCGTGACTTTGCCAAGGCTAACCCCCAGCTGATTGTGAAGAACGGTTACTACGAAGGTGCCGCTCTTTCCGAGGACGACGTCAAGCGCTACGCTGACCTGGAATCCCGCGAGGTTCTGCTGTCCAAGGTTGCAGGTGGTGCAAAGGCTACCATCGCACGCATCGCACAGGTTGTGGACGCACTGCGCGTCAAGCTGGAGGAGCAGGAAGGCGCAGCTCCCGCTGCAGCCGAGGAGGCTTCGGAAGAGGCATAAGCCCCTTTCGTGCTACTGCACCAGCGCTGAGATACTCAGCAGCGTGAACGCGAACAGCGTAAACGCACCCTAAATTTGACCGACCCTTTCGGGTAGGTACTGAAGATTTACACCGCGGGCGTCAGCCCGCACCAGATAGTGAAGGAGCCAAACAATGGCTAAGCTGTCCATCGAAGAACTCATTGCAGCATTCAAGGAACTGTCCCTGGTTGAGGTTTCCGAGTTCGTTAAGGCATTCGAGGAAGAGTTCGACGTCACCGCAGCAGCTCCCGTTGCTGTTGTAGCAGGCGGCGCAGCAGGCGGCGACGCTGCTGAAGAGAAGTCCGAGTTCGACGTTGTCCTGGAGTCCGCTGGCGACAAGAAGATCGCAGTGATCAAGGAAGTTCGTGCCCTGACCTCCCTCGGCCTGAAGGAAGCAAAGGACCTGGTTGACAGCGCTCCCAAGGCTCTGCTCGAGGGCGTTTCCAAGGAAGACGCTGAGAAGGCTAAGGAGCAGCTCGAGGCTGCTGGCGCAACCATCACCCTCAAGTAATCGACTTCTTCTCGATTCTTACGCGGGGCGGTGCATCTATTGGATGCGCCGCCCCGCGGCTTTTAATGGCACCCGCCGCCTCGCCCCACTATGCTTAGGCGAGGCGGTGGGTTTTGCTGTATCAGCCTTTTTCTCCTGTAGCAAACGGGGTATTTTGCCATCTCCTCAGCAGGTGGCGGTATAAGCCGCTGTGACCGCCCTGTGCCTCGGATGAGAGAGGCTGAGAGCACTGTGGTGCCTCTCTCCTAGAGCCCGGCAACGGTGGAGCGGTGCCGTATGATGGGATGAGACAACCCAGACATTTCCCTTGCACGAAAACGGATAGACATGAGCGAGCAGAAGAAAAAGAAGAAGAGCGTAACTCAGCGACCCGACCGCGATCTGGCGGCTGAAGCACAGCAGGTTCTGGATGCTTTCGGTGCCGGTGTTCGTGAAGACCGCGACTACCCGGCACTGCACCTGGCGCCTCCGGTAGGTCGCCTGAACGACCCGAACGGTCTGGTCTTTGACGGTAAGCGCTACCACGCCTTCTACCAGTACTCGCCCCTGCATCCGGAGCGTATGGTCTACTGGCGTCACGCCATGAGTGAGGACCTGACCCACTGGACCGATGAGGGTACCGCTCTGGTTCCCGATAGCCGCTATGATTCGCACGGCTGCTACTCCGGCTCCGGCATTAAGGTGCCCGGCGGTTTTGAGTTCTTCTACACCGGCAACGTGAAGGATGAGAAGGGCAACCGCGAAACCTACCAGATTCTCGCAACTGCGGGTGAGGACGCGAAGCCGACCCGTCAGTTGCCGCCGCTGATTTCCGGTCCTGAGAAGGGCTACACCGCGCACTACCGCGATCCGCACGTCTTTGAGCGTAACGGTGAGTGGTGGATGGTCATTGGTGCTCAGCGTGAAGATAAGACCGGTGCCGTGGTCGTGTACACCTCCGCTGACCGCCGCGAGTGGACCTTCCGCGGCGAGCTGGGCATTAAGGATAAGAGCCTCAAGGGCACCTACATGTACGAATGCCCCTCGCTGCTGCGCATGCGCGATGAGCTGACCGGCGAGATTCGTGACGTGCTGATTTTCAGCCCGCAGGGCATGCAGCCCCTCGGCGAGAAGTACAACAACATTTTCCAGAGCGGCTACATTGTTGGTTCGCTGGATAACAAGACCCTCAAGTTCACCGTGGAGACCCCCTTCACCGAGCTGGATGCAGGTTTTGAGTTCTACGCACCGCAGACCATCTCCGGTACCGGTCTGACCGCCGACCCGGAGGCGCCGCACGATGTGTGCGGTGACGCCCCGGTGATGATTGCTTGGCTGGGCAATGCTGATCAGGACGACCTGCCCTCGTGGAGCCATCGCTGGGTGCACATGTTCACCTACCCGCGTGAGCTGCACCTGCGTAACGGCAAGATTTTCCAGCGTCCGGTGCCGCAGCTCAATGACGCGATGAAGATGACCCCGCTGTACCGCGAGGAGGAGAAGGGCAAGCTCGTAGAGCTGAAGAATGCCCTGACCTTCCGTCTGCGCGGCCGCGTAGACGTTTCTGATGAGCGCGTGAAGCTGAAGATTAAGGACACCCACGGCGTGGCTCTGAGCATCGTTCTGGATAAGGACTTTGTGCAGATGGACCGTGGCGGTACCCGCTACACCGAGGGTGGTAGCCTGCGCCGCCGCACTCTGAAGCGTTCGAAGATTCGCGAGTTTGACCTGCTCGTGGACGGCTCGGCTACCGAACTGTACGTGGGCGGCAAGCTGATTGCCTCCATGGGCGCTGAGGTAATGACCGCTCGCACCTTCTTCAAGGGTGATAAGCGCCGCGTCCGCCTGACCGGTGGCGAGGTGCTGTCCCTGGAGTATGGCCGCCTCTAAGCCGTTTTCTATGCGTTGGGAGCCGCCTGCACGGGAGCTTTCCGGTAATTTCTGAATATGTCTGAGGGCTCACTCTCCGTATGGAGGGTGAGCCCTCGCTTTTAAGAACTTTCCCATGATAGGATGTTTTACAACCAATATGTCAAACGTATGACATATGCATGACATACACGCACAGACATATGCCCCACCCCATTCACAAAGCATCATACGGTGGTGCTCCAAACAAAGGAGAGCGAGCGTGAACCACAAGTCAGTGGCACAGCGCGTGCTGAAGGACGTCGGTGGCGCCGGCAACATTGTTGCAGCCGCACACTGCGCAACCCGCCTTCGCCTCGTCCTGAAGAACTAGGATAAGGTCGACCAGGCAGCAATCGACAACGACGAAGACCTCAAGGGCAGCTTCCTCAACGCTGGCCAGTTCCAGATCATCGTCGGCCCCGGCGGCGTCAACGAGGTACACAAGCACCTCATCGCCGCTGGCGCCCCCGAAGCATCCAAGGATGAGCTCAAGGAAATTGCCTCCAAGCAGGGCAACATCGTTTCCCGCTTCATCAAGACCATCGCTGACATCTTTGTTCCGCTGATCCCGGTTCTGGTCGGTGGCGGTATGCTGATGGCGCTCAATAGCCTCCTGACCTCTAAGGGTATTTTTGGTCCTCAGGCAGTTATTGAACTTTTCCCTGAATGGGCTGACTTCGCGGATATCATCAACCTGCTCTCCGCCGCTCCCTTCGCCTTCCTGCCCGTGCTGGTCGGCTTCTCCACCACCAAGGTCTTCGGCGGTAACCCCTACCTGGGTATGACCATGGGCGCCGCAATGGTTTCCCCGGCACTGATGAACGGCTACAGCGTCGCAGCATCTCTGGCGGGTGCTGAAGGCACCGACCCGATGAAGTACTGGAACCTTTTCGGTCTGCAGGTTCAGCAGGCGGGCTACCAGGGTACCGTGCTGCCCATCATGCTGGTTGCCTTTATCCTGTCCCACATTGAGAAGTTCTTCCACAAGGTCCTCAAGGGCACCATCGACTTCATCTTCACCCCGACCCTCACCATCCTGATCACCGGCTTCCTGACCTTCCTGCTGGTCGGTCCCCCGATGTTCCAGCTGGGCACCTGGTTGGGTGAAGGTATCAACTGGCTCTACACTGTTGCCGGCCCGCTCGGTGGTCTGATCTTCGGTACCTTCTACGCATTCATCGTGATGACCGGTATGCACCAGGCATTCCCGCCCATCGAGATGAGCCTGTGGGCAACCGGCGGTTCCTTCATCTTCGTTGTTGCCTCCATGTCTAACGTGGCGCAGGGTGCTGCCGCAGCCGGTGTCGCACTGACCACCAAGAACAAGAAGATTAAGGGTATTGCTTCGGCTGCCGCACCCTCGGCATTCCTGGGTATTACCGAGCCCGCAATGTTCGGTGTGAACCTGGCTCTGCGCTGGCCCTTCTACATTGCAATCGTCTCCGCGGGTATTGGCTCGATGGTTACCTCTATCCTTGGAATTAAGGCGGGCAAGCTTGGTGCTGCTGGTTACCTGGGCTTCCCCTCGATTGAAGCAACCGTCGGTGCCGGTATTCCGGGCTTCTTGGGCTGCCTCATTCTGACCACCGTCATCGCTTTCGTTGCCTCCTTCATCTGGGGCAAGAAGGTCGAGGCTGGCAACACTGAGAACGCTGAGGCACCCGCTGCTGCAGCTCCCGTTGCCACCGCAGCAGCTGCCGCTACTCCCGCTGCCGCTGTAGCAACTGATGCTGGCGAGAGCGTCGAAATCGGCTCCCACATGGTCGGTTCCGTGGTTCTGCTGGCTGACGTCAAGGATCCCACCTTCTCCTCCGGCGCCCTGGGCGCAGGCACCGCAGTGGAGCCCACCGAAGGTAAGCTCTACGCACCGGCTGACGGCAAGATTACCGTTGCATTCCCCACCGGCCACGCATACGGTCTGCGCACCGAGGACGGCCTGGATCTGCTGATGCACATCGGCATGGACACCGTTGAGCTCGACGGCAAGCACTTCGAGCCCAAGGTTGCTAAGGGCGACACGGTCAAGCGCGGCGACGTTATCGCCGAGTTCGATATTCCCGCCATCAAGGCGGCTGGCTACCCGCTGGCAACCCCCATGGTGATCACCAACGCCAAGAAGGCGGCAGCTTCGGTTGAAGATGTCCAGGCTTCGGGCGCATCTGTCACCAGCGCAGATTCGCTCCTGAAGGTTGCACTGAAGGCAAAGGCTAACGCATAGTCTGCACTCTTAGTGAGTAGATAACCTCAATGTGATGTACACCCCGTACCGCTCTTCCTAGAGCTGGTGCGGGGTGTTCAATTTTTCCTGCAAAAGCGTGAAAAATAGTCGTGAATAAATATGCGCAAAAATTATGCATAATGGTGCAATATAAGCTGACATACATTCGGTGCATGGCGGTGAAAAATGTCTTGATAAGGCACAATTTATTGGCCAGGAGTGAATAATCCAGCTAATATTTATGTATAGTTTCAAGCTTTTGTAAAGGGTGAATATGACCTCAGCTTCCTATACCGTCCGCACCGCCGAGCCTCATGAATATGCTGACGCGCTCGAAGTGCTGATTGCCGCATTCGACGGTGACCCCGCCATGATGGCAGTTATCGCGGGCGGTAGCCGCCGACAGGAGCTCGCCAAGCTCCGCGCCATCATGACCCTGCAGGTCTACGGCAATTTCCAGGGTCGCGGACGTATCGACATCGCTATTGATAACTCCACCGGCAAAATTGTCGGCGTCTGCCTCTGGAACACCCCCGAATCTCACGAAGGTTCTTTCGCTAACGAGCTCAAGCAGTTTGGCGCCTACTACAAGGCTCTCGGTTGCAAGACTCTGCTGAAGGCAATTCTGATGGAGTTGCACCTGCTCAAGTACCGCCCCGCGTACAAGCACTGGTACCTCTTCAACATCGGTGTTCTCGAAGAGTACCGAGGCCGCGGTATCGGATCCCAGCTACTCGATTACGGTACCGAACGCATCGGTGACTACCCCGCCTACCTCGAAGCCTCGACCTATGACAGTGCACGCCTCTACGAGCGCCGCGGATTCTTCTCCCTCGGCCCGCTCCACGGCATCTTCTCCAAAGCGCACGCCGTCGGCATGGTTTACCCCGGAACCGGCCCAACCGAGATTGTGCAGCGCACCTCCTAAAACTTCCGGGCGCTAACACAAACCGATAAATACATAAACGAAAGCCGCCCCACCGTGAGCACTCGCACGGTGGGGCGGCTTTTATGTTTCTACAATTCTTGAATGATCTTATTGCAGCTCGTCCGGGGCGGAGGTATCCGGCTGAATCTGATCCAGATTCGGGATAGAACGCACCGTTGCCCCCAGGTGGAGCTCAACGGGGAGTACATCCGCAGCCTGCGTAATCGGAGGAGCCTGATCAGCGGGGGAATCCTGCTGCTGTAGCTCAATCAACTCCAGCAGCCGCTGAACGGCACGCTCCGCAATACCCTCAATCGGCTGAACCACCGTCGCAAGCTCCGGCATGAGCAGCTGAACGCTCTGAGTGCCGTCGTAGCCAATCACCTGGAAATCCTCGGGAACACGGATTCCACGCGCACGCGCCCAGCCCAGCGTAAGAGCAGCGTAATTATCGTTCGAGGCGAAGACCGCCTCCACGGGCTCCGGGCTCTCCGCGCGCTCATCCAGGTAGCGGTAGAGCACCTCGCGTTTAATACCCAGCGAGGGGTGGAAGCCCAGCTCCACGAACTCCGGCATGAGCCCCGTCTCAAGCATTGCCTCACGGTAGCCGCGCTGACGCTCATTGTGCGCACCCAGAGTCGACGTCACGTGGACGATATTCTGTGCACCCGTGGCAATGAGGTGCTCCGTGGCGGCGCGAGCGCCTCCGTAGTTATCGGAGCGGATATTCGGGTAGAAGCCGCTTTCTAGGCGGTCTACGGTCACCAGGGGAGCCTGTGCATGCGGAATATTGACCAGGGCGTCTGAGTGGGCGCCGCTGATGATGCCGTCCACCTGATTGGCAAAGAGCATCTCCAGGTAGCGCTTTTCCTGCTCGGGGTGATCGTCGCTATTGCAGAGAATGACCCGGTAGCCTTCTTCTGCGAGGTGGCTTTCGAGGCGGTACACCATCTCCCCGTAGAAGGGGTTCGCGACCGTGGGGAAGATGAGGCCCACCATCTGCGAGCGCTGACCCTGTAGGCTACGGGCGATGGCGTTGGGTCGGTAGCCGAGCTCCCGCATGGCCTCATGGACCTTGGTGCGGGTGCTTTCGCTCAGGTAGCCGCGGTTATTGAGCACTCGGGAGACCGTGGTGGGGGAGACACCCGCTAGTGCTGCAACGTCGCTGAGTTTGGGCTTTGCCACGGGGGCTCCCTTCGATATGCTAAACGATTGACATATCTCTCTACTATACCCCGACCGCATACCGCATAAACATTTCAACGCCGGAAAATAGCGCCTTACTACAGCACCGGAATAATCGGAACCCGAGCCCCCACCTCATGGGCAGAATCCCGAACCGAAGAATCATTCAACACCGCGCAATGAGTAGCCGCCGCCAACGACGACAACATATGCGACGCCGACTTCGGCAGAGGATACGCCACACCATCACGCACCGACACCGGAAGCAGGCGAACCCCCGCCGGCTTACGCAAAGTATCCACCGGTTCACCCAGAACTGCCGAATCCAGCTCAGGCAGGGGCATATCCCTCATACCAGCCAAAAGCGGCGGCAAATACGAATACAAAGCCGTGTACGCAGCCAAAGGATTACCCGGAAGACCCAACACAAAACGCTCACGACCCGAATTCGGGCCCGTCTCCGGAACCGGCAAACGCGCAGCCAACGCAGGATGCCCCGGACGCACATCCACCGACTCAAACAGGTACGTCGCACCCATATCGTTGAGCACCTTACGCACCAAATCAACACCCGAAGTGCTCGACCCGCCCGTAAACACCAGCACGCGAGCCGTCGACGTAGACAAGAACGTGCGGAACTCAGACTCAACATCCGCCAAGCGAATCGACGGGCGTGCCTCGCAGCCTGCAGAAATAATCGCATGCTCCATAAAGCCGCCAAACGCATCACGCACCTGACCCGGCGCGGGCACACCAAACGTAATGACCTCATTACCAGTAAAAGCACAACGCACCGGAATCGGGGCGTACACCGGCAACTCATCAAAACCATTCGTGCCCAAGAACGCCGCCATACGCGCAGAAATACGGTCACCGTGGCGCGCCAACAACTCGCCACGCTCCAGCTCAGCACCGGCATGGCGAATATCAGCACCCACGGCTGGAGGCTCAAAACCCTCCGCCATATCCAGGTAATGAATGCTCGACGCAGTCTCCAAATGAGCAGCTACACCAGGGCGAGAAGAAGCCTCCGCACCCTCATATAGGCGCGAATGCTCCTCACGCACAATCGCCTCAGTGCCCTCAGGAATCAACCCACCCGTCAGAATCGGGGTCGCCTCACCCGGAGCAATCGGAACCGTCAGACGGTGAATATTCGCGCGAGAATCCTCCGGATACGCCGGGGTCACCAGACGCCACGGAGGCGCACCCGCCACAGCGTAACCATCCATCGCAGAAGAGCTGTAGTGGGGAACCGGCATCATCGAATAAACATCATCCGCCAAATAGTGGCCAATCGTCGCCAACAGCGGCAAAGACTCCGTCTTCACATGGTGAGCAATCTCCAGGCCCTGCTCATGCAGAATCTGGCGGGCCTGCTGCCACGAAACAGAAGGAATATGGTGAGACATCGTACCTCGTAAAAGTGTGTGCGGGACGCGCAACAGCGCGCGAGCTCAAAAACATCGCCCGGTCGGGCGTTAAGACCTACCACTAGGGTACTCGTAGCTTGGCAACTAGCGCTTCTGCGCGCCTCAACTACTGATAACCCCGTGCTAATAACTCGACCAGAGCGAGGTCGTATAGCCCAGAGCCTGCGCCTGCTCCCAGGTATCAACATCGGCGGTATCAGCGGCAGACATCTCCACCGCCACAGGGTTCAGACGGCGCAAAAAAGAACGAACAGAAGCGTCAGTCGTGCCGGTCGAAAAGACCGAACGAATCGCCTCAAAACGGTAGATACCAACCAGTGGCTGATAGATACCCTCAGCGACACCCCAGAAACCTGCAGATGCTTCAGCACCCTCAGATGATTCAGAATCGGTAGGGGAGAAGCCCGCCGCGCGCTCAGCACTTTGTGCCGCAGTAATCAGCTTCTGAACCGCCGGGGCAATACGCGGAGTATCCACACCCAAAATCAGACACCATTCAGGCGTAGGAGCCTGCAATCGCTCGCAATCGGCCGCAATACACTCCAAACCGGCATGAATCGCCGCGGCAGGCCCCGAAAACGGCGGATCCTCACGAGTACGCAACACCCCCGACGGCAACGGCAAGCTCTCGGGGCCCACCACCACGCGCGGGGATGCAGCGGCCACCGCCTCCAGAGCACAATCCAGCAGAGTGCTCGTGCCATCAGACAGGGATGCCTTCGGCACGTGGTTCAGGCGGCGAGAAGCGCCTCCGGCAACAACAACCGCGGCGCACGAAAAATCGGCAGAGCCCTCAATGGGAAGCGCAGAACCGGGCATCTTATCCGCCTGCATTATCCACCCGCAAAGGGAGGCAGAACGTCCACGCGGTCGGTATCCTGCAGGGGCGCCTGCACATCAGAACGAGCACCGTTGACCAGGAACGAGCACTGCTCCATCACCTGCGCAAGAGTCAGACCCGAGGGGGTCGTACCCTCCAGGCTCTGACCCAGATGCTCAATGAGCGCGCCAAGAGTCGCAGACGGCAACTCGGCCAGGGGCACCGACAGCTGCGCGGTACCCGCCGCAGAACGCGCGGCAGCGAAAAAATGAACCTGCATTATGCTCCTCAAGTCTTAACCAAACTCTGAGTGGGGTAGCCGAAAGCTGGGGGCGCCTGTAAAAACCGTGCCCACGCATATTCGGCTGAGAACAGTGGCTTCCTTAGCCGCCAATAGCGCTCATCGAGCGGCTTGCCTTGGCGAACTCCTCAATATCGAAGTCAGCGTCTTCCTTGCCGTGAGCGCGCGGCTTGAACCACATGCCCTCACGCCAACGCATAGCCAATTGCTTATCGTCAGCGCCAGAACGCAGAAGCTGCATCAAATCAGTCTCGGTATCAGAGAACAGGCAGGAGCGGATCTTGCCGTCCGCCGTCAGACGGGTGCGGGTGCACGCATTGCAGAACGACTCCGTCACCGACGCGATAATGCCCACGCGGCCCAGCGACTCGGTACCGTCAGTCGGGAAGCCCGCCTCGTCCAGGGCAGTGCCGAGCGGGTACACCTCCCACAGCTGAGCGGGGGAGTCACCACGCGCCTCCGACACCGAACCCAGAACGTACTCAGCCGATAGCTTCTCGCGAATCTCCGCGGCAGTAATCGTGCCCTCGCGGGTCCAACGGTTATCGGCGTCCAGCGGCATCTGCTCAATGAAACGCAGCTGATAGCCGCCCGCCAACGCCCAGCGCAGAAGCTCCGGAGCCTGATCATCATTCAGGCCCGGCATCAGCACAGCATTAATCTTGATGGGCCACAGGCCAGCCTCCGCAGCACCGTCAATACCCTTGAGTACGGCGTCGAGCTTGTCACGGCGGGTCAGTTCGGCAAAGGTTTCACGGCAAATCGTATCCAGAGAAACATTGATGCGGGTCAGACCAGCCTCCGCCAGCGCGGCGGCACGCTTCTCCAAACCAATACCGTTCGTCGTAATAGCAAGCGGAACATCCGGATGCGCCTGATGGATGCGGGAAATAATGTCCACCAAATCGGCGCGCACCAGCGGCTCGCCACCGGTAAAGCGGATCTCCTCAACGCCCAGCTCAGTAATCGCAATGTCGGCAAGGCGCGCAATCTCCTCGGCGGAGAGCAGATTCTCCTTCGGGAGCCACTGCAAACCATCCGCCGGCATGCAATAAATGCAACGAAGATTACATTTATCGGTCAGAGAGATACGCAGATCCGTCGCCACGCGACCCCAACGGTCCAAGAGCGGACCGCTGTTCGTAATATTCGGGAGCTTACGCTCGACCTTTACGCCACTCTCAGATTTTTCGGGCGTAACAAAAGCAGCCCCGTTGCCCTCCGCAGAAGATAAGGTGCTTAACGTTGGGCCCGCAATGAGCTCAGAAGAGGCCGAATTTGCCGTGTATGCCATGTAAAACCTATGTGGAAAATTTGCATATTTCAGGTGACAATATGATTATTCCATGTTCCGGCGCCCCGTACATAGTGTGTGCAGGGTAAGTTACAACTGCGCCACGGCAGACAACCACGACGAAGTAACGCCGCGTGTACAAGCTAGGGACGTACACGGAACGTCATACAGAGCCCGCACATGGACGCACCTCACCACCGCAAGAGTACGAACCACCCAAGGAAACAAACCCTATGAAGACCCCTCTCGCAGCCCTCAGCACGCTCGCCGCAGCAACCCTCGCCCTCACCGGATGCGGCGCCACCCAGAGCTCCTCTTCGTCCACCGCCTCTGCAACGAGCAGCCAGGCAGCCTCCGGCAAGGTCGAAGTCTTCGCCGCAGCCTCCCTGAACAACGCCGGCGCAGACCTCGAAAAGGCATACGAAGCCACCAACCCCGGCGTGGACGTCACCTTCGTCTACGAAGGCTCCGCAAAGCTCGTCAACCAGATTGAGCAGGGCGCAACCCCCGACCTGCTCATCACCGCAGACACCAAGAACATGGATAAAGCAAAGAAGCTCGACCAGTTCTCCGACTCCAAGACTGACGTCCTCGTCACCAACAAGCTCGTGCTCGTCACCGCCGAAGGCAACCCCGGTAAGATCAACAGCCTCGACGACCTCAAGACCACTGACGGCGTCGTCGCAGTCTGCAAGGAAGACGTCCCCTGCGGCACCATTGCCCACCAGGAACTGAAGAAGCACGACATCACCCTCAAGAACGCAACCACCGAAAGCAAGGTCACCGACGTAGCCACCAAGGTCACCACCGGTAACGCCGATGCGGGCTTCATCTACACCACCGACCTCGCCGCAGCCAAGAAGAAGGGCGCCAACCTCGGCTCCATCGAGCTGACCGACGTGGAACGCAACGAATACCCCGCAGCGCTGAGCAAGACCGGCTCCTCCTCCGAAACCGCGAAGAAGTTCAACGAATGGCTGAAGAACTCCGACGAGGCGAAGAAGATTCTCACCGAGTACGGCTTCAGCACCGCAAAGTAATTCAACACAGTAGGGAACAACCCGCGTCTCACCACCCATGACAGACACTACCGCTACCCGCCGCAACGCCGGAACCTCACGCACACCCGGAAGCAGGCTCTTCGCCTCCGTGCCCGTGCTCTTCCTGGTTCCGGCGTCGCTGGGTATTTTCCTCATTGCCGGACCGCTCCTCGGGCTCTTCCTCAACATCCCCTGGAGCCAGCTCGGTAGCATCTTCACCCCGCAGGTGCTCGGGGCGGCGAACCTCTCCCTCAGTACCGCCGCCGCCTCCACCCTCATCTGCGGGCTTCTCGGCGCACCCCTGGCGCTCGTGCTCTCCAAAGTGCTCAACCGCTCGCGGCTACACCGGTTCGGGTCGGTCCTCTACGCCATCATCTACACCCCGGTGATTCTCTCGCCGGTCGTCTCCGGTCTTGGGCTGCTCTTCTTCTGGGGACGCAAAGGCATGATTGGTACCTACCTCTACCAGGCAGGAATCTCCATCCCCTTTACCCCCAATGCGGTGATTATCGCCCAGGTATTTGTCGCTCTACCCTTCTTCGTTGCCACCGCTGTCACCACCCTGCAGGCTATTCCCCGCGAATACGAAGAAATCGCCCTCGTCGAAGGTGCTAAACCCACAGAAATCACCTTCAAAGTGCTGCTACCCCTCGCCGCCCCCGGTCTCGCCACCGCCTTCCTGCTCTCCTTCGCCCGCGCCCTCGGCGAATACGGCGCAACCGTCACCTTCGCCGGCAACGTGCAAGGCAAAACCCAAACCATACCCCTCGCCATCGACCTAGCCATCAACAGTAGCGACATCCCCAGCGCCCTCGGAAGCGCCCTGATTCTCATCAGCCTCTACCTAGGAATCTTTGGGGTCCTCGGCCTGATTCGCGCCCTGAAAAAACTACGCGAAAGCACCCGATAAGCCGCTCCGTCGCTTGCCCCGCACCCCACCAGGCGCACACCGGCCCTTAGGTAAAACTGCATTTACCAGCTGGCAAACACACACCTACACTAGTTATAACTGCCGCCGCACGATTGGAATCGCCATGATTTCCCCCGAATTCAACGGAACCCCCAGCACCGAGGAATACCGCGCCTACCTGGCGCTACTGCTACGCGAAGTCTTCATCGGCACCGCAGAAACGGTTCCCCTCTACCACGCGGCAGGACGCATCCTCGCCCAAGACGTCACCGCACGCATGGACGTACCCAGCTTCGACAACTCCCAAATGGACGGCTACGCCCTCACCGCCGAAGCCGCAGAACGCGAAGACCGCATCTTCACCGTCGGACGCGAAATCCCCGCCGGCCGCCCCCTCCAGCGTTCCCGCTCTTCCGACGACCTGACCTACCCCATCATGACCGGCGCACCCATGCCCAAGGGCTACGACGCCGTCATCCCCGTCGAACAGTCCGAACGCATCGAATACCCCGACCTGCCCGAATCCTTCGGCCGCCCCAGCGAAAAGGTTAAACTCGCCCCCGGCAAGCCCGGACAGTTCGTGCGCCGCCGCGGCGAAGACGTCGTCACCGGCCAGGTCCTCGCACGCGCCGGCGAACGCATCACCCCCGCCCTGCTTGGTGCGCTCGCATCCCAGGGCTATGCGCGCCTGACCGTTGCGGCTGGTCCCCGCGTGCTCGTGTGCACCGGCGGCGACGAGATCCTCTCCGGCGTTGAAGAAGACGGAAGCGCCACCACCCAGGAGCTCGGTCAAGGCCAGATTTTTGACGCTAATGGCCCCATGCTCACCGCCATGCTCCGCGAAGACGGAGCGGAGGTACGCCGCATCGCCATCGGCGATGACCCGATCGAGCTACTGCACCGCCTCGTAGCAGAGTACGAGAGCTTCAAACCGGACATCATTATCACCTCCGGCGGTATTAGCCACGGCAAATACGAGGTGGTCCGCAACGCCATCGCCAAGGCACACGAAGCCGATATCCTGGTGCCCATCTCCTGGTTTGGCCACGTCAGTCAGCAGCCCGGAGGCCCCCAGGGCGTGAACCTGCTCGACTTCAAGGGCCACCGCGTGCCCATGATTTCCTTCCCCGGAAACCCGGTGAGCACGCTCATCTCGTACGCACTGATTCTGCGCCCCTACCTGCGTGCCGGCGGCCCCTACGGCGTGCCCTACGCGATTGCCTCCGAACAGGCAACCCTGAACAACGCACCGCGAGGCGTGCTCGTCACCGAAACCCCGCTCACCGCACCGGCGGCTAAACGCCAGTTCCTGCGCGGCACCCTCGCCATGGTCGAGGTGGAACCCGGAACCTACCGGGTGGAGCTCTACCCGGACGTCCTCTCAGGCTCGCACCTGCTACACCGCGCCGCCCAGGCGGATGTGCTCATTGAGCTGGCGCCCGGAACCACCTACACCGGGGGAGAAGCGGTACCCTACCACCGCATTCGCCTCACCGATAACTAAGCGAAAACCCCCGCATTGTTCCTTGCGTGAACGACAAGGAATAATTGAGACTCACACTAAGTAACGATTCGCGGCAGAAGAATACCGCGCAGAAGCCAGGAGAAACGATGACCTCTACCTCGCAGCCCAACCAGGAACTGACCCACGTGCGCGCCGACGGCTCGGCGCACATGGTGGACGTTACGGAGAAGTCGGTCACTACCCGCACCGCCCTGGCTGAGGCGACCGTGCGCACTCGCGAAGATGTTATCGCCATGATTTTTGACGCTGACCTGCCCAAGGGTGACGCACTGCCTGTTGCACGCGTTGCCGGCATCATGGGTGCTAAGCGCACCCCGGAAATCATTCCCCTCTGCCACCCGCTGCCGCTGGGCAAGATCACGGTGGACTTTGAGCGCGGCACCGACTTTGTGCGTATTGAGGCTTCCGTGAAGACCCGCGGCGTCACCGGCGTAGAGATGGAGGCGCTCACCGCCGTCTCCTCGGCGGCACTGACCGTTTTCGACATGATCAAGGCAGTCGATAAGCACGCCGTTATTACCGATATCCGTGTTCTTGAGAAGAGCGGCGGCAAGTCCGGCGACTGGTCCGTCCGCGAGGACTCCTAAGCTACGGCGGCACACCCCCGTCACCTGATAGATACAGAAAAGGAAAGCCAATGAGTAGCGAAGACTACACCATGCCGGAGAACCTCACCGGCCTGGTCATTGTCGCCTCCACCCGCGCAGCCCGCGGCGTGTACGAGGATAAGTCCGGTCCCATCGCCGTGGAGTGGTTGCGCTCGCGCGGCTTTGATACCCCGGACGCAGTGGTCATTGAAGATCGCGATATTGTCGAGTACTTCAACACCCTGGTAGCTGAGGGTAAGAAGAACGGTAACCTGCCGACGTTCATCCTGACCAGCGGCGGTACCGGTCTGAACTCTGACGACCAGACCGTGGAGGCGGTTCGCCCCCACCTGGATAAGGAAGTTCCCGGCATTATGCATGCCTTCTGGATGAACGGTCTGAAGAATGTTCCCGCGGCGGTGCTTTCACGTGGCGTGGCGGGCGTAATTGACCGCACCTTCGTGATGACCCTGCCTGGTTCGCGCGGTGGCGTGAAGGACGGCGTGGCAACCCTCGACCCGCTTGTTGAGCACATTTGCCGTCAGATGGAGGACTACCATGACCACTAAGTCGCAGAAGGAAGAACCCCTGGACCATTCGGGTGCGCACGGTGCTGAGCCGAGTGGCTCGACCGTGGTGTTCACCGATATTACGGAAGCTCCCCTGGAACCGCTGTACGCGGCGGCTAAGGCTGAGGTCATGACTGATGCCATGGGTGCCCTGGTAATTTTTGACGGCATTGTGCGCAACCATGATCACGGTAGCGCGGTGCGCGGGCTGTCCTATAGCGCGCATCCGCAGGCTCGTGAGTATATTGCGGAGGTTGCCGCCGAGGTTGCCGCCGAGCTGGACGGCGTGCGTCTGTGGGCTGTGCACCGTGTGGGGCCGATTGCTATTGGCGAGTCGGCTCTGACCGTGATGGCGGTGGCTGCTCATCGTGGCCGCGCGTTTGATGCCTGTGAGCTGGTGGCTGACCGGGTGAAGGCTCGTGTGCCGATTTGGAAGGAACAGGAACTGCTCGATGGAAGCATCGAGTGGGTTGGTGTGGATACTTCGCCCGCTTAGCCTTCTGAGTATTCTGATATCGCTATATAAGTCTGCCAGGGGGATTTCTCTCGGGCAGGCTTATTCTCCTTGAGGCTTAGATTCCTGAAATTGCAAGCTACCTCTACTACTTGATGCGAGGAACCCTTATGTCTTCTCACACCTCTCGCAGTGCGAGCGAGCTCTCTGCCGCTGAGCGTGCGTTCTATTCTCGTCAGCTGATTCTGCCCGAAATGGGGTATGAGGCTCAGCTGGCGCTCAAGGGCGCACGCGTGGTGGTGTTGGGTGCTGGTGGTTTGGGCGCTCCCGCGCTGCTGTACCTGGCGGGTGCCGGTGTCGGTCAGATTGTGGTGGTTGATGATGACTTCGTGGATGCTTCGAATCTGCACCGCCAGGTGATCCATACGCATGCCAGGGTGGGTAATTCTAAGGCTGAGTCTGCCGCTGAGTCTTTGCGCTCGCTGAATCCTTTGATTGAGGTGTTGCCGGTACGTGAGCGTCTGACGGAGGCGAATGTTGATGAGCTTTTGTCTGGTGCTGATGTGGTGCTGGATGGTAGCGATAATTTTGAGTCTCGTTATGTGGTGTCGGCTGCTGCTGCGCGTGCTGGGATTCCGCATGTGTGGGCTGCGATTCTTGGCTTTGATGCGCAGTTGAGCGTGTTTTGGGCGGGGCACGGTCCGGTGTATGAGGATTTGTACCCTCAGGCTCCTGCGGCTGGCAGCGTGCCGTCGTGTAGTACCGCCGGTGTGGTGGGTGCTATGGCTGGCGTGGTGGGTGCCGCGATGGCTATGGAAGCCGTTAAGTTGCTGACCGGGGTGGGGGAGCCGCTGATGGGTGAGGTTGGCCTATATTCGGCGTTAAGCGGGAGGTGGGAATATATACCTCTTGTAGCTAGCGTGCAAGCTCAGCCTAAGAAAAACGCTGATTTGCCGGCTAAAAAGAGTCATAACCCCAAAAATAATGTAACAATTCGTAATATTTCTCAGGATTTTACAAGCACTTCTGCCGACTCGAAACCTCGCTCGATAAGCGCTCAGGATCTTAAAAAGGTGTCATCGGGTGAAAATATTGCCCTTTTGGACGTTCGTGAGCAGGTGGAATTCAATGCTTTTGCCATTGAGGGCGCTATTAATCTGCCCCTCACTGAACTGCTTGAGGCGGCACGAAATGGCTCTCTCAAAGCCCTGATTGAGCGTAAAATCCCCGCAAATGCCCAGAAAATCGTTATTTACTGCACTGGATACACTCGGACGGTCGAGGCTGCTCGTGAAATAGCCCCTCTGGAGGAGCGTTCTGTGTACATGCTTGAGGGTGGAATTTCTGCCTGGCTTACGGTCTAAAACACCCTTATTTCGTATGAATTAGGCAAGGTTTTTATCTCGTATTTTCCATGCCAATTTTCAGATATATTGGGCAGTATGGAACAAGCATCACAGATTAAGGGCCCGGATGGCCCCCTTACCGATCAGCTGATCAAGTTCGGTAAGTTCTTCTCCCGCTGGGATGAGACTGAAGACGGCCGCGCCGTCTTCCGTGAAGGCGGCCGCGAAGGTGACGCCTTCTATCGCGACCGTTGGAGCCACGATAAGGAAGTTCGCTCTACCCACGGCGTGAACTGCACCGGCTCCTGCTCCTGGAAGGTGTACGTCAAGGACGGCATTATCACCTGGGAAGCACAGGAAACCGACTACCCCTCGGTTGGTCCCGACCGCCCCGAGTACGAGCCCCGTGGTTGCCCCCGCGGTGCAGCATTCTCGTGGTACACCTACTCTCCCACTCGCGTTAAGTACCCCTACGTTCGCGGTCTCCTGCTGGAGATGTACCGCGAAGCGAAGGCAATCCACAACGATCCCGTGGACGCCTTCCACTCCATCGTGTCCGACCCCGCTAAGCGTGCACGCTACGTGAACGCACGCGGTAAGGGCGGTCTGGTGCGCTCGACCTGGGCTGAGGCTCTCGAGCTGATGGCTGCTGCTCACGTGCACACCATCAAGTACTACGGTCCCGACCGTAACACCGGCTTCACCCCGATTCCGGCAATGTCTATGGTGTCCTTCAGCGCGGGTGTTCGCTACATCCAGCTGATGGGCGGCGTGATGACCAGCTTCTACGACTGGTACGCTGACCTCCCCGTGGCTTCCCCGCAGGTCTTCGGTGACCAGACCGACGTGCCCGAATCTGGCGACTGGTGGGACGCTGCATACCTCATCTTGTGGGGTGCAAACGTTCCGCTGACCCGTACCCCGGACGCTCACTGGGTCTCCGAGGTTCGCTACCGCGGTACCAAGGTTGTCACCGTGAGCCCGGACTACGCCGACAACACCAAGTTCGCTGACGAGTGGCTGCCCGCACAGGCAGGTACCGACGCGGCACTGGCTATGGCAATGGGTCACGTCATCCTCAAGGAGAACTATGTCGACCAGCGTGTCGAGTTCTTCGAGGACTTCTCCCTGACCTACACCGACCTTCCCTTCCTGGTCACCCTGGAAACCCGTGAAGACGGTGTGAAGGTCCCCTCCAAGTTCCTGACTGCGGCTAAGCTCGCTGGTGAGGCTGAGCAGGCTAACGCTGATTTCAAGCCCGTTCTGATGGACCGCGAGACCGGTGAGGTCTTCGTGCCCAACGGCACCATGGGCCACCGTTACGCTCAGGAAGACCAGGGCAAGTGGAACCTGGACCTGCAGGGTCGTAAGCCGATTCTGTCGATCCGCGACCTGCCCCAGGGCCAGTCTGCAGCTGTTGAGATTAAGATGCCGACCTTCGATAACCCGAAGGGTCACGGCGACGTCATTACCCGCGGTGTGCCCGTAGCCTACGTTGAAGGCCACGAGGTCACCACTGTCTTCGACATCATGCTGGCACAGTACGGTGTGGGCCGTGAGGGTCTGCCCGGTACCTGGGCTAAGGACTACGAGGACTGGAACGTTCAGAACACCCCGGCATGGCAGGAGCAGATTACTTCTGTCCCCGCCGAGGCTGTTATCCGCGTTGCCCGCGAGTTCGCTAAGAGCGCCCTGGATTCCGGCGGCCGCTCTATGGTCATCTTCGGTGCAGGTATCTGCCAGTGGTACCACGCTGACACCACCTACCGCGCTATCCTCTCCCTGCTGAACCTGACCGGTTGCCAGGGTCGTAACGGTGGCGGTTGGGCTCACTACGTGGGTCAGGAGAAGGCACGTCCGCTGACCGGTCTGACCAACATTGCGAACGCTCTGGACTGGAGCCGTCCGCCGCGTCACATGATTGGTACCGGTTTCTGGTACATGCACACTGACCAGTTCCGTCAGGATGCATACTCCACCGACTACCTGCAGTCCCCGCTGGCTAAGGGCGAGCTGCGCGATGTTCACACTGCTGACGTTGTGGCACGTTCTACCCGTATGGGCTGGATGCCGTTCTACCCGCAGTTCCCCGAGAACTCGCTGGAACTGGCTGAGAAGGCAGAGCAGGCAGTGGCACGCGGCGAGGCTTCCTCGAACGCGGACTACATTGCACAGCGCCTGAACTCCGGTGACCTGGAGTTCTCCGTTGAGGACGTCGACAACCCCGTCAACTGGCCTCGTACCCTGACCCTGTGGCGTTCGAACCTGTTCGGTTCCTCCGCCAAGGGTGAGAGCTACTTCCTGAAGCACCTGGTCGGTAGCATGGATAACGTCCAGGGCTCCGATTCGGAGAAGCTGCCGAACGAAGTGAAGTGGGTTGATGAGGCACCTCAGGGCAAGCTGGATCTGCTGGTCACCTCGGACTTCCGTATGACCTCCACGACCCTGCTGTCTGACATCGTTCTGCCGACTGCAACCTGGTACGAGAAGCACGATATCTCCTCGACCGATATGCACCCGTTCCTGCACGCGTTCTCCCCGGCAATTGACCCGCCGTGGGAGGCAAAGACCGACCACGAGACCTTCAAGGCACTGGCGTACGAGTTCACTCGCCTGGCTAAGAAGCACCTCGGCGTTCGTAAGGACATCGTTTCGGTCCCGCTGCTGCACGACACCCCCGGCCAGATTGCTCAGCCCGGCGGTCACGCACCCGACTGGAAGAACACCCCCGGTATGGTGGGTGTGCCCGGCAAGAACATGCCGAACTTCGTCACCGTCGAGCGTGACTACGGCGCACTGTACGACATGTACACCACCATTGGCCCGCTGTTCGACAAGCTCGGTGCTACCACCAAGTTCATCACCTATGACCTGAAGGACGAAGTCGCGAAGATGGCTAAGGAATTCGGTGTGATGGACTCTGGTAAGGGCGCAGGTCGTCCGGCACTGGACACCGATGTGAAGATCGCCGAATCCATCATGATGATTTCGGGTACCTCTAACGGTGAGGTTGCTATCAAGGGCTTCAAGGAGCTCGAGAAGCAGACCGGTTTGCACCTGATGGACCTGGCAGAAGGTAACGAGGAACGTCGTATCACCTTCCCCATGACCCAGGCCGCACCGCAGCCCGTGATGACCTCCCCCGAGTGGTCCGGTTCGGAGACCGGTGGTCGCCGTTACGCTCCGTTCACCGTCAACATCGAGAAGAAGAAGCCGTTCCACACCCTGACCGGCCGTATGCACTTCTTCCTCGACCACGACTGGATGCACGAAATGGGCGAGGCTCTGCCGATTTACCGTCCGCCGCTGGATATGACCGGCCTGTACAACGAGCCTGAGCTCGGTACTACCGATGGTGTTTCGGTTGCTGTTCGCTACCTGACCCCGCACAACAAGTGGGCAATTCACTCGCAGTACTTCGATAACCACTACATGCTGAGCATGTTCCGTGGCGGTCCGACTGCATGGATGAGCCCGCAGGACGCTGAGAAGATTGGCGTCAAGGATGGCGAGTGGATTGAGTGTGTGAACACCAACGGTGTCTTCGTGGGTCGTGCGGTTGTTTCGCACCGTATGCCCGAGGGCGTCTGCTTCGTTTACCACGCTCAGGAGCGTATGGTTAGCCCGAAGTCTGAAGTCACCGGTAAGCGCGGTGGTATTCACAACTCGGTGACCCGTATTCTTCTGAAGCCCACCCACATGATTGGTGGCTACGCTCACCAGGCGTTCGCCTTCAACTATCTTGGACCGACCGGTAACCAGCGAGACATCGTCTCGTACATCCGTCGCCGTAAGTCCCAGGAGGTAACTTTCTAATGCGCGTTATGGCACAAGTTGCTATGGTGATGGCGCTCGATAAGTGCATCGGCTGCCACACCTGCTCCGTGACCTGTAAGCAGGCATGGACGAACCGAGCCGGTACCGAGTACGTCTGGTTCAACAACGTTGAGACTCGTCCCGGCCAGGGTTACCCCCGCCGTTACGAGGATCAGGAGAAGTGGAAGGGCGGCTGGGTGCTGAACAAGCGCGGTCGTCTGGAGCTCAAGAGCG
>ERZ772795.47-NODE-47-length-23652-cov-2.7498_pt1 | contig 23652 bp, 17 predicted proteins | sample MGYA00511346_ERZ772795 | MGnify/ENA primary metagenome ERZ772795 (study PRJEB29015, sample SAMEA2738032) | human oral metagenome | biome: human oral; feature: human-associated habitat; material: saliva | place: China | collected 2245 ... | reverse complement strand
AATGGCAAGCGAATTTTCTTCTTCTTAATTTCTGGTTCGGCGTTTCGGTCAATTATGCTCAGGTTTGATCCGCCAAAAAAAGTGATTTACGATAACATCGAAATTGCTAAGGAAGGTGATAGCGATACTCTGGCGCAGGTTACTCAGACTTTGGCCTCCGTGGGCACAAATGACGTGTTTAATTATTTGATTGACCAAGCGGATTTGTTGGGTGCGTCGGATATTCACATTGAAAATCAGCGTGAGTCGATTCGAATTCGGATGCGTGTTGACGGAGCTTTGCACACGGTGGCGGAACTTAGCAGAGATAGATATCGAGTTATTATGGCGACTTTGGCGTCGCGCGCGAATATTTCTACCGCTTCCAGAGAGCCTCAGTCTGGACATATGCAGCAGGAAATTCATAGAGATGGCGCATCGCACGTGCTGAATTTGCGCGTGGAAGCCGTGATGACGGTGTATGGTTTGGACTTGGTACTTCGATTGTTTAACTTTGATGAATCGATGCTGAACTTGGATCTTTTGAGTATTTCAAAGAAAGAGCGCGAGCAAATCGATGAAGTTATCTCTCATCCGCGCGGAATGTTGTTGATGGTTGGTCCGACTGGTTCAGGAAAGTCTACAACGTTATATAGTATTTTGAATGCTCTTAATACGCCAGACCGAAAGATTATTACACTGGAAGATCCTGTAGAAAATACGATTCCTGGGATTGCTCAGATTCCAATTGATACGACAAATGGACAGAGGTTTGCAGATGGTTTGCGCAGTGTTTTGCGTCTTGACCCAGATGTGGTGATGGTTGGTGAGATTCGCGACAATGAAACTGCGAAGACTGCGATTCAGGCGTCAATTACGGGACACTTGGTATTGTCTAGTTTCCACGCCAATTCGACTGCGGCGGCGTTTAGTCGTATGATCGACATGATTGGGCAAAACCCAATTTTTAGCTCGGCGGTTCGGCTGGTGATTGCTCAGCGACTGGTGAGGAGATTGTGGGATGATAGCAAGGAAGAGTATGAGCCAGATGAGGCGACTCGCAAGTGGGTAAAAGAAGTCTTGAAGGATTTGCCAGAGAATGTTGATTGCCCAGATTTGGATACGTTTAAGCTTTGGCGTGCGGTGCCGACAGACGACGTGCCGTTCGGTTATAAGGGGCGAATTCCAGTAATGGAGCAGTTGGTTGTGAGCGAGAATATTCAGAAATTCTTGCGCGGCGATGTCGAGGATGTTCACACGGAGGCAATCGAAAAAGTTGCAAAAGAGGATGGCATGGTGACGTTACTTCAGGCTGGCGTGTTGGCGGCTCTTCGTGGCGAAACGACACTAGAAGAAGTTAACAGAGTAATATAATTGACTTTATAGCCATAAACTGATAAAATATCAGTTTATGAGCGAAATTCCGGGACACTCTTGTTACGATAGCGAATCTTCAGAGTCTGAGAAAGACTCTGTCTGTGAAATTTTTTATACTGTTATCAATTTCCTTGAATGTATATATGAAGATGTATCCAAAGATTCATCCATATTTAAGGACTTGGTTGAGAAATATGAGCCTGTAATTGATAGTCTTAAGCAGGCTAAGGATGCGTACGACCAGTCTCCTGAATATTTGGAGATCCGCTATGATTTTGACGAAGTAAGCTCTCGATTGAAAGAGGAATTTAATAAGGAGTATAAAGCCTCACTAGATGCTTTTATATCGTCGTTAGATAAGATTTTTCCTGCTAATATAGCGGAAGTTAATGTTCCGAAATACTGCAATCTTGAGGGGTGTAAAATTCCTAAAGTAAAGAAATTTCAGAGGAATAATAATCTTAACCCAGATGTTGCCGACTCTGAATATATGCAACTAGCGCTAGAGACTAAGAAGGCTGTGATTGATGGGGTTTATAGAAAAGACAGCACTTTTCCGCCTATAGAATTTGGAGTAAGTCGACCTGAATATGATCCAGTTCGCGAAAAGACACATCACTTGGTTGAGCTATTGACAAATTTTTCAATGCTTAAAGCCGATGAGCTTGAGGTGATGTCTGGGAATGAAAGTGGTGTGCGTATGGAGCGCATTGAAGCCTTCTTTAATTATGAAAGAGACCTGGCGTGGACTAAAACCATACTCGACTGTGCAGACGGGATGAGAGATCTGGATGAGGAATTGTTAGCTCGTGAATATACGGAAATTGTATTCGAGGAAAATTGTACGAATGCACAGACTCTTGCCAAATCTGTGGTGGAAGAAAAAATGAAGTCAATTCTAGAAGGCGAGCTAAAGGTTCTTTCTGAAAAATTCAGAACCTACGAAGCGGCGGGTGAAATTGCGAGTAGGTCTTTGAAAAAAGTCGCTAAGAGAAAAAGGTCAAGCAAACCGAAGCTGACAATCGAAAAAAGCAGCTCTCAGTTGGTAGAAATTGGATTGAAGGCGGGAGATGCTGTGATACTTGATAGCGAGATGTTTCCGTGGCTCAAAGAAGATTCTATTGTGGATGTACTGCATGTTGAGCGTGGTGGTGACGGTACTGTGGTCGCAGTAGTTGACGCGCGCACTGAAGAGGCCAAAAAGGTCGAGCATAAAATGACTGGATACGAAAACGACGAGAAGAAGCGGGACATTCTGCCTATTATTAAGGATAAATTAACTATGGCTGCTAAATGTGTAGCAACTTCAGAAGATAAGTCTGTCGGTTTGCCAATTGGTTTGAATAACAGATTAAAAGAGCTTTATCCGTTTATAATTTACGCCTGGAAAGAACAAACGCATAACGCCAAGAGGGTTTATGTGTCAAAAGTCAACATTGAAGATATGCCCGATGAAAGTGAGACTAAAAAATCTCTTCAGGAAGCTGGAGTGACTGAAATGGTGCTATTTTTGGGGGCTTGCGACAAACAGAACCAGGAGTCGTTAGTGGCTTTGTTTATAGATGGAGATTCTCGTGATGCTGCTAAGTACGGTGCTGGTGCTTAGGCTTATCTAATAACATTTGCAATAGCTTCAACGACACCCTCATCGAATGCAGTTGGGACGACTTTATCGACGGTTGGATTTTCGACCAGGTTAGCTAGCGCTTCAGCAGCCGCCAATTTGTGCTGATCAGTGATTTTCTTAACTCCGTGATCTAATGCGCCGCGGAAAATGCCAGGAAAGGCCAGAGAGTTATTGACCTGGTTTGGGAAGTCGCTACGGCCCGTACCGATGATTGCTACGCCGGCTTGTTTGGCGACATCTGGCATAATCTCTGGAACAGGATTTGCCAGAGCGAATACGATTGGATCTTTTGCCATTTTTTGGACTAATTCTGGAGTGAGAAGTCCTGCGCGCGATACGCCGATGAACACGTCTGCGTCGGTGATGGCGTCTTCAATTGAACCAGATTGTGATGCGTCGACATATTCCAATAGCGCGGTTTTTTCAGCGTTCAAATCTGTGCGCGATTTTCCGACAATTCCTCGGCTATCCACCGCTACGATGTTTTTTGCTCCGTAAAGATTTAACAATTTGATGATTGCCGTGCCAGCTGCGCCTGCGCCGATGACCACGAATTTGCAATCTGCCAGGTTTCGTCCTGTCAATTTAGCGGCGTTAATTAAGCCCGCTAATACAACGACAGCCGTGCCGTGTTGGTCATCGTGGAAGACCGGAATATCTAATTCTGCTTTCAATCGCTCTTCAATCTCAAAACATTTTGGTGCGGCAATGTCTTCGAGGTTGATGGCTCCGAAGCTTGGCGCAATAGCTTTAACGGTGGCAATAATTTCTTCTGGCTCGTGAACGTCTAGCACAATTGGCACGGCGTCGACATCGGCAAAATGCTTAAATAATAAAGCTTTTCCTTCCATGACTGGCATGGCGGCTTTTGGTCCCAAATTACCTAAGCCCAAAATTGCTGAGCCATCTGAGATTACGGCGACTAGATTGTTTGTCCAAGTGTATTTTGGTAAATCGGCTGGATTTTCGGCAATTGCTTGGCTGACTGCGCCGACGCCAGGGCTGTAATAGGCGCTAAGCTTGTCGCGATTAAGCTCCTCTTTATCTCTGAGGCTAGTCGTAATTTTACCTTTGTATTTTTCGTGTAGTTCGAGTGCTAATTTATTGTAATCCATAACTATATTATACTCCAATTTTATTTAATTGATATTTCTTCAGATTTGTGTTATTATCTTATGTAATTGTACGAGAGTTAAATATTCGAGCCTTGTTTGACGTGGAGCCGCAGAGGTACAACTGCGTGGCCAGTCGGAGCGAGTTCGGAAGATAGGAAAAAATTATGAGTTTTGAGTTAATCAACAAAATCAACCAAGCACAAAAAAAGCAAGCAGTTGTCGATGCTCGCAGTGGTGACACAGTTCGTGTTTACCAGAAAATTAAGGAAGGCAACAAAGAGCGTATTCAGATGTTCGAGGGTGTTGTTATCCGCACCGATAATAAAAAATCACACACGTCACGAATTACGGTTCGAAAGATTGCTTCAGGCGTTGGCGTTGAAAAGTCATTTTTGATGCACAGTCCACTAATTGAGAAGATTGAGATTGTTCGTCGTGCTAAGGTTCGCCGCAAGTTCTTAAGCTTCCTTCGCCAGCGTAGCGGTAAGTCAGCTCGCTTGACAGCTAAGAATTTCGATCGTGCTGCTGTTAATGATATTCATGACACTAAGGCAGAAGCGGAAGCTGAACGCTTGAAGGAAGAAGCTGCTCAGGCTGCTGCTGCAAAACAAGCTGAAAAAGATGCCGCTCAGGCTGAACTTGACGCTAAGGCTGCTGAAGTTGCAGCTCGCCATAAAGACGCGTAATTGTCAATTGGTTAATCGTTAAAACCGTCTCTTAATCTGAGGCGGTTTTCTCGTGTTATAATCTCAATATGGCAATATTTCATTATATATCCGTCTTTGTTCCGACGACTTTGGCTATGGCGGCGCCTTACGTTTTGAGAAGAAATGGCTTTGATAATGAGAAAAAATATCGCTGGCTACTTTACGTAGCATGTTTGTTGTTTTTCATATCTTGGTATTTGCCGTCGCCGTTAATTGACGGACAGGACACTAGTTTTACGACGCACTTTGTGGGCGGTGGGCTATTTACGGGGCTATTCTGGGCGTATTTGGTTTCGTCGATGAAATGGCGGGCGCATTGGCTGGTGATGGCGTTCTCAGTCTTCGCTTTAGTTTCGGCGTTGGGCTGCATTAACGAACTGGCGGAATTATTTATGGTCAAGATGGACTTGGCGAGCATAAAATTAGACGACACGAATTGGGACATTTTGGCGAATACATTAGGCGCGGCAACAATTTGGATTGGCTGGATTATTACTGATTTTATGACGAAAAAGGGAAGATTGTCGGGTGATTCTGGGAATTGATGAAGTTGGTCGTGGCGCATGGGCGGGGCCGTTAGTGATTGGCGCGGTGGTTTTGGGCGGTGCTGAAATTGAAGGGCTTGATGATAGTAAAAAATTAACCAAAAAACGACGTGAATTGCTCGATGAGGAAATTCGCGAACAAGCATCGGCTTGGGCGTTGGGTTGGGTTCCTGCTGAGGAGCTGGATGAAATAGGGATGAGCGAGGCGCTTAAACTGGCGACGCGGCGCGCAGTCAAAGAAATTCAAGCGAAATGTCAGAAAAGCGGCTCGACGTTTGATGAGATTATTATCGATGGGACGGTCAATTTTTTGGCGGGTACACCGCTAGAAAAGTATGTAACAATTATAGCGAAAGCCGACGGTTTGATTCCGAGCGTTTCGGCGGCGTCGATTATTGCTAAGGTGGCGCGTGATAAATTTATGGCGGAGCAGGATAATGTTTATCCGGGATATGATTTTTCTTCGCACGTTGGTTATGGTGTGGCGAAGCACCGAGCGGCTATTGATAATCTGGGTGTGACTCCGCTACATCGGCTGAGTTTTGCGCCGTTGGCTAAATACGCTAATACTGGGGCGAATTCGCAAAATGCGTCTGACGACGGAAAGTCTAAAAACCAGCAAAAAGACACGACGCGTCAAATTGGTGATAAAGGTGAGCAAGCGGCGGCGGATTGGTTGGCGGGCGATGGTCATGAGATTATAGAACGGAATTGGCGAACACGATATTGTGAAATTGATATTGTTAGCAAAAAAGATAATGTTTTATATTTTACAGAGGTCAAATATCGTAAAAATGACAATTTCGGCGATGGCTTGGCGGCAATTACAAACAAAAAACAGCAACAAATGCGTTTTGCTGCTGAAATATTCATTGCTAAAAATGCGCAGTATGAAAGCTGTGATATGCAAATGCTGGCAATTTCTGTTGATGGAAATCCGCCTGTAGTTGAAGAGTGTGTGGTGTTGGAATAAATTGTTCGCTTTCGTCGTTTCCGACTCATCAGCATAGACACGCATCTATGGAGCGAATATGATAAGTGAGAAAAAGGTATGGTTCTACTACCATATTCGCTGGTGTTGGCTTACCTTAGAAGCCTCGCGTCGGCGAGAGTCTTCTTGTGTTCAGCCTCGGGAAGGGCGACCAGCTTGAATGTGATCATGTCGCTGAATCGATAGAAGATCTCATCGAACTCGCTTTTTCCGTCTACGTAGCTTGCGATCTTCCATAAAAGACCGCCGTACAGGGCGTACAGATAATGCCCATGTGGCAATTGTTGTATGGCTTCATCGTAGCTGGATGCGCTGATGAATTCACCAACTGTACCGTTGACAATATCTTCGACCGGGTGGTAGTAGACGACCATTTCAGGGTCCTTTCTCTCGAACTTATCAAAGGTCTGCTCTTGGACAAAACATTTGTTCCGTCAACAAAAGCTGTGTCTATTTATACCACTAATAGAATAAAATGTCAATAGATTTTGTCAAAAATGTGGCATAATATATCACAGTGTTGTTTGCAAAGCAGAGAGCACGTCCGCCTTGTCTCGCTCAATCAACTCAGCGCGCGCGGATATTTCGGTAATTCCCAGCTTAATCGTTCTGGCGAGGGCTGGAATATTTTCCATCGGTTCAAAGAATTGTCGGAAATCGTTAAGCTCATTAGGCGTTAGTAGCGCCGTAGCTGCATAGCGAATAAAATCGTCGTAGCTTTTATCTTCGCCAAACGTACCTTCGACCCACGCCCAGTTTTCTTTCAGCCAATTCCACGCAATCTGGCGATTTTCCCGCGTCCGAATTAAATACACAAACCAACGACTGGCGTCTTGCGGACGGATAATATCGGAATCTTTAATGTTGGCAAGAATTTTTTCTGCTGTTTCAAGGTTTTTGGTAGAAGTTAGTCCAATTGCAATATCATTCTGCAGGTCATTTGACGGTGTGTTCTTATATGCAGCAAAGAGATTTTCAATCATCTCTGGCGTCTCGAAATGCCTCACGTTTGCGCTGATAATTAAAGCTCGAATTTCTGTCGGTAAGTCTTCCAGTTTATTGTTATCAAAACGCGTTTTTGCCTCGTTCAAAACTTCTTTATCTTCGCTATACATCATCAAACTCAAAGCCGTAGTGCGCCGCTCGCGGTCGTCGTCCGATTCTCCGTCTTTTTCATCCCAATCTAATTCCTCAAATGTGGCGCGTGCAAATTCTCCAGAAATTTTCTTTAATGAATCTCTGGCGGCGTCATTATCATCGACGAATTTTCGCAGTTCCGTCAAAGCACCAGCCGCCATACCGAAGACTTTTTCGTTGGTTTCGGTTTTTAAGGATAACGCTAATGGAAGTAGTGACGCCGAGTTTTCAAATCCAGCGCGGGCGAGTATTGTCGCGTCCTGTAAGATACAAATCTTATCCAAGGTTGGCAATTCTGTAATGTTTTTTAATAAATATTCGCGAGTGGATTCGTCATATTTGGTGACGAAATGGGCGCTTAAGCCGCAGTTTAATTGCAATGGCTTTTCAATAGAAATGGTGGCTTCTTTTTGATTCAAGATTTTTACGTCAAGTGGCTGGTTTGCGAATAATGGAATCGGCCATAATGCGTCGGACGGTTGGTGTTCGCCGATGAAGAATCGTTCCTGACTTAAAATCGCCGCGTCGTGACTGTTTGAAACTGATACTACAGGAAGGCCAGGTTGGGAAATCCAAGCATTCATTAAGTTGACAATTGGCTGACCGCTCGCTGATTCCAATTCTTGCCATAGGTCATTTCCGACGGTATTTTTATACGCGAATTTTTCAAAATATGATTTAAGTCCAGCGCGAAATGCCTCTTCGCCGATAAGTTTTCTAACCATAACTAGCAGTCGACCGCCTTTAGCATAAACAATCGCTGGGTCGAACAATGTGCTGATTTCGTCTGGATGATTGACGTCGGCTTGAACGGATTGAACGCCGTCCAAACTGTCTCTTCTAAGTGCGGCCGTTACTTCATTTGTGGCAAAATCTTCCCACATGCGCCATTCGGGGTGTAATGCATCAATCGCCACGTATTCCATCATATTGGCAAAGCTTTCATTGAGCCATAAATCATTCCACCAGTTCATGGTAACGAGATTGCCGAACCATTGATGACTAAGTTCGTGCGAGATAACCGTGGCAATGAAGCGCCTGGATGATTCTGGGGTCAATTCTGGGTCCGCAAGCAAACAACTTTCGCGGTAAGTAATCAATCCCCAGTTTTCCATGGCACCAGAGGAAAAGTCGGGAAGAGCGACGTGATCGGATTTTGGCAATGGATATTTGACGCCGAAATATTCATCATAAAAATCAATTGAACGAGTGGCTATATCTAACGCAAAATCTAATGTATTTTCATTCTGAGCTGGCGTTGCCCAGATGTTAACCTCGACGCCAGATTTGGTGCGGGCGGTTTTTTTGTGCAATTCGCCGATGACGAAAGCTAGAAGATAACTGCTCATTCGTGGTGTTTCCTCAAATGTTGTCGTGAGAGAATCGCCATTTTCTTCTTCGCTTTTTACGGGCATATTTCCCAAAACCGCTATTCCTGTTCGGGTGACCAGTGTCAAATCGTATTCAGCTTTGGCGGCCGGCTCGTCAACGCAAGGGAAAACTTCGCGGGCGTGATGCGATTCAAATTGAGTGGCGAAAAGCTGTTTTTTAACGCCGTCGTGAGTGAAATAACAAGGATACAAGCCGTGCATTGCGTCGGTAATATTTCCAGAAAAATTGATGTGAATTGTGTGATTTCCGTTTTCAAGGTTCGGCTGAGATAATCTCAATTCGTCAAACTCACCAAATGAAACGTCGGCGGGCTGATTGTCGATTGTGGCTGATTGAATTGTTAAGCCTTTGGAATGTAGCGAAATTGATTCGCTGGTGGAATCGCCAGAAATGATAACTGTGCCAGAAAATTCTTTTTCCTCGGCACGTGTTAAGTCGAGAGTTAGGTTGTAATGATTTGGTGTGAATATGTCGAGTAAGCGTGGAACTTTAGTCATAGTTTAATTATAATACAGTCATGAGGGTGAATAAAATACGACGTCGGCAAGTGGTGATTGCGCTGGTAATTTTGATAGTCGGCGTGGCGGTTTGGGCTTCGCGAATTTCGCAACCCGAACCTCAGACAATTCAAACTTCAACACAACGAGAATTATTTGGTGCTTCGAACGCTAAATCGGAATTGGAAAAGATAGAAATTAAAGGACGTGCGCCAAAGACTGGCTATTCCAGAAAGCAATTCGGCAACGGCTGGGGCAAAATTAACGGCTGCTCTGTGCGGGAAGTGATTCTGGCTCGAGATTTGACGGATGAGAAAATTGATGAAAAATGTCGAGTTTTGTCGGGTGTGCTGAATGATCCATACACTGGTCAAACAATTCAATTTCAGCGTGGCGAAAAAACTAGCTCTAAGGTTCAGATTGATCACGTCGTGGCTTTGAGTGATGCTTGGCAAAAGGGCGCGCAGCAAATTTCTCCAGAAGAACGAGAGAAATTAGCGAATGATCCATTGAATCTGTTGGCGGTTGACGGCCCAGCAAATCAAGCCAAAGGCGACGGCGATGCGGCGACTTGGCTGCCGAGCAATAAACCATTTCGTTGTCAGTATGTAGCGCGCCAGATAGCAATAAAGCGACGATATCGATTGTGGGTAACGGAAGCTGAAAAAAGCGCGATGTCGGGAATCCTGGAAAAATGCGTGGAAGTATAATATTGACAAAATACGTTTTTATGATAAAATGGTAGAATGAAATCTGAAGTATGTCTTACTAAATTGTCGGTGAATGATGATGAGGCCTTGGAGCGGGCAGCCGTAGCTCATTCGGAGTCTGTTTTGGGCTGTGAGTTTCCGGATGGTGCAAAAAAGGATTTAATAGAATATGTAAAAGGCATGAATAATTACTATGGTAGCGATGTATTTGCTATCGACACTTCTGGTGAAGAGCTGTCATCTGGGCTTATGACTGTATGCCCTAATGGTGACGGCGAGATTACTATAGAAGACCTTTTTGTTAGGGAAGCTGCGCGCAAGCGAGGAATTGGTCGGGCGGCTATTGAAGCTTTGGCTAGTGAATATCCAGATGCACGTGCCGTCAAATTGTATTCCTTGAAATCCGCTGAAGAGTTTTACCAAAGAATTGGCTTTGATCAAATATCGCCATCCACTAAGAAATGTTTATCTCTTTGGCGAAAAGAATTGGATTGACAGAATAAAATCTTTCCGCTACAATAGAGAAGTACTAATCCGGCCGGCAGGTCGGAGTTTTTCGTTTATGGAAGTTTGAGACGGAAAAAGATATAATTAATAAGAAGGAGAATATAATGGAAGACTTGAACATTAAGCAGTTGACGTTGGCAGTGCGTACGATTGCTGAGGAAAAAAACTTGCCAGAAGAAACAGTTTTGAGCGTGATTGAGCAGGCGATTGCGGCGGCTTGGCGTCGTGATAATGGCACGCGAGATCAGTTGGTTCGCGCTAGCTTGAATATCAATAACGGTACGGCTGTCGTGTCGGTTGTTAAAACTGTTGTCGAAGAAGTTGAGAATGACGCTAATCAAATCGATCTAGAGGAAGCTAAGGAAATAGATCCTGCGGCTGAGCTTAGTGGTGAAGTTGTGATGGAAACTCATAACGTGACGACTTTTGGTCGAGTTGCGGCTCAGACTGCTAAGCAAGTGATTTTGCAGCGTCTGCGCGAAGCTGAGCGTGAAGTTGTTTTAGCGGAATTTGAGGATAAAATCGGTACGGTTGTTATCGGTACGGTTCAGCGAGTTGAGCCACGCGTTGTGCGAATTGAGCTTGGCAAGGCTGTCGGAATTATGCCTCAGAGTGAGCAAATTCCTGGCGAATATTACGGCGTTGGTCGTCGAATTAAGGTTTATATTAAGGATATTGAGCGCGAAGGTCGCGGTCCTCAGCTGATTCTTAGCCGCGGCAATGAAGAGTTTGTGCGATTCTTGTTCAATCAAGAAGTTCCAGAGATGGAAACTGGTGCAGTTGAGATTAAGGCGATTGCACGTGAAGCTGGTCGCCGAACCAAATTGGCGGTTTCTTCAGCGCTACCTGGCGTTGATCCAGTTGGTACGTTTGTTGGCGGTCACGGCGCTCGCGTTCAGGCTGTGATGAATGAAATTGGCGAGCAGGAAAAAATTGACATTATTCCATACGAGGAAGATGCGGCTGGATTTATTGCTAATGCGATGAGCCCGGCAGAGGTTTTGAGTGTGACTGTCAATGAAGATGAGAAGCGTGCGACGGTTTACGTTAGCGAAGATCAGCAGTCAATAGCAATCGGTCGCGCCGGACAGAACGTTCGCTTGGCAAGTCGATTGACTGGCTATGAATTAGACATCGAAGCAAAAGCTCCCGTTAAGGCAGAACCAAAACCTCGAAAGAATATTGAGGATAGCTTGATGAGCGTAGTTGAGGAGGTGGCGGAATAAGCTGCCTTCTGCGAATCGCCGAAAACGAAAGGAGGGCGATATGTCAGAAGATTTTTCTGAATTAGAACCTCGGCTAACGGAAACGGCTCGGGCCAGTTTGGGGCGGGCTGGTTTTCTGGCGCATAATGAGGGGAGTGAATATGTTGGCACGGAGCATATTTTGCTTGGTGTGTTGGCGCAGAATTCGTCATTGGGCGCAAAGATATTGGCGGAAAATGGCGTAACTTTGGATCGGGCGGAAATGGCGTTGAACCTGACCGCAAAGCCGCTGATGATTACGATTGTAAGTAAGGGTTTGAGCGCTGAAGTTGTTGAATTGATAAGGATTGCTTGGCAATTAGCGGTTGAATTTGGGCAGGAAAAAATTGGCACGGAACACATCGTTTATGGAATGCTGCAGCAGCACGAGGCGCGAGCGACTAAATTGCTGCGGGATATGAACGTTGACATTGACAATCTGCGTGGAAATTTGGAAGATGTGTTTGATAAACAGCAGTTTGAATCTCTGCAGAGTGAACGCAGTGTGGCGAGTAAAAATTCTGGCGATTTGCGAGTTTTGGAGAAATTCGGTGTCGATTTGACGCGGCGTGCCAGTGAAGGATTTTTGGATCCGGTGATTGGTCGAGCGTCGGAAATTCAGCGAATGATCACGATTTTAGGTCGGCGTAGCAAGAATAATCCAGCGCTGATTGGCGAACCTGGCGTCGGTAAAACTGCGGTAGTCGAGGGCTTGGCGCAGAGGATTGCTGATAATAAAGTTCCCGAATTTTTGAAGGGTAAGCGACTTTTTCAATTGGATTTGACGGCGATGATTGCTGGGACGAAATATCGCGGGCAATTTGAGGAGAGATTGCAGAAAGTTCTGGCGGTCGCCAAAAAACATCAAGAAGTTATTTTGTTTATTGACGAGTTGCATCTGTTGGTTGGCGCTGGTTCGGCTGAGGGCTCGATGGACGCGGCGAATGTATTGAAGCCAGCGTTGTCGCGAGGCGAGGTGCGACTAATTGGCGCGACGACGTTTGATGAATATCGAAAACATATCGAAAAAGATGCTGCGTTGTCACGGCGTTTCCAGTCGGTAACGGTTAATGAGCCGTCGCCAGAAGAGGCGGTGGAAATGATGCGTGGCTTAAGTGTCAATTTGGCTAAGCATCATCAAGTTCAAATTCCTGACGAAATGCTGACTGAGGCGGTGGATTTGAGTCGGCGTTACGTGACGGAGCGATTTTTGCCAGATAAAGCGATTGACGTGATTGACGAGGCGGCGAGTTTATTGAAGTCTAGTTCGCCAATAAAATTGTCACGTAAGGACAAGTTGGCTCGCCAAATTAAGCGATTGGCTGGGAAAATTGACGCCGCGGTCGAGGCTGAAAATTACGAAAAGGCTGCAGAGTTTAAGATGCAAATGAGGCAATTGGAATTGCAAGCCGAAGCGCTGAAAGATGAAGCCAGTGATGAGCCGGTGTTGACCGATGAATATTTACGTCGAGCGGTTTCGGCGATGACGAATATTCCGATTGACAGATTATCGTTAAATCAGATGAAAGATTTGATTCGCCTGGAGAAGCGACTGAGCCAGAGCGTTCTTGGTCAGAATGAAGCAATTGAGCAACTGGCGCGCGCGATTCGCCGTAATAAAGCTGGGCTAAATCGTCAGAGCGGGCCGCTTGGGTCGTTTATCTTTCTGGGTCCGACTGGCGTTGGTAAGACGGAATTGGCGCGAGTTCTGGCGCGGGAAGTTTTTGGCGGCGAGGATAGCTTGATTAAAATTGACATGAGTGAGTTTTCCGAGCGTCACACGGCTAGTCGGCTGGTTGGTGCGCCGGCTGGTTATGTTGGCTATGAGGACGGCGGGAAATTAACGGATAAAGTTCGTCGTCGACCGTATAGCGTGGTATTGTTCGATGAAATTGAAAAGGCACATCCCGACGTTCTGAATTTACTTTTGCAGATTTTGGAGGATGGCAAGTTAAGCGATTCTCACGGGCGAACGGTGAGTTTTCGACAGACGATTATCATCTTGACGAGCAACGTCGGCGCCGAGCAAATGATTCAGGATTCGGAGCTGGGATTTGGTGCGTCTGGACAGAAAAAGTCGGCTAGCGAAAATCGTCACGAGAAAAATTCGCGTGCCGCTCTGCGTGAGCTTGAGGAGTTTTTGCGTCCAGAATTGATTGGCCGATTTGATAACGTGATTACATTTAAGCCACTCTCTCGTTCGGTCGTGCGAAAGATTTTTGACAATCTCACGTCTGACTTGATCGAAGCTGTTGGTCGACATGGAATGACGCTTGATATTACTTCTTCGGCGAAGCGTTGGTTGATTGATCGGGGATTTGATGAGCAGCGCGGCGTGCGAGTTCTAAGACGAACAATTCAGTCAGAGTTGGCGGATCCATTGAGTGATGTTTTATTGTCCAATAAAGCAAAATCTGGCGACACGCTGGAGGTTAAAATTGATAATGATAAGGTGGTGATTAATGTCAAGCGTGCGTAAAATATTCAGCGTCCTCACGCCGATAATTGTACTTTCTGCTGCGGTTTTTGTGATGATGAATCGTCAGCAAATCATTGATGAGATCACGCTGTGGCAGTATAAACCAAGTGCGGAAATTGTCGCTATTGCTGACCGCGTGAAAATGTCAGACACTGGCAGAAAAATGTTCTATATTTCTAATCCGCAAATTAAATCGGCAAATGAGTTTAACGAAGATTGTCGGCGTGTGGAAAAGGGAAACGCAATTTTGGGTTGTTACAATCCGTCGTCTAGAGATATTTATATCTACAACGTAACTAACACTGAACTTGATGGTGTGAAAGAAGTGACGGCGGCACATGAAATGTTGCACGCTGCCTGGGAAAGGCTGAGTGAGTCGGAAAAATCTCATTTGAGCGAGCTTTTGGAGCAGGCTTATAATAATGTGAAAAATAAGAAATTGTCCGAGCGAATGGAGTATTATAATCGCGCACAACCTGGAACGAGAGCTAACGAGCTACACTCGATTTTAGGGACGGAATTTGCCGATTTGGGCAACGAGCTGGAAGAATATTATCGACGATATTTTACTGATAGATCCGAAGTCGTGAAATTGCACGCGCAATATCAAGAAAAATTTGAATCCAGAGAAAATGAAGCACAGAAATTGAGTGAGTCGTTGAAGATCCGGAAAGAAAAATTGAACAGAGAATTATCGCAATATTCAACTGATTTGGCGGATTATAATGGTCGCGTGGCGGACTTTAATCGGCGAGCGGGCGTTAGTGGCGGATTTTTGTCACAGGGTGATTTTTATAGTCAACGTCAAGCTCTGAAGGCGGAGCTCTCGGAATTGAACGAAAGGCGTGCCAATTTGAATTCTGAGATCAATTCTTACAATTCTGACGTTTTGCGGCTCAGGGAATTAGGTGTGCAGATTGATGAATTGAATAAAAGTTTGGATAGTTTGGAGGGGGCGAAATAATGGCGAAAGCTAGAAGTCAATTTGTTTGTCAGCAGTGCGGGGCTAGCTTTTCAAAGTGGGCTGGCAGGGGTGAAAATTGCGGGGAATGGAATTCGCTAGTCGAGCAGGTCGTTTCTTCTGGTGGGTCGTCCGTTGTTGATAAATCTGCCGGGCGCGGCAAAGCCTTGAAAACGTCTAGCATTCGTGAAGCTGCCTCTGAGTCTGGATTAGAAAGATTAAGTACGGGAATTGACGATTTGGACACTGTTTTGGGTGGTGGATTTTTGGTTGGCGGCGTGGTGTTGGTAGCGGGTCAGCCAGGAATTGGCAAAAGTACGCTTTTGGCACAAGTTGCGGCACATATCGCCAAGACAAAATCGGTGTTATATGTAAGCGGTGAGGAATCGGTTTCTCAAGTGAAGCTTCGTGCGGAGCGTTTGGGTGCGGCTGATTCGGAAAAAATGCAATTGGCATCCAGCAATAGCGCGGAAGATATTGCGGCGTCGATTCAGCAAGGTGGGTATGATCTGGCGATTGTCGATTCGGTTCAGACAATTTCTCTCAGTGAGATTTCCTCGGCTCCTGGGTCTGTCAGTCAAATCACAAACTCATCAAATGTAATCATTCGTGCCGCCAAAGCTTCGGGTACGGCGGTGATTTTGGTTGGTCCCGTCACCAAAGAGGGCTCAATTGCTGGTCCGAAAATATTAGAGCATTTGGTGGATGTTGTGCTGAATTTTGAGGGCGATCGATATGGCGGTTTTCGAGTCGTTCGTGCGCAGAAAAATAGATATGGTTCGACTAATGAAGCGGCAATTTTTGAGATGGACGAGCAGGGGCTAAGAATCGTGAAGAATCCGTCAGCGGAACTTCTGGCGGAGCGGCAGAATCTGGATGGATCAATTGTGTTGGCGACCATGGAAGGCGCACGTCCGCTTTTGGTGGAGATTCAGGCGCTAGTTAATCCGACGAATTTTGGCTATCCTAAGCGCACGGCGAGCGGTTTTGATCTGAATCGATTGAATTTGTTGGTGGCGGTTTTAGAGAAGCGAACCAAGTTGAAATTGGCGGACAAAGACATTTATGTCAATGTGGTCGGCGGTCTGAAATTAAATGATCCAGCTGCTGATTTGGCTGTAGCGATGGCGATTGCTAGCGCTAGCGCTGGGCGAAGTCTGGACGAAGGCGCCGTGGTGTTTGGCGAGATTGGTTTGGGTGGCGAGGTTCGCTCGGCGACGAATTGGCAAGCTCGAATTAAAGAGGCGAAGAAGCTTGGCTTCACTTATGCGATTGCGCCAAAAGTTCATAAAGATAAATTTATAAAAGGCGTCAGCGATATGCGACAGGCGCTGATTGACTATTTACAATAGAAAGGGAAAAAATGAAAGATTTTTACGGATTGATAATAATTATAATGTTGCTTGGTTTGGCGGCTGAGGTTTATTTCTTGGCAAAACCGCGACGAAATTCATCTGTGGGCGCGGCGCCGATTTTGGTCGACACGTCAGTGCTCATGGATGGGCGAGTGACTGAACTGGCGAAGACTGGATTTTTGCTGGGCAAAATTATTGTGCCAAGGAGTGTGTTGACAGAATTGCAATTATTAGCCGACGGCGCAGACCATGACAAGCGTGAAAGGGCGCGATTCGGTATGGATGTTGTGAAGGAGCTTAAGGATATTTTGAAGTCTTCTTTTGAGCTATATGACGATAATATTCGCGTGCCGGAAGGTGTGGATTCGCGCTTATTGAAATTGGCAAAGGAAATGGATGCGGCAGTGTTGACGCTTGACTATAATTTGAATAAGGTGGCACAAGTTGACGGCGTTAAAGTTTTAAATATCAATGAGCTGGCGAAAAGTTTGAGGATGAGTTATTTGCCTGGTGATGAACTGGATTTAGAACTGTCGCAAAAGGGACAAGACTCTCATCAAGCGGTTGGCTATTTGAAAGATGGAACGATGGTGGTTGTTGAGAACGCCAAGCGCTACATTGGACAAACGAAGAAAATTGAGATTATCCGAAGCTTGCAGACTGACGCTGGAAAAATGATGTTTGCGAAGCTTGTGGTTGAACAGAAAAAACCTGTAAAGCAGAAAACTAGTGTTCCTAAAAAGCGTACAAATGGTCGCTCAAAAACATCAGCTCAACACGAGGCTGAGCTGATTAATTTGGTGAATAAACAATAGTTTATTTAGTTAACTTGAATACTGCCAGTTGAAGTGGCGGTGTAATATGCAGAGTCTCTGACGGTTACAGAAACTGTGTGTGATCCTGCCGTATCAAGTTCTACTGTGGCAGTCTGCTTGCCGCTTGAAGTAATTTCTGAGCTCTTAATACTCTTTCCATCCACGGTAATTTCGATTGCCGATAAGCCCCAAGTTCCTGCTGTAACGTCGACATTTATCGTATATTTCTTACCGCTATTAGTGTATGATATTGCTCCAATTTGCGGTTTAGTGTCGTCGCACTTGTGAACGTCATCTTCTGCGTTCGCGTCGTAGCCTGAAGGAACGGTAATTGATTCTTTCTTAGTCAAAGGATCAATAATCTTTGTCACTTCAATCTCTTCCTTTGCGCCATCCGGAGTACAGTTTGTTGCCTTTTTCTTAGAGACTTTATCGAAGGTGATTTTCTCTGTAGATTGACTTTGTCTCTTATTCCACCACGACGGGTAGAGTTCACCGTTGACAGTCTGGATTCCGCTTGGTCGCTCATACCATTGACCTGACTTCCATTTGCCTTCCTTGGCGTAAACTTGGGTGTGGGCAAATTCCATGACGCTTCTAATTACTGGCATGCCGTAGTTGGAGGCTGATGTGCCAATCACGCTGGTGTCGGAGTTTCCGAGCCACATTCCCATAACCAGAGCTGGGCTGTAGTTGATAATCCAGAGGTCTTTTGGCTGTGAACCCTTGTCGGATGTACCAGTCTTTGCAGAGGTTCGAACGCCATTGACACCCATCCAGCCGTGAAGTCCAGGGGTTCGGTCTGACAAGATGTCGTTCACGATGTATGCTGATTGCGAGTCGATAACTTGCTTGCCTTCATCTTTCCATTTTTTCAGAGTTTCACCTTGGCTGTTCTTTACCTCGATAACACTTGAGACGTCTTTTTGAACTCCCATTCGCGCTAGTGTTGAGTAGGCGTTTACTAATTCCGTCTGTTTGGTTCCACATGCGCCAATTGCCGCACCGAACCCATAGCCGCCGGCATTTTCTTCCTGTCGGCAATAGTTAGTATCGCCCATCCTGCGGATTCCCTCAACGACAGGCTTAGCGGATCCGTCACCAACGATATAAGCGGCTTTAATGGCTGGGACGTTTCGGGATAGAGCTAGCGCTCTTCGGATATTGATAGCGCCCATAAACTTATTGTCCCAGTTTCTTAGAGTTGCGCCGTATAGTTTATCGATATTTTCATCGGCTAAGACTGTGCCACTACCGTATGATTGCTTGCTGTCGTGTTTGTCGAATAATTGGGTAAAGACAAGCGACTTAATTGTGGAACCTGGCTGGATATAGGAAACTGCGGCATTATCCTGTCCGAAGCCAGAGTAGTTAAAGTCACGGCTACCAACAAGCGCTACGATTTGTCCAGTCTGAACGTCTTCGACTGTTGCGGCGCCGTTACTAATTCGCACAGCGTCTGGTCGACCCGTTGCAAAGAACGACTTCATCTCGTTTTCAAGCTTTTCCTGAATTCGCCAGTCGAGGGTGGTTTTAATCGTCAATCCACCGCGTCCAACGACTGATTCGCCAAGCTCTTTACTCAACTGATTGCGAACCATCAATAGGAAGTGAGGAGCCTTAATATTCTCCAAGTGCTCGGTCTGTGGCTTAAGCGTGCTTAAGATATCAATCTTTTTAGCTTTTTCAGCCTCATCCTTGGTAATAACGCCTTGCTCGGCCATGTAATCCAGAACTGTATGTTGTCGGGCAATTAAAGCCTTATTTCCAGCGGTGTTATATGGATTATAGTAAGTTGGATTCTGTGGAATACCAGCAATTAGCGCCGCTTCCGCCAGCGTCAGATCTTTGGCGTGCTTGCCAAAGTATGTCTGAGCGGCTGATTCTGCGCCGTTGCGACGACCGCCGTACGGAGATTCATTCAGGTATAATGATAGAATTTGATCCTTGCTGTACATGCGCTCAACTTCGATTGCGAGGATGATTTCCTTGATCTTTCGAGGAATACCGCTAATTGATCGATCGCCGGCCTCATCTGCGAAGAAGACTTGCTTGACTAGCTGCTGTGTCAGAGTTGATCCACCCTGAACTTGGCGTCGTGAAGCAGTTGAGAGCATTGCGCGCAACATACCGCTAATACTGATGCCGTGGTGATTGTAGAAGTTTCGGTCCTCAATTGCGACAGTGGCTTTTTTCAAATAGTCGCTAATCTGGTCAGATTCGACAACCAATTGATAATTACCTGTACCTTTATCTTCCCAAAGCAAATTGTCGTTGCGGTCGTAATATTTAGTGACGGTCGTTTGAACGCGCTTAGCAAGCTCGCCAGGGCGAATTTTATCGAGGTCTTTACGGAAATAGGCGAACATTCCGCCGATAAGTAGCAACATCAACAAAATACTGACGCCAAGAATTTTCATAGCCATCAGTCCGCCGCGCTTGGAGAACCAATATTTTGCCAGTCGCTTCGGATGTAATCGATAAAAGAATCGCTTTACGGGATGTTTCGGCAAAGTCGCCAAATATTCCGCTCGTTCGCGCGCGTCCTTATCTTTTTTAGTCTTATGTTTCTGCGCCAAATTGGCATATAAGTTCATCCGTTTCGACGGAGATTTCTTATCGCTTGAGCCGTGTCCGGCGGTGCTTATCGTAGTCTTTTTCTTCACAATTCTATTATATCACGCATATGTTTCGCTTCAATTGTAAAATTGCTATACTAATTATATAGAAAAGGAGTGATATGAAATTATCAGAAGAATTACAATGGCGTGGATTCTGGAATCAGACCACATTTACTGACGACAAACTTATCGATTCGGAGAATTTCACGCTCTATTTGGGGACGGATCCTTCGGCGGACAGCTTGCATGTTGGGCATTTGGCAGTTTATATGATGGTTCGACATTTTCTGGAGCGCGGACATAAAGTGTTTTTGCTCGTTGGCGGCGGTACGGGAATGATTGGCGATATGCGCGACACGGAAGAGCGAAATCTGCTTCCATACGAGGAAATTGAACATAATAAACAAGCCTTAAAATCCCAAGTTTCTAGGATTTTTGCTGGACGAGATTTTACTTTGGTTGATAACGCCGACTGGCTGGCTGAGCTGGAATTGCTGCCGTTTCTTCGCGATATCGGTAAGAATTTCAATATGGCAGATTTGGTGAGCCGCGAATTTTTCAAGGCGCGCATTAACAACGGCAAAGGTTTGAGTTTTGCGGAATTCACTTACACTTTGCTTCAGGGCTATGATTTTTGGCATCTATTTAATCAGTATGGCGTGAATCTGCAAATTGGTGGATCGGATCAATGGGGCAATTTATTATCCGGTGTGGATCTGATTCGTAAAAAAGAAAACACCGAAGTCTACGCAATGACTGCGCCTCTGCTCATCAATAAGTCAACTGGTCGTAAATTTGGCAAATCTGAAGGTGGCGCGGTTTGGCTTGATGAGAATAAAACTAGCGTCTATAAATTCTACCAATTCTGGCTGAATGTCGATGACGAGAGCGCAATTGAATATATGAAGATATTTACGATGTTGGATCGCGATACGATTGAAGCTATTGCTGAAAACCACGCTGTTAATCCAGGCGCACGCTCGGCCCAGAAAGTTCTGGCTCGTGAAGTCACTGACATTGTTCACGGTAGTGCACGTCGTGAATCTGTTGAGCGCGTGAACGAAGTTTTGTTTGGTGGTGGCGATTTTGAGAAATTGTCGGACGATGATTTAGGTGCTTTGGCTGAGGAAATTCCTTGCGTTGATGCTGGAGTTGATGTGATTGAAGCGTTGGTAGAATCTGGGGCGGTTGGCTCTAACGGCGAAGCAAAGCGATTGTTAAAATCTGGAGCTATTAGCCTAAACGGCGAAAAACTTGCCGAAAACAAAGTCGTCAATGACACGTCGCTACTGAAGAAGGGTAAAAATACATTTGTGCTAATTATGGGGGAGAACGAATAATGAAGAAAATTATCGGTTTTGACTTGGACGATACGCTAGCAATTACAAAGTCGCCAATTAGCGACCGTATGGCGGGGATTCTTAGTCGATTACTTGAGAACTATGACGTTTGCGTGATTACGGGAGGTACTTTTCAACAGATAAAGAAGCAAGTGATTGACAGATTGAACGTTACTCCAGAGTTGCTTCAGAAGTTCCACGCGATGCCGACTTGCGGCACTCGATATTATCGATTTGACGCCGCCGATGATGAATGGAAAATTCAGTATGCGAACGATTTGTCCGACGAGCAAAAAGCTCAGATAACTGCGGCATTGGAAGAAGTTGCGAAGGAAATGGGCATTTGGTGTGAGAATCCTGCGGGTGAAATAATTGAAGATCGACATAGCCAGATTACTATGTCGGCTTTGGGCCAGCAAGCTACACCTGAAGATAAATATGCGTGGGCTGAAAAATATAAGGATGTCCGTCCGATATATCGCGACAAGGTGGCGGAGAAGCTGCCTGGGCTTGAGGTACGAATTGGCGGGACAACGAGTACCGACATCACGCTTCCGGGAATTGATAAGGCTTATGGAATTGGCAGGTTGCTTGAACTGAACGGCTGGTCGAAAGAAGAAGCACTGTTCTTTGGTGACAAAATTGAAGAAGGCGGCAATGATTTTCCAGTGAAGCAAATGGGCGTAGATTCAATCGGCGTGAGAGGCTGGGAAGATACAGCCTACGCTCTGGAAGGCATCAACGCCGTTTCGTAGATGAAACTAGCAACTCCTCTTGAGCAAATTAAAGGCGTCGGGCCGAAAACTGCTCAGGCTCTAGCAGCTGCCGGTCTTACGACGGTTTCTGATGCCCTGAATTTCTTACCGCGAGCATATGACGATTATTCGACCGCGGTTAATATCGCAGATCTTCAGCCGGGAAAAGTTACGGTTAAGGCGCACTGCGAGTCGGTTTCGACGCGTATTGTTCGGCGTGGACTTAGAATCACGACCGCGGTTTTGGCGGATAAATCAGGCAAAGTTAAGGCGGTTTGGTTCAATCAGCCGTACCGCGAAACGCAATTAAAATCTGATGCGGAATTTATTTTTTCTGGCCAATTTGGCATGCAATATAATCGTTATCAAATCAATAATCCGTCCGTCGAGCTGGCGAAAGAAATTGCCAAAACTGCTGCGGAAAATAATTCTGGAATTAAGCCAGTTTATAAGTCGATTAAAAATATTCGCCCAAAAACCGTGCAAGATTTGATGAAAAATATTCGTCCAATTATGGATTTTTTGCCCGAGACTTTGCCGGAAAATACTATTCGGCGCCAAAAATTGGTTAGTCGTTCTGAGGCGGTTAAATTTCTTCACGCACCAAAAACTCACGAGGAAATTTCCCGCGGTCGTGAGCGCCTGGCGTTTGAGGAGCTGTTCGAGATGATATTGGCGGCACAATTTAACAAGCAAGAACAGACCAGATTAACAGGCTGGAAAATTCCGTTTAATAAGTCGGTCGTGAAGAGTTTCGTCGATCAATTGCCGTTTCCTTTGACAAACGCTCAGCGCCGAGCTGCGTGGCAAATTCTGCAAGATTTGGAGTCCGATCATCCGATGAATCGGTTATTACAAGGAGATGTTGGTTCGGGAAAAACTGTCGTTGCGGGATTGGTGGCTGCGGAAGTGGCGAAGGCTGGTTTTCAGACGGCAATTATGGCACCGACGGAGATTTTGGCGCAGCAACATGCGAAAACGCTTGACGAGTTATTGTCTCCATTTGGTGTGTCTGTTGCGCTTCTGACGGGCCACGTGAAGGGTGCGGCGCGCAGTCAATTGTTGGACAATTTGGCTAGCGGTAACATTGATGTTGTGGTCGGCACACACGCGTTAATTCAGGAGAAAGTTGCGTACCATAAATTGGGATTTGCGGTGATCGACGAACAGCACCGATTTGGTGTGAAGCAACGACAAGCTTTGTTAGAAAAGTCTGATTTTATGCCACATCTTTTAAGTATGACAGCCACGCCAATTCCGCGCAGTCTGGCGCTGACATTGTACGGAGAATTGGACATTTCTATTCTGGACGAGTTGCCTTCTGGTCGCCAGCCGATTCAGACTAAGATTTGGTCGCCGGCGTCAGCTCCGAAGCTTTACGAATCGATTGAAAATGAGCTAGCCAAAGGTCGCCAAGCTTACGTTATTTGTCCGTTGATTGACGATAATCCAGACAATGATAAGACAGGTAGGCAACATGGGCTTTCCAGAGAGGCAT
>ERZ772795.45-NODE-45-length-24129-cov-6.23835_pt1 | contig 24129 bp, 17 predicted proteins | sample MGYA00511346_ERZ772795 | MGnify/ENA primary metagenome ERZ772795 (study PRJEB29015, sample SAMEA2738032) | human oral metagenome | biome: human oral; feature: human-associated habitat; material: saliva | place: China | collected 2245 ... | reverse complement strand
GAATCAGCATCAACAAGTGCGTCAGAATCAGCAAGCACATTATCTTCTGAAACACCATCAGAGTCAGCAGGTAAGTCAAGACAGCAATTGCCAAATACAGGTACAGAAGCTTCTAAGTCATCTGTACTCCTTGGAGCTTTGGCAGCTGTGACTGGTCTAGGTCTGATCGCGAAACGCCGTAAACGTAATGATGAAGAATAATCGGATGAGCAATACCTAGAAAGTAGTATTATTCGATTTATAAAGAATCCCTTGGATGAAAAAATCATCCAGGGGATTTTTCATCATCTTTATACATTGTTGCGCCTGTTTATACTCTTCGAAAATCTCTTCAAACCACGTCAGCGTCGCCTCACTGTACTTAAGCACGGTTTTCGACTAGCTTCCTAATTTGATTTGCTTTTTGATTTTCAATGAGTATTAACTGCTTTGTTCTTGTTTAAGGATAAAACGTGATATAAGAAAACGAGCATGTTCAACTACGGTTATGATCGTTTTTTGATGTTTAGAAGTGTTTTTTTCAGCCTTATTCGATAATTAAAAGTGAATATAGAAACTGAAAAATAGCGTGAAAAATGTTATAATATTAGGAAAGGAGAATAGCTTCATGACTGAAAAAATTACGGTAATTGTACCAGTTTACAATGTTGAAAATTACCTAAATAAATGTCTGGATAGTCTGATTAACCAAACTTACAAAAATCTTGAAATTATTGTCATAAATGATGGCTCTACAGATAATTCGGGTGAAATTTGTCAAGAGTATGCACAAAAAGATAATCGAATTGTCTATATTGAAAAAGAAAATGGTGGCCCATCTGATGCACGAAATGCAGGATTAGATCGAATGACTGGATCTTATGTGACTTTTGTTGATTCAGATGATTGGATTGAGTTAGATTATGTAGAAATCCTATATAAAAAAATAACGGAGTATCAGGCTGATATTGCGGTTGGAAATTATTATTCTTTTAATGAAGCTGAGGGGATGTACTACTTCCATATATTTGGAGATTCCTATTATGAGAAAGTCTATGACAATGTTTCTATCTTTGAAAACTTGTATGAGTCTCAAGAAATGAAGAGTTTCGCTTTGATATCTGTTTTTGGAAAGCTTTATAAGGCAGATTTGGTTAAACACTTACGTTTTGATATAGGTAAGCTAGGAGAAGATGGATATATAAATCAAAAACTATATTTATTGGTTCAAAAAGTGATTTATATAAATCAAGGTCTTTACGCATATCGTCAGCGAAGTGGGAGTATTACAAAGACTTGGACAGAAAAGTGGATGCATGCCTTGGTTGATGCTATGTCTGAGCGTATTACACTACTAGCCAATATGGGATACCCTCTTGAGAAACATTTAGCAGCTTATCGTCAGATGTTGGAAGTCAGCATTGCGAATGGTCAAGCTAGTGGCTTATCTGCTACAGCAACGTATAAAGAGTTTGAAATGAAAAGAACTCTTTTAAATCAGTTGTCAATACAGGAGAAAAAGGAAAAGAAGGCTATCGTCCTCGCAGCAAATTATGCCTATGTAGACCAAGTTTTAACGACTATCAAGTCTATTTGTTACCACAATCGTTCGATTCGTTTTTATCTAATTAATAGTGATTTTCCAAATGAATGGATGAAGCAATTAAATAAGCGCTTAGAAAAGTTTGATTCAGAAATTATCAATTGCCGAGTGACCTCTGAGCAAATTTCACGTTATAAAACAGATATCAGTTATACAGTATTTTTACGCTATTTCGTAGCTGATTTCGTGAAAGAAGATAAGGCTCTATATGTGGATTGTGATTTAGTTATAACGAAAAATCTAGATGACTTGTTTGCTACTGACTTACAAGATTATCCTTTGGCAGCTATTCGAGATTTTGGAGGCAGAGTCTATTTCGGCCGAGAAATGTTTAATGCAGGTGTTCTTTTGATTCATAGTGCTCTTTGGAAACAAGAGAATATGACGCAAAAGCTAATTGATTTAACCAATGAATGGCATGATAAGGTAGATCAGGCTGATCAAAGTATTTTAAATATGCTTTTTGAAAATAAATGGCTAGAATTGGACTTCGATTATAATCATATTGTCATTCATAAGCAGTTCACTGATTATCAGATTCCTGAAGGACAGGATTATCCTGCTATTATTCACTATCTTTCCCATAGAAAACCGTGGAAAGATTTGGCGGCCCAAACCTATCGCGATGTTTGGTGGTATTACCATAATCTAGAATGGACAGAGTTGGGACAAAATTATCATTTACATCCGCTACAAAAGTCTCATATCTATCCTATAAAAGAACCTTTTGGTTGTTTAATTTATACAGCTTCAGACCATATTGAACAAATTGAGACATTAATTCAATCCTTACCAGATATTCAGTTTAAGATAGCGGCTAGAGTAATGGTCAGTGATAAATTAGCAAAGATGACAGTTTATCCAAATGTGACTATTTATAATGGTATTCATTATTTGCTGGATGTCGATGCTGAATTGGTGGCTACTTGTCAAGTTCTTTTAGATATTAATCATGGTGAAAAGACAGGAGAAATTCTCAATCAATTTGCTAAACTTGGCAAGCCCATCTTAGCATTTGAAAATACCAAATCCTATGAAGTAGGTCAGGAAGTATATGCTATTGACCAAGTTCAAGAAATGATTGAGAAATTAAGAGAAATAAGTAAATGAAGAATAATCATCTATTAGGAGATGCTCTGATTTTGACTCTTAGTGATCAGATTGAAGGGTTGGATTATCTCCTTGAAAACTTACCGAGCATCTGTTTTCATATTGCTACTTCTGTAGCAATGTGAAATCAAAAAATTAGAGATCAAACATAATGTACGACTCGCTACAATTACTAATAGAGGTTAGGTAGAATTTCTACTAGAATTGTGTGATTTTCTCTTATTCATCGTGTGATTGGCTTGAAAATTTTTTGATTCAACATATGGATTTAGAAATGAAAAAGATATTATCAAAAAAATGGATACTGTAATTGTCGATGAAACAGAAGTAAAAAATCAATATCTCAAAAGTAGAAATCATGTTTTTTCAGTTGGTGAAATAGATGATTTGGTTATAAAATAGAAGAATCGGGAGATAAGAATGTATAGAAAAGTTATTGCTTTAGGAGCTGATCTTCATTACCTTGATAAGGTAGAAACTGTGATAAAGTCAGTATCGGTTCATAATCATGAAGTGAAATTTTATGTGTTTAACGACGACCTACCTAGCGAATGGTTTCTTTTGATGAGAAATCGTTTGAAAGTCATTGGATCTGAGATTATCAATGTTAAAAAGACGGCTCATAATCTTCGTGATTTCCACTTGCCAAATGCAACCCTGTCCTATGCAACTTTCTTTAGGTATTTCATAGCAGACGAAGTGGTTGAAGATCGGGTACTCTACTTAGACTCGGATATCATTGTGAATGCGAATTTGGATGAACTCTTTTTTTTGGATCTGCAAGGATACGCTATCGCAGCTGTCCAAGATTTTGATCAAGATGGTTGGTTAACAACCTTTAATGCAGGTATGTTATTGATTGATGCAAAAAAATGGCGAGAAAAAAAATCAACACAAAATTTGCTAGAGTTGACTGCTCAACACCATGAACATGTCTATGGGGACCAAGGTGTTCTCAATATATATTTCGGTGACCAGTGGTTACATCTGGACAAAGAGTATAATTTTATGGTTGGTTTAGATCAGTTTTTACATTTAAAAGGGAATACTGACTGGTACCAATCCAACTATTATGGAAATTACGAGCCTAAGATTGTCCATTATACTACAGAGTTCAAACCGTGGACTCATTTAACACTTACACGTTTTCGTAAATTGTGGTGGTTTTATTATGGATTGAACTGGAACGATGTGTTGTTAAGTTCAGATATCGTTAAACGCTCTTTTAACGAATTAGTAGGAGCTCCCTTATATCATACTTGTATTTTTACAAATAGTGCTGCAATGGAGTCTTTGGAATATCTTCTATCTGAACTTCCAGAAGTTCACTTTACCATCTTGGCACATACAAATTTTGCTTATAGTGTAGTTGATATGCAACGATTCTTGAATCTATCGATTTATCCAAATTTTAATGCTTTCAATATGAAAGAAACTTTGGATAAGATGGATTTCTATCTTGATATTAACCATGAAGGAGAAATTGTCAACATTATCGAAGAAGTTCATAGACGCAATAAACCAATCTTTGGTTTTGATAATACTAGTCATGATAGCACAGGAAGAAGTCAGATTTTTTCAGCAAGTGAGCCAGATAAGATGGTAGATGCTATTCGCAAATTTTTAGGAGAAGAAATCAATGGAAAATGAGTTAATCAGTATTGTTGTTCCAATATATAATGTAGAAAATTATCTGAGAATGTGTTTAGATAGTATTCAAAAACAAACGTATACAAATTTTGAATGCTTATTAATCAATGATGGTTCTCCAGACAATTCAGCAGAAATCTGTAGAGAATATGTTGCTAAGGATGCTCGTTTCCGTTATTTTGAAAAAGAAAATGGTGGATTATCGTCGGCTCGAAACTATGGAATTGAACGTGCAGAAGGGTCTTTTATCACTTTTGTGGATTCGGATGATTGGTTGGAAGGCAATAGTCTAGAGATTTTATCTGATAAAATGAATCAATATGATGCAGATATTGTAGTATCTTTTTATTGTATCTATGATGAGGAAAAAGAAATGTATCTTTTCTTTACCTATGGAGAAACGTACGATAAGATTTATAATACTAAAGAACTACTAGAAATGTTACCAGTATTAGAAGGGAAAACTCTTAGTTTTCAAACTTCTTGGGGAATTCTATTTAAAAAAGAGTTGTTTGAACATATTTCTTTTCCCGCTGGAAAAATAAATGAGGATATTGCGACAAATTATAAATGTTATATGCAGGCGAAGAAAATAGTCTATGCTCATAAAAATACTTACTGCTATCGTCTGAGAAATACAAGTATTTCTCATGCATCGTTTACAGAAAAAATGATGCGTGATGATCATGATGCTCGCATTGAAAGAATTGCCTTATTAGCATTAAAAGGCTATGATATTAGTAATTATTTAACGCAACATAAACAGTATTTGAAAGCTTGGCATGCTCATGCTATCGAAAAGGGACTTTCACATAGCCGAGAAACAGAGCGTTTGGAGGAATTGGATTTTCTTTTATCGATGAATGGTGTGAAATGTGACGAATAGATTATATATCACAATATAATTGTACCGTGTACAACGTTATCATATACATCATGTATTTGTTTAATAAATCTGCTACGAATAATCATTTGCTTCCAAAAATAATAACTCCCACAGTCGAATTAATTCTTAATTAAAACGATTTACTTCTATTTCGAAAGTGTGTTGAGAAAATTTTATGCCTCTCACTTTGCAAAAGATGTTATCACCTTTATGCAACGTGTTGAAAAGAAATGATTATAAGCTACCTTGTTGAAGTTCAACAAAAAGCCATATTTATCAGATATACTAAAGTGTCAACATACTTTTCCTGAAAAATGTATGATTAAAGGTTTCCTGATTGATAAAAATAGAAATCGGTAGTTTTGAGAGCTTCTTATAAGTATTGAGTAGATATTTCTTAAGAGAGGAATTATTTATAAAAATGAAAAAATCCATAGTTTTTAATGCAGATAATAATTATGTAGATAAATTAGAAACTGCTATCAAATCCATTTGTTGCCACAACAATCACTTGAAAATTTATATTTTTAATGACGACATCTCGTCTGAGTGGTTTTTGATGATGAACAAGCGATTGAAGACCATACAATCTGAAATCGTTAATGTTAAGATAGTAGATCATGTTCTTAAAAAATTTCATTTACCGCTAAAGAATTTAAGTTATGCTACTTTCTTTCGCTATTTTATACCTAATTTTGTAAAAGAAAGTCGTGCTTTATACTTAGATTCTGATACCATTGTTACAGGAAGTTTAGACTATCTATTTGAAATGGATTTAGATGGTTACGCCTTGGCAGCAGTAGAAGATTCTTTTGGAGATGCTCCTTCTACCAATTTCAACGCTGGAGTGTTGTTAGTTGATGTAGATATTTGGAGAGATGAAGATGCTTGTACGAAATTGTTAGAATTAACCAATCAATACCATGAGACAGCATATGGGGATCAAGGGATTTTAAATATGCTATTCCATGATAGATGGAAAAAATTAGATCGAACTTTTAATTTTATGGTGGGGATGGATAGTGTTGCACATATAGAAGGAAATCAGAGATGGTATGAGATTTCTAAATTGAAAAATGGAGATTTACCTAGTGTTATACATTATACTGGGGTAAAACCTTGGGAAATGATTGCCAATAATCGCTTTAGAGAAGTTTGGTGGTTTTATAACCTGTTAGAATGGTCTGATATTTTATTGAGAAAAGATATAATTAATCGTAGTTTTAAAGAACTTGTATATAGTTCTAAAGCACATACAGCAATTTTGACCGCGAGTTGTGAGATGGAACATGTGGAATATTTAATAGAAAACTTACCAGAAGTACATTTTTCTATACTAGCACATACTTATTTTGCGTCTAATGTTGTTGCCTTATTAAGATATAGTAATGTCACGATATATCCTTGTTTTTCTCCATTTGATTATCGAAAAATGTTGGATAACTTAGATTTTTATTTAGATATTAATCATTATCAAGAAGTGGATAATATTGTATCCGTTGTTCAACAATTATCTAAACCAATTTTTGCCTTTGAAAATACTAGCCATGATATAGATAATCAAACTAATGTATTTTCTTCAACAGAACCAAACAAAATGGTAGAGGCTATTAGACAATTCTTAGGAGAATAAGTTTATGGGGAATGAATTGGTAAGTATTATAGTACCAGTTTATAATACAGAGGAGTATATTAGACAATGTCTGGACAGTATTCTTAACCAAACGTATCAAAATTTTGAGTGCCTATTAATAAATGATGGCTCATCGGATAATTCAGCTGATATTTGTAGAGAGTTTGTTGCCAAAGATACACGTTTTCGTTATTTTGAAAAGGAAAATGGAGGTGTGTCATCAGCGCGTAATTTAGGAATTGAACGTTCAGAGGGAGCTTATATTACTTTTGTTGATTCGGATGATTGGGTGGATTCCGATTATTTAGAAGTTCTTTATAGTGCTATTTTAGAAGAACAAGCAGATATAGCGGTATCTACCTACAAGAAATTTAACACTTCGGATAACTGCTGGTACTTTCATTCTTTTCAAGTTAAATATGATAGAAAAGTCTTTACGAACATAGAACTAATTGACGAATTGGTTGATTTGGATTCATTTGATTTTTCGTATCGCTTTGTTAGCGGGAAGTTGGTAAATAGAACTAGTTTGAAAAGAATTAGATTTAATGAATTGACTACTTTAGGAGAAGATATGGAATTTTGGTTTAAATTATACCTTATTTCCGCTAGAATTGTCTATGTTAATCGAGATAGTTATATTTATCGTGTGAGTAATCGTTCAAGACATTTTGGCTTAGAAAAATTTCGTAGTGATTTACAGCAATATCTGAATTTTCTTACCTTTCTTTCAATTAAAGGATTTGATATATCAAAGTATAAAGATAGGTGTATATCTCTTATAAAAGGACGAGATCAAATAGTAAAAGAATTAGCCGACTATGATACAGATGAAAATATACGATGGTTTAATGAAACGCTATTTTTATTAGAGGGAGAGAATAGATAATAATATGAATCAAGAATTAGTTAGTATCATAGTCCCTATCTACAATGTTGAAAATTATTTGAGACAGTGTTTAGATAGTATTCAGAATCAAACTTATAAAAAGTTTGAATGCATTATGATTAATGATGGTTCAACAGATAGTTCACAACAAATAGCGGAAGAGTATCTATCGGATAGCCGTTTCAAACTAATCAATCAATCTAATAAAGGTTTAAGTGGAGCTAGGAATACAGGAATTAGTCATATTAAGGAAGAATCCACTTTCGTAGCTTTTGTAGATAGTGATGATTGTATTTATCCTGATTTCTTAGAAACATTAACTGAGCACATTGAAGATGAGGTTGATATTATAGAAGGAATGATTGAATATTATTTTGATGAAATAAAAATGGATAATATCTCTCATAATTTTGAGAAACAAATATTGACAACTCAGAATGAAAAATTAAGAAAATTTGCCTTAAATGAACTGAGAGTTAGTGTCTTTCCAAAATTATTTCGAAAAAATTTATTAACAGAAGATTTTTTTCCAAAGGGTTGGATATTTGAAGATTTAGCAGTTGTGCCAGAGTTGGTAAGTAATTCAGGGAAATGGATTAAATTATCAAAAGTTATCTACGGTTACAGAATTCGTCCAAATTCGATTACTACTAAAGAATTTTCAGAAGAAAAATTAGATGTATTTAAGATATTCAGAAAGTATGACTTGTTTTTTAAAGATGCGAGTGAAAGAACGAAATATTTAGTCGAAAAAATAAAATATTTACATATTAATTATCACGATATAGAATTTGTACCGGAGGATAATCAGTATAAATCATTATACAAACAAGAAAAAGAAAAAATATTATCACAAATCGAAGAGTATGAAAAGAGGGAACTGATAAGTATTATCGTACCCATTTACAATGTTGAAAACTATTTGAGACAGTGTTTGGATAGTATTCTGAATCAGACTTATCAAAATTTTGAGTGTCTATTAATCAATGATGGTTCACCAGACAATTCAGCAGACATTTGTAGAGAGTATGTTGAGAAAGATTCTCGTTTCAAATATTTTGAAAAAGAAAATGGAGGCCTATCAGACGCACGTAATTATGGAATAAGACAATCAAAAGGTTCCTATCTTACTTTTGTAGATTCTGATGATTGGTTGGAAAATGATGCTTTACAACAGTTATATGATGCATTGAAAAAAGAAAATGCGGATATTAGTATCGGACGTTATAATTGTTACGATGAATCACGTTGCCAATATTTGTTTTATGATTCTAATCCAGATGCTTCTCTTGAAATGATAGAAGGAAAAGAAATCATAGATAGAGAAGGTGTCGAAGAAATGAGAAATGGGAATTGGACTGTAGCTTATTTGAAATTATTCAAGAGAGAGCTATTAGAAAATTTGCCATTTCCTTTAGGAAAAATTGCGGAAGATACTTACTGGACGTGGAAAGTACTCCTAAAGGCTTCACGGGTTGTCTATTTAAATAGTTATATTTATTGGTACCGTGTTGGTTTGACTGGTACTTTATCGGATATATGGAGTGAAAAGCGTATGTATGATGAAATCGAGGCTAGGGAAGAAAAACTAGCTATTTTATCCAGTTTGAATTATGACTTGACCAATCATATTTTGATTTATAAAAATAGATTACAAAGAGTAATAGCAAAATTAGAAGAACAAAATATGCAGTTCACAGAGATTTATAGAAGAATGATGGAAAAATTGTCTTTACTTCCGTAGATACTAATAAAAGATGAGATAATACAATATGAAACTACATTTAACAAACTTATACGGCATGGCTGGTGATAGTACGGTTATTCTAGCACAAAATGCCGTGCAAAAGATAGCCAGTCAACTGGGTTTTAGAGAGGTTGGTATCTATTTTTATAACATTGCCTCAGATAGCCCTTCTGAAATGAATAAGCGTCTAGATGGGATTATGGCCAGTATTTCTATTGGAGATATATTAGTTTTTCAATCTCCTACTTGGAATGGCTTTGAGTTTGATCGAGTCTTGTTTGATAAACTGAAGGATATGCAAGTAAAGATTGTTTGCTTTATTCATGATGTTGTTCCCCTCATGTTTGATAGTAACTATTATCTCATGAATGAATACATGTATATGTATAATCTATCAGATGTTATAATCGTTCCATCAGAGAGGATGAAAGAACGTCTGATTGAAGAAGGATTGACAACTAAGAAAATTCTCGTTCAAGGTATGTGGGATCATCCTCATGATTTATCCTTATATACCCCAACTTTTAAAAAAGAACTCTTTTTTGCTGGAAGTTTAGAGCGTTTTCCAGACTTACAAAATTGGTCTCAAGAAACGCCTTTAAGAGTATTTTCAAATAAAGGAGAAGCGAGTTCCAATGCTAGAAATCTCAGCATCGAAGGATGGAAAAAAGATGAGGAATTGTTGTTAGAATTATCAAAGGGTGGATTTGGCCTTGTCTGGGGAACGCATCAAAATGAGGGAGAAAGTAACCAATACTATACTTTAAATATATCTCATAAGGTTAGTACCTATCTGACTGCTGGTATCCCAGTCATTGTACCGAGTAGCTTATCAACTGCTAAATTTATAGTAGATCAAGGCTTGGGCTTTGTGGCGGATAGTCTAGAAGAGGTTCATGAGATAGTTGATAAAATGAATGTACAAGAATATCAAGAAATAACAAATCGGATAAAAACCTTTAGTTATTTGTTAAAAGAGGGTTATTTCACTAAAAAGTTATTGGTAGATGCAATCTATCACTTAGGAATTGATTAAGAGAACAAGATGATTAAAACAATTGTATTAGCTGGTGATCGTAATTACACCACGCAGTTAGAAACAACCATAAAGTCTATTCTATACCACAATCGAGATGTTAAGATTTATATTTTAAATCAAGATATTATGCCAGATTGGTTTCGCAAACCACGAAAAATAGCTCGCATGTTAGGTAGTGAGATTATCGATGTTAAACTACCTGAACAGACTGTATTTCAGAATTGGACAAAACAAGCTCACATTAGTTCGATTGCTTATGCTAGATATTTTATCCCAGATTATATACAAGAAGATACGGTTTTATATTTAGATTGTGACTTGCTTATCAATGATAAATTAGATAATCTATTTGAGCAGGATATAGAAGAACGTTATATAGCAGCGATTAGAGATGCAAATGGTCAAGGTTTTAATACTGGTGTTCTACTAATCAATAATGAAAAATGGCGTCAAGAGAAACTAAAAGAACGACTAATTGAACAGTCTATCCTAACAACAAAGGAAGTTGCAGAAGGTCGTTTTGAACATTTTAATGGAGATCAAACGATTTTCAATCAAGTCTTGCAAGATGATTGGTTAGAGCTAGGTCGAGCTTATAATCTACAAGTAGGGCATGATGTTGTGGCTTTGTATAATAATTGGCAGGAACATCTAACTTTTAGTGACCAACCAGTGGTGATTCATTTTACGACCTACAGAAAACCTTGGACTACCTTGATAGCCAATCGTTATCGTGATTTATGGTGGGAATTCCATGATTTGGAATGGAGTCAGATTTTACAACACCATATAGGAGAGTTTGAACTTCTACCTCGTCTAGATAGAGAATTTTCGTGTTTAACTTTAACTAACTCTCAAGATTTAGAAGGAATAGAGGAGCTGGTTACAGCTCTACCAGATGTGGTATTTCATATCGCGGCTTGGACGGATATGGGAGATGAACTAACAAAATTAGCTGTATATGATAATGTGAGATTGCATCCACAGATTGTTCCACCTGTACTGGAAAAACTGAAAAGAAAAGTGGGTATTTATTTGGATATCCATCAGGGATTCGAAGTTGAAAGTATCTTGAAAGATGTTGGTAAACTTGGGATTCCTATCCTAAGTTTTTCTAATACACAGCATGGAATGTATGATCAAATAGTATTTGACAAGGAAAATATCAATTTAATGATAGAAGCTATCAAAGACTATGCTAGCCATTCTCGTTTTTTAAAAGATTATAATCAGGAGACATTTCATTGCTTAATATTTACCGATACACAGGACATTGAACAATTAGACTATTTAGCTCAATATCTTCCACATGTTATTTTTGATGTCGCAGCCTGGACAGATATGGGGCCTAAGTTATATGAACTACAAAATAACTATCGAAATATTCGTTTACATCCAGCTATAACTATAGAAAAATTAGAACAATTAAAAGTAAGAATGGGCTTGTATTTGGATATTAGCTGTGGTCATTCGACACATGATGTAGTGAAGTCAGCTCATGAAATGAACAAAATCATTTTCTCTTTTGATAGTACCCAACATGGCTCTTTCGGACAACAGATATATTCTTCAAAATCACCTGAACGTATGGTGGAAGACATTGAAAATCTTGTTTCTGGAACATTCCAAGCAAGAACTCCAGCGATTATGGTTAAGGATATCGATCAAACTCTAGATTACATAATAGAAAACCAATCTTCTATTATTCGTTTTGGAGATGGAGAGATGGATTTAATGTTAGGAAGATCTATTCCTTATCAAGTCTATGATGAGAATCTTGCAAGTCAGTTGAAAGAGATTATTTCTCTTCAAAGTGATGAAAAATTAGTTATCGGATTACCAAATGTATTTGCTGATCGTTCTAATTTTACACCAGCAGCAGAAGCCTTCTGGATGGGACATTTAGAACATCATTTAAAAGATTATGTAGAATTAGCTAGAGCAGATTGGTATGGGACTACATTTGTATCTAGACCATACATTGATTATGTGGATAAATCTCAATCATTTAGTCAATTTGAAAAATTAAAACAAATTTGGAAGAATGAGGATATTCTGATTGTAGAAGGAGTAACTTCTCGTTCAGGTGTAGGTAATGATTTATTTGATGGAGCAAATTCAATTAAGCGGATTATCTGTCCCTCCCATAATGCTTATTCGCGTATAGAAGAGATTCAAGAAGCTGTATTACAGTATGCTGAAAATCGACTTATTTTATGTATGCTTGGCCCTACAGCTAAAATTTTATCCTATAATCTTTTTAAGAAGGGATATCGAGTTCTAGATATTGGTCATATTGATTCAGAGTATGAATGGATGAAAATGGGAGTTGATACAAAGGTTAAATTGCATCACAAGCATACTGCGGAACATAATTTTGATCAAGATATTGAATTTATAGAGGATGAGACATATAATAGTCAAGTGGTTACCGTCTTATCGTAATGAGTTACCTTAAACTTAAAGGAGATAAAATGTTAGAAGATAAAAAAGCTGTAGTTTTTGCAGGTGATTACGCTTATATTCGACAGATTGAGACAGCTATGAAATCACTTTGCAGACATAACAGCCATTTGAAGGTATATATCTTAAATCAAGACATTCCTCAGGAATGGTTTAGTAGATTGAGAGTCTATTTACAAGAAATGGGAGGAGATTTGATTGATTGCAAATTAATTGGGCAACAGTTTCAAATGAACTGGTCAAATAAACTGCCACATATCAATCACATGACCTTTGCACGCTATTTTATACCAGATTTTGTAATAGAGGATAAAGTTCTATATTTGGATAGTGATTTGGTTGTGACGGGTGATTTGACTCCTCTATTTGAATTAGATTTGGGTGAGAATTACTTGGCTGCAGCTCGTTCTTGCTTTGGAGCTGGAGTTGGCTTCAATGCTGGGGTTTTGTTAATTAACAACAAAAAATGGAAATTAGATAATATTCGTCAGCAGTTAGTTGAATTAACTGAGAAAGAACATGAAAATGTTGGGGAAGGAGATCAATCTATTCTCAATATTCTTTTTCAAAATAGTTGTTACCAGCTAGAGGATACCTATAATTTTCAAATAGGTTTTGATGCTGGTGCAGCTGAAAAAAATCATGCTTTTGTTTTTGAAATTCCACTAACACCTCTTCCAAAAATTTTGCACTATATTTCTCCTGACAAACCATGGAAACAGTTTTCTGTTGGGCGCTTGAGAGAAGAGTGGTGGAAATATTCTTTTATGGAATGGAGTTATATAGTATCTACATGGAAAGAAAAAGGAGTATGGTATTCTGCAGATATTTATGAACCCAAATTAACTTGTATGAATTTAACCAATTCTTGGTGTGTAGAAAAAATTGATTATCTAGTCGAACAATTACCAGAAGTACATTTTTATATAGCTGCTCATACATTTATGTCGGATGAATTAAAGAGATTATCTAAATATCAAAATGTAACCCTTTATCCTAATTCTTTTCCTATTTTGGTAGAAGAACTCCTAAAGAGTTCAGATATTTATTTGGATTTGAATTTAGATCAGAAATTAGTATATATTTATGATTTGGTGAGGAAATACAATAAACCGATGCTTAGTTTTGAAAGTAGTCGATACCAAGAACTAACTGATGATTGTTATGTAGGACTCTATTCAGATAAAAAACCAGAAGATTTGGTAGAAGCAATTAAGTTTTATATGAGAGAAAGAAAACTATGAGAAAATCTATTGTACTAGCTGCAGATAATGCTTATCTTATTCCCTTAGAAACTACAATAAAGTCTGTACTATATCATAATAGAGATGTTGATTTTTATATTTTGAATAGTGATATAGCTCCTGAATGGTTCAAATTATTAGGGAGAAAAATGGAAGTTGTGAATTCTACAATTCACAATGTACACTTTGATAAAGAACTTTTTGAAGGATATAAAACAGGACCTCATATAAATTACGCTACTTATTTTCGATTTTTTGCGACAGAAGTAGTTGATTCTGATAGAGTACTGTATCTTGATTCTGATATCATTGTAACAGGGGAGTTGACCTCTCTGTTTAAGTTGAATCTCAAAGGATATTCAATTGGTGCTGTTGATGATGTCTATGCCTATGAAGGAAGAGAATCTGGATTTAATGCCGGAGTTTTGCTAATGGATGTTGCAAAATGGAAAGAACATTCTATAGTTAATCGTTTATTGGAATTAGCTGCAGAGAAGAATCAAGCTGTTCATCTTGGGGATCAGAGTATTTTAAATATTTACTTTGAGGATAACTGGTTAGCATTAGATGAAGAATATAATTATATGGTTGGTGTTGATATTTATCACCTTGGTCAAGAATGTGAACGTTTGGATGATCATCCACCTGCAATTGTTCACTATGCTAGTCATGATAAACCGTGGAATACATATAGTATATCTAGATTACGTGAATTATGGTGGACCTATAGAGATTTAGATTGGTCAGAGATTGCTTTTAGGCGTTCTAGTTTGAATTACTTTGAACGAAGTAATCAATCTCAAAAACAGGCTATGGTTGTAACTTGGAGTGCGGATATAAAACATTTAGAGTATTTATTACAACAGTTACCTGATTGGCATTTTCATGTTGCAGCCCCTGTTTTCTGTATTGATTCTCTGACTAAGTTATCTACTTATAGCAACATGACTCTGTATCAGTCTATACTTCATCAAAGAATTGACTGGTTATTAGACGATTCTAGTGTTTATTTAGATATTAATACAGGCGGAGAGGTTCTTAATGTAGTTACAAGGGCACAAGACAGAGGTAAGAAAATATTTGCGTTTGATTCAACACGTAAAAGTATGGATGATGTTATCTATGACGGTGTCTTTTGTGTGGACAAACCAGAAGCTTTAGTTAATGCAATTAAAAAGTTAGAGGAATAGTGATGATGGACGAATTAATTAGTGTTATAGTTCCTATATACAATACGGAAAAGTACTTAGTAGAGTGCGTTGAGAGTCTTAGGAGACAAACTTATTCTAATATTGAGATTATATTAGTAGACGATGGATCAACAGATGCTTCTATTGAAATCTGTGATGGGTTTGCAGAAAAAGATTCGCGGGTAAGAGTATTTCATAAAAAGAATGAAGGTGTGGCAGTTGCAAGAAATTTTGGCATTCAACATTCTAATGGTCAATATGTTGTGATTGTAGATTCCGATGATGTTGCAGTTGATAGAATGATCGAAGTCCTATATACTCAAATAAAGGAAAAAGATGCCGATATAGCTGTAGGAAACTATTACATCTATGATGAAAGTGATGGTAATTTTTATTATTACATCACGGACGATGATTATTGTGTAGAAGTGTTATCATCACAAGAATTAATAGACAGACAGGCAGGAGCATGGCAATGGAATAGTTCAGCTTTTATAGTAACAGTTGCGAAGTTGTATAAAAAAGATTTGTTCGAAGATGTTTTGTTTACTCATGGTAGAAGGTTTGATGACGAAGCTTCTACCCATAGACTGTTTTTAAGAAGTAAAAAAACAGTGTTTATCAATGATAATCTTTATATCTATAGAAGACGTTCAGGTAGTATTATGAAAACTGATTTTGATCTTTCTTGGGTAAGAGATTTAGTTGAAGTATTTTCCAAGAAAATATCGGATCTTGTTTTAGCTGGAGTAGATGTTTCAGTTATGCGCATTCGATTTGCCAATCTTTTAAAGGATTATAAGCAGACGTTGGAATACCATCACTTAACAGATACTGAGGAATATAAAGATATTTGTTTTAGATTAAATGTGTTTTTTGATGCAGAGAGAAGAACCAAGAATTGAATTTTTTAAATTTTTCTTTTTGTTTTAACTTAAAAAGAGTAAGGTTAGATTTTCAGTTAGAGAAAGGGAGGATTTCGTGAAAAAAATTTATTCATCGATAGCAGTAAAAAAAGGACTAATAACTTTGTTTCTGCTGTTTATCTATGTAGTAGGAAGCCGAATCACTCTTCCTTTTGTTGATTTGAACAGTAGAGACTTTCTAGGTGGGTCAACGGCATATTTGGCGTTTTCAACTGCTCTTCTAGGAGGAAATCTGAGAAGTCTATCTCTATTTTCGATAGGCCTTTCACCCTGGATGTCATCAATGATTTTATGGCAACTACTTTCCTTCTCTAAGAAATTGAATATTTCTTCGGGTGCAATAGAAGTTCAAGATAGAAGGAAGATGTATTTAACACTGGTTATTGCTTTGATTCAATCTTTAGCTCTCTCATTGAATCTACCAATCCAGCATCTTTATTCATCACTCTTGGTCACTGTATTAAATACTATGTTATTAATAGCAGGAGCCTTCTTCCTAGTATGGTTATCCGATTTAAACGCTCAACTTGGAGTAGGTGGCTCTGTGGTTATTTTACTGTCTAGTATTGTTTTAAATATTCCACAAGATATTTTAAGTACATTTCAGCTTGTTCGAATTTCTATGGGAATAATGATATTGATTGCATTGAGCAGTATTGTATTGACCTATATGATGGTGCTCATGTATAGAGCGCGTTATCGTATACCAGTCCATAAAATTGGATTACGTAGCCGTTTCAAGAGGTATTCTTTTTTGGAAATCATGTTAAACCCTGCGGGGGGGATGCCTTTTATGTATGTGATGAGCTTTTTAAGTTTGCCTACCTATATCTTTTTACTACTACAGACTCTTTTTCCGCAGACTACAGTCTTCTCTGAATTATCAGCTCAATATGGAGTTGGAAAACCATTATGGATTTACTCATATATTACCATGATTTTTTTATTTAGTATTGCTTTTGCTTTTGTCAATATGAGTGGTGATCAACTATCAGATCGTATGAAGAAATCTGGGGAGTATATATATGGAGTTTATCCAGGTGAGGAAACAAGTCGCTTTATTAATCGATTGATCTTGCGCTTTTCGATTATAGGGGGAACTTTTAATGTGTTGATGGCGGGTACTCCAATGTTATTTGTTTTATTTGATGAAAAGTTGTTGAGGATTGCCATGATTCCAGGTTTATTTATGATGTTTGGTGGTATGATTTTTACAATTAAAGATGAAATGAAGGCTTTGAGACTAAATGAAACCTATAAACCCTTGATTTAGGAGGCTTTTATGTATTATTTTATTCCAGCTTGGTATGGTTCAGGCCGTCAATGGCACGCGGATATGACTCCATGGTATTATTCTTCTTTTAGACTTGAATTTGATGATACTTTCAATCAAATGAGGCTTTTTCAAAGACAAGAGATAGCATCTCGACTATTAGTATTAGCCTATCAGCCACATTTACGTTATTTTTTACATAGACATGGTGTCTTAGAGACAGAAGTCTATTCTATCTTTGATGATATGCAAGACTTGCATGATACACACACCCAGGTTCTTAATCTCAGAGATATAGAGTGGGATAGTGATTGCCAGTTTCTGTATAGTCCATTTGCAATAGTAGTTCAAAAAAATGGTAAAAAGTATGCAAAGGTAGAACATGGCGTAGAAGGATTTATCAGTGATATCCAATATTTTGATAACAATGGTCAGATAAGTAAGCACTACATTATGGATGATCGTGGCTTTGTATCCAGTGTCATTTATTTTGATAATGGACAGTCTACATATCAAGACTATTTAGATCCAAAAGGCATCTGGCGCTTTAGAGAGCATTTAAACGAGGGAGGACGAGTAGAGGTAAATCCAATATTTGGCTATCGTTTTAAACAGCTTTACTACACTGATATGAGTCAACTAATCGCAGAATATTTTGATAAATACCTGCAAAAGAAACAGGAAAAACAGGATATTTTCATCATTCCTTCTCATTCTAATCATGATCAATTTCTTTTAAGTTGCCTACCAAGTGATACCGTTAAAATTTTGAGTCTTTTTATTAATCGTAATTCACAGAACACCTTTCGAGAGTTATCATTATCGGTTGATTTAGCTAGCTTAGTATTAGTGGATAGAGAAGATAGTTTACAACTTTTACAAGAACTATATCCTGAACTTTCTAATAAATTTTACCATCTTTCTCCTTTTGATACACGTTTACGACTGGGAAGAAGTCAGACTAGAAAAGAATCGATACTTTACTATCAATTAGATTTTTCTGAAGGAATTGATAGACAAGCCCTATTTCAGGTCTTATCATTTATTGCTGAAACTAAAAATACAGAAGTCATTTTTGGAGCCTTCTCTGCTAGTCAGGAACAAATGGATGAAGTGGAAAGTCTTGTAAATGAAATTATTCAGGGGCAAATCCATACTGATAGTTTGGAAAAAGGTCTAGACTATGGTGGGGCAGAAAATCCTTTAGAAGAAAATCAAGAGCAGGAACTACGTTTTCAATTTGTCAACATGAATGATGAATTGGATCTGATTAAGACGCTAGAGTTTGTTCGTTTGATTGTAGATCTCAATAAGCAACCTCACCTCTATACTCAAATAGCAGGTATCAGTGCGGGAATTCCTCAGATTAATCTGGTTGAGACTGTTTATGTGGAACATTTGAAAAATGGTTATTTGATTTCAGATGTGACAGAGTTTTCAAAGGCTGCAGGCTACTATACAGATAGACTAAAAGAATGGAACCAGGCCTTGGTTTATTCTATTGATAAAATTAAGGAACATACTGGCCAACGTTTCTTAGATAAATTACATCAGTGGATTGAGGAGGTTACAGATGTCAAAGGACTATAAAATCCTACAGATAGGGATTGATAATTGGGCTCACCATTACGAAATTCCTGAAAATATGGATTGGTATTATTTCTGTCCCAATTCACCGTTAGCCCTTCGTAAAATGATGGAAATGGAAGGGATAACCAGTTTTCAGGCTATCTTAATAGAGGATGGTCAGTATATAAGGGATTTATTACCATTTATTAACCATATAGAACCCTATACTTTACTTTATAGTCAAGATTATAAAACGACAGATTTGACTATTCTTGATTGCTTAAAAAAACGATGTGCTCAGGCTGTAGATTTCTCCGATCCCCAGCAATTACTAAATGATTTGTCAACCTCTCTCTTTGGTGGAGGTTATGGTGATAAATTATTTCCGTCAAGTATCCAAATTCACTCGTCTTTTAAAGGTTCTATTTCCTATCAAGGATTTGAACATGTGACTTTGGAAGGAAATTTTGGAGAGGATTTCCAACAACTAGCTTACTGGTCTAATAATTTTATAGTATACAAAAACTTACCAATAGAGTTATGGCTAGAGTATGAAAAACAAGATAATTGCGAACTACGATTAGTTATTCGTAAGCTATGGTCTGGAGAAGTTGATAGCTTTTTTGAAGAAGAAATTTATAGCGAGGATGACCTTAGACAAGCTATTGTTGTTGATAGTAAGGAAATAAATTTTTATATCACGGTATCTATTGAAGCACGTGGTAAAGGGAAGATTCAACTAGGAAATCTTCACCAACGTTGGAGCCGAAAACAGTTCGGGAAGTTTGTTTTAGGTGGGAATATCCTACATGATAGTAAGCGTGATGAAATTAACTACTTTTTCCATCCAGGTGATTTTAAGCCACCTCTAGCTGTTTATTTTTCCGGTTTTCGTCCTGCCGAGGGATTCGAGGGATATGGGATGATGAAAAATTTAGGATGTCCTTTTCTTCTATTCTCGGATCCTCGTCTTGAGGGCGGTGCCTTTTACCTGGGGAGTGAAGAATTAGAGAATAAGATTAAGGAAACCATTCAATATTATTTGGATTATCTTGGTTTGACATCTAAAGATTTGATTTTATCAGGCTTATCGATGGGAACATTTCCATCGCTCTACTATGGAGCCACTTTTGAGCCACGTGCAGTTATTGTCGGTAAGCCATTAGCTAATATCGGGACTATTGCAAGACGAGGGCGTTTAGAGGCACCAGGAGTATTTAATACCAGTTTTGACGTTCTGAGACACCAGACGGGTGGAGTTAGTTCCCAACATATGGAAGATTTGGATCAACATTTTTGGAATGTTTTTAAACAAGCAGATTTTACACAGACAACTTTTGGTCTTTCTTATATGAAAGATGAAGATATGGATAGCGAAGCCTACGATCAGTTAGTAGAACATCTTTGTTATACAGGAGCTAAAATTTTATCTAAAGGTACAGATGGACGACATAATGATGATACAGATACCAATGTTGCTTGGTTTCTACATTTTTACCGTATGATTTTGAAATCAGATTTTGGAAGGTTGGACAAATGATTATCAATCAGAGAACAGACATTAAGTGGGGAGAAGTAGGGGGGACATTTATGTATGGTAGTAAGGTAACCTATCATGAAGATAAACATATTAGTCTATATAATCCCTTAGTGACATCAGGAGAAACCTTAAAAACTTGGTTTTCTAGTGTAAACTATCAAGCCTTCAGAACTCAGCCCAGTCTCCCTTTGCTGAAGAGAAAACAAGATTATCAATTATGTATGAATTATGAATGTCATCCTACTAATGGAGTCTATACAAAGGTTGTCTTTTTTGATAGATATGGAGATGTGCTTGAAGAGAAAATTGAAAAAATGAAAGTCTTTGATTTTACCTATCCTGATGATACCTATACCTACCAAGTCTCCCTTCTAAGTGCTGGTTTTGAGTCCTTAGATTTCTATTCTTTTTCTATTAAGGAGTTAAATCGTGTTTAAAGGTTTTTATCAAAAAATCCAACTTCGGAAAGTTAAGAGAATTTTAAAAAAAATTAATGCTCTTAAAGGAAAGATGGAATCCTTAACTGACCAAGAATTAGCGGCAAAGACAGTGGAATTTCGCCAACGCCTCGCTGAGGGTGCCACTCTCGATGACTTATTAGTAGAAGCTTTTGCGGTTGTGCGTGAAGCGGATAAACGTGTGTTGGGAATGTTTCCCTATGATGTCCAAGTTATGGGAGGAATTGTTATCCATCAGGGAAATGTTGCTGAGATGAATACTGGTGAAGGAAAAACTTTGACGGCTACTATGCCTGTTTATCTCAATGCCCTGACAGGAAAAGGAACCATGTTAATTACCACTAATAATTATCTAGCCAAACGTGATGCTGAAGAGATGGGACAAGTTTACCGTTTCTTAGGATTGACAATTGGGGTACCTTTTACAGATGATCCCAAAGAGGAATTGACGTCAGAAGAGAAAAAAAGAATTTATGCATCGGATATCATTTATACAACTAATAGTAATTTAGGTTTTGATTATTTAAATGATAATCTAGCCTCAAATGAGGAAGGAAAATTTTTACGACCATTTGATTACGTCATTATTGACGAGATTGATGATATTCTATTGGACAGTTCTCAGACACCTCTGATCATTGCCGGAGCCCCGCGTGTTCAGTCTAATCACTACGGTATTATTGATACGCTGGTAACGACTTTGGTAGAAGGGGAGGACTATATCTTTAAAGAGGAGAAGGATGAAATCTGGCTCACTACCAAGGGGGCAAAAGCTGCAGAAAGCTTCCTAGGAATAGATCATTTTTACAAGGAGGAGCATGCAGTTTTTGCTCGTCATTTAGTATATGCGATACGAGCCCATAAACTCTTTACAAAAAATAAAGACTATGTCATTCGTGGGAATGAAATGGTACTGGTAGATAAGGGAACAGGTCGTTTGTTGGAACAAACTAAACTTCAAGGAGGTCTTCATCAGGCTATTGAAGCAAAGGAGCATGTCAAATTATCTCCAGAGACGCGGGCTATGGCTTCTATCACCTATCAGAGCCTTTTTAAGATGTTTAATAAGATATCTGGAATGACAGGGACAGGTAAGGTTGCAGAAAAAGAGTTTATTGAAACTTACAATATGTCGGTAGTAGGCATTCCTACCAACCGTCCTAGACAACGGATTGACCATCCAGATAATCTCTATGTCACTTTACCTGAAAAAGTGTATGCATCCTTGGAGTACATCAAGGAGTACCATGTTAGGGGAAATCCTTTACTCGTTTTTGTAGGCTCAGTTGAAATGTCTCAGCTTTATTCGTCACTCTTGCTTCGTGAAGGGATTGCCCATAATGTCCTAAATGCGAATAATGCGGCGCGTGAGGCCCAGATTATCTCTGAGTCAGGTCAGATGGGGGCTGTGACAGTGGCAACCTCCATGGCAGGACGGGGTACGGATATCAAGCTTGGTAAAGGGGTCGCAGAACTTGGTGGCTTGGTTGTCATTGGGACGGAGCGGATGGAAAGTCAACGGATTGACCTGCAAATTCGTGGACGTTCTGGTCGTCAGGGAGATCCTGGTATGAGTAAGTTTTTTGTATCCTTAGAGGACGATGTTATCAAGAAATTTGGTCCATCTTGGGTGCATAAAAAATATAAAGATTATCAGGTTCAAGATATGACTCAACCAGAGGTTCTTAAGGGTCGCAAGTATCGGAAATTAGTTGAAAGAGCTCAGCATGCTAGTGATAGTGCTGGACGTTCGGCACGTCGTCAGACACTAGAATATGCGGAGAGTATGAATATTCAACGGGATATGATTTATAAGGAGCGTAATCGTCTAATAGATGGTTCTCGTGACTTAGAGGATGTTGTAGAGGAAATCATTGCTAGCTACATAGATCAAGTGACTTCTTCAGACTATGAAAGCCGAGAGCTACTCTTCCACTTCATTGTGACCAATATTAGTTTTCATATTAAAGAAGTTCCAGACTATGTAAATGTGACTGACAAAACCGCAGTTCGTAGCTTTATAAAGCAGGTGATTGATAAAGAACTTTCTGAAAAGAAAGAATTGCTTGATCAACATGATCTGTATGAACAGTATTTACGACTTTCTATGCTCAAGGCTATTGATGACAACTGGGTAGAGCAGGTAGACTATCTCCAACAGTTATCGATGGCTATCGGTGGTCAGTCTGCTAGTCAGAAAAATCCAATCGTAGAGTATTATCAAGAAGCCTACGCAGGCTTTGAAGCTATGAAAGAACAAATCCGTGCGGATATGGTGCGTAATCTCCTGATGGGCTTAGTTGAAGTCACTCCTAAGGGTGAGATTATGACTCATTTCCCATAAAAAGAGGAAAATATGACAATTTACAATATAAATTTAGGACTTGGTTGGGCTAGTAGTGGTGTTGAATACGCCCAAGCCTATCGTGCTGGTGTTTTTCGGAAATTAAATCTGTCCTCTAAGTTTATCTTTACAGATATGATTTTAGCCGATAATATTCAGCACTTAACAGCCAATATTGGTTTTGATGATGATCAAGTGATCTGGCTTTATAACCACTTTACAGATATCAAGATTGCACCGACTAGCGTGACAGTGGATGATGTCTTGCTTTACTTTGGCGGTGAAGAGAGTCACAGAGAAAAAAATGGCAAGGTTTTACGTGTCTTCTTTTCTGACCAAGATAAGTTTGTTACCTGTTATTTGGTGGATGAGGACAAGGACTTGGTTCAACATGCTGAGTATGTTTTTAAAGGAAAACTGATTCGTAAGGATTACTTTTCTTATACGCGTTATTGTAGCGAATACTTTGCTCCCAAGGATAATGTTGCAGTCCTATACCAACGAACTTTTTACAATGAAAACGGGACTCCAGCCTATGATATCTTGATGAATCAAGGGAAGGAAGAAGTTTATCGTTTCAAGGATA
>ERZ772795.44-NODE-44-length-25340-cov-2.76872_pt1 | contig 25340 bp, 25 predicted proteins | sample MGYA00511346_ERZ772795 | MGnify/ENA primary metagenome ERZ772795 (study PRJEB29015, sample SAMEA2738032) | human oral metagenome | biome: human oral; feature: human-associated habitat; material: saliva | place: China | collected 2245 ... | reverse complement strand
GCATTTTGTGCGAGGAAAGTGTAAACGGCGGACGACTTTTTGGCTTTATGGATTTCGCGATATAATGGAAGTATGAGTGATAGTAGGCAGCCTCTGGCTGAACAGATGAGACCGCAGACGCTGGACGAGGTGATAGGGCAGAGTCATTTGCTTGGCGAGGGCGAGTTATTGAGGCGGATCGTTAAGAATGGCGAGCCGGTCAGTTTGATATTGTGGGGTCCGCCGGGAACTGGAAAAACGACGTTGGGGCGGATTATTGCGCGCGAGGTGAAGGCGGAGTTTATTGAGCTGTCGGCAGTTACAAGCGGAAAAAAAGACGTTGAGCAGGTGATTGAGCATGCCCGTCAAAATTGGAATTTAGGACTTAGGACAATTCTATTCGTTGACGAAATTCATCGATTTAATAAAGCTCAACAAGACGCGTTTTTGCCGCACGTTGAGAGTGGGCTGATTACGTTAATCGGTGCGACGACCGAGAATCCGAGCTTTGAAGTCATCACGCCGCTACTGTCGCGTTCACGAGTTCTGGTTCTTCAGCGATTGACAAAAGACGAAATCATATCCGTATTAAAAAGAGCGCTGAAAGTTCTGAAAAAGTCCAAGCAAGTTTCACCCAAAGCTCTGGACTATTTGGCGGAATTATCAGATGGCGATGCAAGGGTGGCGCTGGGCAATTTGGAATTGGCGCTGAGTTTTAACGAAAAAGTAACGCCGGAAGTGGTTAAGGCGGCGGCTCAGAAGCGACTTCCGGGCTATGATAAAAAAGGCGATTCGCATTACGACGTGATTTCCGCTTTTATCAAGTCGCTAAGAGGCAGTGACGCGACGGCTGCGACGTATTATTTGGCGCGAATGATTGACGCGGGCGAGGATCCGAAGTTTATTGCTCGGCGAATGGTGATTTTTGCATCGGAAGATATCGGACTGGCGGGTAATGGTGCGCTGAGCTTGGCGATTGCAACGTTTGAGGCTGTCGAGCGCGTCGGTCTTCCGGAGGCGAAGTATAATTTATTCCATTGCGCTATTGCGTTGGCTCGCAGCCAGAAGTCGCGTGAAATTACTGATTTAATGTATGGCGCTTTTGAGCTGGCGCGTAAATATCCGAATTCTCCTGTGCCGTTACATCTCAGGAACGCTCCGACCAAATTGATGAAAGATTTGGGCTATAACAAGGATTACAAATGGCAAGCTGGTTTTAAGCACGACAAAGGATTTTTACCAGAGGAAATTAAGGATGTGGTATAATTGGCATTACCAATATTCTTAAAAGGAGAAGTTAATATGCCAAAACAAGAATCTCAGCAGCCGCAATATGCGCCACAGCCTGATCCAAACGCACAATACGGTCCCGCACCGCAACCGCAGAACACGCCGTATGAGCAACAACCAGTTAGCCAACAATATTTTGCACAACCTCAAGCAGCGCCAGTGCAATATGTCGTGATGGCAGAATCCCTGAAGGGTGTTAAGGGTTGGTTAATGTTCTTTGTGGTTTGTTTCGTTATCGGTAGCCTTGTTAACACAGCAGTATTTTTCCAGGCAATAATGAATCTTAGTCAGCCAGAGAACGTCATTTCTTTGATATTTTCACCTGTACTAGTAGTCTTGGCTATTTGTGCAGTTGTGTTTATAACGATGCAGAAGCGTCTTGGTAAGTGGTTAGCTGTTGCTACGATCGCCACGGCTGGATTGGGCAATGTTGCAAATGCGGTAGTTATATATGCATCCGGAAGGTCAGAAGTAGATGCCCCAGCATTTATTACCGGAATCGTTACAATGCTAATAGTAGAAGGATTGGTAATCTTGTACTTCTTTGCTTCTAGCCGAGTCAAAGAAACTCTTGTCAACTAATTCCTGTCTGCGCATAAAAATAAACCGCTCCATTACGGGGCGGTTTATTTTGTGGTTTACACGACTATTGTTTCGCGGCGCGTTTTCGTTCGTTTGCGTCCAGATATCGCTTGCGAAGTCGTAATGATTTTGGCGTAACTTCCAAAAGCTCGTCATCTTCGATAAAGTCGATACATTGCTCCAAGCTAAATTGCGTAAATGGCGTCAATTGCACAGTTCCATCCGATGATTTGGAACGCATGTTGGTCAAATGCTTGGCTTTACAAACGTTGATTTCGATGTCTTCTTGGCGATTGTAAATCCCGACAATCATTCCGGCGTAAACTTCCGTTCCTGGTCCGACCAATAATTCGCCACGGGCTTCGGCTGCTTGCAGGGCGTAAGGTGTTGTTGTACCAGCCTCAAATGCGATCAGAACTCCATTGCGGGTTTTTGGCAGTTTTCCGCCAAGCGGTTGATATCCGTGAGGCAGGGAATTCATAATCACCGTACCTCTGGTGGCGGTCAATAAAATGTTGCGCAGACCAATCAGCGCTCTCGTTGGCAAAATGTAAGTCAAACGAGCAGCGCCAGAGGTGGTCGTTTCCTGGGATTTCATTTCGGCGTGTCGCGCGCCAAGCTCTTGGCTGATCGCGCCAATAAATTCGCTTCCGACTTCAATTTGCAATTCTTCAATCGGTTCTTTTTCGACGCCGTCCTCGGTAATTGTAACGACTTGCGGTCGTCCAACCTCAAACTCAAAGCCTTCACGTCGCATGGTTTCAATCAAAACACTCAAGTGCAATTCGCCGCGTCCAGAAATCGTAAAGCCAATTCCGTTTTCCTCGACTCGTAACGCCACGTTGGTTTCAAGCTCTCGCTTCAATCGGTCGCCAATTTGCCTGGATGTCGTAAACTCGCCTTCGCGTCCCTTCATTGGACTGGTGTTTGGGCCGAGGTACATGCTCAAAGTTGGCGCTTCAATGTCAATTGTTGGTAGCGCTTCAGGCTGTTCTTTGTCGGCAATCGTATCGCCAATATGTGCGTCAGCCACGCCAACCAGCGCCACAATGTCGCCAGCAAAAGCTTCGTCAAGTTCTTCACGATTCAAGCCGCGATAGCCAAAAACTTTCTCAATTCGCGCCGAGACCGCGACTTCGCCATTTTTCATCAAACTGACTTGCAAGCCACGCTTAACAGATCCGCGAGCAATTCGCCCAATCGCGTATTTTCCTTGGAATGTGTCATATTGCAAGCTGGTAACAAGCAATTGAAACGCACCATCTTCTGTCACGTCTGGCGCTGGAATGTCGTTAATAATCGCGTCAAAAATTGGCGTCAAATCCGCGTCTTCGTCGGTGTTTGTAGGAATTTCTTTCCATGATTTTCCGTCGCGTCCGATTGCGTAATAAATTGGATATTGCAATTGAGAATCGTCGGTCGCTAGCTCCAAAAACAGATCGCTCAACTCGTCTTCAACCTCGGCAATTCGCCTGGCTGGCTTGTCAATCTTATTGATAATCACGACAGGCTTCAGTCCCAGCTCAAGCGCCTTCGCTAATACGAATTTGGTCTGAGGCATCGGACCTTCCTGCGCGTCCACGATCAGCAGAACGCCGTCAGCCATATTCAAGGTTCGCTCAACTTCGCCAGAGAAATCGGCGTGCCCTGGCGTATCGATGATGTTTATTTTATAGTCGCCGTAAAAAATTGACGTTTGTTTGGCGGTGATGGTGATGCCGCGCTCGTGTTCTTGATCGCCGGAATCCATAATCAATTCCCGGCTCATCTCGGCTTGGTTGTCGCGGAATGTTCGCGACTGCTTTAATAGCCCGTCAACCATGGTTGTTTTGCCGTGGTCGACGTGGGCAATAATGGCAATATTTCGAATCTTGCTAGCGTCCTTCATAAAAATATGGTCTGATATTAGCACAGACCTTCCTCTTAATATAAAATTTTACCACGATAAGGGGGAAATAAAAAGAGTGAAAGTTGTGTTTAATGCTTTAACATACTGTAATTTGCTGTTCGTCAAGTTGGTCTTTTGGAAAATTTATCAGTCGAGTTTTACCGTCGGCTCTATGTAAAATATCTAGATCAGCCATTACTATACCGAGAGCTTGAGTCGCCAATTTAACTTGCGTCGAGTCTACTCTTAATTCTTGATGGGCTAATCTCTTCGCTTTTTTATTCTTCGTACAAGCTATTAGTAGTTCGGGATAGTCCGGCATATCGTCTAGCTGAGGTATGTATATTCCATAAGCAGGTTCTGTTCGGGCGAAGTAATTTACAATCTTGCCTTGATGATTTTTTACTCCCCAATGTTCACGTTCTACTACTAAAGCTTCATTCCTTGTAAGATAATCGTAATATACATCTGTATGATGGTTCTCGGGAGATACTATTATGTGCCCGGTCGGCTCCCCGTTTGTAGATAATTCTCGCGAGAATATAACCAATCCAGAAGGATGAGGTTCAGTCGCCATATCTATGTTAAGATGAGTTGACGTAACGTAAAAAGGTTCCATATTTATACCTAACGTGAAATGGTGGGAAATACAGGGCTCGAACCTGTGACCTCACGAATGTGAATCGTGCGCTCTAGCCAACTGAGCTAATTTCCCGTAATTACATCTGTCGTTTTATTTAACGAATTCGTGATGTGAGCTAATTATAGTTCAGGTTTCAAATCCTGACAAGTTGCGGTCAGTATATCCTATTGGCTTTTTATACAAGTGTGATATAAACAAAAGTAGCTTTTGTTGACAAGTTGAGTAAACAAGGAGACTATACGAACGGTGATAATAGGTGCAGAAAAGGTGTTTCCTGAGGGGTCGGAATATCCAGATATGAGCCTATTGTCCCTCGTTGCTGATACAATCATGGTCTGTTCCAATACTAATTCCTGTACTAGTGGTAATGAAGAATGTTTTTTATGCAAGAGCTGCATGGCAAAGAAAAGAATAATTCAATAAAGGAGGGGCTTTATGAATATAACCTACGCCACAACTAACAAATATAAATTAGCTGGAGCAAACCAGGCATTATTGGGGGCGGGTCTAACACTCACAGCTCCCGACAGGGAGCTACCTGATGTACCGGAAATTCAATCAGATAGCCAAGAAGAAGTATCCATTGATAAAGCTCAAAAATACTACAAACTACTAAAGAGCCCACTGGTTGTTATGGATTCTGGACTGTTCATCAAAAGCCTCAAAGGTTTTCCAGGGGTTTATACGAAGTACGCACTTGATACTATCGGCATAGAAAACATAGTAAAATTGCTTAAAGATGACAGAGGGGCATACACTCAGCGTACGGTTACGTATATAGATGGACTAGAAATCAAGACGTTTACGTACAAAGTGCATGGTGAATTACTCAGCGAACCACGCGGCGAGAATGGTCGTGACTACGATAAATATTTCAAAGTTGATGGCGCAAACAAGACGATAGCTGAGATGAGTGACGATGAAAAGACCGACATGATAGCTGTAGTATGGAAGGAGTTAGCACAGTGGTTGCAGCAAAAATAAGTTCAGTAGAGGCGAAACTGATCGACGCCATAAAAGATTATTTATCAGAGAAGGGCGAAGACATTAACAGAGATGGCTTAATTGACACGCCAGAGAGGTTTGTTAAACAATTATTAAAAATCACCCATATTCATGGTGATTTTCTTATGGTGAAAAATTTCAGTTCTTGGTGCGATTTTACGCCCACGCTAGAATCCATTTTAGCACAAAGTCGCAAATCTAATCCAATCCATTTGACGCGCCACGCCGTCTTTGCCGGCTGAAAATATGAAAGCCAGTTTTTAATTGTTTTGATTCTTTTCGCTGTTTCTTTTAATGGATAAACCTGGCTTTCATATTTTCCTTTTACGGTCGCCCCCGACCCTACCGTAAAAGATGGCACGCCGTAAGAGCGACAAAGTCGCTACCTACGGCTTTAAGCGGTTTTTGCCACAGCCCAAAAACCGCTTTTCGTTTTCTTAATCTAAATTTGGTTTTCGACTAATAATTCGTAATTAGAACTTCTTGGGTCAATGTTCCATTTCTTGAGCTCGTTTGATAATTGGAGTTCGCATAGTCTTTGTTTATGTTATGAACCGTATAGTTATTATTTTTGATCCAGTCATTCAATAAGTCATTTCTATTGCCTTTATGTGTTAATACATTCGACAAAGCAAACTTAATTTTCTGATCATTTAGGCTGTCTAAGACGGAAAGTAGTTTTTGTTCTTGCTCACTACTCCAACCAGTAAAACCTCGTTTTCCGTCATTGTATGTTCCAACTGTTATGAGATATGGTGGGTCGCAATAGACAAAATCATTTCTTCCAAGTTGAGAAAAATCAAACTTGTCAAAATCTAATTTAGTAAAAATGATATTTTTACTATGCAAAGCTCTTATAAAATCAATTAGATTTTTTTTAATATTAGCATTGTATCGACTGCGATTCTTTCCAAACGGAGTATTGAATTTGTGATCACTGTTAAATCTAATTTGATGATTAAATGAAAAAAAAGTAAGAATCAGTAAATCAAGTGGCTCTTTGGTTTTGTTATATTGTTCACGCAGTTTAATGTATCCATCTGTGTTGGTCATTGATAGCTCAAACTTTGCAGCCGTCTTATCAATGTAATCTAAAACTTTTTCTTCAGGCATTGTAGCTAAAGCCTGAAACATGTCGATTAGATAAATCAAATTATCGTTCAGTACAATTTTTTTAGAATTGGCGTTGATACCAACATTTGCCCCTCCAGCGAATAAGTCAACGAAACAATTTATTTCTCGGGGAAATAAAGGAAAAATTTGTGGAAGTATCTTATACTTACCGCCAATATAGTTCAATGGTGATTTGATAAAATCTGCCACTAAACTACCTCCAAAAGTCGACTAAACGATTAATTGCATCCTTAAATATTTCTGGTGCTTCGATTCCGAGTATTAAATCGCCGTTTTTGCTTAAGACAAAACCAACCTGAACCTCAAATCTTTCTGATTTATTAATACCACCATACAAAACAACTGTGCGAATAATTGAGAAACTAGGGTAGCTTGGCTTTACATATAAGTTTTCAAAAGCATCAAAAAGCGTTATTTGCTCTATACCGTTAAGCTTATTCTTATACATCTCACCTTCAATATTAATAATCTGTCTTCGCGACACGTCTAATATTGTTAAATCTGGTAAATTGATTATTTGAGATTTGTCGCCTGCTTTGTATTTTTTTCGATCGATATATTTTTCAATAGCGATATGTTCACCCGAAGAAGATAAAAAATAACCTCGTTCACTACCAGCGTGATTCTCATAGATAGAATATCCATCTGTAAAACTCTCAACCACTAAATGTATAAAAATCGTACCAAGCTTTTCGCCGCTTTCATCATATTTCCAATATTTTTGATGGGGCTTTGGTTTAGGAACCGATAAGCCATCTAGTAAAATTCCAACCTGATTAGCTATTAAAATGAATTTATTTGCATTTCCTAAATGCTTTTGTTCTAGACCATGTTTTGTGATAACTATTTTGCCACGCCAGCCTAATTTTCGTAGAGTCACAGAAATGATGCTTAATGCGCCAATATTTGGGTCGTGCGATAGTCCGCCAGATTTGAACAGGCGACCAGAAACAAAAATCGTATCGTTATCTTTTGTGATTTCAATAGGAATATTACCTTTTGGTGGTTTTCTCATTGAGTTCTTATATATGATTAATTCATCGACAGAAGAGAATGGTTTGAGCAGCTTTTTATCCAACTTCTTACCAATAATTTCAACACCGTTAGTCAAAAGCATTCTTGTCCCAAAGATATTCGTTTCGGTTGGAGTCTCTTTTTGATTGATTTGTAGATTATAAAGCATAATCTTGCGAACAGATGGGTAAAAACTTTCTAAATAAACAAACTTTGAGCACCTTTGATAGACACCAGTATTTCGACTTTCGCTATCATCAGTTTTTGTTTCTTCTATTGCATAGTCAGGACTATCGATAGCTGGGTCTGGCTCCTTATTCTGATAAAAAACCAAAAAGTCTACAAAGCTTGAATAGCCACTAACTGTTTTAATGTAGATCTTATTGATACGATTACACCTAAAGCCTATCAGTTCGTAAGTGAAGGCAAACTTGTTATTTTCTAAAATAGGTAGTATTCTTAGACTATCAACAAAACCTGAAAACTCATTATCATTAGCAAATTTTTCCAAAATTTGCCTCAAAACCTCAAGTTTTGGACGCTCCTCAGTCAATATCCATAGATTCTTTGATTCACCACTCATCTGGATTATTATAACATAAACCAAACAACTTGGGGCTGGTTTCTATATAGCGCTTATGCTATACTTCTATATATGAATGAGGCGTATCTGAACAAAATCTATAATAAGGATTGTGTAGATGGCATGAATGACTTGATTCAATCTGGAATAGAAGTTGATCTAATTGTCGCTGATCCGCCCTATGTTATTTCTCGAGAGTCAAACTTTCACACGATGAAAGATCGCAAGAATGCAAGGACTGGAACTGCGTTTGGTAAATGGGATGAAGAGTTTGATAATAACGACTGGATTAAAAGATCCTTTAGCGTATTGAAAGACGGCGGCTCATTAGTTGCATTTAATGATTTTAAGAAAGTTTCCGACATTATTACGATTGCCACAAAAGCTGGCTTTGAATTCAAGGATGTGATTGTGTGGGAAAAAACTAACCCCATGCCTCGTAATCGTGATAGGCGATACGTGCCGTCGCTAGAGATAATGATTTGGTTTGTGAAAAAGAAAAAAGCAAAGTGGACTTTTAATAGGCAAGACAGCTCCTACCAAAGCCCAGTAATGCGTTATCCATCTGAAAGTGGTGGTGCTTTCAAGCGATATCATCCAACCCAAAAACCAGTTAAGCTAATTGAAGAAATAATAAAGATTCACAGTAATCCTGGTGATTTGGTTCTAGATCCATTTATGGGTTCAGGTACAACAGCCATATCGGCTTTTAATACAGGTCGTAGTTATATCGGTTTTGAACTAGATGAAAAGTACTTCAAAATTCTTACCCGTCGTATAGCAGAGCATACCGGCAATAACCCAAACACTGTCTTCATGGAAGATGATGATTTACCAGAAGAAAAAACTATAGCCACTCAACAGTATTTGCTTCAGCTAGTCGAAAACCAAATTTAGATTAAGAAAACGAAAAGTGGTTTTTGTCTGTGGCGGGAATTAAGAAAAATCAACCAAAAAATCGCCCAGAAAGGCGAGGATTTGGATTTTTGCTCTGAAATGGTGCGGATGAAAGGACTTGAACCTTCACGCCGTGAGGCACATGCTCCTAAGGCATGCGTGTCTACCAATTCCACCACATCCGCATAACCCGATTATATCAAAACAAATTCTACTTATCAACTGTCCGCGCTTATGTTAAAATTGAAGTAACATGCTAAGGAGGATTGATGAATAAAGTTGCGAAATATTTGAATGAGCATCTTAGCGGCGAAGTCGCGTCGCAGGATTTTATATTGAGTCAAGTTGAAGTTGATAACGGACTTTTGGCGCGCCGACCAGAAATGATTGTTCGTGCGGCTAATATGAACGACATCAGGAAGGTGATGCGATTTTGTTCTCAATTGGCAGAGAAAGGTCATGTTTTACCTGTATTTGTTCGTGGTTGTGGCAATGATGAAACTGGCGCAGCGACGAATAAAGGCATTGCAATTGATGAAAAAACGTATATGAATCGTGTATTTGGTATTGATCCTCGCCAGCAACTGATTCATGTTCAAGCGGGAATTTCTCTTTCGGCAATCAACGCAACTTTGTCTACTCATAAAGGCCTGGGCTTGCCGCGAACCTCATATGTAGCGGAAGATGGCACGATTGGTGGCGCAATTAACACAGCTCCGTCTGGAATGTTATCTGGCACGCATGGCCGTTTTGCTGATGCCATTCAGCAGCTTGAAATTGTCCTAAGTAATGGCGACGTGATTCAGACTGGACGCATATCTCGACGCGAATTGAGTAAGAAAAAAGGCTTATCGACGTTTGAGGGCGAGATTTATCGAGAGATTGACAATCTAATCTCAGATAACACCGAGCTGATTTCGCAAATGGATCCAGCTTTGCCAGATACGGTTGGCTACAGCGGGATTTCTCGGGTGAAGCAAAAAGACGGGTCGTTCGATTTAACGCCGTTGTTTATTGGTAGTCAGGGAAGTCTGGGTGTGATTTGCGAAGTTATTATGAAGGCGCAATTTATTCGTCCAGAATATTCAGTTGTTGCCGCATCATATAAAAAGTTGTCAGACGCGCAATCAGCTGTGGAATTAGCGATGAAAAATAAGGCGTCGGCGGTGGAAATAATCGACGGGCGATTCTTCCGTCAGGCTGCGGTCGTCGGTAAAGTGGTTGAGTGGGCGCCGAAAGAATGCTTTAAGGGCGCGGTAGTCTTGGCTATCTTTGACGACTTTTCTGACAGAGCGCGCAATAAAGCCGCGAAGAAATTGACTCGAAAATTGGAATCATCAGAAGCGATTGACGTAAAAACTCTACATTTGGAAGAGCAGGATTTGTTCAGTTTGCATTCTGTTTTGGCTTTGGCGGAAACTCCGAGCGAGCCGCATATGATTACACCACGCGTTTTCTCTGGGATTTTAATGGCGCCAGAAAAGATTGACAGTTTCCTTAGCGAGTTGAAGTCACTGGAATCTAAGTACGGCGTGGATTTGCCAGTTTTTGTTGACTTTTCGAGCGATTATATTTCTCTACATCCGACGTTTGACAGTAAAAAGGTTAGTGAACGCCAAAAGATTCTTCAGTTGTTGGTGGAGATTTCTCAGATTGTTAATAAGTACGAAGGTTCTTTTGCGGGCTTTGGTGGTGACGGAAGATTGAAGGCTAACTTTATCTATAAAAATCTGCCAGATGATGAAAAACAATTGTATGCGAAGGTGAAAAAAATCTTTGATCCAGCTGGAATTTTTAATCCAGGAATTAAGACGGAGGCTCAGCCGAAGGAATTGGCGGCGGAATTAAACGCGTGGTGTAAGCTTCGTAATCAAGCTTGATACTGGGTGAGAATTGGGCTATAATTGACGCGTAGCCCATGCGGATGTGGCGGAATTGGTAGACGCGCTAGCTTCAGGTGCTAGTGTACGCAAGTACGTGAAGGTTCAAGTCCTTTCATCCGCACCAAGGATTGTAATTGTTCACCATAAGAAAATCACCCATGCTCAGGGTGATTTTTAATGTCGTAAATTCAGAGTCTACATGACAGGCAATCGTAAAAGAACAATCACCCGCCATGTAGACTATATACTGTCAGTCAATCCAGGGATCACTGAGTGCAGCTTCGTCGCGGCTTTGCATGGATTCTCCTGCGTACATCAAGCACAGAAGAGTATCATCGATCTCGTTCAAGATATTCTTGAACTGCTTGTCATCTTCGTACGTCATGGCGACGTACCTAGTGATGAAGCTTTTCAGCTCCTCCAGGGCCGATGCCACGCGCACGGCATCGTTGTAGATGTTGACACCTACAACGATGGCTGGAGATTGCGCGAGACACATGTTCGCATAGACCTGGAGGTCTTGCACTCGTTGACACGTGTCGCGAATCATTTGGACGAATCGCCTTACTTGAAGGACGGGGATATACTCGTCCTTGCAGATGATCTCCATGGCGGTGTGCCATTTCGAACTCAGGTCTTTCGTCGTAGCGGAAAGATCGTCAGAGACATCGATAAACATTGTGCTATCTTTCTGTTCATGTTCTCTCATCTGCGGAATTGCGACGTATTGTTCTTTACAATACAAGATGAGATCTTATCTCTCTTATGGCGGTTTTAAAAAAGAAATAAAAACTCATCTTGTGTTCGATTGCCTGTCAAAGTTCACTTTCGGACAAGGAATTACTCAACTCATCAACGAAAGCTGATATTATATATACCACACTTGTGTAAAAAAGTCAATAGAATATATAAAAATAGCCTCAAATGAGACTATTCCAAAATGATTTCAGGGGATATATGACAAGCAGCCATAAAAAAGAATGTGGATCGCACTCATCATATATCCCGCGTTGTTAGTCTTCTGTCTCTGTGTAGTCCAGAAGACTTTGTGCTACTTGCGTCAGCGCAGTGGCTTCTTCGCTTAGCTGGACGAGAAGTTTCCTAACTTCTACATCAGTGGCAATCGTGTGTGATATCAGACCTTCTTTCGGGATATAGTCTAGGGTCAATTTCTTCCCCTCGACAGACGCGGTTGCTCGACGAAGAAAATTCTCCAGTGCCGTCGTATTGGTCTTTCTGCTCACGATCCTTCACCTTTCTGGTGTTTTCTCATCTTCGCGGAGCTGCGATATATGCATATTCTTTAATGCACGAGATGAGATCTTATTCCTCTTTCCAATTTCTTCCAGAAAAAGAAATAAAACCTCATCTCGTGTTTTGGCTGCTTGTCAATGAACGTTTTCGGATGAGGAGTAATCTCAACTCATTAACGAAAACCAATATTACTTATACCATTCTATGGTGATTAAGTCAATAGAAGGTTCTCAACTTTTGTTATTTGCTCAGGAACTTTGATAAAATAACAGAGATGGAAGATAAAAGAAACGTAATTGATAAGTTTAAGGGTCAGAGCGAATCGGAGATTATAAATGAGTTGGATTCTGAAGATCACGGTTTGGTGATTGCGCTGGAAAATACCGAGCGAGATTTTAATATGGGGACAATTGTCAGGAGCGCTAATGCGTTTGGCGTGCGGCAGATTTATGTGATTGGGCGCAGGCAGTGGAATAAGCGCGGTGCGATGATGACGGATAAGTATCTGCACATTACATATTTGGCGACGACGGAAGAGTTTGTTGAGAAAATGCGGACTGAAGGTAGGGAAATTATTGCTATTGATAATATCCCAGGAAGTGTTAATATGTCGCAGACGAGTTTACCGAAGCGTGCGGTTTTGGCATTTGGGCAAGAAGGGCCGGGGATTTCTGCAGAGCTGGCTGGCGCTGCGGATCAAATTGTGGCGATTGAGCAATTCGGCTCGACTCGTTCTATAAACGTCGGTGCGGCAGCGACTGTGGCGATGTATTGTTGGTTGCAGCAGAATGTATTGACGTTGTCGAGGGGTGATTTATAGATCAATTGAGCTACTTCCGTAGTGTAGGCTGTATGATACTGCTTGTAATATTTTTTTCATGTTATCTGAAGTAGCGATGTTTTTCCATCCTTGTGAACCTATTAGAATTCCAAGATTCTGGGTTGTATAAGATATATCTGGTGCAAAGTGTGGATTGTGAGAATATGACGCGGAAGACAAATACGCAGAAAACCTCATTAATACATCCGGCGTGATAATCTCATTTATGGTTTTTCTGGATAATAAAGCGACTTCTTCTAAATTTATTTCTGATTGAGAATGTCTATTGACAGAAAAAGTGGCAGTATATGTCATGGTTGTGTCGTCATTGTTTATACGTTCACTACTAAAATATGTACTGAAATTATGACAAATTCTCTGCCCAACTGATAGTCCTATAAATCTAGCTAGCTCACACCATAATGCGCAGATTTGTAGAGGCTGGTCTTTGATCTCGATGTTTAATTCTAAAGGTGAATTAATATTTGATAGTTGATTTGTCGGGTATATTAAATCGACAATATCTTCATTTACAGCTTTTGTATCTGGCAGTAGGCTAACTGAGTCTATATTTTTCCAGGATTTCGTGTTGAGTTTTTTCAGCTCTTTAATTACTCTTTCTGGATTGCCGATATAAAGCATATTTGGCTCTTCGGCACCTATTTGGGATATCGCTTGCGCGATCGGCAGATATCCAGATTTCTCCGACCCCAAGTCGGCTTTCATGGTTGCTATATTATTTAATAATTTTTCGGATTCATTATTATAGCATTCACCGTTAATGACTATTACGCCTGATTCGTAGGTTTCGCCGTTTAATGAATAGTCTAATAGCTTATATCTATTGTGCTGGTAAAGATATTCTGTAACCGTAGACACAAATAAATGCTCATAGGTGTGAGCTAGCTGAACGCAGGGGTGATATTTAACTATTGTAAAATATTTCATATGAACAGTTTAGCAAGAAAAAGAGTCGGTTTATAGACACGACTCAGGTCTTTGATGACTGTCAACAACATGCATTGGGAATAATAAAACCTAGCTAATTTCTACGCCTTGTTGGTTCAAAAAATTACGAGTTTCATCATCTAATTTACAATTTATGAAACGCGATCGTACTGCCAATTTCCCGCTACCATAGATAAATTGCGTTTCCTCGTCATATTTCATACCACGGAAGTCGCAATCCTCCGCTTCAATAATAGCTTTTACGCCACGAAAATCCACATTCCGAACCGACGAATCGGTAAAATAAATTGGTTGCCCGTAGATGTGCTTTGCGTCGTCCAGATTACAATTCTGAAACACGAAAAAGCCCATGACAAATTGGTCGAAATCAACGCCAGAAAAATCCTCATCAACAAATCGAACAGTCTCGCCGTCTGGGATGACAGGGTAACGCTCACGCTGGTAAGCTGGCAAATCGTTAGCGCGAATGGCAGCGGCGATTTTATTAGTAGCTCTCATAATACAAGGATAGAGCAGTTTTTGGTTTATGCCAAAGGCAAGGGCAGACATGCTTAGGTCTGCGAAGTAGTGACTAGATTAGACTAGCCCTAATCTTGGCGGGGCACATCCTGCCAATCACGGTTCTGAGGGATATCTGCGAGCGTGCCGTCGGCGTTGTAGACCGCCGTCGCATGCCCGATAGAGCCATCCTCAGTGGGTCCGTGCTGGTTGTAGTAGTATCCGCCCGGAACGTTGGGATCGTTGGTCGAGTTGACGGTGTGGGAGGTCCCATCCGGGTCGATCCAACGCTCGCCATCCTGGTAGCCGCTCATAGACTACACCTTTCTACTAGTGCCTGCTCAATGCGCAGAATTACGCAAAAAGCTAATATATACATATATCAATTATTGGGTTTGCTGTCAACAGGTATTTACAAAAAGCATGAAATTTACTATAATGGACGTATGATTTTACCTAAATTCCATCATTCACACGTGTTGCCGAGGTAGGACTCTGATTTTTGATTGTACGCGCCGAGTTCTGCCTCGGCGTTTTTGATTGCTATAAATAAGAAATAATGACATAATGGAGATAACATGAGCAGTTTATCTACACAAAGTTACAAAGGTTCGCGAGACTATTTTCCAGAGGAAAAGCGTCTGCAGAATTACATTTTTAATGTTTGGCACAAGACGGTTGAGAGTTTTGGCTATGAAGAATACGGCGCGCCGCTACTGGAGCCGCTAGATATTTATTTGGCGAAGTCGGGTCAGGAATTGGCGGGCGAGCAAACATACGCTTTTGAAGATCGTGGCGGTCGAATGGTGGCAATTCGTCCTGAGATGACGCCGTCGATTTCTCGAATGGTAGCGGCTAAGCGCCAGGAATTAGCGATGCCTGCGCGGTTGTATTCAATTGCTAATTTTATGCGCTATGAACGGCCGCAACGTGGGCGTGAGCGTGAGTTTTGGCAATTGAATGCGGATTTGTTCGGTGTGGACGGCGCGGCGGCGGACGCGGAGATTATTGAGCTGAGCCACGCTAGTGTGATGAATTTTGGCGCCAAGCAGGAAATGTTTACAGTCAGGGTTAATAATCGCCAATTGATAAATCGTCTGATGAGTCAATTTTTGAAGCTTGATATTGTTGGTTCGACGATGATGATGAAGCTGCTCGATAGGAAAAATAAGATTCCTGCCGAAGAATTTAAGCGTCAGGCGATTGAGATTTTTGGCAATCAAGCATCAGAGGGTCTGCCGAAGTTGGCAAAAATGATCAGCATGAAGTCTGTTGATGATCTGCCGAGCGAATTGATGGAAGATGAAAGCGTCAAGCAGCTTCGCGAAGTGATGAAATTGCTTAGCCAAAAAGGCATTACGAATGCGGTGTTTGATGTTACTCTGATGCGCGGACTGGACTATTACACAGGCATGGTTTTTGAGCTTTTTGATAATTCGCCAGAGAATAACCGAGCGTTGTTTGGTGGAGGACGATATGACGGATTGGTCGGGCTATTTGGCGTTGAACCGATTGCTACGGTCGGCGTTGGCATGGGTGCAACGACAATGGAGCAATTTTTGGAAGTGCACAATTTGTTGCCGAAATTGGCATCTAAAACAGATGTATATATAATTCCAGTGTCAAAAGAATCTATTGCTGGCGCGGACGATTTGGCGCGAAAATTGCGCAGCGAAGGCGTGCGAGCGGAGTTGGATATCACTGGTAGAAAGATTGACAAACAGATAAAAGCGGCGCTAAAAAAGCAAATTCCGTTTGCGGTGTTCGTGGGTGAGGATGAAATTGCTAGCGGCGCATACACAGTTCGAAACTTGGTGGAATCTGATGAGCAGAAGGTTAGCGCTGAACGAATCGTGACAATTGTCAAAGATCGTCGATATGATGGCGATGAAGACGCTCTGTTTGAGATATAGTCTGATATCTGTTATAATTAGTCTTTATGAAGACTACTGTAAAAAAATTATCAGATACTAAAGTTCAATTGACGATTTCTTTGGGTGCTAGCGAATTAGCTGACGCAGAGCAGACCTCCTTGGCAAAGTTGGCGCGTGACATCAAAGTTCCAGGTTTCCGCAAAGGAAAAGTTCCCGCAAGCATAGCCGCTAAGCACATTGACCCGAATGCGCTTCAGGAGCAGATCTTAGAGAATGCTTTGTCAAAGGCTGTAGCTGAGGCATTTTTGCAGGAAAAATTGCAAGCTTTGGATCGACCAAGTGTTGAGGTGAAGAAGTTTGTGCCGGGCGCTGAATTGGAATTTACGGCTGAAGTTGAAGTTATTCCGCCAGTAAAATTGGGCGATTATAAAAAATTGTCAGCGAAAAAAGAAGTAGCCAAGGTCGAGGATAAAGACGTCGACGAGGTTATTGAACGAATTCGTAAAAACTATTCCGAAAAATCAGAGGTCAAGCGTGCTGCTAAGCTCGGCGACGAGGCTGTGATTGACTTTACGGGAAAGAAAGACGGCGTGGCGTTTGACGGCGGTTCGGCTAAGGAATATGGCTTGAAGCTTGGCGAAGGTCAATTCATTCCGGGATTTGAAGAAGGTGTGATTGGTCATAAGGCTGGCGAAGAATTTGATTTGAAACTGAAATTCCCAGAGGATTATCACGCTGATAATTTGGCAGGTCAAGATGTTGTGTTTACCGTGAAACTTCACAAGGTTAATGAATTGAAATTGCCAGAACTAAATGATGAATTTGCTGCAAAATGTGGTCCATTTACAGAGATGAAAGAAGTGAAAGAGGATATCAAGCGTGAACTTACCGCGCAAAAAGAGCGCGAAGCTGATGAGAAATTTAAGGACGCGTTGGTTGGCGAATTGACGGAAAAAAGTAAAGCTGCGCTGCCAGAACTTTTGGTTGAGGATCAATTGCGATCAATCGAGCGTGACTTGACTCAGAATTTGATGTACAGCGGGCTGAGTTTGGATAGCTATTTGAAGACTCAGGGCTTCAAGGATAAAGAAGAGTGGGTGAAGAAAGAAGCTCGTCCAGCGGCTGAAAAGCGCGTTAAGGCTGGTCTGGTATTGGCAGAACTATCGAAGGAATTGAAGATTGACGCTTCTCGCGATGAAATCCAGAAACAAATTGACTTCTTCAAGCAACAATACGGTAAAGATAAGAAAATGCTGGAACAATTCGACAACCCAAATGTCCACCGCGATATTGCCAACCGAATGATTACAGATAAGACCGTTGCTAAATTGGTCGAATTAAACACGAAGAAATAGGGTAAATATGCCAAAATCATATCTCATTCCAACTGTCGTTGAAAAGTCGGCCGACGGCGAGCGTGCTTTCGATATCTATTCGAGATTGTTGAATGAGAGAATTATTTTCCTTGGCGAAGATGTTAACGAGCATACCGCAAACAGTGTAGTGGCGCAATTACTGCATTTAGCATACGTTGACCCGCAAGCTGATATATCGCTATATATCAATAGTCCAGGCGGCAGCGTTTATGACGGTATGGCAATTTATGACACGATGAATTTTATTAAGCCCGATGTGGCGACGTATGGAATTGGTTTGCAGGCAAGCATGGGGGCGTTTTTGCTCAGCTCTGGCGCTAAGGGCAAGAGGTTTTGCTTGCCGCACGCCAAGGTGATGATTCATCAGCCGTCTTCTGGAACGCACGGAAAAGTGACCGACATGGAAATTGACATGAAGGAAACTTTGGAAGTTAAGGAGATGCTAGCGAAGATTATGGCGAAAAACACCGGTCAGAAGTTGGCTAAGGTTAAGTCCGATATGGAGCGTGACTATTGGATGACGCCAGATGAAGCTGTAAAGTACGGATTGATTGATAAAGTCTTGACTAAATTGTCGTAAAAAATTGCGTGTTTGTTGTTAAAACTACTAGTGATTCTGCTTGTGGTTTTTGGAAGATATTGTCATAATTTGAGGTAGGCAAGGAGGGCTTATGAGGCAATATTTAGACGCATTAAAATACGTTCGTGATAACGGTGTACAAAAAGGTGATCGTACAGGAACGGGGACGACAGAAGTTTTTGGTATTCAGACGCGATATAATTTGGCGGACGGATTTCCGGCTATGACCACTAAGAAGTTATATTTCAAAAGCGTCGCTCATGAGCTTTTATGGTTTCTTAAGGGTACGGGCAATATTGAATATTTGGCACAAAACGGCGTTCATATCTGGGATGAGTGGCCATATAAAAATTACCTAGAAAAAACTGGTCAGAAAATACCGGAAATCAACGGCGAAGAGTGGCGCGCTGGAATGAAGGAATTTATTGATAAGATTGCGAACGATCACGCGTTTGCTGAAGAATGGGGAAATTTGGGTCCTGTTTATGGTGTCCAATGGCGAAAATGGCCGGACGGGAAGGGCGGAACTATTGATCAGATTCAGAATGCCATTGACATGATAAAGACAAATCCAGAGTCGCGTCGGAATATCGTGAGCGCGTGGAATGTGGCGGAAATTGATGACATCGTCCAAGCTGGCGGGCTGCCTCCGTGCCATACGATGTTTCAATTTAACGTAAGACCTGGTAAAAACGGCGAGAAGGACAAGCTGGATTTGGCGCTGACTCAGAGATCGGCGGATATGTTCCTTGGGGTGCCGTTTAATATTGCCAGCTATGCGTTGCTTTTGTCGATTGTCGCTCAAGTTACCGACAAACAGCCCGGTGAATTTGTCCACACCTTGAATAGTGCGCATATTTATAATAATCACCGCGCGCAAGTTGATGAACAATTATCGCGCCGTCCGCTGTCGCTACCGAAACTGTGGCTCAATCCAGATATCAAGAATATTGACGATTTCACGATTGATGATATCTGTCTGGAGGATTATGAGTGCCATCCAGCGATAAAAGCGCCGATTGCGGTGTAGTGTGATTTGCGTGATTCGTGATTTTTACGTCTGTTGGCTGAGGCTGTCGGTTTTTATTCTTTATCAGGATCCTCGGTTGTAAAGGCTATATAGTTCTGGTCCTCAGTGTCGGAGCGCCGTAGTCTGGTAATCTCTTGATCGGGTAGAGTGAGGCTTAGTTCTTGAGTGTTGGTGTCATACATTATGGTCGCGTACCTTCCTAATATTCTAGTTCTTCCGTCTTCGTCTGTCCATTTTTCTATGACGGGAACTTTATCATTGAATGTTGTGTTGTTTGCTTCGGTAGGTTTGCCAGATAGTAATATTGTTTTGCCTTCTGGGAGATCTGCAAGCGCGACATCTTCCATTCTCTCAAGGACTGCTACGCATACTGTGGGTCGTTCTTTCATAATCTCTACTATACCACAAATACCAAATACTGTCAACTTAAGAAGGCTATTTTCTTTTATACGTCACAAAATCAAAATCGTAATTATTTTCATTATCTGCCGAATGATGTGCGCGACTTACTTCCTCCCACGCGTCCATATCTATCTCTGGGAAAAAAGTGTCAGCATCGGGGAATTCGGCGTCAATTTCCGTGGCGTAAATAGTGTCAATTTCTGGAATATCTAGCGCGTCTTTATAAACTTGCGAGCCGCCAATAATAAAAGTCGGATATCGAGATAAAGCCAGGGCGCTTCGTAAATTCATAGCCGTAAGAACTTTTTTGACGCCAGTTGGCTTGGATGAGATGACAATATTTTCTCTGTCTGGAAGTGGTCGCGAGCCAATTGACTCAAACGTTTTTCTTCCCATAATGACATTGCTATTTCTCGTCAAGCGCTTAAAATTCACCAAGTCGGCCGGTAAACCTCGCCCCCACGGCATATCGCCATTTTGTCCGATGGCGCGGTTCTTATCGTAAGCTACAATAATGGCTTTTTCCATAATTTCAGTTTAGCATGCTGTAAAATTTACGGAAAGCTTGATAGAAATGCGTAAACTTGCCATAATAAGATTTGGTAGAAAAATCACGCAATGGGAGGTGTTTAGTGAGCGTGTACTCAAATAAAGATATATTAGCGGCGATTGAAGACGGGACAATTGTCTGTACGCCGTTCAACCCAAAAAACGTATCGGAAGCCAGCTTAGATTTTACGCTAGGCTTTAATTTTTATAAACAGGAATATGATGATATTTCGCGAGTTTATAATCCGTTCGATGAATCTGACGTCAATCGATACTTCAAGGGTCCGCTTAAGGCGATTCCGCACTCCGAATGGTGCGAGCGGCACGGTTTTCGGGAATTTAAGAATATTCCGCCAGATCATCCGATTATCGTTCTGAAGCCTGGTGAGCGAATTTTGGCGCATACGCACGAATTTGTTGGAATTCGGACGCATGGCGGCGCGGCTGAGGTGAAAAGTCGTAGCTCTTGGGGGCGAAACGGCGTGGCGGTGTGTTTTGATGCTGGCTGGGTTGATCCGGGATATATCAATCGGATTACGCTTGAGATTTACAATTTGAATAAGCATGAAAGTGTGGTTTTGCCTGTTGGCGAACGTATTGGGCAATTGATTTTTCATCACACTGGTCAGGTTGATGGCGGATATGCTAGTGGACGCGGCGGAATGAGCGGCAAATATCAGCACACTGACGATTTGGATGAATTGATAAAAAATTGGCGTCCAGAAATGATGTTGCCGCGGGCGTTTAAGGATCGTCGGCATAAACCGATGGAAATTTCGGGTCTAAGCGAGGGGGTTTTATAATGATGACTGGCTCAATGTTCCGTTGGCGGACAAAAGAAAAAGAATATAAGAATCATAAGAAAAGTAATAGATCTGAAAGTTGCGACTTCTGTCAATTGGTAAAACAGCACACTAGTCAAGTCGTAGAAGAAACGCAGCATTGTCTAATCATTAAAAATCGATTTGGCTATGATTTTTGGGATGGCTGCGGCGTGGACGACCATTTGATGGTGATACCGAAACGGCACGTGGACTCGCTGGCAAATTTGAGCGACGAGGAAAAAATTGACTATATGAATCAGGTTGCTAGGTTTGAATCTAGTGGTTATTCAATTTACGCTCGAGCCCAAGGCAGCAAAACCAAGTCGATGATACATCAGCATACTCACTTGATAAAAATTGATGGAAAAACGAAAAAATGGCTGGTATTTCTACAGAAGCCGCACATTGTAATTACGAGGTGATGATGAGCTGCGCTGGAAAATATATTGTTATCGAAGGCAATGACGGAACGGGCAAATCAACGCAGGTCGCGAAATTGGCGGAATACTTTCAGTCAATCGGGCGAACGGTTTGCGTGATTGAAGAGCCGGGAAGCGACGATCTGGAAAAATCAACTCCGATAGCAAATGAACTTCGAAAAGTGATTAAAAATGGCGATTTGGCGCGCTCTGCGGCGGTGAATGTGGCGCTATTTTCTGCGGCTCGGCGTGAATTATGGCGGGAAAAAATTCAGCCTGCGTTGGAACGTGGGGAAATTGTTTTGAGCGCTAGGAATTATATCTCAACGCTGGTTTATCAGGGGCGAGGCGAAGGTTATGACGAGCCGGAGATTCTGCGATTGACAGAATTATTCACCGATGAAAAATACTTGAGGCCGGACGTTATGGTTATTTTGAGTTTGAGTCGTGATAAGCGGGAAGAGCGAATTTCTATGCGCGGCGAGCTGAAAAATCCTGACACTTTTGAGTCGCGTGGGCAAGATTTTCAGAAAAAAGTTGACGATGGATATTTGGAGATTGCCGAGGCGTACGGAATTTCGGTAGTTTCGGCGGACGGGACAATTGACGAAGTTCATGATATGTTGATTGATAATATTGAAAAACACTAGTAAAACCCCTTGATTTTATTGACGTTTTTCGTCATAATGAGTAGTTATAGAAGTAGTGTATTCATGGCGGGTAAAAATTGCGAGTAGGCAAATCGTGATTTTGGGCTATGAATTAGAGATCTTCACGGCCGTCTATTAACCACTAATTAAAGCGAGGAGTGTTTACGCCTGTGGCAAAAAAACCAACCACAAGTAGCGAGCGCGTCTATTTCACCTCTGGTGATAATGCCCTGCCGCTACCAAACTTAATCGCTCACCAAAAAGATTCTTGGCGCTGGTTCGTCGAAGAAGGTTTGAGCGAGATATTTTCAGAAATTAATCCAATTGACGACTACACTGGTCAGAAGTTGTCGTTAAAGTTCGGCAAATATTATTTTGGCGAGCCAAAAAACACTGACCAATTTGCCAAAGAGAACAACTTGACATTTGAGGCTCCGCTACACGCAACAGTTGAATTGACAAATAAAACAACTGGCGTGGTTGAAGAGCAGGAAATTTACCTTGGTGAATATCCATGGATGACTGATCGCGGTACATTCGTTATCAACGGTACGGAGCGTGTGGTTGTTAGCCAGTTGATTCGCTCTGCTGGTGTTTTCTTCACTGCTGAAACAATAGCGGGACGTAATTACTACGGCGCAAAAATCATTCCAGGACGTGGAGCTTGGATGGAATTCGAGACGGCTTCTAATGGCGCGATCTACGTAAAGATTGACCGCCGCCGCAAGATGCCAGCAACGACTTTGTTGCGCGCTTTGGGCTATCCAAAGACTAGTGAAATTAAGGAATTGTTCGCTGATATTGATACTGGCGATGTGAAATACATTGACGAAACTTTGGACAAGGATACTTCTCGTGGCGCAAACGAGGCGTTGATTGAGGTTTATCGTCGATTGCGTCCAGGCGATTTGGCGACAGTTGATAATGCTCGTCAGATGATTGAGCGAATGTTCTTTGACTTCAAGCGGTTCGATTATTCGCGGGTTGGTCGTTATAAATTGAACCAACGCTTAGGTCTGGATGTTGCAAATACGGCTGAAAATCGCACGTTGCAGATGAGCGATTTGGTGGCGATTTTGCGTGAAGTTATTCGCTTGAACAATACGCAAGAGCCAGCTGACGACATTGACGCATTGAGCAACCGCCGAATTCGCTTGGTTGGTGAATTGATTGCTCGACAATTCCGCGTTGGTATGCTCCGAATGCAGCGCAACGCGATGGATCGCATGAGCGTGGCTGATTTGGAAAGCGTTAGCCCAAGTCAATTGATCAACGCTCGTCCAATTGTTGCAGCAGTTCGTGAATTCTTTACTTCAAGCCAGTTGTCGCAGCTACTTGACGAAGTTAACCCATTGTCAGAATTGAGCCACAAGCGACGCTTGAGCTCGACTGGTCCTGGCGGTTTGACTCGTGAGCGCGCTGGATTTGAGGTTCGCGACGCCCACCCAACTCACTATGGTCGTATCTGTTCAGTGGAAACGCCAGAAGGTGCGAATATCGGTTTGGTGCTTAACTTGGCGACTTATGCGCGTGTTAACGAATACGGATTTATCGAAACTCCATATCTTCGTGTGAAAGACGGCAAAGTCACTGACGAACTTGTTTATTTGGATGCTTCACAGGAAATTGGTGAAGTTATCGCTGATGCTGGTGAGGCTCTTAACGAAGACGGAACTTTCCGCGACGAGCGAGTTAATGCTCGAAGTAACATGCAGCCATCACAAGTTGATGCTAGCCAAGTTACATTCATGGATGCAGCTCACCGCCAGATTCTAGGTTCGACTGCGGCATTGGTGCCATTTATTGAAAAGACGCGTGTTGACCGTGCTTTGACCGGTTCAAACATGCAACGTCAGGCGGTTCCGCTATTGTGTCCAGAATCCGCAACTGTTGGTACTGGAATTGAGAAGGCTGTGGCTGAGAACAGTGGTCACTTGATTCAGGCTAGCGCCGACGGTGAAGTCGTTCGCGCTGATGCTGATGAAGTTCACGTCAAATATGCTGACGGCGTAAAGATTTACACATTGAAGCACTTCGTAAAGAACAATGACGATCGTTGTTATAACCAAAAAGTTCGCGTCGAGCGTGGCGACAAGGTGAAGAAGGGCGATATTCTGATTGAAGGCGCCTCGATTGCCGGCGGTGAAATTGCCCTAGGTAAAAACCTTCTGGTTGCCTTTATGCCATGGGGTGGCTACAACATGGAAGACGCGATTATTATGAGTCGTCGTTTGGTCGAAGATGATCGATTGACAAGCATTAACATTAAAGATTACACCGTTGAGGTTCGTGAGACGAAGCTTGGCCCAGAGATTGTGACGCGCGATATTCCAAACGTTTCCGAGGAAAGTTTGCGTCATTTGGACGAGAACGGAATTGTTCAAATCGGTTCCGAGGTTAAGGCCGGCGATGTTTTGGTTGGTAAGATTACGCCAAAGGGCGAGCAGGAATTGAGCTCTGAGGAGCGTTTGCTTCGCGCAATCTTCGGTGAAAAAGCTAAGGATGTTCGCGATACGTCACAGCGAATGAACAACGCAGGCGGCGGTAAAGTTGTTGGCGTTAAAATCTTTAGCCGTGAAAATGGCCACGAGTTGAAGGCTGGCGTTTTGATGCAAATTCAGATCTTCGTTGCGCAATTACGAAAGATTGGCGTTGGCGATAAGATGGCTGGACGATTCGGTAACAAGGGTGTTGTGGCGAAAGTTCTTCCTGTTGAAGATATGCCATTCCTAGAGGACGGTACGCCGGTTGACGTGGTTTTGAACCCACTTGGTGTGCCAAGCCGCATGAACCTTGGTCAGATTTTTGAAACTCACCTTGGTATGGCGGCACGAGCATTGGGTTACCGCGTAGCGACTCCGTCATTTAACGGTGTTCCAAGTGAGAAGATCTCTGATGAGCTAGAAAAGGCTGGTTTGGCGCGTGACGGTAAGAGTCAATTGTTTGACGGTCGTACCGGTGAACCATTTGAGGAGCGAACAACAGTTGGTGTGATGCATATGATTAAGTTGCACCACATGGTTTCCGACAAGATTCACGCCCGCTCAACTGGCCCATACACGATGGTTACTCAGCAGCCACTTGGTGGTAAAGCACAAAACGGTGGTCAGCGCTTCGGTGAAATGGAGGTTTGGGCACTGGAAGCTTACGGTGCCGCTGCAACCCTACAGGAAATGTTGACAATTAAGTCCGACGAC
>ERZ772795.43-NODE-43-length-25740-cov-6.62628_pt1 | contig 25740 bp, 20 predicted proteins | sample MGYA00511346_ERZ772795 | MGnify/ENA primary metagenome ERZ772795 (study PRJEB29015, sample SAMEA2738032) | human oral metagenome | biome: human oral; feature: human-associated habitat; material: saliva | place: China | collected 2245 ... | reverse complement strand
GACTCGAACCCGTAACCCCCTGCTTGCAAAGCAGGTGCGCTACCAATTGCGCCATAGCCCCGTAGGAGAAGCTCAGTCCTCCACGACGTCCGTCACGGACATCCACAGATCGGCATTGTCAGAAAGATCAAGGAGAACTTGTCGAACGACGATACCAACGGCAACGACGGATCCGACAGCCACACAACACGTGACCAGCTTCTTCATGATGATCCTCCGCTCAAATTCGCCTGCGGATGGTGGGCCTAGGTGGGCTCGAACCACCGACCTCAGTCTTATCAGGACTGCGCTCTAACCTACTGAGCTATAGGCCCAACCGGCACCCTTGCGGGCACTCGGATATAGTACACAGCATCGAGCCCTTCAGTAAAATCGAGAGTTGGTGACGTCCACCACGCAGCCGTCGCGCAGGGGCGCGGAGCAGAAAAGAGAACCCTCGTGACCACGATTATCGACTACGTTCGCAGGGCAACGACGCCGCTGCGCGCAGACCTTACGCCAGCCGATGCCCTCACCCTCGCCACACTGTCGTACGCGGACTTCCACGCTCTGACTGGCCCCCGCTCCGCCCGGGGATGCCTCCTGCGCGAGGTCGCCCAGGCCTCGTCCATCCGCGCCCTCTACGATCACGCGATGCTCACCGAACGTAACCGTGTGCTTCTGCGCTCGGGGGCCTCGTCGGCCTCCTACTGAGGGTCCGGCCGATTCGGGTCGTCCAAGACCACTGAGAGGCCTCTGCGAGTGGCTTTCGGCTGCCTCGGATCGGCTCGCACCATTGCCCCCAATGCGCACGTTAACCCACCTAGTAGTGGCTCAGCGGCCCCGCCACCGCTCCAGTAGGTGGGTCCAGCTGTACTGCCCACGCTCCACGGCGGCGATTCCAGCTCTTCCACAACGTTACGCCCACCTCCGCCGTGGCGTCTCAGTCGCGCCCCCCTGAAAAGTCGCACGCGATTCGGTCACCCGAACTTTCATCCATCCCAGATAAACGGTGCAATTCCAACGACCTCATGTCAAATCCCACAAGAGACCTGGGGGAATTGCATGCGACATTGTTGGGGAATCACGCCAATGCAGCACCAAGGACCGCGTTGAGGACGGTCGCCGCCCCCGGGCACCAACACGCACGCACACGGGCATAGCAAAAGGGGCCGACGTGAGCCGACCCCTTGCGCGTGATGTTCTCACTCGTCCATGAGAGACACCTTAATGCCGCCCACCAGGGACGCGACGACGTTGTAGAGCATGGCACCCAGCGTCGACAGGGCGGTGAGCAGAATGACGTTGATGACGGCGACGATGGTCGCGTAAGAGATGACGCGGGGCAGGCGCGCGTAGTCGAGGAGGTCGACGAAGCGACCAGCACCGACGGTCTGGAGGAATTCTTCGATCTGACTGAAGACGTGCATGGCGTCGACCATGAGCCACAGGACGATGGTGGCGATGACGAGCGCGATGCCCAGGGCGACTGACAGAAGGAAAGATACCTTCATGACGGTCCACGCGTCGATGCGCGCGATCGCCAGGTCAACTCGGCGGGGAGCGTCTGTGCGGGCGCTCGTGACGTGGTCACTCATTGGATTCCTTCCAGGTCGCACTTCCTACAGCCAGGCTACCGTATCGCCGGGCCCCGGCGCATGGTCCGCGCCGCTTTGGAATGTTGATCACGGGACGAAAGGCAGGCCTCGTCCCGTGATCGTCATTTACTTATCGGTGTCGTCGGCTGTGTCGCCGCCTTCAGTGGGCGCATCCGTCTCGGCGAGGGTGCTCTCCTGGGGGAGATCCTCGGCGGAGGCGGCCTGCGCGGAGTCGACCACGACGTCATCACCAGAGTCGTCACTAGAATCGTCGCCGGAGTCGGTGTTACGGGTGATCGCAATGATGCGGTCGCCTTCGTCCGGTCGGGCAAAGATGACGCCCATAGTGTTGCGGGTGGTGGGTCGAACGTCGGAGGCGTTGACTTGGACGAGTTTGCCGGATTCGGTGATGACCATGACGTCTTCGTCGGGGCGCACGACGAGGGCACCGACGAGGCCGCCGCGTTCGTCGACGAGCTTGCCGACGCGCACGCCGAGGGTGCCACGCGACTTGGTCGGGTATTCGTCGACGGGGGTGCGCTTGGCGTAGCCGGATTCGGTGACGATCAGCAGGTCGGTGTCCTCGCGCGGAACCTCCATGCTGAGGAGTTCATCGTCGCCGCGGAACTTCATGCCGCGCACGCCGGATGTGGAGCGGCCCATGGAGCGCAGCTGGTCGTCGGTGGCGGTGAAGCGCACGGCCTGGCCGTCGCGGGAGACGAGGATGAGGTCCTCGTCGGCCATGATGGTCTGCGCGGAGACCAGTTCGTCGGGCTTGCCGTCTTCGTCCTCGCGCAGGTTGATGGCGATGATGCCGCCGGAGCGGGGCGAGTTGTACAGGCTCAGCGGGGTCTTCTTGACGAGGCCGCGCTTAGTGGCCAGGACGAGGTAGTCGGCGTCCTCGTAGGTGCGGATCGCGAGGACCTGCGCGATGCGCTCGTCGGGCTGGAATGCCAGCAGGTTGGCGACGTGCTGGCCCTTGGCGTCGCGGCCACCTTCGGGGATCTCGTAAGCCTTGGCGCGGTAGACGCGGCCGAGGTTGGTGAAGAACAGCAGCCAATTGTGCGTGGTCGTGACGAAGAAGTGTTCGACCACGTCGTCGCCGCGCAGCTGTGTGCCGCGCACGCCCTTGCCGCCGCGCTTTTGGGAGCGGTAGTTGTCTGTGCGGGTGCGCTTGGCGAAGCCATCGCGGGTGATGGTGACGACGACGTCCTCTTCGGGGATGAGGTCTTCCATCGACATTTCCCCGTCGAAGGGGAGGATACGGGTGCGGCGCTCGTCGCCGAACTTGTCGACGATGTCGGACAGTTCGGTGGAGATGATGGCGCGCTGGCGCTCGGGCTTGGTGAGGATGTCGTTGAGGTCGTCGACGCGGGCCTTGAGTTCGGCGTACTCGTCCATGATCTTTTGACGCTCGAGGGCTGCCAGGCGGCGCAGCTGGAGGGCCAGGATCGCGTCGGCTTGGATGGCGTCCACGTCGAGTAGTTCGATCAGGCCGGCGCGGGCCTCGTCGACGGTGGGGGAGCGGCGGATGAGGGCGATGACCTCGTCGAGGGCGTCGAGGGCCTTCAGGTAGCCTTCGAGGATGTGCAGGCGTTCGAGGGCCTTGCGCAGGCGGAAGCGCGTGCGGCGCACGATGACGTCCATCTGATGGGTGATCCAGTGGCGGATGAAGCCGTCGATGGACAGGGTACGGGGCACGCCGTCGACGAGCGCGAGCATGTTGGCAGAGAAGTTCTCCTGCAGGCTGGTACGCTTGTAGAGGTTGTTGAGGACGACTTTGGCGACGGCGTCGCGCTTGAGGACGATGACGAGGCGCTGGCCGGTGCGACCGGAGGTTTCGTCGCGGATGTCGGCGATGCCGCCGATTGCTCCGTCGCGCACGAGCTGGGCGATCTTATCGGCCAGGTTGTCGGGGTTGACCTGGTAGGGCAGCTCGGTGACGACGAGGCACTGGCGGCCATGGATTTCCTCAACGTTCACGACGGCGCGCTGCGTGATAGAACCCCGGCCGGTGCGGTAGGCGTCTTCGATGCCCTTGTGGCCGAGGATGGTGGCACCGGTGGGGAAGTCGGGTCCGGGGATCAGCTTGAGGAGTGCTTCGAGGAGTTCTTCGCGCGAGGCCTCGGGGTTGTCGAGCGCCCACTGGACGCCACGCGCGAGTTCGCGCAAGTTGTGCGGCGGGATGCGCGTGGCCATGCCGACGGCGATGCCTTCGGATCCGTTGGCCAGCAAGTTGGGGAAACGGGCGGGCAGGATGGTGGGTTCCTGGTTGCGGCCGTCATAGTTGTCCTGGAAATCGACGCATTCTTCGTCGATGTCGCGGACCATTTCCATGGCCAAGGGTGCCATCTTGCACTCGGTGTAACGGGGGGCCGCAGGGCCCAGGTTGCCGGGGGTACCGAAGTTTCCCTGGCCGGCGACGAGGGGGTAGCGCAGCGACCAGGGCTGCACGAGGCGCGCGAGGGCGTCGTAGATCGCAGCGTCACCGTGGGGGTGGTAGTTACCCATGACCTCGCCGACGACGCGGGAGGACTTGGAGAACGAGGAGGTGGGGCGGTATCCGCCGTCGTACATGGCGTACAGGACGCGACGGTGGACGGGCTTGAGGCCGTCGCGTACGTCGGGCAGAGCGCGTCCGACGATGACGCTCATCGCGTAGTCGAGGTAGGAGCGCTGCATCTCCTTTTGCAGGTCGACCTGGCGGATGCGCTCGGTGTCCGAGATGTGCCGCGCGTCAGTAGTCTGCTCGTCGCTCACGTTTTTCCTTACGTTGTTTCTGCTCGATCAGGCCCGCCCGGTACGAGGCCGGGGTTAGGCTGGTCGCGGGTGATGTCAGATGTCGAGGAAGCGCACGTCTGTTGCGTTGCGCTGGATGAACGTGCGGCGTCGGTCGACGTCGTCGCCCATGAGGATCGTGAAGGTTTCGTCGGCGTCTGCGGCCTCGTCGAGGGTGACCTGCTTGAGGATTCGACGTTCCGGATCCATGGTGGTCTCCCACAGTTCATGGTCGTTCATTTCGCCGAGGCCCTTGTAGCGCTGGATGCCGCCCTCCTTGGGCAGACGGCGGTTCGCGGCGGCGCCGGCGGCGAGCAATTCGTCTCGCTCCTTGTCGGAGTAGGCGAATTCATGTTCGGCGTTGGTCCACTTGATGCGGTATAGCGGGGGCATCGCAATGAAGGTGTGGCCACCCTCGATGAGGGGACGCATGTAGCGGAAGAGGAGGGTCAGCAGCAGCGTGGCAATGTGCTGGCCGTCGACGTCGGCGTCCGCCATGATGACGATCTTGCCGTAGCGCAGCTTCGAGATGTCGAAGTCTTCGCCGATGCCGGTCCCGAAGGCAGTGATGAGGGAGCGGATCGTGTCCGAGGACAGGGCTCGGTCCAGGCGCGCCTTTTCGACGTTGAGGATCTTGCCGCGGATCGGCAGGATGGCCTGGCGCTCGGGGTCGCGGCCGCCGACGGCGGAGCCGCCTGCGGAGTCACCCTCGACGATAAAGATTTCACATTCGGAGGGCGTGCGCGAGGAACAGTCGCGCAACTTGCCAGGCATGGAGGCGGATTCGAGGACGCCCTTGCGGCGCGTGGCCTCACGCGCCTTGCGAGCGGCGACGCGGGCGGCCTGGGCGGCCTGACCCTTGGCGATGATGGCCTTAGCGTCGGCGGGGTGGGCGTCGAACCAGTCGGTGAGCTTGGAATACACCTGTTGGGCGACAAAGGTGCGGGCCTCGGTGTTGCCGAGCTTGGTCTTTGTCTGACCTTCGAACTGAGGTTCGGTGAGCTTGATCGAGATGACGGCAGTCAAGCCTTCGCGGACGTCGTCACCGGTGAGGTTGTCGTCCTTGTCGCGGATGATGCCCTTGTCGCGGCCGTAACGGTTGACGAGGGAAGTCAGCGCAGTGCGGAAGCCCTCCTCGTGCATGCCGCCCTCGGTGGTGTTGATGGTGTTGGCAAAGGTGTGGACGGAGGAGGAGTAGGCGGTGGTCCACTGCATGGCGATTTCCACGCTCATGGTGCCTTCGTCATTGTCGGCTTCGAAGTCGATGATCTCGTTGTTGATCGTGTCGGACTTCTTGGCGGAATCGAGGTATTCGACGTAGTCGCGCAGGCCGTGCTCGTAGCAGTAGGTGACGGTGCGGTGGCCCTTGGTCTTCTTGTCCGAGGTCTCCTCGCCGCCTGCGATCTCGTCGCCTTCGTCGGTGGCGGACTCACGCTCGTCGGTCAGGGTGATGCGCAGGCCCTTGTTGAGGAACGCCATCTGCTGGAAGCGCTGGCGCAGGGTCTCGAAGTCGAATTCGACGGTTTCGAAGATCTCGGGGTCCGGGTAGAAGACCTGCGTGGTGCCGGTTTCGTCGGTTGCTTCGCCGCGTTCGAGGGGGGTGATGGGGGTGCCGCCGTTTGCGAACGACATGCGCCACACGTAGCCCTGGCGGCGGATTTCGGTGTTCACGCGGGTGGACAGGGCGTTGACGACGGAGATGCCGACGCCGTGCAGGCCGCCAGAGACGGCGTATCCGCCACCGCCGAACTTGCCGCCGGCGTGGAGGATCGTCATGACGACCTCGACGGTGGGCTTGTGCTCGGTGGGGTGCTCGTCGACGGGGATGCCTCGGCCGTTGTCGACGACCTTGATGCCGCCGTCTGCCTGGATGGTGACCTCGATGTGGTCCGCGTAGCCGGCCAGGGCCTCGTCGACGGAGTTGTCGACGACCTCGTAGACGAGGTGGTGCAGGCCGCGTTCGCCGGTCGAGCCGATGTACATGCCCGGACGCTTGCGGACGGCTTCCAGGCCTTCGAGGACGGTGATGTCCGATGCGCCGTAGGACTGCTCGCCTTCGGCGGTCTTCTCGTTGTCAGCCACGTGGCTCCCCTCGCATTGCGCGAAAAATAGATGTTTAACCTTGTAGATTCTACCAAAAATGGGGCTTGCACCAGGGACTGACAGACCCAGAAGGTTACTTTACAAACTGCGAGATTGCAACGAAAACAACACTGTGATCAGTCGCATTGCGAGCGCTACTGCGACGCGACAACACGGGGCCGCCCTCCCAGGTGGGAGGGCGGCCCGTTCGCGCGCATGCGCAGTGTCGATAAGGGTAAAGATCAGCACGCCGTGGTGGGTGCCGAATGGCTCACCTCAGCCTATTGACGAGCGAAGGTCACGGCTGCCAAGTCCAGTCCGGGATGTTGGCATTAAAGTCGTCCCAGTCGAGCGTCTTGAAGGTGACGGGATCGTTCGGGTAGGGCATCTTGTAGGCCCTCTGGAAGGTCTTGGTCTGGCCGACGGGGACGCGCACGATGGCGAAGTTGTCGTAGCCAGCGGGTTCCTTGCCCTTAGCGTAGTAAGCAGGGTTCATGTCGATACCCTTCTGCTTCAGCGAGGGCGTATTGAGCAGCGCGGACTGCTCCTCGCTGGAGTTGTTCGTCATCGAGTAGGTGACGACGAGCGTGTCGGAACCTTCCTTGTCGGCGGGACCCTTCTCGATCTTCGTGATCTCAATGTGGAGACCGGAGGAGTAGTCAACCGAGTACTGGCCGTTCGCGTGGTAGCCGCCGGGGTTCGGCGCAGCGGTCGGGACAGAGCTGGTAGCAGACGTCGTCGGCTTCGGGTTCGGCGCGCTGGTCGTCGGGTTCGGCGCGCTGGTCGTCGGGTCGGCCGTCGCACTGGTGGAGGTGGAGTCCGAATCCGGATCCTCTTCTTCGTCGCCACTGAGGAAGAAGTATGCGCCGACGCCGATGAGGATGAGCACGAGAACGCCCGCGATGCCGCCGATGATCAGCGGAAGCTTCGACTTGGGTTCCTCAGGCTGCATACCCGGCATTCCCGCCCCATACTGCGCCTGTGCACCGTACTGCGCCTGTGCACCGTACTGGTCCATGTAACCAGCGGGCATCTGCTGGGTCTGATCCACGTAGCCGCCCTGCGAATAGGCGTTAGGGTCAGCCTGGCCGTATGGCTGCGGCGAACCAGGGTAACCACCCTGGTCATTTCCCTGGTTCCAGGGATCCTGGCCCCCGGGAGCGTACGGGTTACTCATAGTGACTCCTCATAGAAAGCGCACCAATGTGCGGGATGACATTTGGAAGCGTAGCAAAATCTGACTGAAATGGGGAGCGGTTTTTATACACCGCCGCCAGTTAATCAAGGTTTTGCTTGCGATTCCGCGCAGGTTCCGTCATTTCGCTCGACCCCGAAACCCACTCGTCGCGGGGGCGCGAGTCCCAGAATGTGAACGAATTAACGCAACTTACTAGAATATCTTGTTTACCGCTCCCCCTCAAGGGACTGATCAATGTCGCACATCACATTTTCTCAACCATTGCGACGACTGTCAACCATCAAACGAAGCGGGGCACCACATCCACTGCTGCTCTTTCTTCACATTATCCGAGTTCGTCATGTCGACGTGCCCAAGGTTCTTCGAAAGGTCAACTAAGTACTGGTCGGTCGGTGTGGTTTGCTCATCGTTGTTTCACCGTTGGATGATCTCTCCGACGAGCCTATGACAACCTGATCGCCCGGCGACAAGGCCTATCCGTAGTCCGCCCGGGGGCCTCGGCCTCGAACGACGTAGGGACCTTTCTTCCAGGAGGGGGCGACGGGACCCAGGATGATCAGCTGTTCGACGACGCCGGATCCTACTTCCTCGGCGATGCGCCGCTCGACGCTGGGCAGCATGAGTTGGAGCTGTTTGGCTCTGGCAGTGGAGTCGGCACGCACGATGAGTTTGTGTCCATCAAAGGTCTCAATGAACGTGTGGTCCGCGTTGTTGGGACCCACGATGTCCCGCCATTTCGCCATGACGGACCCCATTTTGGTGGGGGTGTCCCATTCGCGTATCTTGATCGTGCGCGCCAGGATTGCACCCAGCGAGTCGGCCCGCCGGTAGCGCGGGCGCATGGCGGCCATGCCGGGGGATCGGCTCCACGAGTCTTCGGTTCCCGCCAGGGCTTGGCGCAGCGCGGCGAGGTCGCCCTCGGGGTCATCCTCGGCGGACGAGGCCGGGGCGGGCACTCCGTTCACGTGTCCGTAGGCGGTGGCGCGGGCGGCGGCGCGAGCCTGGATGCCGTCGGTGCCGTCCGCGGCGAGGCGACCGAGTCCGTCGGTTTCGATGGCCACGTATTCGCTGGACCCATCGAGGGTGCGCCTGGGGCGGGTTTCGTCGAGGCCCCAGGAGGGCAGGGTGGAGCGGATATATCCGTGGTTGCGGGCGACGCGCTGGGCGCGTTCGAGGGCGCGGACGACGAATTCGTCGGGGTCTTCGTCGGGGCCGAGGCCTCCCGCTCCTTCGGGGTCCTCGACGGCGGTGATCGGCGAGGTGGCGGTGAATTCGTCGCGTTCAGACATGGTCGGAGGCGTCGATGACGGTGCCGCGCTCGGGATCGAGGCGCACGTGGAGGGCGTGGTGGTCGAGGGAGGGTGGCAGGTCGGCAGCGACCGCGCAGGTGACAATGATCTGTTCGGCCTTCGAGGCCAGGGCTGCCAGGCCCGACCGGCGTGAGGAGTCGAGTTCGGCGAAGACATCGTCGAGGATGAGGATCGGGGTGTCGCCATCGTCGCTGAGTAGTTCGAAGGACCCGAGACGCAGGGCGAGGGCGACAGACCAGGATTCGCCGTGGGAGGCGTAGCCTTTGACGGGCATGGTGCCGAGGCTGAGGGACAGGTCGTCGCGGTGCGCGCCGACGAGGTTGACGCCGCGCTCGGTTTCCTTCTCACGAACGAGCGCGAGCGCTGCGAGCAGACGCTGGGTTTGCGCGTCCACGTCGGTGAGGTCGGCGCTGGCCGGGTTATCGGGATCCGTACCGATGATGCGGTCGACAGAGGCGTCGAAGGCGAGGCACAGATGGCGCGGCGAATCGGCGACGTCGTCATAGGCGCGCGCGGCCGGCTCGGTGAGCGAAGCCGCAATGGACGCTCGCGTGGCCGTGATGCGCGCGGACAGGGCGGCGAACTGCTGATCCCACACTTCTAACGTCGATAGGTCGGGGGATTGGCCGCGGCGGATCGAGGCCTGGGCGGCCTTCATGAGCGCGGCGCGCTGGCGCGCAACCCGGTCGAAGTCGGAGCGCACGGAGGCGTGGATGGGGGAGAGCTGCGTGGCCAGATCGTCCAGGAAGGAGCGTCGGACCGACGGGTCGCCGCGCACGAGCGCAAGGTCCTCGGGCGCGAACACGACCGTTCGCACGATGCCCAGGATCTCGCGGGGCCTCACCTGCGTACGGTTAATGCGCGCCCGATTCGCCTTGCCGCGCACGATTTCCAGCTCGATGACCTGCTCGCGGCCTGAGGCCACGACCCGCGCGCGGATGACGGCTCCGCCCGGGGCGGCCTCGGCCTCGTCGATGGGGATCCGCACGAGCGCAGCCTCCGCGCCAACCCTGTGCGACGAGAAGGTGGACAGGTAGGCGAGCGCCTCAACGAGGTTGGTCTTGCCCTGGCCGTTCGCGCCCACGAGGACTGTGGGTCCCGCGGGCAGCTCGACGACCCCGTGCTTCCAGGAACGGAAGTCGTCGAGGGCCAGGTGGGAGACCCGCACGTCAGACGCCGAAACGAATGGGCATCAGCAGGTAACGGAACTGCGCGATCTCGCCCTCGTCGGCCTTCTTCTGACCGGTGATGACGGCCGGCTTCGTCGGGTGCGTGAAGCCGAAGCGCACGTAGTCGGTGTCCAGGACCTGAAGGCCGTCGATGAGGAACTGCGGGTTGAACGCGGTCGAAATATCGTCGCCGTGCAGGGTTGCCTCGATGGCTTCGGAAGCCTGAGCGTTGTCGCCCTGACCGGCTTCGAGAACCAGCTGGCCGTCGGTGAAGGCCAGGCGCACGGAGGTCTTGCGCTCGGCGACCAGCGACATACGCTTGACGGCCTCGAGCAGCGCGTGACGGTCGACGACGGCCTGGATCGGCGTGGATTCGGGGAACAGGCGACGCACAGCGGGGTAGTCGCCGTCCATGAGCGTGGAGGTGGTGCGGCGGCCCTGGGCGGTGAATCCGATGAGGGACGAGGCACCGGGCTGAGATTCGCTGGACAGGCCGACCTCAACCTTGGCACCCGAGGTCATCGACTTGGCGACGTCCTGGAGAATGCGGGCCTTGACCAGGGCGACCTCTTCGATCGAGGTGTCGGCGGGTTCCCAGTCGAGTTCACGCATGGCCAGGCGGTAACGGTCGGTGGCCAGCAGCGTAATCGCCGGGCCGTTGATTTCGATGCGTACGCCCGTCAGCAGGGGCAGCGTGTCGTCGCGGGACGCTGCGATGGACACCTGGGAGACAGCTTGGGACAGCGTGGATGAGTCGATGGCACCGATGCCCTTGGGCTGGGCGGGCAGCAGTGGGTATTCGTCCAACGGCATGACTGCCAGCGTGAAGTGCGAGGAGCCGCAGACCAGGTTCACCTTCTGGCCGTCCAGCTCGACGGAGACCGGCTTGGAGGGCAGCGACTTGGAGATGTCAGCCAGGAGACGGCCAGAGACCAGAACTTCGCCGACCTCGTCGACTGTGGCGGGGATGTGCGAGTTCGCGGAGACCTCGTAGTCGAAGGAGGACAGGGTCAGTTCGTCGCCCTCAGCCTTGATGCGCACGCCGGCCAGAATCGGAGAGGCCGGACGCACGGGGAGCGCGCGGGCGGTCCACGACACGGCTTCGGCCAGAACATCGCGGGCGACGGTGAACTTCATAGCTGCCTCCAAAACGCAAAACGGACTGATTACTACTTTACCCACAAGTGTGCCCACGTGGGGCGCGATTCTTGCTTGGCACTCGCGCTGGTCACGACGCGTCAGCGCTGTTGTTGGGCGGAGACCCGTGAAAAAAATTTTCTTTTCGACTCTCCTTCCATCATAAGGGTTGTGAGTTCTGTGGATAACTCATTTTTTCGTTGAAAAATCTTGAAATTACATCGGTGTAATTACGTGGATGGATCTGTGCACTGTGCACGTGGACGTGTGGACGGCTGAAATTACAAGTTTTCGTCATTCACAGAGGGCCTCATTTTCTCCACAGGGTTTGTTCGTTCATCCACGCGCTGTCCACATATCCTGTGAACGGTGCGCGGGCGCCGACTTTCGTCAGCGCCCGCGCGGGTTTTATGCTTCCCTGGCCTTTTGCTTGATGCGATTTGTAAGCTCGGACACATGGTTGAAGGTTTCGCGTTTCTCCTTCATGAGCTTCGAAATCTTCTTGTTCGCGTGCATGACCGTCGTGTGATCGCGGCCGAAGGCCTGACCGATCTTGGGTAGCGACAGATCGGTGAGTTCACGGCACAGATACATGGCGATCTGGCGGGCCTCGACGACGGTGTGGCTGCGCTCGGAGGACCCCATCTGCTCGATGGTCACGCCGAAGTAGACGGCGCACTGGCTCATGATGAGGCTGACCGTAATCTCGTTATCGTCCGGGTTGGACACAAAATCCTTGAGCATCATCTGCGCCAGATTCAGGTCGATGCGCTCCTTGTAGAGGGACGCCCACGCGCCGATGCGCACGAGCGCGCCCTCCAGCTCACGGATGTTGGAGGAGATGCGCGAGGCCACGTATTCGAAGACTTCAGGGGTCACCTCGAAGCCTTCAGCATCCGCTTTCTTGTGCAAGATCGCGATGCGGGTCTCCAGGTCCGGCGGCTGAACGTCGACGAGCAAGCCCGAGGAGAAACGCGAACGCATGCGGTCCTCGAAACCCTTGAGCTGCGCGGGAGGCAGGTCGGAGGTCAGGACAATTTGCTTGTTCGCGCTGTGCAGCGCATTAAATGTATGGAAGAAGCCTTCGACCGTCTGCTCCTTGTTGCCGATGAACTGGATGTCGTCGATAAGGAGGATGTCGAGTTCGCGGTAGCGGCGGTGGAAGGCCTCGACCTGCGAGTTATCCGTCTTGTTGAGGCGAATCGCGTTGATGAACTCGTTTGTGAACTCTTCGGAGTTGACGTAGCGGACCTTCAGGTGCGGCATCATCGACAGCGCGTTGTGGCCGATGGCCTGCAGCAGGTGCGTCTTACCCAGCCCGGAGTCGCCGTAGATAAAGAGAGGGTTGAAGGCGTTGCCTGGCGACTCCGACGCGGCTAGCGCGGCGGCGTGCGCGAAACGATTCGACGGGCCGATAACGAAGGTATCGAAGGTGAACTTCGGGTTCAGGTGCGTGGGAACTGCGTCGGCGCGGGAGTCCGCCGCGACGGGGGAATGCTGTCCCTTCTTTTTCTTCTCGTGGTACGAGGCCGGGGTGGGGGTCGGAGGAACCGGCGCGGGAGAGGGGGGTTCTTCTTCCTCCTCCTCTTCCTTTGTTTCCACGAGTTCCAGGGACGGATCGACCGTGATGGCGATGCGTACGGGGCGTCCGAGGTTCACGGACAGGGCGGTCGTCAGCTTGTTTTGCGCCTTATCTTCAATCCACTGCTTCGTGAAGCCGTTAGGGACGGCCAGGAGGATCGTCCCTTCGATATCGCCGAGCGGGCGCGCGGAGCGCAGCATCGACGTCGCAACGGGACCCAGTTCGTCGGTGGGAACTGCGTCGAGGGCGACAGCCCACGCGCGTGTGAGGGAATCTGGCTCCACGACTATCTCCGAACACAATATACGGTGAATTCAGTCACGACTTAAGGGTGATGTACGTGACCTTATGACATGTTCAAAGTGTAGTCCGCACACAGGCTTATACACAGGTTGGGGATGGAGCTGTGGAGAACTATCACAGAATCACATGTATGTAGTTACAACTTTGGGGGCGCAGAGTGACGCGGAAAGCAAATTGACACACAGCTTGTGGATAACTGTCGTCATCCACCGCTGTGGAAGAGGTTGCTCCACAGCGATTTCCACAGCTGTGGAAACTGTGTGTGACGCGGTGTGTAATTTCGCCCCGTTGACTCCCCGCCCACATCCGCTTAGTCTTGGAAATTGTTTGCGCCCATTTCGGGCGTGTGTCCCCGCTATCGTGCCCTGATCGGGCCGGTAGCCCAACCGATCAACGAGTGGGAGACCACTCCCCGCCGAGGAGAATTGCCGTGACCACCAAGCGGACCTTCCAGCCCAACAACCGTCGTCGTTCGAAGACGCACGGCTTCCGTCTGCGCATGTCGACCCGCGCCGGCCGCGCCATTCTGGCTGCCCGCCGTCGCAAGGGCCGCGCCAAGCTGTCCGCCTGAGACACCCCGGTGCTGCCGCGCGCGCACCGCATGGTTGACCCAGCGGATTTCACCGCCGCGATCCGACACGGAGCGCGCGCAGGAGATCCACTGGTTGTCGTCCACGTCCGAGCCGACGAGGAGCGCAACAGCCCCCTCGTCGGTTTCGTCGTACCCAAGCGGGAAATCAAGCGCGCCAACGGGCGCAATCGTGTCAAGCGGCAGCTGCGCCACCTCATGCGCGAACGCATCGCCGACCTACCCGAAGGAACCAGGCTCGTCGTGAGGGCATCCTCCAAGGCCCTTGGCGTGCCCTCCAAGGAACTCGGTACCCATCTTGACCGCGTGATGGAGCGAGCGTGGCGCAAGTGGAACGCGCGATCACACTCGTGAGGCGAGTGCTTGTCGCACTCGTCTCCGCGCCCATCATCGCCTACCAGCGATACATCTCCCCGGCCTTCGGTCCCCGGTGCCGCTACGCGCCCAGCTGCTCCGCCTACGCGCTGCAAGCAATCCGCGTTCACGGCCCCATCAAGGGACTGATCCTCGGGGCCTGGCGCCTGCTGCGGTGCAACCCGTGGAGCCACGGGGGAGTAGACCACGTGCCCGCGCGTGGGCGCTGGAAACCAGAGGCCTGGGTCCCACCCGATGACTGGGCAGGCCACGACAACTGGGAACGGCCCGCCCCCATGGGACTGGACCCGGAACATGACTTGACCGAGTAACCGGCCACGGCCTCGGAATGTAAGGAACAACGAAACAGCGGCGCCCAAGCGCCACGGCGAAAGCGAAAACTATGTTCGACGCAATTCTCCACCCCTTCGCGTGGGCCATCTCGTGGCTGTGGGTGTGGATCCATGACTTCCTGGTGCTCGTTGGAATGTCCTCCGGCTCCGGCATCGCGTGGGTCCTGTCCATCGTGCTGCTCACCATCCTGGTGCGCATCGCCATCATCCCGCTGTTCCTCAAGCAGATCCGATCCTCGCGCGCCATGCAGGCCATCCAGCCTGAGATGCGCAAGATTCAGGACAAGTACAAGGGCAAGAAGGACCAGGTCAGCCGTCAGAAGATGATGGAAGAGACCCAGGCCCTCCAGCGCAAACATAAGGTCTCGCCCTTTGCCTCCTGCCTGCCGATGCTCGTTCAGATGCCCGTCCTGTTCGGCATGTACCGCGCGATCATCGCCGTCTCCTCCATCTCCGCCGGCACCTACACGTACCGAAGCGAGGCTGCTGACCACCTCGGCCCGCTCACCGAGTCCGTGTCCACCGAGATTGTGAACTCGACCGTCTTCGGTGTTCCGCTGTCGCGTACCCTGCGCGAATCCACAGGGGATCCGCTCATCGTCGGCGTCTTCGTCACCGCGATTATCCTCATGGTGGCCCTGCAATTCTTCTCGATGCGCCTGTCCTTCCAGCGCAACATGCCCGACCTGGGTAACAACCCGATAGCTCAGTCGCAGCGCTCCATGATGTACGTGATGCCGCTGATGTTCATCTTCTCCGGTGTCTTCTTCCAGATGGGCGTCGTCATCTACACGGTGACCGCCTCCTTCTGGGCCCTCGGCCAGTCGTTCTGGACCGTCAAGGTCATGCCGACCCCCGGCTCCCCGGCCTACGCCGACCTGCTCTCCTCGCGTGAGTCCGCTTACCAGGAGTGGGCTAAGCCATTCTTCCAGAACTATGACCGTGAGCGTACTGCCCTGGGCACCGAGTCCACCGACCCGCGCGTCGACGAACTCAACGAGCGCACGCTCGTCGCGGTGCGCTCTAAGGCTAAGAAACAGCACGTCGCCTCCGACTTCCCGGCCTCCATGACCACCGGCGAAATCATCACCGTCTACCGCAACCTCGCCTCCCAGAAGTGGACGACCCTGCCCGATGAGCAGTGGATGCACGGCCTGACCCTTGCCGTCGAAAAGCGCCTTGCTAAGCAGGAAGCCTCCGCCCAGCGTGCCGAGCTCCAGAAGCAGGTTCGCGAACGCCGCACTCTCGAGCGCGAGGCCGCCAAGGCCTCGTCCGAGTCGACCCCTGCCCAGGACACGAAGGACAGCACAAACAGCTCCCTGAGCGCCGAGGAGATTGAGCGCCGCCGCGTTGAGCGCCGCAAGGCCCGCCGCCGCTCCGGCAAGAAGCACTGATCGACAATTCACGGTCCCGGAACCCGAGCGGGTACCCTGGATCTCAGCAAGACCCCATTTCCCATCATGGAGGACCCGTCATGAGTGACGACAATGCAGGCAAGCTCACCCGCCTCGAAGAAGAAGGCGAACTCGCCGCCGACTACCTGGAAGAACTGCTCGACATCGCTGACCTTGACGGCGACATCGAGATCGACGTCGAGAACGGTCGCGCATCCGTCGAGATCGTCGCCGACGATCCCGAGGCTCTCGAGCGCCTCGTCGGCGAGGATGGCGAGGTCCTGGACGCGCTCCAGGAACTGACCCGCCTGGCCGTCCAGACCGAGACCGGCGAGCGCTCTCGCCTCATGCTCGACATTGCCGGCTTCCGCGCCGAGCGCAAGGAAGAGCTGCGGGACATCACGCGCGAGGCTATCGCCCGCGTGCGCTCCACCGGTGAGGCCGTCAAGCTCGACGCCATGAACCCCTTCGAGCGCAAGGTCTGCCATGACGTCGTCGCCGAGGAGGGCCTGACCTCCGAGTCCGAGGGCGTCGAACCCCACCGCCGTGTCGTCATCCTGCCCGAGGTTTCCGACGGTGAGTGAGAACCCGAACGGGACGGGAAGGGGTCGCCAGGTGGGCGACCCCTTCGTCCCAGAAGAACCCACGCAGGCAGTCCGTGACTTCTTCGGCCCCGCCTTTTCCGACGTCGCGGAATACGCGCGTATGCTCGAGGAGGAGGGCGAGCTGCGCGGCCTGCTCGGTCCGCGCGACATGGAACGCATCTGGTCGCGTCACATCGTCAACTCCGCCGCCGTCCTCGACTTCATGCCTCGCAAGGAGGGGCGCGAGGTTCTGGACGTTGGCTCCGGCTCCGGTTTGCCTGGCATTGTGATCGCCGCGTGTCGGCCTGACCTGCACATTCACCTCGCGGAGCCCATGGAGCGCCGCGTGGAGTGGCTTGAAGAGGTCGTCGAGGGCTTGGGCCTGGATAACGTGACCGTGCACCAGGCGCGTGCTGAGGAGCTGCGAGGCAAGGGCAAGGCCGACGTAGTCACCGCTCGCGCTGTGGCGAACATGAGCAAGCTCGTGCGCATCACGTCCAAACTCATTGCGCCGGGTGGTTCGCTCGTAGCGCTCAAGGGGCGCCGCGCTCCAATTGAGGTGGACGAGGCCTCGGCTGAGCTGCGCCGTCACCACCTGCGTGCCGAGATACACGAGGTTCCCTCGATCATGGAGGAAGAGTCGACGTACGTGGTGGTTTGCACCCGTATCAAGTAGGTTTTGCTAAAAGTGATGGCCGCCACATTTTAATGTGGTGGCCATCACTTTATTGTGAGTGAGCCTTTCTTCTGCATGTTTTTGTGGTGCCGTTGTGTCGTTTTGATGCTTGTGTGATCGGCCCACGCGGCCAGGAGAATCGATCCTACAGAACAATTTTTTCGGTGTTCGATGCAATGTGTCGTGATTCCTGTGTGTATTCATGCATCGCGGGCTTTCGATGCTGTTACTGTTGGCGGTGGCCCGTAGACTAGAGGCAGTAGCTAGGAAGGTGTCACGTGACAACAGAAAACACCCCTCTGTCCTCTCAGATCGAACGCAACATCGCCGATTTGCGCATGCTCGCAAACGCCGAGTATCGCAAGCCGGCGTCCACGCGCATCATTGCAATCGCCAACCAGAAGGGCGGCGTCGGTAAGACGACCTCGGCCGTCAACCTGGCCGCTGGCCTGGCAATGGGCGGCCTGTCGGTGCTTGTTATCGATGCGGACGCGCAGGGCAACGCATCCAGCGCGCTTGGCGTCGCGCACCCCGTGGGCACACCATCGACGTACGACGTGATGATCGGGGGAGCGGAGTTGGAGGATGTTCTCCAGCCGTGTCCCGATGTTGAGGGTATCCTCGTGTGCCCGGCGACAATCGACCTGTCGGGTGCTGAGATTGAACTGGTTGACGTGCCCGGGCGTGAGAGTCGCCTGAAGGCTGCGCTCAGCCGGTACGTGGCGGCGCATCATGAGATTGACATTATCCTCATTGATTGCCCACCCTCACTCGGCCTCGTGACGCTGAACGTCATGGTGGCTGCCGACGAGGTTCTGATCCCCATTCAGGCCGAGTACTACGCCCTCGAGGGCCTGAGCCAGCTCTGGAATACGGTCGAGCGCGTCGGTGAGAGCATGAACCCCGGCCTACGCGTGTCGGGAATGCTTCTCACCATGTCTGACAAGCGCACCCGCCTGTCCGAGGAGGTCGAATCCGAGGTGCGTGCGCACTTCCCGCATCACACGTTCCAGACGGTAATTCCCCGCAGTGTTCGTATTTCCGAAGCCCCCAGCTACGCACAGACCGCCATTACGTACGATCCGCGCAACGTTGGTGCTATCGCATACCGAAAGGCCGCCCTCGAGCTGTGCGATCGGCTTGCCGCCGCACTGTAAAACAGTGTTTCACGTGAAACAATGGCTCGCAGCCTGGTTTTCCGCAGTTTGGAACGTAGTCATCACGATTCGTGACCATCAGTTCAAAAAAGTGATCAAAGCCGCTCATCACCTGAGCGCAATGCATTGTTTCACGTGAAACAATAAACGCACGCAATTGAAGGAGTTATGCAATGGCGGATGCAACACCGAAGACTGAGGGCCACAAGGGTGCTCGCAAGCATACCGGCCTCGGTCGCGGTCTTGGCGCTCTCATCCCTCAGGCAGGTGAGCAGAAGCCGTCGACACCCCCCGCCCCTCCTGCACGTCCACTCGACGTCTTCTTCCCCGAAGGCCCTGCCGCCAGTGGTAGGGGAGGATCCGCAAAGGATCTCCTCCAGCCTAAGCGCGCCACGGCCTCGTCGAAGAAGAAGCGCCACGCAATGCCTACCCTGGACATTGGCACGGCACGCCGCACGGTGAATGCATCTAATCCTCTTGGCTCCGGGACCAATGGCTCAGCTCCCGACCAGAGTGGTTCTGCCCCGTGTGTTGTGCCCGTCGAACCCGTCGCCCAGTCTGTTCCGAATGTTTCACGTGAAACATCTGAGGAGAATGAGCTTCTGCCCGTGCCCGGGGCGTCCTTCGCCGAAATTGCTATCGATCAGATCGTCCCCAATGCGAAGCAGCCTCGTGAGGTCTTCGACGAGGATGACCTGAAGGAACTGTCCGCCTCCATCAAGGAGGTCGGCGTTCTCCAGCCCGTCGTCGTTCGCAACATTCCCGCCACCGGCCGTTCCGAGAAGCTCCAGGAATACCTCGCCGACAAGCCCGACGCGCGTTACGAACTGATCATGGGCGAGCGCCGCCTGCGTGCCTCCGAGCTCGCCGGCGAGACCACGATTCCAGCGATCATCCGAGAGACCGACGACGGGGATCTACTCCGCGACGCGCTCCTCGAGAACCTCCACCGGGCCCAGCTCAACCCGCTGGAAGAAGCGAGCGCATACCAGCAGCTCATGGCCGATTTCGGTGCGACTCAGGAAGAGCTCGCCAAGCGAATCGCCCGCTCGCGTCCGCAGATCGCCAACACCCTGCGCCTACTCAAGCTCCCCCCGACCGTCCAGAAGAAGGTGGCCGCACAGGTCATCACCGCGGGCCACGCCCGTGCCCTGCTGTCCCTCGACACAGCAGAAGACATGGAACGACTCTCGGAGCGCATCGTCGCGGAAGGCCTCTCAGTGCGCACCACTGAAGAGATCGTCCGAGTCGGCAAGGCCAAGGCCACCCCACGCCCGCGCGCCCGCAAGCAACAACCCCTGTCTGCACTGGGAGAGAGCGTCGTGACGGCCCTGTCCGACGCCTACGACACGCGCGTCTCCATCACGGAAGGCCAAAAGAAGGGTCGAATCGTCATCGAATTTGCAGGAGCAGACGACCTCCAGCGAATCGCAGACCTTATTCTCCACTGAGTCAGCTTCGTACACGTCTCAGCAGATCAGCCGAAGTATGTTTCCAATCATACATTTTCCGGCCTGATCTGTGGCTCAAACTACGCTTAAACTACTCTTAAGGATCCGGCGTCGGATCCTCGCAGTACTAGAAGGAGCGAAAGGCATGCACGCCCCAGGCAGTTCGCGCACCGTGCTTTTCGATGTCGGGGGAGTCCTCGTTGACTCTCACCCCGATCCCGCCGTCATCGCCCGCATGTTCGGAGACGAATCGCGAGGCCTCACAACACTCGTCGACCAAGCAATGTGGACACACCGCGGCGACTACGACGCCGGTCTGTCCGATCGGGACTTTTGGGACCGTATCGCCGGCGACTGCGGACAGGACGAACCACCCGCAGACCTACTCAAAGCCCTCGTGGAACTCGATTCCTCACGTATGGCCGATGCAAACGAATCCACCCTCAGCCTCGTCCGGCTCCTGCGACACCAGGGCGTACGCGTCGGCATCCTCTCCAACGCCCCGTACCCCATCGCAAAAGCAATCCGCCGCTCCGAATGGGGGAGCCTCTTCGACTTCTTCGCTTTCTCCTGCGACTACGGCATCTGCAAGCCCTCCCGCGGCATCTACCGCGACGTACTCCACCGCCTCGGAACTCCCGTCGAAGACGTCGCCTTCATCGACGACCGTCGCGAAAATGTTCGCGCCGCTGAACTGATGGGCGTCAAAGGCATCTTGTGGACAGGACCCGAACAGGCCGAGGCACGCCTCAAGGAACTCGGCTTCCTGTTCTGAGTGGTCCTCTTTTCTCACGGGATATGGACGTGTCTGTGAGTACTGCCTGAGTGTCGGGTGCCTTCGGGCCCGGCCGCCCGCGAGATCGCCACACGCGAGCCTGCGGCTCGGAGTGGTCGATCTCGAAGCCCGCCCGTGCCCTCCGGGCCCTACGGCACCCGTCACGCTGGCTGCTCGTGGTGTTGTGCCCGGCTGCACCAAGAAGTGCTATGCTGGCACCAATAGGGGTCAAGAAGGCAGTCCACCCTATACGCCAAGCGCGTCGGACAGCCGAAGCGCCCTACGAGTGAGGGTGGCAGCCAACCCACCTGGGAGCAATCCCCGGGTAGGCGGGCCACCCTCTTCGCACACTCCAGGCCGGTGCCCTGCCGTACCGAAACACCAGTGTTCGGCCTTCGCCGACGCGACGCCATCCAAACGAAGGGCCCGGGAGGACAGCAGTCCTCCCGGGCCCGGTGCGTCCCACAGGGGAGCGGTGTCGCTACTCGCCCTCGATGGGGGCGTCAGCGGAGTGTTCTGATTCCTCCGACGGATCGGCCGACTCGGCAGCATCATCCGCTGTCCCATCAGCCACGCGACCACCCGCCACGAAATCAACGATGTCGGCGCACAGCTGCGCGAACGACGAATCCTCGAGCGCATCCGCCGCCTGGGGGAGAAGCGACGTATCCGTCATACCGGGCGCAACATTGGCGTCAATAAACCAGCACGTCCCATCCTCATCCACCACGAAATCCATGCGCGACAAGTCCCGCAGACCCAGCGTCGTGTGCGCCTCAACAGCCGCGGCCTGCATGTCAGCCAAGGCCTCGGGAGAGAAACGCGCCGGCACAAAATACTCCGACTCATCCGTCGTATACCGCGCATCGTAATCGTAACGGCCATCATCCGTCGCAATCTCAACCGGGGGCAGCGCTACCGGCCCTCCCTCCAGATCCACGACCGACACGGCCACATCGCGGCCCTCGATACGCTGCTCAACCATCAGACGCTGGCCGTACGCAAACGCATCCACCATCGAACGACGCAACTGCTTCGCATCATGCGCCGTCGAAATACCCAGCGCCGAACCACCATCCGTCGGCTTAATAACAACCGGGAACGACACCGACCCCTCCAACGCCGACAGCACATTCGACGCACCCAGCTGGCGGAAAATCGCCTGCGGCAGCGTCACCCAACCCGGCGTCGCCAGCCCCGCAGAACCCAGCAGAGCCTTCGCCGTCGGCTTATTCGACGCCAACATCGACTGCACCGACGACGAACCCACAAAGGGGATCCCCACCGATTCCAGGAACGACTGCAACGAGCCATCCTCGCCAATCGACCCATGCACGAGAGGCCAAATTACGTCAGGAGCGAACGACTCGATCGCCCCCGCCAGCGACGCATCCACATCCGAAATGACAACCTCGTAGCCGGCCTGCGCCAGAATATTCGCGACGCGACGACCCGAACGCACCGACACATCACGCTCATGCGTCAACCCGCCCGAAATAATCAGAACCTTCGTAGCCATAGTGTTGTTATTCCTTCGCAACCTTAACGAGCCGACCCAGCCCCGGCCTCGTCCGTTGAAGCCGTGCCGAACATGTCAACCATTTCCTTCTCAGCGTTGACGACCGTCGAGAGGCGGCGCACGCCCTCGCGGATTCTTTCCGGGGTGGGGTAACAGAACGACAAGCGCATGTGATTCGACCCCTGCCCGTCGTAGAAGAACGCCGTACCCGACACGTAAGCGACCTGGGCGCGCACCGCGCGCGGCAGCATCGCCTTCGCATCCAAACCCTCAGGCAGCGTCACCCACGTGTAGAAGCCACCGTCCGGCACCGTCCACGAGCACGACGGCATGAACTCCTCAAGCGCCGTCAGCATCGCGTGAGCACGCTCCGCGTACATCGAGCGGAACGTCTTCACCTGCCCGTACCAGTCGTAGCTGCCCAAATAATCCGCGATCGCCATCTGACCCACCATCGACGGGCACAGGATCGCCGACTCGAGCGCCAGGACCAGCTTCGCGCGGATCGCATGCGGCGCGTACGCCCAGCCGATGCGGAAGCCCGGCGCGAACATCTTCGAGAACGAACCCAGGTACACGACCCCCTCCGGGCTGTACGAGGCGATGGCCGGCAGGGGATCACTGTGGAAGCCGAGCAGGCCATACGGGTTGTCTTCGACGATGAGGACGTGCTCGCGCAGGCAGATCTCCGCGATGATCGGGCGGCGCTCCGCCGACAGGGTCACACCCGCCGGGTTGTGGTAGTTCGGGATGATGTAGATGAACTTGATCGTCCGACCCGACGCCCGCACGTTGCGGATTGTCTCAGCCAAGGCCTCGGGAATGATGCCATGCTCATCCATCGGCACGTGCACGACGTCCGCCTGGCGCGCGCGGAACACGCCGAGCGCGCCCACGTACGAGGGGGCCTCGGCGAGGATGACGTCGCCCGGGTTCACGAAGAGTTCGGTGACGAGGTCGAGTGCCTGCTGGCTGCCCGTCGTCACCACGACATCGTCCGGGTCGGCACCGACGATACCGTCGTAGCTCATGACCTCCGTGATGTGCTCGCGCAGGACCTCCCAGCCCTGGCCGTTGCCGTACTGCATGGCCTGCGCGCCGTGGTTGCGGATCAGCTTTTCCGCGGACGCCGCGAGCTTATCGAGGGGGAGGTCCTTCAGGTTCGGCATGCCGCCCGCGAGGGAGACGACCTCGGGACGGGAGACGACCGAGAAGAGGGCGCGGATCTCGGATGCGCGCAGGTTCAGGGCTTGGTCCGCGTAGACGTCGTACCAGGGGTCGAGGCGGTTGCCCTGCGTGCGCGACGAGCCGGACGAGGCCGGGGTCGCTCCGTGTGTTGAAGGCTGAGTCAATGGGTGCCATCCTTTGCGTGGAGTCGCGTTATGCGTATAGGTAAAGTGTGCCACTTTCCTGGCCGCGCGGAGCGACGAGGCCCGGGTGGCGGTCACATGTTTCACGTGAAACATTGGCGGTGGCGCGGCCGGTGTTCCGGGTGCCGCGTGGGTCTGGCCGGGGGCGTGGGTGGTCTGGGCACTGGTGCTGGTCACGTGGATACGATTGGGTATCGGCCCGGGGAGTTGTACGTGGGGGAGTGTAAGGGTGGCACGAGTGCCAAGGTCGGGACCTATGAGGTCGACGGGGTCAAGGTTGAGCAGGGCTCTGCTGCCTACGTGGGGGATCGCCTGGCCAAGGACACGGACTTTCACCAGAAGATGCGTGAGAACCCGGCGTTGTGGGAGGCCATCAAGGATGGGCGCATCACGGTGCATTCCGACATCGCGATCGCCCGCAGCGGGAACGCTGGGAGAATAGACTTTAAGACCGTGCCGATTGAGCTGGACCCAGCCCACATCACCCGCATCGACCAGGCCATCAAGGGCTACTAGAGGAGCATCATGTCGTTCGAGTTCACTGTTTTGCCGGATGAGCGTTTCATCGAGATTCTCGATGCGTGGGTGGACTCACCCTGGCCCAAAACCGCCGAAGACGGCTACGCGCTGCGCGACCACTTCGGATGGAAGCCAGATTCTAAAGATCCGGCCCTATTCACTTCAGATGTTGAGCCAGATGAGCCGTCGGCTTACTTCACGGAGTCAAATGACTCGATTAATTCACTTACTTTTCCGGTTACTGATATTGCGCCTGAGGAGGCTCGTGGGGAGTCGTTGGCGGATGCTCTGGTGATTTATCGGCATTTCTGTGAGATTTTGACGCGGCGGTATGATAAGCCGAAGAAGCGTAGGAATAAGGGCGAATACTATCGTTCAACGTATATTACTTCGCTCGGCGTTGGTATCAGTATTGGCGGTAATCGGTCACTCATTGAGTGCTACATTAAGTCACCTAATCTTATGTTTACTGAGAGTGAGTATGCGCGCTTGGTTGCCAAGGGGTACATCTCAGAGGACGAGTAGCCGCGGCTAGTCGTGGCTGGTCTCAACCGGGGGCGCGCACGCGGATTGTTTCACGTGAAACAATCCCGGGTCTCCGGCTCAGTGCAGACGCGGAAAGGGCTAGGAAGTGGCCGACGTGTCGATAGGTGAACTAGCTGCTGACGGTGACGAAGCCGAAGGAGAGTGAGCGGATCCGCCCGATGGACTTGCCGGTCATGGGGGAGTGGGGAAGTCGTCAGGAAAGGTCTGTCCGTAGCTTTCGGGAGCGTCGTCGTGAGTGGATACAAAAAGTCCGCAGCCCAAGGGGTCTGCGGACTTGCGTGAAATTCCGGCGTGGCCGGAATCTGCTCAGTGGCGGTCGGCCTTGCGCGAACGCTTCGCGTCGGCGAGCTCGTTGAGCTGGTCGATGTGGGCCTGGGCAACCATGACGTCGATGGTGGAGAACATGAGTGGGCTCCTCGTGGGATCGTATCGGTGATTGTGTCCCTGCTTGACGAGGCCGGGGATCGCCCGGCGGTTCTCGTACGTGGAGCGCGCCAACGCGGGTAGCGTCAGCGCGACCCTGCGTGTCAAACAAGAAAAAGCGCCGGACGAGCTTGGCAGCTGTGTCAGGCGCTTAATGGCTATAGTTTATGCCTCGGTTTTTTGGCAATCAATCGTTCGGACAGTTAGATCCGTCGCAGTGGGAACCAAGCAATTGCGAAGGAAAATGGCTGTCAGCATAGCTTTCGAACGATGGTGAGTGGATACAAGTCACTGCGTAGACGGTCTGGTTGTGCAGAACAGGTATTTTGAGGGGTGTTTGTGGTGGGCGTAGTGGCGGGGGAGTCATGTCAGGACTAGAATGATAACGATTCTCATTCAATGACTGTATCTAGAGGACCCATGAACCCCACGACATACAGGAGCCCGGGCCGCGCAGCTGCCCGGGCCCTCGCCGCAATGAGCCTCGCGGCAGCATCCTTCCTCGCACCAGCAGGAGCACACGCCGCCGACGAGGCAGGCACTGGACTCGACTCTGCCACCGAAACAGCAGCAGCCGAGGAAACGGTGCACGAAGCCTCCGACGCCTCCAACACCCAGGCAGACAACGCAGCCACGACCGACGCGGCCACCATAGTTACGTCCGACGCAGCCTCCGACAACGCGGATGCGACCGTCACAACCGACGCGGCCACCGACAACGCAGCCACCACAGTTACAACCGATGCGGCCGCCGACGACGCAGAAGCGGCCGCGACGAATTCGACCGCGCTGGAGTCGGTTGCGACGGACGCCGCCACGGCCTCGGGAACCGGGGGAGTGACCACCTGCGACGTCATGCGCACCCCGCCCGACGGCACCACCGCCACCCTGAAC
>ERZ772795.41-NODE-41-length-26520-cov-10.2648_pt1 | contig 26520 bp, 21 predicted proteins | sample MGYA00511346_ERZ772795 | MGnify/ENA primary metagenome ERZ772795 (study PRJEB29015, sample SAMEA2738032) | human oral metagenome | biome: human oral; feature: human-associated habitat; material: saliva | place: China | collected 2245 ... | reverse complement strand
ACCGCCTACTGGTTTTCAAGACCAGCTCCTTCGGCCGCTCGGACAACCATCCATACGCACCAGAGACCGGCATTTTATGGCAATACCGTGCCGCAGGGCACTACGAGATTATCTCATGCGATAAGCTTTCTGTAAATCGCGCACCAAGGATGGTGCTTCCGGCAATGAGGAGGACTCATGAGAGCAATTATTGAGAACAGTCACGGTGGACCTGAGGCTCTGACAATCAGCGAAGTCCCCGCCCCCGTACCCCGCTCCCACGAAGTTCTCATCCGCGTTCACGCCGCCGGAATCAACCGCGCCGACGCCCTGCAGCGCCGCGGATTCTACCCGCCGCCCGCCGGAGCGAGCGCCATCTACGGCCTCGAAGTAGCCGGCGTTATCGAAGCGGTTGGTGAAGGTGCCTCCGTGGAGAACCGCGGCACCCCCGTCATGGCGCTCCTCGCTGGAGGTGGCTACGCCGACTACGTGACCGTCCCGGTTGACCACGTGCTACCCGTACCCGAACAGTTGAGCTTCGCCGAAGCCGCCGGCATTCCCGAAGTCGCGGCAACCGTCTACTCGAACCTGGTGCTCACCTGCGGTATGAGCATGAACCCCGCCGAAAACCTTAAAGAAGACGGTGAACCCGCGGTGGTGCTCATTCACGGCGGTACCGGCGGTATCGGTGTGCATGCTATTCAGCTGGCGCTTGCTGCGGGTACTCGTGTGTTTGCGACCGTCAGCACCGAGGAAAAAGCAGAATATGTGCGTTCACTAGGCGCTGAACCCATTATTTATACCGAACATTCGTTCCGTGAAGTTCTGTTGGCTGAAACCGGCGGACGCGGTGCCGATTACATCCTCGACGTCGTGGGCGGAAAGTACCTGGACGATAACCTGCACACCCTCGCCGACGGCGGGCACCTGTGCATTATCGGCCTGCAGGGTGGCGCCAAAGCAGAAGTGAACCTGGGCTACATGCTCACCCGCCGCCTGTCGGTGCACGCCACGAGCCTGCGCACCCGTTCGGATTGGCAGAAGGCTGAGATTCTGCGCGGCGTACGCGAACACGTGCTGCCACTCATCGAATCCGGCAGGATTGGCGTGGGGCTCGACCGTATCTTCGACATGGAGGAGGCGGCTGCCGCCCACGAGTACTTCGACTCGGGTCAGCATCGCGGCAAGGTTGTGCTGCGCATGGTCTAGAAATCGTTGCGCTCCCCGTGGCGTCGCATCATCTGGGCGTCGCATCAGGTGGGTGCCGCGGGGAGCGTTGCGTGAGGGGCGTGATGAAAATCTGGGTCGAAATGATTAACTGACTGCTGACATCTCGTCACTAAAAGAGATTTAGGGTAACCTAAGTGTAGGGAGGTTTGCGGGTCGCCGCAGAGCCCAACGCCGGCAACCTCCACAGACTAACCAATACGGCACACACACCACGCAGAGGAGGACACATGGGACTTAAAAGCTACCTGCAATCACGCCGCGACGACGCCGAACTCGGCAAGGGTATCTGGCGCCGATCCCACGACCGGTTCATTCGCGGTATTGACCGCTTCCACCAGGTCCTCGAACGCCTAGCGGCAACCGATTCGTCCGCCTCCATGATTGAACTCATTGTGCCGGACGCCAACGCACTCGCCGACCTGATTCCCCGCGTGCGTGCGGTCGTTATGGAGGCGCACCGCCTCGCCCCCAGCGACGGCGATATTCCCGCCTCCCCGTTCGGCACCTACTCCGACCTGAACCGCGCCCTCTCCAAGGCGGGTAACGCCGTGGCACTCTGCGCCGAAGCGCTCGCCATGGCACGCTGCTTCGGCGAATGCGCCACCGGCTGCGACCGCCAGGTGAGCGTGCACCGCCGCGTGGAAACCGTCATCCAGCACATTGAGGACGCCGAACGCCTGATTCAGCGCGCCCAGAAAGAAGCCGCCGGCGAGCTGATCTTCGACGATGGAATCCCCGTGGGCCGCACCCAACTGGTTGAGGCATAGCGCCGGTTGAGGTATGGCGCCGGGCCTAAATTGCGGTCAACAGGCGAGTTAGTTTGATGTGCACTTCAACAGGCGATACGCTTAAAGAGGAGGTGTAGGACGCTTCTTATGCGGTTCCGTCACAATGGAGGTGACGACACAATGCGATGGTACGCGCGGAAGAACCGCAGGCTTTTTCCTGCCCCTCTACGGCACAACCCAATGCATATACAATTCACGGAAGAAGTCACACACCATGTTTGAATTCCACCGCAATGAGCGTGCGCGTCAGCTGCGCCCCAGCCTCTCACGCTCTTGGCTCCTCGTGCGCGCCAACTCCTCCGAAGAAGTTTTTGAAGAGGCCTTCGAATCCGAGGCTGACTCCATCATCATCGACCTCGAAGACGGCTGCCCCCCTGAAGAGAAGGACGCCGCCCGCGAACAGGTCGTCCGTATGCTCAACTCCGGCGTCGTCGCATGGGTGCGAATCAACGCCATCACCACCGAACACTGGTGGAAGGACGTCAAGGCCCTCAAGAACGTGAAGGGCCTGCGAGGCGTCATGCTCGCCACCGCAGAGCACGCCACCGACATTGACCGCACCGCAGCCGAGCTGCCCCCCGGAACCCCCATCATCGCGCTGATTGAGTCCGCACTCGGCGTGCACCACTCCGTCGAAATTGCCCGCGCAATCGGCACTTTCCGCCTCGCATTCGGCGCAGGTGACTACCGCCGCGACACCGGCTCCTCCGCAACCCCCATGGCGCTCGCCTACGTGCGTTCGCAGCTGGTCATCGCCTCCACCCTGGGCGGTCTGCCCGGCCCCATCGACGGCCCGACCCTCGGCGCATACGGCGCTGACCTCTCCAAGGCGTGCGGCTACGCGAACGACCACGGCATGACCGGTAAGATCACCCTGGACATCCGCCAGACGGAGACCATCAACGCGGCATTCTCCCCCAGCGAGATTGAAATCGAAGAAGCACACCAGATGCTCGACGTGCCCCTCGACGGCCCCCGCGACGGCTCCTACCTGCCGCGTTACCTGCGTGCAAAGAAGGTCAAGGAACTCGCCAAGGTCTACGGCCTGTGGGGCAAGACCGACAGCGACTTCCAGCGTGCCTCCAAGTAAGGTGCTGACGTAAAGTACACGCGTAAAAAGCCGCGCATCCGAACCCAGAACGGGGAATCGGATGCGCGGCTTTTGTCTGCCTAAAACCTCATGAGGCTACAGCCTGGCGGGCTGTCGGTCGGCGGTCTAGTTGCGGGGCGACTTACCGCCCGTCAACGCATAAGCGCACACGTACGAAGTCACCAAAGAAATCACAATCGGCACCAAGAACGAGGTGTCATCCTCATACACGGAACGGTAGAAGAACCACACCGCCAAGGAAACCACCAGCGCCAACACGTACACCAGAGCAAAACGCACCGTCGGGCTCATCGGGCGTGCAGAGCCCGCGGAGGTGCGACCAGCCTGCGAACGGTTCTGCAGGCGCTGAGCATGTGAAGAACGAGAAGACATGAGAATCTCCTAAAAATCGACTGTGACATCTTCAAGAAAACGGCATCTCTCAGATGCTAAAAACCGCCGCAACACACCGGAAACCGGCACGCGTTACGGCGGATGTGGAGCCCCCAGTGGGATTCGAACCCACGACCTTTTCTTTACGAGGGAAATGCTCTACCCCTGAGCTATAGAGGCACATACGCAATCATTCACAGCTACCCGAAAGCAGTCGGCGAACAGTGCATACCCCGCAATAGTACCAAAAAGGCGGGGGAGAGGCTAATTACTTTCAACATCGCGCCCGCAGGCGCGAGCAGACGGCAGGGATCCTATGGTGTGCACTGCATTCGCCCCGCAAACCCGCCCGAAGATAGGGAATGTTTAGGGCAGGGGCATACAATAAACCCTGTAACCACGGCGGCTGAGCGCACCTCGCAGTGCACCTTAACCACAGACTGATTGACCACAGACTGATTACTCACAGGCCAGCCCGCCACCCGTAGAGAGAGGAACCCCCATGACTTCACCCCTCAACCGCCGCACCCTGCTGCTGGGCGTAGTACCCGCCGCCGCACTGGGACTGAGCGCATGCGGTTCCAGCTCCTCCCAGCCCTCCGCATCTGCAAGCGGTTCGGCGAGCGCCTCCGCAAGCACCGCCGCTACCTCGGCAAGCGCCTCCGCGAGCGCTTCGGCATCCGCTGACCCCTCGGCTTCGGCTACTGCTTCGGCAACCGCTGATGACGGCTACGTCGGCTACCGCCTCAACCGCGAAGTACCCGGCGCAGGCACCGCAACCCTGTACACCGACTACCAGTGCCCCTACTGCGCCAAGGCAGAACCCAAGTTCGAAGAAGCCGCCAAGAAGCTCGACGGCATCATGAACGTAACCGTGCGCCACATGCCGCTGAACATGCACGCCAACGCCGTACCCGCCGCACTCGCCGTGGAGGCCGCTGAGGCGCAGGGCAAGCATCTTGAAATGGCGAACAAGCTCTTCGCCACCCAGAACGACTGGAAGAACATCAAAGAACGCGACAAGCTGCGCACCCTCTTCAACGACTACGCCAAGGAACTGGGCCTGAACACCGAAGAATTCGACAAGGCTCTGCTCGCCTCCGACACCGTCAAGCCCATTCAGCGCGACTACGAGCACGCCGTGAAGATTGGCGTGAAGGGCACCCCCACCTTCGTCGTGAACGACAAGGTCGTTGAGGGCTTGGATTCGTCCTCCTCGGTGGATGATTTGGTCAGCACCTTCAAGCGTGAAGCTGGCGTGAAGTAGTGGCGCATATTCAGCTTTCCGGCGGTCAGCGCGCCGAAATTCACCCCGACGGGTTCAGCGACCACGGCTACGTCCTCGAAATCGGCGGCGCCGAGCAGTCCCACGTGGACGTGCAGAACCCCGACTACGTGTTCTACGAGTACCTGCGCCGCATCGCAAACACGGTGGATGCGCTCGCACCCGCCGGCGAACCCATCACTGCCGCACACCTGGGCGCCGGTGCGCTCACCCTCGTGCGCTATATTCAGGCGACCCGCCCCGGCTCCCGCCAGGTTGCCGTGGATATTGAGCCCGAGCTCATGGGCTTCGTGACGGACCGCCTGCCGCTACCTGCCGGAACCGACTGTCGGCTGGTGGTGGGGGACGCTCGCGAGCAGCTGGCGAACCTGCCCGAACTGCTGGGCGTGCCCGGCTTCGATGCGATTATCCTCGACATCTTCACCGGCATGAACGCACCCGCCCACCTGGCAAACCGCGACTTCTACCGCGAACTCAAGGACGCCCTGAGCGAGCGCGGCATGGTCGCCATCAATGTGGGTGACGACGCGGGCCTGCCCTTCTTCCAGCTGCAGGCAACCGCCATGCTGGAAGTCTTCGACCACGTGTGGTGCCTGTGCGAAAGCTCCATGGTCAGCGGGCAGAACGAAGGTAACCTTGTGCTGGTTGGTACCGCCCGCGAGCTGGATGAGGATACCCAGGACTGGCTGTACGCCCTGGGCCCGCATCCGGCGGAGGTGCTCACCACCGATGAGCTGCGCGACCTGCTGGAAGAGCTGGCTGAGAGCTAAACCCGGCATACAAAACCGTTGAGGCGGGTACTAACTAGGTACCCGCCTCAACGGTTTTCACTATGAGTTTTCTATAGGGGTTTTCTATATGCCACGTGCCGGCAGAATTTTGGTTCTACTCGGGTAGCGGCACGGGAACGGGGTCCTCGCCGTCACCCTTCTGCGTGGAGGAACCGCCCTTCGTGGTGGTCAGCGTAATACCCACGCTCGCGGTCATCAGCAGGAAAATCGCCACCCAGCGAATCGGGCCGGTCTCCTGATTCAGTAGCGCCCAACCGGCAATCGCCGCAATAGCGGGCTCCATGCTCATCAGCACGCTAAATACGCGCTCCGGCAGGTTGCGCAGAGCCATCAGCTCCGCGCTATAGGGAATCACCGAAGCGAACATGGCGGTACCAAAAATCATGAGGAGTAGCATCGGATCCTGCGCCGCATTCCAGATCGGTTGAGGTGCCGGAACAACCGCCGCCACCGGGGCAATAAACACAGCACCAACAAGCATCGCCACCGCCAGGCCGCTCGCACCCGGAACCAGGGCACCCACCTTCGCGCTGGAGCGAATATACAGCGCCCAGAACACGCCAGCAATCAGCGCGAACGTCAGGCCCAGGTAGTCGGTATCCTTGCCGACCGCCGCCTCATAGCCGAGCACCAGCATGCCCGCCAGGGCGCAGAGCACCCACACCGCGTCGCGGAGCCTGCGCGTCAGCATGGACGCCAACGCCAGCGGGCCCAAGAACTCCACCGCAACCGCCAAACCAATCGGGATGCGGTCAATCGCGCAATAGAAGAAGCCGTTCATCAGACCGAAAGTCATACCGAAAATGATGACGGCACGCCACTGCTCCTTCGACCAAGACAACGCACCCGGCGGCATTTCGCCGCCGCGGCGGGTACGCCAACGCGCCGCCAACCACACGGTGCTACCCACCACAATGGAAGCAATTGCCAGGCGGCTGACACTAATAGCTAGCGCACCAAACAGCGGGAAGAGCGTCACCGCAAACGCGGCACCGAACTGCAGCGACGAGCAGGACATCAGCACAAACATAATGCCCAGTGCAGGGCGTTGAGGCAAAGTATGCGGCATGATTCTCCTTCCTGCGCCTCACGAGGAGGCGGTGCATCTCTCAAGGTCTATAGGTGACGTATCGATTCGGGTGGGAGGCAAGAACCTGACCAGCGCAGTTAAAGGCAGTTAAAGAGCACACCCCGGGCAACACGAGATACTATCCTACTCGTCACCCGGGGGTGCTAGAAACCGTTGACACGGCTAAAGCTCAGTCGTTTAGAGGCCCTTCGCCTCACGGTCAGCCTTAACCTGCGCAGCCGACGGGAGCGTAATGGAACTGGTCGCCATCTGCGCAATATCAACCGCGTGCGCATCCACCGCACCGGGCAGGTAACGATCGTTATCCTCCATAGTGCCCTCCTCCTGCGCCTTCTTCTGCGCACGAGCGTGAGAAATCGAAATACCGATACTCGCAGCCACCAGCAGAGCAATAGCAGCCCAACGAACCAGGCCGGTCGCCTCACCAAGCACCACAATACCCACAGCCGCCGCAATCGCAGGCTCAAGGGACAACACCACGCTATAAATATGCGCGGGCAACAGACGCAGGGAAGAAACCTCGCCCAGCGCCGGCAGAGCAGAAGCCAGCAGACCCATCAGGCAGCCAATGGCCAGCAGGTTCACATCCTGGGTGACCTTCAGCAAGTTATTGCCGCTGAGAATAAACGGGAACGGCAGAACCAGCAGGGTCGAAACAGCGTTACCCATGACCATGCCACCCATGCCCGGGATCAGCGCGCCAACCTTCTCAGTCGCCAGAATGTAGGCGGCACGAGAAATAGCAGTCAGCACCGCAAAGAACACGCCCACCAGGGCGAAATCCTCCGGCTTTGCCTGCGACTCAGCCGTCAGAATCGCCATACCCGTAAAGGATAGCGCAATCCACACCAAATCCAGCTTGCGGCGCGACATAACCGTTGCCAGCACCAGCGGGCCCATAAACTCAATAGCCACCGCAATCGCCAGCGGAACCTGCTCAATCGCCACATAGAAGAAGGCATTCGCGCCCGTCAGTGCAATACCCATGACAACAACCGTCAGCCACTGTTGGCGGGTCCACGAACGAATCTGAGGGCGGAAAAACGCCCACATCAAAATGGTGGAGGTCAGCAGGCGCAGAGTAACCACGCCCCAGGGGCCCAAATCGCCCATCAGCTGCTTGGCGAGAGCCGCACCGAACTGCGCCGAAATAATCGCGCCGGTCGCGTACGCAACACCCAGACCCTGAGTCGCCAGGGGAGAACGCGCAGCATCGGGCGTATGGGTGGAAGAAGTCATAGAATTCCTTATTAGTCCAGAAGAGGTATCAGCCGCTATCTGTCATCAGGCGCGACCCGAATCATCGTGAAACAGGTCACGCACTATGCAAACAATGAATAGTGTGTAATCTACGACAATTTTACGCGCTTTAAAATTGGGCGCAAATAGAGACCAAAACACCCTAACAACCCACCAAAAACCTCCACGCCCTCGGTGAAATTAAGCCCCCAAACCTCACCACAGGCCCCATATTCAGGAAATATTTACCAAGCCGTGATTTACTGAGAGCATGCTTGACCCGAAGAAATCTCTATTCGATGAAGACGGCAACCCCCGTCCCGCGCTAACCACCACCCTCGACAACGTACTGCGCATGCAACGACCGCTCGCGCTGTCCATCGTCAAAAAACTCCGTGAAGCGCACCCCGACGAAACCCCCGAACAAATCCACAAGCGCCTCGACCGCACCTACCTGCGCGACATCACCGCCATCGGCGGCGTCACCGGCGCATCCGCATTCGTGCCCGGCATCGGCACCGTCACCTCCATGAGCCTGTCCGCGCTCGCAGTCGGTGGCTACCTCGAACGCACCGCCCTCTACGCTCAGGCAGTCGCAGAACTGCACGGCGTGCACGTACACGACGCCGAAACCGCCCGCTCCATGGTCATGGCTATCATGCTCGGCGAAGAAGGCTCCCAGCTCATGAACACCGTGCTGCTGCAGACCGGCAAGGCCGGCGGCGTCTCCAACAAGTGGGGCATGCTGCTCGGCAACTCCTCCAACGGCAAGATGTTCAGCGTCGAACGCACCATCCGCAATATGTTTATCCGCCGATTCCTCACCCGCCAGACTGGCGCACTGCTCGGCCGCGCCCTGCCCTTCGGCGTGGGCGCAGTCGTTGGCGGCGGCGCAAACCTGACCCTCGGCAAGGACGTCGTGCGCAACACCCGCCGAGCATTCGGCGACGCACCCGCCTACTTCCCCGCAGAACTCATGATTACCCCGCGCGCACCCCGCGTACAGGGCGGCGAAGGCTCGGAAAGCTCCTCTGGCGTGGCTGGCTCCCTGCTCAAGGGTGTCAAAGACGCAGGTAAGGCAGCTGGCAAGGTCTTCACCCGCGGCAAGGGCAACGACACCGAAACCGGCCACCGCCGCATGCTCGGCCGCTAAACCCGCTGGCTAACAGAACATAGCGAAGACCCAAACACACTAAAGACCCCGAATTCCTGAATGCAGGGACCCGGGGTCTTCTGTTTTAAACCTTTGCTACGGACTAAGCGTTCTTCGCGTGATCCAGCAGCTGAGCCGCAATACCGTTATAGGTGTGCGGAGTCAGCGCCGACAGACGCGCCTCAGCCTCGGGGGACAGGCCCAGCGTAGCCACGAACTCCTTCAGACGAGCGGCATCCACGCGGTGACCGCGAGTCAGCTCCTTCAGACGCTCATACGGGTTCTCCATGCCCGGAACGCCCGCGATAGCCTCAGCGCGCATCACCATCTGGATCGCCTCAGCCAGAACCTCCCAGTTCGCATCCAGGTCAGCGGAAATAACCTCGGTCGCAATATCCAGACGCTCAAGACCCTTCACCACATTGGAGATAGCCAGCACCGAGTGACCAAACGCCACACCAATATTGCGCTGCGCCGAGGAGTCGGTCAGGTCACGCTGCCAACGAGAAGTCACCAGGGTCGAACCCAGCGAATCCAGCAGAGCGTTGGAGAGCTCCAGGTTAGCCTCCGCATTCTCAAAGCGAATCGGGTTCACCTTGTGCGGCATGGTCGACGAACCGGTCGCACCAGCCACCGGAATCTGACGGAAGAAACCAATCGAAATGTAGCTCCACACATCGGTGCAGAGGTTGTGCAGCACACGGTTGAAATGAGCGATATCCGAGTACAGCTCAGCCTGCCAGTCGTGCGACTCAATCTGAGTGGTCAGCGGGTTCCAGGTCAGACCCAGGTGTTCCACAAAACCACGAGAAATCTTCTGCCAATCAGCGCTCGGCACCGACGCATAGTGCGCCGCGTAAGTACCGGTTGCGCCGTTAATCTTGCCGAGGAACTCAGTCGCCTTCACGTGCTTGACCTGGCGCTTCAGGCGGTACGCGAGCACGCCCAGCTCCTTACCCAGGGTGGAGGGGGTTGCCGGCTGGCCGTGAGTACGGCACAGCATCGGCACGTCGCGGCCGTCCTCAGCCAGCTTCAGCAGAACCTCAATCAGCTCCTCCGCGGCAGGGATCCACACGTTCTCAACGGCATCCTTGATACCCAGCGCGTAGGAGAGGTTGTTAATGTCCTCGGAGGTGCAGCCGAAGTGAACCAGCGGCACCAGGTGGCCCAGACCCAGGCCCTCCAGGCGGCGACCAATGTAGTACTCAACCGCCTTCACATCGTGAACGGTGACAGCCTCAATCTCAGCCAGTTCCGCCACAGAATCAGCGTTGAAATCGGTCACGATGGCGCGCAGGCCCTTCTTCTGCTCCTCGCTCAGCGGGGACAGACCCGGCAGCACCTTGTGCTCGCACAGGTAAATGAACCACTCAACCTCAACGTGAATGCGGTCGCGGTTCAGCGCCGCCTCAGAAAGGTAGTTGGTCAGGGGCGCGGTCACGGATGCGTAGCGTCCGTCCAGGGGGCCCAGCGCAAGTTCGCCGGTGCCCAGATCAATACGGCCAGAAGGCAAGAAGGTGTTATTGGTGTGAGACATAACTTTATTTTTGCATGAATTCGCTGAAAAAAAGAGGCGGGCAGAGCATGTGGACGTGATGGGTGGCTCCGTTAGTTGCAGAAATATGACAAAACGAGGGGGCGCGGGAGGGGCGTTTTTCGGGTCTTAAGGGCGCAAAACGTGCGAATTTTTCGAAACAAGCCTGAGTTATCCACAGGTTGACGCACTCGGCCTGCACGGTCACCGCGGCAGATTTAGCCTAAAACAAACCCGCCGCGAAAGGACACACCATGAACACCATCGTCGACACCACACCACCTCCCGCACCCCACCTGCCCCGGATCGAACCAACCGACATCCTCCGCGCAGCAGGACACATGGGCATCGGCACCGCAGCCGGACACGCCCTCGCCACCCAGCTTATGGCCGCCGCCGCGCTCGCCCGCACCAAAGGTGCCGAACTCTCCCACAGGATGCGCACCGAAGCCCAAGAAATCCGCACCGCACACCAACGCGCCAACGAACTCAACGGCGACCACTGGGCATCCGAAGCCGGACGCGCCTACCGGCGACAACTCCAAGAACACCGCGAAAAAATCCGCAACCAAGCCGAACAAGCCGAAGGCGCCGCCGCCATGATCGCCGCCGCCGGTGAAGAACTCGCCAACGACCTCACCGGCAAAGCGCAGGCAATCCAAGCCGCCGCCTCCGCGGTAGATAACCTACTCGGCAAACTCGCCGACGGTGCCGCCGACGCACTCGAAAAACTCAACCCCGGCGAAATCATCGCCCGCTCAGGCGTGCAAAAAGCCCAGTCAACGCTGGATTCACTCATGCACGTGAACCTGCCCGACGGGCTGAGCTCGCTCATCCGAACCCACTAACCCCACCCTAGGAGACACCATGATTACCGGACCCACCGTTGCGCCCATCGGTGACCTCAGCAACTCCGCAGGGCCCACCGTAGGCACCATCAGCGTTGAGCTTGAAGAAATGCCCGCCATCGCCGACGGCCTCGACATTGTTAGCCGCACCTGCGCCGACCGCACCATGCCCATTCTCGGCATCGCCACTGAAACTCGATTCTTCCTCGGCATCAACGGACGCGCCCAGCAGGCTGCCGCTATTTGCGCCGTCCTTGCTGCAGACCTCGGTATGAGTGCCGCAAAGTTCGGCGCCACCGCAGCCGTTGTCAGAGTCGCCCACAGCTCCTACCTGCAGGTCGAAAACACCGTCGCAGGCTGGTTCGATTCCATGGGCATTGCGAAGGACGGCAAGCTGCCTGACGGCCGCAGCACCCGAGACCACTTCCGCGGTCTCATCGCCGGAGAAGCAGGTGAAGCTGAATACCTCATCAAGCTCACCATTCCCGAGTTTGGGTACTTCTCGGCATCTTGGATGCTGCCTTATTCGCCTCTCGTCGCGGGTATTCTGTTTGGTTTTACCGCCTATATGGATGCCCAGTGGAACCCCGAAATTGCTCGTCAGCGAGCATTTGACCGCCTTGCAGACTTGTTGGGCATTCCGCGAGGATTCGTTCGAAAGGCACTGGGCGGTGGCCTATTCAGTATCGTCAAATCTGGAATCGATACCTTGCTTGGTGCTAAGGCTCATAATATTCGGACCGCTTCTGCCGACGAATACGGTATTGCTGCGCATCGTGGCGAGAAAAGCCAGCTCTCTATAGGCGCCAGCTCGGAGCGTCTTATGGCAGCGGCTAAGGTGCAGGATCAGGAATTTGAGCGTTCTCGCCAGAACCCCTCGACCGCTGAACGTAGTGCCGTGCTCGTCACCGTCATGTACGAAGCAGGACATGAAGGCGACCCAGCCCATGCCCTGTATGTAGTGAGCGTTCCAGGTACCAACTTTAACTCCTGGGGCGGATCCATCATAGATGTCCCTGGTGCCGAACGCGAAGCATTGGGCAAAGATACTCTGGAGAACCCCGCCTATCAGATGGTTTTGCAAGCCCTCCGCGATGCCGGAGCACCTCAGGGTGCCCGCGTGTACCTGGAGGGTTTCAGCCAGGGAGCCATGATTGCCTACAACATGGCGAATAGTACTGAAGTCGCTCAAGAAATCGACATTGTAGGTGTCTACGCCCAAGGGGCTCCGCTACGAGGCCTGCCTGCTAAACGCCGTGATTTTGCTGTGAACTACGTGGAAGGAGACGGTGACTGGGTTCCTGACTCAGCGGTGAATCCTCTTGCCCAAATTTTCGGGGGAACATGGAGTCCTGATGAACGCGATACGGCAATCACCGTCAATAACCCTGAACATCATGGCGAGAATTACCACGAAGCACTAAAACGTGAAGGGCATAGTGGCAAAGTGCCTGGCGGCATGCGCTCCGCGATGGACGGCAAAGAGTACGTGCTGGGGGAACAGAAGGTAACCTCAGCCTCAAGCCTGCCGGACGGTCTGCCTCCCGCTCTACGAGTGGGTATAACTATCAAACGTACCGAGGTCTACGGCACGGCAGCCCTTGCATCAGGAACTGTGCCTGGTGCCTTGGGTATAGCTGAGTTCGCTGATGAGAAGACAGGTGGGCGCCTGGGGCAAGCAAAGCGTGGTATCGAAGATACCATTGCAGATGCCCAGCTGGGCATGGAGATTGCCAAGCAGAGGGCCGAGGGCCTCCAGCGAGAAGCTGGAGAAACCGTACAGGCGGCTGCTGGGCAAATTCCCGCCATCATTGAGGGTGTCCAAAAGACCCTCCCTCACCCCGAGCCGACTCCGGAGGAAAAGCCTCAGAACCCGAAGCCTGCCTGGCCCGAAACCCCTGTGCCGCAGATGCCCAAGATGCCCCTCCTGCAGGGATACAGTCCGCAGAATATTCCGCCCGCCATCAATATGCCGGGGGACCTGAACCGTCCGGAGCCTGCTCCCATCAATATGCCTGCCCGAATCGAGGCAGAGGGTTCGCTGCCTCCTGCAAGTCTAATCCCGCCAGATATTCTGCCCAAACCCGCAGATCTGCATACGCACATCGAAAAGGCTGTTACTCAGCCAATCATCGATCGTCTGCAGCTCCCTAATGCTGGTTCTGTGCTCAGGGATCCGTTCCTCGGGCCCCGACAGGGTGGAGACTACGACGGTGGTGAGTCGCTCATCCCGACCCTGCCGGACCTGAAGCCTGCGCCCATGCTCCCGCCCAAGAGCATTGACCCCGGGTTCCTCGCACCGGCTCCGCCCGAGGACATCGACCCCGGGTTCCTCGCACCGGCTCCGCCCGAGGACCTGGACCCCCTCGAGGAGCGTGAACCCATGGCGGTCTAAAAGCACCCGTCTAAAACCCAGTCTCAAGAACCAATCTTGACGGCTCGGTGGAGGGTGGAGGGGCGAGTAGAGTAGAGAAGAGAAAAGGAGGGGCGTCGCCGGGAACAACCCAGGCGGCGCCCCTCCATCTTTGCGTGCAGCTTTTGTGCGCGGCGCTTCTCTGAGTGCAGCGCTCGCGGCTAGCATCCGCTGTCTGCACAGCTACATCTTGCTTGCGACCTGCTCTCCAGGTGAGAAGCGTTAGCCTCCGAGCCGCCCGCAGGCACATACTGGAACCATGAGCCAGTCAGCTGAACACGCCAATATCCCGGTCCGCTCCGTCTTCAACACCCTGCCCAGCTACGCGGCCGGCAAGCCTCCCGCGCCCGTTGAAGGCCTCACCCAGTACAAGCTCTCCTCGAACGAGAACCCGCTGGGTCCCGTACCCGAGGTCGCGCGCGTCCTCGCAGAATTTGCGACCGTGCACCGCTACCCCGACCCGCTCTCCACCGCCCTGCGCCAGAAGCTCTCCGCGCGGCTCGGCGTGGACGCTGACGACATCGTCACCGGTGCCGGAAGCCTCGGCGCGCTCAACCAAATCCTCAAAACCTTCGCCGGCATCAACGCCGACGGCGTGCAGGACGAAGTCATCTACGCCTGGCGCTCCTTCGAGGCATACCCGATCCTCGTCGGCATTATGGGCGCTCGCAGCGTGCAGGTGCCGAACCTGCCCGACGGCTCACACGACCTGGACGCCATGGCGGCAGCCATCACCGACCGCACCCGCCTGATTCTGGTCTGCACCCCCAACAATCCGACCGGTCCCGCCGTCACCGAAAGCCAGATCCGTGCGTTCCTGGCGAAGGTGCCCGCCCACATCCCCGTGGTGATTGATGAGGCGTACTTCGAGTTTTGCGCCGCCTCCACCGTGCCGGAGGGTGAAGAAGCCCCGCTGAACGGCCTGGACATCTACCGCGACTACGAGAACGTCATCATCCTGCGCACCTTCTCCAAGGCGCAGGGCCTGGCGGGTCTGCGCGTGGGCTACTCGATTTCGCACCCGCAGATTACGCAGCACCTGCGCGTGGCTGCGACCCCGTTCGCTGTGACGGCGCTGGCGGAGGCGGCGGCTATCGCCTCCATCGAGCATGAGGACGCGGTAATGGAGCGTGTGAGCCACCTGGTGTCTGAGCGTGAGCGCGTGACCGCTCGACTGCGGGAGCTGGGCTACGAGTTCCCGAGCACTTACGCGAACTTTGTGTGGCTGCCCCTGGGGGAGCGTACGGGTGAGTTTGTGCAGCTGATGGCTGAGCACGCGCTGTCGGTGCGTGCGTTCGGTACCGAGGGCGTGCGCGTGAGCATCGGTGAGGTGGAGGCGAACGACCGTTTCCTCTCGCTATGCGAGGTCTTCGCGAAGGGTCTCTAGAGCCTCTGGTAAAGGGGAGTGGGTGAGCACCTGACCCTAATTCAACCCTAATTGAACAATGTACTATTTTCCCTAGTCGAGGTCCGTTTGGGCGTTTCGAATGGTTCTCGCGCGGGAAAAATGGTGGCTCGAAAAAGCTCTCAAGAGTTAAATTAAACCTCCTATATATTCTGTAAAAAGAATATACGGGAGGTTTAATTTAATGATGTTCAAATAGTGAATGACAGGGCATAATGCGCTGTGTTATCAGCGTAACTGCCGCGAGATAAAGCCGAAAAGAGTAGACTGGTAACTACATATGCCCAGACCCTCACAGGCTTGCCGGAACACCTCAAACCCTGCACCATCAGGTGAATGTTGAGACTAAAACCCAAGCCGCTGAGGGCCAAGCCCTCGTCACGTGTGGAGGTTAGATGCACGAGAACGACAAGTACCCCGGAGTGCCCGAACGCATCCAGCTCATGGATGAAAACGGCACCGTACACGAACACCCCACCTACAGCCGGTACATCGAAGACGTCAACGCAGACACCCTGCGCGAGGCATACCGCCTCATGTACACCACCCGCCGATTCGACGACGAGGCAACCGCCCTGCAGCGCCAGGGTCAGCTCGCCCTATGGGTGCCCAGCCGAGGCCAGGAAGCCGCACAGGTCGGCTCCGCACTCGCCTACGCACCCAACGACTACATCTTCCCCTCCTACCGTGAACACGCCGTCGCCCTGACGCGTGGCGTGGACTTCCGCGACCTGATCACCATCTTCCGCGGCTCCACCACCCACGGCTGGGACATGAAGGCACACAACTTCCACACCTACACCAAGGTGCTTGCCGCGCAGACCCTGCACGCCGTCGGCTACGCCATGGGCCTGAACTTCGATGCCGACATCGAAGCTGAAACCGGCACCCGCCGCACCGGTCAGGGTCAGGCAACCGACCCCGCCGAAGACACCCAGAAGCCCGCCGTGGCGGTCTACTTCGGTGACGGCTCCTCCACCGAGGGTGACGCCCACGAATCCATGGTTTTTGCCGCCTCCTATAACGCGCCGGTGCTCTTCTTCGTGCAGAACAACCGCTGGGCTATCTCCGTGCCCTTCGAGGTGCAGTCCCGTGTGCCGGTGTCCACCCGCGCCGCAGGCTACGGCTTTGAAGGTATCCGCGTGGACGGCAACGACGTTCTCGCGGTGCTCGCCGCAACCCGCTACGCCATGGAGAAAATCCGTGCCGGTGAAGGCCCCGTGCTGATTGAAGCTGAGACCTACCGCCTCGGCCCGCACACCACCGCGGACGACCCCACCAAGTACCGCACCGATGCCGACCTGGAAGGTCCCCTGCGCCGCGATCCCATGCTTCGCCTTGAAAAGCACCTGCGCGATAACGGCTACGCCGACGATGCCTTCTTCAAAGAGGTTGCAGAATCCGCGCAGCAGGTCGCATCCGGCGTGCGTGAGGCAGTGCTGAACTCCGAAGTTGCCGACTTTGAGCGTTTCTTCGACCGCGTCTACGTGCAGGAACACCAGCAGGTGGAAGACGACCGCGAGTTCTACCGTAACTACGTTGCAGGCTTTGAAGAGGAGTAAGCATGAGCGAGAAAATTGAACGTTTGACCCTCGCCAAGGCGATTACCCGCGGCCTGGAAGACGCCATGGAAGCTGACCGCACCGTCGTCATGCTCGGTGAGGATATCGGCAAGCTCGGCGGCGTGTACCGTGTGACCGAAGGCCTGCAGGCGCGCTTCGGTGACCGCCGCGTCATGGACGCGCCCCTGGGCGAGTCCGGCATTATCGGCACCTCCATCGGTATGGCGCTGCGTGGCTACCGCCCCGTGCCGGAGATTCAGTTCGACGGCTTCGTGTTCCCCGCCTACAACCAGATCACGAGCCAGCTGGCGAAGATTCATAACCGCACCGATAAGCAGTACACGGTGCCGGTGACCATCCGCATTCCGTACGGTGGTGTGATTGGTTCGGTGGAGCACCACTCCGAGTCCCCGGAGGCGCTGTTCGCCCACACCGCGGGTCTGCGTATTGTGACCCCCTCGACCCCGCACGAGGCGTACTGGATGACCCGCAAGGCGATTGAGTGCCCCGACCCGGTCATTATTTTTGAGCCGAAGCGCCGCTACTGGCTCAAGGGTGAAGTGGACTTTAGCGACACTTCTTTTGATCCGTTTAGCGCCCAGGTGGTGCGTGAAGGTACGGATGCGACCATCGTTGCGTACGGTCCGCTGGTGCCGGTTGCTCTGGCTGCCGCAGAGGCTGCTGTGGAGGATGGCCGCTCGATTGAGGTCATTGACCTGCGCTCGATTTCGCCGCTGGATGTGCCGACCGTTGCTGCTTCGGTGGCGAAGACTGGCCGCCTGATTGTTGCGCACGAGGCGCCGACCTTCGGCGGTATGGGTGGCGAGCTGGCTGCGGCGATTACAGAGCGTTGCTTCTACAGCCTGCAGGCGCCGGTGATTCGTGTGGGCGGCTACTACATGCCGTACCCGGTTTCTCGTGTTGAGGAAGAGTACGTGCCCGATATTGACCGTATTCTTGAGGCGGTTGACCGCGCTTTTGACTACTAGGCATTCCCTGATCTGACGTATCAGCGTGTTGCGCTATGGCGGGTTGAAAGCCCGCACAGAATATTCCGTATAGGGTATATGCCCTAGTGAGAGGTAAAAATGTCCCAGATTTTCCCGCTCCCTGACGTGGGTGAAGGCCTGACCGAAGCAGAAATCCTCAGCTGGAAGGTGGCAGTCGGCACCGAGGTCGCCATCAACGACGTCCTCGTCGAAATTGAAACCGCGAAGAGCGTCGTGGAACTTCCCTCACCCTTCGCCGGCACCGTCGAGGCGCTGCTCGTTGCCGAAGGTGAAACCGTTGAGGTGGGCACCCCCATCATCAGCATCTCCGGCGGCGACAACGCACCCGCAACCCCGGCAGCACCCGCCGAGGCAGAGGTTGAGTCCGGTACCGCGCTGGTTGGCTCCGGCCCCAAGGCGGATGCGGTGAAGCGTCGCGCCCGCAAGCGCCCCGCCTCCGCAACCCAGCCCGCACAGGCCGCAGCAGCACCGGCCGCACCTGCTGTTCAGGCACCCGTGGCACACACCCCCACCGACCCGGTGAATCGCAACCAGGGCCTGCTGAGTGAGCTGGCTGAGCGCGCCTCCCGCTTTGTGGAGAACACCCCGCTGAACTCGGTGGTGCAGCGTCTGGCACCCGAGCCCGCAGCGGCTCCCGCGCCGACTTTGGTCCCTGAGCAGGTTCCGCACCGCCCGACCCTCGCGCCGCCTCCGGTGCGTCTTGCCGCAAAGGAGCTGGGCGTTGACCTGGCGAATGTGACCGCTACCGGTGCGCGCGGCCAGGTGACCAAGCAGGACCTCATGAATTATGTGGCGCACCTGAGCGATGTGCAGCATAGCGGCGCCCGCCAGCCCTTCTGGCAGCCCGCAACCACCCCCGGTGACCGCATTGAGCGCATCCCGGTGCGTGGCGTGCGTAAGGCTACCGCGAAGGCGATGGTTGCTTCGGCGTTTAGCGCCCCGCACGTGTCCATCTTCGTGGATGTTGATGCCTCCCGCACCATGGAGTTCGTGAAGCGCCTGAAGAAGTCCCGCCACTTTGAGGGCGTGAAGGTCACCCCGCTGCTGGTGCTTGCCGCCGCGGTCATTTGGGCTGCTGAGCGTAACCCGCAGGTCAACGCGACCTGGACCGATAGCGAAATCCAGATTAAGCACTTCGTGAACCTGGGTATTGCTGCGGCAACCCCGCGCGGCCTGATGGTTCCGAACATTAAGGACGCTCAGGAGCTGTCCCTGCGTGAGCTGGCGGTTGCGCTGAACAACCTGACCACTCGCGCCCGTGAAGGTAAGACTCAGCCCGCTGAGATGGCGAACGGCACCCTGACCATTACGAACATCGGTTCGCTGGGTATTGATACGGGTACCCCGATTATTAACCCCGGTGAGGTGGCGATTGTTGCCTTCGGTACGATCAAGCAGAAGCCGTGGGTGGTTGATGGTGAGGTCATTCCTCGCTGGGTGACGACCCTGGGTGGCTCCTTCGATCACCGTGTGGTGGATGGCGACCTGTCGGCTCGTTTCATGGCTGATGTGGCTGCGATTCTTGAGGAGCCTGCACTGCTGCTGGATCACTAGGCGGCATGTTTTAGCTAGTCAGCGTCGTATTATTGCGCTGATTAAGTCATGCAGATACAGAAAACCTCCGGTACCTTTCGTAAGGTACCGGAGGTTTTCTGTACGGTTTATTCCTATCGCAACGAGGCGGGGTGCTGAGAATCCTAGGCGTCCTCGCGTGCCACCTGGTCGCTCGGGTACTTGTCCACGCGGCGGTGGTACAGGCGTCCGCACAGGCCGCCGAGGATAGCGCCGAGGAAGCTCAACGCCAGAACCAGCAGAACCGCGAGCAGACCGTTCGCGAAATCGCCCGCAATCAGCTTCTGCAGGGACAGGGACGCGACACCGTTCTGGAACAGCTGAGGTGCGAGGAAGGTCGCCAGGGACCCGAGGATGAGCGCCATAATCTGCCAGAGCCATACGGCAATGCCCTGTTTCGCGCCGGCGAATCGTGCCATGCGTCCCGCCGCGTAACCGCCCACCAGGTAGGCGCAGAAGATGAGCACACTCAACGCCACCGCGACCGGTACGGCGTTCGATGCGCAGCTGAACAGATGGGAGACCACCGAGGCGTACTCGATGGACTCGCTCTGACCGGTCAGGGTCAGCCACGACTGGATAGCCCACTGGCCACCGTCCATGAGGGAGATGGTAATCAGCCAGCCGAGCAGGCCGGGCAGCAGGTGCATGCGGGAGTAGCGGCTCTTCTGCATGGACAGCGCGGTTGCGGCGGTGAGGATGGGCTCCGAACCGGCGGCTTCACCTGCGGGGGTGGGGATGACGAAGTGGTCATCTGCCGCGGGGGTAGCCTGCGGGGCGCTCGATGCCGCATGGGCGTTGCCGGGTGCGGGCACCTCGTAGCTTGCAGCGGGGGCAGGTGCGGTAGCGGGGGCGGCGGTTGCGTCGCCGCGTACGTTGTCCGTGCTGGGGGCTGCAGGCTTGTCGAGCCAGCTGAGGTTGTCGTCTCCGGGGGCGCCGAAGTTAGCGCCGGATTCTGCGCCTCCAGAGGTGGCACCGGGGGAGAGGATTGGCTGGGTTGCGGTAGCTGCCTCGGTGAGGGGGCGGGTCGCATCCTGCGAGGACTGCGTGGAGGACTGCGCCGAGGAGCTCGACTCGCGCGCCTTTTCGTGGGCGCGGCGTGCCGCGTTCAGTTCCTCATCGGTCAGGACCACGGTGGGGTCGTCGGAGGAGAATGCCGCCTCCCACAGGTCACTTTCGGTGGGCGTGGATGCCGCGGCAGCCGGGCGCTGCTGGGGGGTGTTGTTCTGTGCGTTCATTAAGTCCTTTGAATCTAATCCTGGGTGCTGATTTAGCGGTTGCGGTCAGCGTAGAAGGCGCGTGCCTCCTCCATGGCTTCTGCGGAGAAGGTGTGCGGGTGTGCGGGGCGCTCATTTTCGTCCAGGGTGCGGATGACGCGGCCGGGGTTGCCCACGACCAGGGAGTTAGCGGGGACGTCCTTGGTAACGACCGTGCCTGCACCAATCACGGAGTTCTTGCCGATGGTCACGCCGCCCAGGATGATAGCTCCGCTACCAATCCATACGTTGTCTTCAACGGTGATGGGTGCGCCTGCTTCCCAGTAGTCGGCGCGGTCGCCGGGGTGGAGCGGGTGGGTGGGGGTCATGAACTGTACGTTGCTGCCAACCAGTACGGTGGAGCCGATGCGGATCGGGCAGACGTCCAGGAAGACGGTGCCGAAGTTGAAGAAGGAACCGTCACCGATGTAGGTGTTCACACCGTAGTCGAAGCGTGCGCCGGGGCGGATGTGGGCGTGTTCGCCCAGGTGGCCGAGGTGTTCACGGTAGACGTGCATTGCCTGTGCATGTTCACCGCGTGCGTAGTGTTCTTCGGCGAGGACGGTTGCAGCGTAAATGCGCTTGAACTGTGCGGCGCATTCGGCGTCGGGCATGTAGACGGAACCGTTGGTCATGCGGTTGAAGGTCTCGCCGGTGGGGCGCTGCGGGGTGCGCATTAGTGGGCTCCTCCCAGAAGGTAAGCAAGTGCGATGATGGCCATTCCGAACAGGATGACGACTCCTCCGGCGATAGCGAATCGTTTGGAAATTTCGCGGAGGAGCTTCTTGAACTGCTCGTCGGTGATGTCTTGCTGTCGTTTACTCATGCTTTAAGTATCCCAGAGTTGCGGGGTTCTGCCTTAGTGTTTCGGTGTTTATTGCGGTATCTGGGGTGGGTGTACCGTGTGATTTTCAGCGTGGAAAGACGCGCCGCTGAGTTGAAGCGTGAGGGCGTGGGAAGGCACAATCAATGCATGACTGAGGCTCAGAAGAACACGAACCTGCAGGATGCGGTGGCACCTGCATCCCCCGCTGGCGAGTCGGCTGGCGCATCTGCTGGCGCGCATCCGTTGGCGCATCGCCCCTGGTTGAAGAATTATTCTCCGTGGACGGCACGCGATATTGAGCTACCTGAAACCTCGCTGAGCCACCTCATTGACGAGGCGGTTCGCACCGTACCCCACAAGGTGGCGCTGGAGTTCTTTGGCGCGACCACGACCTACGCTGAGTTGGGTGATCAGATTGAGCGTGCGGCGGAGGGCCTGCGTGTGGCGGGCGTGCAGCCGGGTGACCGTGTGGCGCTGATTTTGCCGAACTGCCCTCAGCATATTGCGGCGTTTTACGCGATTCTGCGCCTGGGCGCGATTGTGGTGGAACACAACCCGCTGTACACGGGCGCGGAGTTGCGCCACATGTTTGAGGACCACGGCGCGAAGGTCGCGATTGTGTGGGATAAGATCGCTTCGCATATTACGGGTCTTCCGGCGGATATCCGCCCGAACCATATCTATTCGGTGAACATGATTTCGGCGATGCCCGCGCTGATGCGTACCGCCCTGAAGCTGCCGTTGAAAAGTGCGCGTGCTTCGCGTGAGAAGCTGACCGGGCCTGCACCGGGTACGGTGTCGTGGGCTCAGCTGGTGAAGAGTGAGCGTATTGACCCTGCGCATCGCCGCCCGACCGCGCACGATATTGCGCTGCTGCAGTACACCTCGGGTACGACCGGTCTGCCGAAGGGCGTGATGCTCACGCACCGCAACCTGGAGTCCAACGGCCGCATGGGTGAGGCGTGGATTAACCCGGGCGATGACGAGGTGATTTACTCGGTTCTGCCGCTGTTCCACGCGTACGGTATGACCCTGGGCGTGACGATTGCGTCGCTGTGCCGTGCCCGCCTGGTGCTGTTCCCGACCGTGGACATGGACCTGATTTTGAAGGCGATGAAGAAGACCCGCCCGACCATTCTTCCTGCGGTTCCGCCGGTGTACCGCCGCCTCATGGATGAGGCGAAGAAGCGCGGTGTGTCCCTGGAGGGCATCCGTTACGCGGTGTCCGGGGCAATGAACCTGCCGCCTGAGCTGGTTGCCGAGTGGGAGGAAGCTTCCGGCGGTTTCATGGTGGAAGGCTACGGCCTGACCGAGTGCGCGCCGCTGGTGTCCTGCAACCCGCTCAATGACACTCGCCGCGCCGGTTTTATTGGTGTTCCGTTCCCCTCCACCGATATTCGTGTGGTGGACCCGGAAACCGGTGAAGACGTGCCCGATGGCGAAGAGGGCGAGCTGTGGGTGAAGGGCCCTCAGCGTTTTGCCGGCTACTGGAAGCGTGAGGACGAGACCGCGAAGACCATCACCCCCGAGGGTTGGTTGCGTACCGGCGATATTGTGCGCCTGGATCAGGACTACTTCATCCAGATTGTTGACCGCATTAAGGAAGTCATTATTACCGGCGGTTTCAATGTCTCCCCGACGGAGGTTGAGGTCGCCCTCAAGCAGCACGATACGGTCGCGGACGCGGCGGTGGTCGGCATTCCGCTGCCCGCAGGTGGCGAGATGGTCGTTGCCGCTGTGGTTCCCGCCCCGGGCCGAGTGGTGGAGGAGCACACTCTGCGTGAGCACTGCTATTCGAAGGTGACCCGCTATAAGGTTCCGCGCCGCATCGTGGTGGTAGATGATCTGCCCCGTTCGATGCTGGGTAAGGTTCTGCGCCGTAAGGTGCGTGAGCAGTTGATTGCTTCGGGCGAGTTCGATTAGTAGCACTGGTTGCCAGCAGTACCGGTTGACTGCCCGCCCGCCCGTAACGGGTGGGTGCTCCCGTAATGGGTGGGTAATATGGACGCCGGCTTGGGTTTTTGTACCCGGGCCGGCGTTTTGTGTGCGCCTGAATACACCGTCGGTGGCGCTTTGTGACCTAGAAATAATCACTACATGACGAATTGTGACAAAATATGACGACCTTGACGTTCTGTGTCTCATGAATGGCTCTTAACTTCCACACCCGCCCCCGCCCGTGCTGTAATTGTCCCATCATCATTACCATCGGACGTGCTAGTACCAAGGTCAGCACCCGGTGGAACGCATCATCATTCAACAGAAAGATTCATAGCCGTGAAGAAGTTTGCTGCTGCACTCGCAGTTGTCCCCCTGGTCATTGGCCTGGCAGGCTGCGGTTCCACCAACTCCTCCTCCTCTTCCTCCAGCTCCAAGAAGGTCACCATCGGTGTGGTTGGCTCTGAGAAGTTCAACAAGACCCTGAAGGAAGAAGCTAAGAAGCAGGGCATCGACATTGAGTACAAGGAGTTCAGCGCGTACACCGAGCCGAACCCCGCACTGGACGCCGGTGACATCGACATGAACCGCTTCCAGCACATCGCGTACCTGTCGAACTACAACGTCAGCGCCAACAAGGACCTGCAGATTGTCGGCCCGACCGTGATCTACCCGATGGCTCTGTTCTCCAAGAAGCACTCCAAGCTGGCTGACATCCCCCAGGGTGGCGAGATTGTTATCCCGAACGACACCGTGAACGAAGCACGTGCACTGAAGCTGCTGAAGACCAACGGTCTGGTTACCTTCAAGAACGCTGATGTTGACGCCCCCACCATCGACGACGTTGACACCTCCGCCTCCAAGGTGAAGGTCACCCCCGTTGACGCAACCCAGACCGTGGTCGGTATGGAGTCCGCTGACGGTGCTGTCGTCAACAACGACTTCCTCAAGGATGCAGGCCTGAAGCCCGCAGACGCTCTGGCTCAGGACGACCCCAAGAGCGACCCCTCCGCTATCAAGTACGTGAACCTTTTCGTTGCTCAGAAGGACAAGGCAGACGACGAGACCTACAAGAAGATCGTCGAACTCTTCCACACTAAGGCCGTCATGGACGTTGTCCAGGAAGAGACCCGCGGCACCGCTGTTGAGGTCAACGTAAGCACCGACGAACTGCGTCAGTCCCTGGCTAAGGAAGAAGCCAAGCTGCGCGCTAAGAAGTAATCTTCTGAATACACGCCTCCTCTAGGCATACGCAAAGGCGGTAAGTCTAAGCACCCGAAGCGGGTCACGAAAGGCTTACCGTCCTTTGCGTACCGGCGTTAAGGCCCTTTAACGCCCCAACCACGACATATAACGGATACAAATTTATGAGTGAACTGGTACAGAGCTTCGGTGACAGCACCGAGCCCATGGTGGTTCTGGACGGAGTCTCCAAGGTCTTCGGCAACGGCCCCAAGGCAGTAGTTGCTGTCGACAACGTCTCCCTCACCATTAACCGCGGTGAAATTTTTGCAATCATCGGCTACTCCGGCGCCGGTAAGTCCACCCTCGTCCGCCTCATTAACGGCCTGGAAACCACCACCAGCGGCACCCTGACCGTTGGCGGCTTCGAGATTTCCGGTAAGCGCGACTCCGAACTGCGCGAAGCACGCACCAACATTGGTATGATCTTCCAGCAGTTCAACCTGATGAACTCCCGCACCGTGCTCGGTAACGTTGAGTTCCCGCTGAAGATTGCCGGCTGGTCTAAGAAAGACCGCCGCGCTCGTGCCCTGGAAATGCTCGAGTTCGTGGGTCTTGCCGACCGCGCCGATCACTACCCGAACCAGCTTTCGGGCGGTCAGAAGCAGCGTGTGGGCATTGCTCGTGCGCTTGCAACCAACCCGGCTCTGCTGCTGGCTGATGAGTCCACCAGTGCGCTGGACCCGGAGACCACCCATGAAGTGCTTGCACTGCTGAAGAAGGTCAACCGTGAACTGGGCGTGACCGTCGTGGTGATTACCCACGAGATGGATGTGGTTTCCACTATCGCTGACCGTGTGGCAGTCATGGAGTCCGGCCGCGTGGTGGAGCAGGGCAACGTGTACGATGTCTTCTCCAACCCGCAGACCGATGTGGCGAAGCTATTCGTGGCAACCACCGTGAAGCTTGCCCCCACCGGCAAGGAAGCGGCTGAACTGCGCGCAAACCACAAGGGTTACCTCATCAACGTTGAAATCGTGGAGGGTAACCAGGAGCTCGGTAAGGTGCTGTCCTACCTGGGTGCCCGTAACGTCCGCTTCAACATTGTGGGCGGCGGTATCGAGACCCTGCAGGGTAAAGCGTACGGCACCCTCACCCTGGAACTTCTGGGTGAAATCACCAGTATTGATGCCGCAGTTGCCGAGCTGAAGACCGTCACCCGCGTGCAGGAGGTGCGCTAAATGTTTGCTACTACTCTTCCGCTGGCTACCTCGAAGACGGACTGGTCTGAGTTCCTGCCCGAGAAGCTGATTCCGGCTATCGGCGATACCTTCTACATGGTGTCTATTACGATGCTGTGTGCAGGTCTGGTCGGCCTGATTGTGGGCGCTCTGCTGTACACCACCCGTGCAGGTAATATCTTCCAGAACCGCTTCGTGTACACGGTCCTGAACATTCTGGTGAACGTGATTCGCCCGATTCCGTTCATCATTTTGATTGCGGCTCTGGGCCCGCTCACTAGTGCTGTGGTGGGTACCCGCCTGGGCGTGAACGCGGCGGTCTTCGCGATGAGCTTTGGTGCAGCATTCGCTATTGCCCGTATTGTGGAGCAGAACATGGTCTCCATTGACCCGGGTGTGATTGAGGCGGCTCGTGCGATGGGCGCTTCGAAGATGACCATCCTGTTCACCGTGATGATTCCGGAGGCGCTTGGCCCGCTGATCCTGGGTTACACCTTCCTCATTATCGGCGTGGTGGATATGTCCGCTATGGCCGGTTACGTGGGTGCTGGCGGTCTGGGTAAGATCGCGATTGTGGACGGCTACCAGCGCTTTAACGATGAGATCACCTGGGCTGTTGTGGCGATTATTATCGTCCTGGTTCAGCTGGTTCAGTTCCTCGGTAACTTCTTGGCGAAGAAGGTTATGCGCCGATA